>Ga0209066_10003457_pt1 | contig 17991 bp, 15 predicted proteins | sample All_14_2_FD_187198 | JGI IMG/M metagenome (GOLD analysis project Ga0209066, IMG submission 187198) | Freshwater microbial communities in response to fracking from Pennsylvania, USA - Allegheny Zone_MetaG_DW_15 (SPAdes) (version 2) ... | reverse complement strand
CCGCCCCGGCGGCTGTGCCCCCGCCGCTTCCCGGTGAATACCACCCGGAACGTCCCGCAGTATCCTCCGCGATAGACCGCTTTTCGACCCTGCTGAGCCTGGAGAATATTCTGAGCAAAGTGGGGATCGGTCTGGTTGTCATCGGGGTGATTTACCTGCTGAAAGTGTCGATCGACCGTGGTTGGTTCACGCCCGGCGTACGGATCGGTCTTGGTCTCGGTTTGGCCACCGGGTTGCTCATCGGTGGATTCCGCCTGCTGGCCCGCCGGGGTGTACTCGGACAGGTCTTCCTTGGCGGTTCGCTGGCCATCTACTACGCCTGCTTCTATGCGGCCGAGCAATTTTACCACATGATCAAGCCGGCCCCGGCCTTTTTTGCCATGTTGGCCGTCACGGCGGCAGGTTATGCCATTTCGCTGCGCAAGCGGATACCGGTTCCCATTGTGATTGCCATCCTGGGCGGGTTGGCATCGCCTTTCCTGCTGGGCAACCACGATATCGGGGTGGTTCCTGTATCGGTTTACACGGTGGTTCTGCTGGTGGGTGCGGGTGCCGTCGTGCTGCGCCTAGGATGGTCCAGTGTCTGGTGGACCGGGCTCCTGGGCGGTATTTTTATCCTCTATTCACTTACCAACCATTTGTCTTCGAGTTCGCCGGGCAAGGAGATTGACCAGATGGTGCTGACTGGATCGTTTCTGGGCTGGTGGTTGATCTATGGCGGGCTTCCGCTCTGGCGGCTCCTGAGGATGAACGACCAAAGCACCGGGCTTCGCACGGGATTGCTGATCGGGGCTTTCCTGATACCGGTCCTGGCCCTGGGTGGGATTGTGGCCATCTGGGATATGCCCAAATCCGCCTCGGGGTGGTTGGCCGTGGCTGCAGCGGCCGGCTATCTCGCCGTGTCCAGGTTGCTTTCCGGGCATGTGATGCACCAACGCGCCCACCGGCTTTCGTCCCTCCTGCTTGCGGTGGTGGGACTGTTGCTCATTCTCCAGGGAGATGCCGGCTTCATCGTCGTGGTCGCCCTCGCAGTGGTTCTCCTGGAGACCTATCGCCGGACCCGTGAGAACGTGGTCCAGGTATTCGGGCACCTGGCCTTTGCCGCGGTGGGTGTCTGGTTCATGGTCCGCATGTTTGAGAATGCCTATCCCCCCTATGTTTTCCGGGCGGAGGCCCTGGCCAATCTGGCCGGTGTGGTGGCCTTCCTGATGGTGTGGTTCCGTCACCCGGCGGCATCCTGGCGGGGTGTGTATTGGGTTTTCGGAACGATCTTTGCCCTCTCCTGGCTTGGGCGGGAAGCCAGCCTGGCCAGTGAGCCCTTGGCCTGGGTAACCCTGCTTTGGGGGATGTACGCACTGGTGCTGATCGTGGCCTCGGTGGTGCGCTGGAATCCATGGGTCCGGCGCACCGGATTGGTTTTGCTGGTTGTGGTGCTGGCCAAGATGATCTTGGTGGACCTGGCCACGGTGCCGACGGAGTGGCGAGTGGTGCTTTTTCTGGGATTCGGTTTGTTGCTCCTCGGCATCAGCTATGTGCTGCCGCGGATTGCCCCCGATTGGAACAAGGCTCCCGAAGATCCGAAGACCAAGGGCACGGGTCCGGATGTTCCTCCCAACCTGCCTCCTCCACTGCCCTGAGTGTACCGCCCTGAATACAACCGGACCGGCCTTGTCGAATGGAAGGCCGGTTCATGAGACGTGACCGTTTCCGGTCCCGATTCAAAGCTGGAGCCAGTGGTGCCCTTTGCGCCAGTCAGGTTCCCAATAGGCATTGAGCGCGACCATGCCCCAGTATGCGGGCAGCAGGACCAATCCCAGGCCGAATGTGGCAAAGCTGACCAGGGCGGTGGCCCAGAGCATGACGGGAATCCCCACAATGCAAAGGGTCAGGCCGACACGGTAATGGCCTTTGTAGACGTGGCCCAATCCAGGAATGATGCTGAGAACCGCGGCAATGGTATCCCTTTCGGACCTGTTGCCCGTTCTGATATCGCCGGTTGCGGATGTTTTCGGTGACAAATGATTCACCTCCTTCCCGCGTTGGCGGGGGCCCTCCAGCGGTCCCACAACGTTCTCCTAATAACTATCACCAAAATCCGGGCCGGGACAGCTAAAATTCCGGCCCATTCCCTTTGACACCTTCCTCCCCCGCAGCACAATGACGGCGGTCATGAAAACCTACGAAGACTTGCTCCGACATGTGTGGGAAAACGGCCGTGTGCGCCGCGACCGCACCGGCGTCGGCACCAAGTCGGTTTTCGGCGCCCAGTTGCGCTTCGACCTCCGCGATTCCTTCCCCCTGGTGACCACGAAAAAGGTGCACCTGAAGTCGATCATCTACGAATTGCTCTGGTTCCTGCGCGGCGACACCAATGTCAAATGGCTCCAGGAAAACGGGGTCAGCATCTGGAACGAATGGGCGGATGAGAACGGTGACCTCGGCCCGGTCTACGGCAAGCAGTGGGTCGCGTGGGAAAAACCCGATGGCACCACCGTGAACCAGATCCGGGACGTGGTGGACACCCTCCGCAAGGATCCCTGGAGCCGGCGCCTGCTGGTCTGCGCGTGGAATCCCGGCGAGTTGAAACAAATGGCGCTCACACCCTGCCACGCTCTGTTCCAATTTTATGCCGATCCCGACAGCGGCGAACTCAGCTGCCAGCTCTACCAGCGCAGTGCCGATGTTTTCCTCGGCGTGCCCTTCAACATCGCCTCCTACGCCCTGCTCACCCTGATGGTGGCCCAGGTCACGGGGCTGAAGCCGGGGGAATTTGTCCACAGCTTCGGCGATGCCCACATCTACCAGAACCATGAGGAAGCCGTCATGACCCAGCTGGCCCGCGAGCCGAGGCCGTTTCCCCGCATGGTCCTGAATCCGGAAGTCAAAGATCTTTTCCATTTCGCCTACGAGGATTTCAAACTCCTCGACTACGATCCCCATCCGGCCATCAAGGCCCCCATCGCTGTTTGAAGCCGAGACTTATCGCCATAGCCGCCATGGACGAGTCCCGCGGGATCGGGAAGGACGGCGTATTGCCGTGGAAGATTCCCGGCGAGTTGAAGTTCTTCAAGGAAACAACCACGGGCCATGCGATCCTGTTCGGGCGCACGACTTACGAGGGGATCGGGCGGGCGTTGCCCAACCGGGAGAACCTGGTGCTGAGCCGTTCACTGCCCAAAACCGAGGGCATCCGCATCCTGCGGAGGATCGAGGATCTGGACGAATGCGGTCTCCCTTTGGTGTATGTGTGCGGAGGGACGGAGATTTACCGCCAATTATTGCCGCAGTGCGAGGCGCTGTACCTCACGCGGGTGAAGGGAACCTTTCCCGCCGATGCCTGGTTTCCCCCGTTCGAATTGGATTTTGAATTCGTGACCGTGCAGGAAGAAACTGCGGCTTACCGGCGGGAAAAATACCTCCGCCGTGTGGTGGTGTGAGCGTACAGAAATCCCGGCTTCAACCCGCTGTCAAACTACCCGGACTAATTGTATGCCGGCACCAGGACCCGGTTGACCCAGTTGCGGACCAAGGAGCTTGCTCCGGAGGATGATGCGGAAAAGAAGAAGTAGGGCCTAATGTAGCCACGAACGTGAGTTCGTGGTGGTTCAGGGTCCACGAACTCACGTTCGTGGCTACGCAAAGAGAGTTCCAACCTTCACCGCCCCACGGCAATCGTCTCGCCGATGGCGGGCAGGTGCAGGGTCAACTCGGCCTTGCGGAAACTTTCCTGCGCCAACTGCCGGTCGATCACGATGTAGGGGAAGGTATCGTAGTGCACCCCGACCACCACCTTGGTGCCGACGTAGCCCGCCGCACGCATCGCATCCTCGCGCCCCATGGTGAAGTTGTCGCCGATGCACATGACGGCGAAGTCGATCCGGTATTGTTCCCCGATCAATTTCATGTCGCTGGTGAGGGCCGTGTCGCCGGTGTAATAGAAATGGCCGTCGGGGCATTCGACGACAAACCCGGCCGGATTGCCGGCATAGGAGCCGTCGGGAAAACTGCTTGAATGGATGGCATTCACCATCTTGACCTCGCCGAAGGGGAGGATTTTGCAGCCGCCGTGGTTCATGGGGTGGACCTTGGCCACTCCCTGTTTGCCCAGCCAGTTGGAGATTTCCCAATTGGCCACGACAAGGGCACCTGTCCGCTTGGCGATATCCACTGCATCGGCCAGGTGGTCCTCGTGGCCGTGCGATATGAGGATGTAATCCGCCCGGATGGCTCCGGCATCGATGGCGGAGGCGAGGGGATTGGGGCGGATGAAGGGATCGAAGAGCAGGTGTTTTCCGGCCGTTTCAATGGAGAAACAGGAGTGTCCGAAATAGGTCAGTTTCATGGGGGTATTTAGAACGAAAACTGGCCGATGTCGATGCGGTGGATTGCTGATTCTTGACCGCGAATTTACTTGGGTGTTGGAGCAGGTTTGCCGTTTGGGTGGAGCGGGACCTCCGGGCACGCTGGTTTTATGGGATGGAAAAAGCAAACGCGCCCGACCTGTCGCGCCATAGTCAGACGAAGGCGGAACGTGTTTCTGGGAGGCACGAAGCTTGTTCCAAGCTCCGCTACAAAGGGACTCAAAAAATATGGGGAACAAAATTCCTTCGGAATTCCGCTACACTGCGGCAGGAATCAGGTTCCACCGTGAGCGCCCTCCGATCAGGGCTTGGCCCCGGGAATGACGCCTTTTTTCTCGAGCTTCTCCAGCTTGGGCGTGATGACCGCGCTGTTGTAAGGATTCCGTTCTCCCACTTTCTCGTAGTAATCCTGGTGGTATTTCTCGGCCGGGTAAAAGGCCTTGAGCGGGACGATTTCCGTGACGATGGGTGATTTGAATTTCTTCTGCGCCTCGGCCTTGGATTCCTCGGCGTCCTTCCGCTCCTCATCGCTTGAAGTGAGGATGATCGAGCGGTATTGCGTGCCGGTGTCCGCGCCCTGCCGGTTGAGGGTGGTGGGATCATGGGCTTCCCAGAAGAGGTCGATGATCTTGCGGTAGGTGATCTTGGCGGGGTCATAGGTGAGGCGCACCACCTCGGCATGGCCGCTGCGCCCGCTGCTGACTTCCTCATAGGTCGGATTTTCCGAGGTGCCACCGGCATAACCGGACTCGGCGCCGAGGATGCCTGGGATCCGTTGGTAGACGGCCTCGACACACCAGAAACAACCGCCTCCGACGATGGCCTGGGGGGATTTCGAGGATGTGGTTTCGCTTTGCAGGTTCATAAAAAAGGATAGCAGTGCCAGACAGGGAAGGGCGATCTTGGCTTTCACGGGGATAAGATACACCGGTTCGGGGTTTATTCCAGTGGGAGGATGCGGTTGTGGGCCGTTTGACTGCAGTAGGCCGGGGGCATGGGTGGCCGGCACTTGCACAAAGGGCAAAAATAGTCATCATTTCCCCATGAATCAACCCGTTCTGAGATTGGCTTTGTTGGGATCGTTGCTTGGTTTGGCTGCCTGTTCCGGCACCTCGGGAGGCACCCACGAAACGACCACGACTCCTCCGCCGGTGCCCGGACCGCATGACCCGCATACCCGCCCGGCGATCTATGATTCCAATGCAGGCGGGTACACCCTGCCCAAGGAGGAGCCGATGTCCGCTCCCACCACTACCACCGCGACGGCCCCCACGGGATCGGTCATTTCCTACACGGTACAGGCGGGGGATTCCCTCTGGAAAATTGCCAACACCCACCGCACAACCGTGGTGAAAATACGCGCCGCCAACAACCTGACCAACGACACCATCCGTCCGGGCCAGGTCTTGCAGGTGCCGGTGCCCTGAGTTTTTTCCATCATCAACGAAGGCAACAAAAAAGCCCGGGCATTGGCCCGGGCTTTTTTGTTGATTGGGCTCTTAGAGCCCCTGCATGAAGGCGTAGGTCGCGTCACCGAATCCCGGCAGGTTTTCATGGCCGAAATCGGGATAAATCCGCACATCTTTTTTCGAGCGGATTTTGTTGTAGGCCGCGAACTGGGTCGAGGGCGGGCAGATGTTGTCCATCAAGCCGGTGCCCATCAACACTTCGGCCTTGATGCGGGGCGCGAGGAACTGGATGTCGATATAACCCAGGCGGGTGAAGATTTCGTTTTCGCGCAGGTGCTGCGGGTCGAAGTTGCGGAAATAATACTTCAATTCCTCGTAGGCGTTGATCGCCAGGTCCATCTGCCAGACCCGGAGGTAATCGCTGAGGAAGGGGAAGACCGGGGCCGCCAGCTTGATTTGCGGGGCGAGGGCGGCGCAGGCGACGGTGAGGGCTCCCCCCTGTGAACCTCCCATGGCTCCCATGCGCTGGGGATCGACCTCGGGGAAACCGCCGACGATTTTGGCCAGCTGGGCCGTGTCGAGGAAGATGCGGCGGTAGATGAGTTGCTTGGGATGGTCGTCGAGTCCGCGGATGAACTGGCCGCGGAAGTTGGTGCCTTTGGCGCCTTCGAGAGCTTCGCTCAATCCGCCCTGGCCGCGACAGTCGAGCGAGGCCACGGAGTAGCCGGCAGCCACGTAGTCCAGCTTGTCATGCCAGTTGCCGCTGCTTCCGCTGTAGCCGTGGAACTGCAGCACAGCCGGGTGGCGGCCGGTGGATTTCTTGGGACGCAGGTATTTCGCATGTACCCGGCTGCCCCCTGTGCCGGTGAAAAAGAGGTCGAAGCATTCCGCGAACGGGGCTTTGAATGCCGAGGGCCGGAGTTCGATCTGGGGATCGACGGCTTCCATTTCGGCAAGGGAGGAATCCCAATAGGCGTCGAAGTCGTCCGGGCGGGGATTGATGCCTTGGTAGGTCAGGAGTTGGTCGAGGGGTTTGTCAATGAGGGGCATGGTGGGTGTGGGGTTGGTGGTGGTTGTTGCCCGCCGGGCCTCGGTGGGGCATACGGGAAAGAATGGTGCCTCCGTCCGCACGGATTTCCAGAAGTTTTGTCATCATGCAAACGGGCGGCAGTTTTCCGATGCCCGGCGGGTACCAGGCCCGCCCAATTGAACTCGCCAAATGGTGATCCGCAAAGTAGCACAGGCAGGATTGTCTGTGCTACCTTCTGAAAAGAGCCCATCAACTGCATAACACACACCCATTTGGAAAAGACAGAAGCCTATGAGCAAAAATGCAGCCATCTACCGAATGGTCACCCCCGATCATATGTGTCCGTGGGGAGTCAAAGCCAAAGACCTTTTGAAACGGAACGGCTACGAGGTCGAAGACCATCATCTCGAAAGCAAACAGGCCAATACAGCCTATAAGGAAGAACACGGCTATGACGAGACTCCGCAAATTTTCATCGGAGGTAAACATCTTGGCGGCTATGACGCCTTGCGCAGGCACCTCGGAAAAGGTCCGGATCCGAAAGAAGGCGAGACTTACCAACCCGTTATTGCCGTCCTTGCCGTCACCTTCCTCATGGCCCTTGCTGTCTGTTGGGCGATATTGGGTTTCCTATCGGTTGTCCGGATTTTGGAGCTGTTCATCGCATTCAGCATGTGCGTTCTCGGAATCTTGAAACTTCGGGATCTTCTCTCCTTCGCCACCGGATTTGTTCAATATGATCTCATCGCCCGCCACTACGTTCCGTATGCTAACCTTTACGCGATCATCGAAACAGGAGCTGGTATCCTCATGATTGCAGGAATGGCAACCTGGGTCGCGGCGCCTGCCGCCTTTTTCATCAGCTTCGTGGGTGCCGTCTCTGTCTTTAAGGCTGTGTACATCGAGAAACGCGATCTGAAATGCGCTTGTGTCGGAGGTGGCAGCAGCGTTCCCTTGGGCTTTGTCTCGCTTGCTGAGAATCTGATGATGATGGGGATGGCGATCTGGATGATTTTGAAGGAGTTTTGAACGGATATACAAAAAAAAGACGGTGGAGGTGGCACCGATTCGCTGTGCGCCCAGCCTGAACGTTCGACAAAAGATGAATACCCTCGCAATCCAAGCCCTTTGCCAAATCGAAGCGTCATCGGCGAAAAGCATCTGGGACGCCCACCAGGGCTGCGCTGCGCTCGCCGGGGCGCTTCTGGTTCACCAGGCCCTGGTCGACTCGGATGCCAATGGGCTCATTGAAACCCGTATCCGCACATCGTTGGATTCCTGTCGCGGCCATCCGGGATCCGGGGCCGCGATCACGAGGGATTCGTTCGCCCAACGTCTGCTTCACGAGGTCGGGATACATGCACAGGAACCCCGGGAAATCGGTCATGACGTCATCTACCCGGCTTATGTTTTAAGGGCGCTGGATGTTTTCCAGATAGATCCCTGGGATTCACTTCTTGAATCCCTGATCTCTCTGGTTCGAAAGGTGAAAAGTTCAGGCCCCGGTTGGATCACCGTGAACGGAAAAAACGAAATCCGGCCACCCTCCCGGGCGGAAGAACCGTCCGGCTCCGACTACTGGGCGCTTTTCAGCCGATTCGAACGGCCCCTGTCGATGGAGATGGGCGACATGCAATTGGGCCACCTGCTCACTCATGGCCACGCCATCGAAATACTCCGAGGCTATGGAAAGGCCTCTCTTCTATCGGACTTGGATGTGGCCTACCGGAAACGCCTGCATGGCCTCCGCGAGGCAAATCAAGAAGAGCGGAATGCGGTCCCACTGGGGCGGAGTCCGGTCGATCCGCGGCTCAAGCGGTATTGGGAATCCGTAACCACGCTGGGTGACATGCATGGCCACGCCATCAAGTATGCCTATAGTTTTTTGGACCTGAAAAAAAACAACATTTCCGGGGCCGATCTTCAAGCCTACGGCCGTATCGTGTGGCCTGATCGACCAGGCCCATGCATTTAACGCCCCATTTAATAGATTAAGCGGATGAAAAGGCCAACGCGCTCGGAAATCGCTTTCCACCTTGCAGGCCTTTGGTGGAGCGGGACCTCCGGGCACGCTGGGTTTTAAGCGCCGCCCTGTGCCTTCGTTCAATCAGTTACAGAGACGGACGGAAAAAATCCGGCGCCGGAGAAATCAATCACGCCACATGGATTCTGCCAAGATCGGCCAGGAGTTGTTCCAGGCGCTGCTGGATTCCCGGCTTGAGGGTGGTCCCGTCCTGCCAGTCGCTGTAGGTCGTGTAAAGGAAACGCGGGGCGATCACCGAGCGGAAATCGAGCATGAGCGAATTGGCCAGGCCCATGATGGACATGTAACTGTTCGACCCCCCAGCCGCGCAGAGGAATCCGACCACCTTGTCGGCGAAAACATCACCCGCCAATTCCACCGCATTTTTGGCCGCGGCGTTGGCATCGTAATTGTAGATGGGGACCGCAAGAACCACATGTGAAGCCTGGGACACGGCCTTTTTGAGCTGGAGGGTACCGGGATGTTCCCAGCCCGCCCCGGGCCCGGCCATGGGCAGGTCCAGATCACGCAAGTCGAGGAAGGTGACGGAGATTTTCTGTGCGGTCGCATGGTCGGCCAACAGGCGGGCCAATTGGCGCGATTTGGATTCTTCCTTCAAGCTGGTGGCGATGACGGCGAGGTGAAGCACGGTAGTTCAAGACTATCTGTTTTCTCCCGGCTCAGCAAGCCATGGGGGCACGACGGGCGTAGCACGCTGGATTGGAGGTGAGGAAAAAGCAAACGCGCCAGGCCTGCCCTGCTCTGTAGGGGACGCGCTCGGCGTCCCGGGGCAATGGAGCCCACCCGAAAGGTGATTGCCTGTGCAAACTTCAAGTAAATGCCGACAGGCTCTAAGCGTAGGTCGAATAGCTCGGTTCGAACATGCGGGCACGCAGATCGGCGACGGGGTCGGCCGGTTCCGGCAGAGTGGCAAGACCGCTATCCCAGGCATGCTTTGCCGTGGCCACGGCAATGGCCAGCGAGACTTCCCGGATGCGCTTGAGGGAGGGGTAGACCCGTCCCACAGACAGGTCTTCGTCGGTGACGGCGCTGGCCAGGGTTTTGGCTGCGGCGAGGAACATATGGTCGGTGATGCGGGTGGATCCCGAGGCCAGGGCGCCGAAGCCCAATCCGGGGAAAATATAAACGTTGTTTCCCTGTCCGGGTTGGAAGGTGCGCGATCCCATGGTTACTGGCCCGAAGGGACTGCCACTGGCAAAGACGGCGCGTCCTTCGGTCCAACGGTAGGCCTCCTCGGCGGTGCATTCCGCCTTCGAGGTTGGATTGGAGAGGGCGAAGATCACGGGGGCGGTGTTCAGGGCGGCCATGCGGCGGACAATCGATTCGGTGAAGGCCTTGCCCATTCCCGCAACCCCGATGAGTACGGTGGGCTTGAGGGTTTCCACGGCCGCTTCCAGATCGGGCAGGAAGGGGTGGTCGTGGGCGAAGGGGACCTTGTGGGCCGCAAGTTTGCCGGGGCGCCCGGAGACGACCAGTCCCTGGGAGTCCACAAACCAGCAGCGTTTGCGCGCTTCCGCTTCGCTGAGGCCTTCCTCGCGGAGGGCGGTGACGAACAATTCCCCGATGCCTGTGCCGGCTTCGCCCGCGCCAAGGAAGAGAAGTTTTTCGTCAGTGAGTTTGCGTTTGCGCAGCCGGGCGGCGGAGATGATCCCCGCGACCGCGACCGCGGCCGTGCCCTGGATGTCGTCGTTGAAGGTGCAGATCCGGTCGCGGTATTTGGCGAGGAGCGAGAAGGCGTTGTGGCCTCCGAAGTCCTCGAATTGCACCACGCTGCCTGGGAAAACCTGCTGGGTGGCGGTGACAAATTCGTCGAGGAAGGATTCGTATTCCGGGCCGGTGATGCGGCGTTGGTTGAGGCCGATGTAGAACGGGTCCTGCAGGAGGTGTTCGTTGTCCGTGCCGACATCGAGGGTGATGGGCAGGCAATAATAGGGATGGAGGCCGCCGCAGGCCGTGTAGAGGGCGAGTTTGCCGATGGGGATACCCATGCCGAGGGATCCGAGGTCGCCCAGGCCGAGGATGCGTTGGCCGTCGGTGACCACGATCATGCGGGCACCCTGGTGGGGCCAGTGGCGGAGGATTTCAGCGATGCGGCCCTTTTCCTTGATGGTGATCCACAGGCCCCGGGGTCTGCGGAAGATGGAGCCGTACTCAAGGCAGGCCTGGCCGACGGTCGGGGTGTAAATGATGGGCATCATTTCCTCGAGGTGATCGAGGAGGAGGCGGTAGAAGAGGGTTTCGTTGCGTTGCTGGAGGGTGGTGAGAAAGATGTATTTTTCCAGGGGGTCGGATTTGCGGGAGAAATTCCCATAGGCCCGGGCGGCCTGCTGTTCCATGGGGAATATCCGGGCGGGGACGAGCCCCCTCAGGCCCAGGGCATCCCGTTCGGCCTCGGTATAGGCCGTTCCCTTGTTGAGGAGCGAGTCCTGAAGCAGGGCCACACCCCGGGGATAATCGTGACTGCCGTGGGGAGATAAACCTAATGGATTGCGGTTCATAGAATAAACAAATCTAATATATGAACCCTTCATGTAAAGCATTAAAGCATTTGGACTGGCCGGGTATTAGAAAGTCCGGAGCGGATGCCTGACCGGCTGATACTGGACACTGAAACCCCGGAGGCAGGTGGGAATAATGTCGACACCCAGGCGGCTTTTGCAGACATAATGCCCATGTCCTGCCGGGTCATCCGCTCCTGTGAGAAATAAAACCTCCTCCTTTCCCAAGACCGACCTATCCCGGCTATGGATGGTTCTCTTTTTGGCCGTGGTTGTGATCGCCGTGGTGGGGATACGTGTCCGGTTGCTGGATTTTCCATTGGAACGTGACGAGGGCGAATATGCCTACGCGGGGCAGTTGCTGTTGGAGGGTATTCCCCCCTATCAGCTTGCCTACAACATGAAAATGCCGGGCATCTACCTTGCCTATTCGGTCTTGATGGCGGTTTTTGGGCAGACGCCCGCGGGAATACACTTCGGCCTGCTGTTGGTCCACCTGGCCACGCTGGCGGTCCTTTTCGGGCTCGCCCGGAAATACCTCGATCTGACAGGGGCAGCCATCACGACCGGGGCGTATGCCCTGATGATCCTGGATCCGACGTATATGGGGCTGGCGGCGCACGCCACCCATTTCGTTCTCCTGCCGGCCCTGCTCGGAGCGCTGTTGCTGCCCCGGGTGGAACAAAACAGCAGCCCGTTTTGTGGTTTTGCCAGTGGATGTTGTTTCGGGCTCGCCTTCCTCATGAAACAGCCCGGGATGTTCTTCGGGATGTTCGCCGGGCTCTATCTGGCCTGGGGGTGCCTGGCCGTGAAAATACCGTGGCGGCGGATTCTGGTGCTGTTGGGGATTTATTCACTGGGTTGCCTGCTGCCCTTTTTGGCCGTCTGTGTCTGGCTCAAGTGGGCGGGGGTCTTTCCGCAATTCTGGTTCTGGACCGTGACATATGCGCGGGAATATGCCGTCCTGCTTCCCCTGGAAACGGGAATCGCAACTGCCCGGGAGGGGTTTTCCGGGGTTGTTGGATCAGCACCCCTGGTGTGGGCCATGGCCGTTCTGGGACTGGGCTGCGTGTTCTTCACGACCCTGACCAGGGATACCCGAATTTTTCTGGCGGGTTTTTTCGTGGCTTCATTCCTTGCCGTATGTCCCGGGATGTATTTCCGCAACCATTATTTCATCCTGCTGGCACCGGCCATTGGCCTGCTGGCGGGATTGGCCGGCTCCTGGTGTGCGACCAGGCTGGCAAAGGTATCCGGCACACCCTGGCTCCGGTTTCTTCCCTTGCTGGCCGCGACGGTGGCCTGCGCGCAATGCCTGTACCCCGGACGCGCGGTTTTCTTTTCTCTGACGCCCCGCGAAGCGTGCAGGGCCGTGTACGGCTGGAATCCATTCCCCGAGTCGCAGGAAATCGCCGGTTACATCGAACAAAACTCCCGCAAGGACCAACGCATCGCTGTCATCGGTTCCGAGCCCCAGATCTATTTTTATTCGCACCGGCATTCCTCCACCGGGCAGATTTATGCCTACCCGCTCATGGAGCCCCAGCCCTTCGCCCGCAAGATGCAAGAGGACATGATCCGGGAGATCGGGGAGAACCCGCCCGAATTCCTCGTGTTTGTCGCGATCCAGGCGTCATGGCTGGCCCGGCCGGAATCGCACCAGCTGTTGTTCGAGTGGTGCGACAGTTACGCGAAAAAGAACATGAAGCTGGTGGGTCTGTACCATTTCAACGGTGGGTATGCCGCCGATACCGTCTGGGGTCCGGCCGCGGCATCCCTGCGATTGCCTTCGCGCAATTTTATTGCCATTTATCAAAACAGGAAAACACGCTAGCGTCCGGGACTCAGGAATACCTGCCGCCTTTCCCATAGCTTTTCCAGCCCAATCCCGTGACGACCCCGACCGAAATCCGGAGGATGTATTCCCCGATGCCATGAAAGGAGGAACCCTCATTTTCATCCCCACGTACAACGAGGCGACAAACGCCCCTTTGATGTGCGGTGAAATCAGCAAGCTCGGGCTCGACGCAGATCTGTTGTTTGTGGATGACAGTTCCCCGGATGGGACGGGGGAATTGTTGGAAAAGCTGAAGCCGGAGTTTCCCCGCCTGACGGTGCACCACCGCCCGGGCAAACTGGGAATTGGAAGCGCCCATGCCGGGGCCATCCAATGGGCCTACGACCGGGGTTACTCGACTTTGGTGACTCTGGATTGTGATTTCACCCATTCGCCCTCCGACATTCCCCGGTTGTTGCAGGCATTGGAGGGAGCGGATGTGGTGGTGGGCTCACGCTGGATCAACAAGGAGAGCCTGCCCGGGTGGAATTTGTTCCGCCTGGCCCTCACGCGACTGGGCCGGTTTTTGACCAAGATCGTGCTCGGTATTCCACAGGACGCCAGTGGAGCATTCAGGGTTTACCAATTGGGACAAATTCCCCGGGCCGTGTTCGGTCTTGCGCAGAGCAGGGGGTATTCCTTTTTCTTTGAAAGTCTGTTCATATTCAACCGGAACGGACTTCAAATCCGGGAGGTGCCCATTGTTTTGCCCGCCCGGACCTACGGACATTCCAAAATGTCGGCCCGGGCGGCAATCCACAGTGGCTGGTTTATTTTTGAATTATTGTTTGAAAGCATCCGCAAGCCCGAGCGGTTCCTCCTCGCGGGAAAACCCGCGGAAGTGGAGGCCGGGCTGGTCGATCCCCAGGATTGGGACAGTTATTGGAACAGTCCCGACCAGAAGCCGGGGGAGGGTGCTGGTCACGGGATTTACGATGTCATCGCCGGCCTCTACCGAAGGTGGATCATCCGGAGGAATCTCGAGGTTGAACTGCTGCGTGTTTTCCCGGAGGGTTCCCGCTTGCTCCATGCCGGATGCGGCAGCGGCCAGGCGGATGCCGGGCTGCACCGTCGTTTCCGGATCACCGCGCTGGATATCTCAACGGGGGCGTTGCAGCTCTACTCCCGGAACAACCCCGCGGTTCGGGAAATCAGGCATGGAAGCATTTTCCGGCTTCCTTTCCCGGATGGGAGCTTTGACGGCATTTACAATCTGGGAGTCATGGAGCATTTCACCGAAGAGGAAATCAACCGCATTTTGGCCGAGTTCCTCCGGGTTTTGAAACCCCGGGGCCAAATGGTGCTGTTCTGGCCCCATGCCCGGGCCACCAGTGTTTTTGTTTTGGGAACGGTGCATTTTGTCATGAACCGTATCCTGGGTAAAACGGGCCAACTGCATCCCCCGGAAATCACCCATTGCCGGGGAAAGAACCATGCGTGGGACATGCTTGGCCGTGCCGGATTCAGACAGGCCGGTTACCGTTTCGGGCCGGCCGATGGATTTGTCCAGGCCGTGCTCCATGCCGAGAAGAACTGAACCACCGGATATGTCCTGGAAAAATTCATACAAGTGGGAATTGGGTCTCGCCGTTTTCCTGACGGCATTGGCACTCTATTACCGTGGTTCTTTCGCACTCCATGCGGGAGGGCTCTGGAGGGATGAGGCGAACACCGTTGCGCTGGCCACTATGCCCTCGCTCCGCGGCATTTGGGACCATCTCCAGTATGATTCGTTTCCACTGGTCTGGCCTCTTTTGCTGAGAGTTTTGTCTTCGGCCGGGAATGTTCCGGATTCCGGGTTGCGTGCTTTGGGCCTGGCTGTGGGTGTTCTGTTCGTTGCCGGGCTCTGGTTCGCATCGCGGATGATGGGGCGGAGACCGCCGGTGGTCTCCCTGTTGCTGGCGGGCCTTTGTCCCAGTGTCATATATTGGGGGGGGACGGTTCGTGCCTATGGCATGGGCATCTTGGTGGTGACAGTCATCATCCCCCTGGTTTGGAAATTCATCCAAACAGGCGGGCGGAGATGGTTTGCCGCCCTTTTGTTCGTTTCCCTGTTGGGTGTCCAGACCCTCTACTACAATGCCGTTATTGTTTTGGCCTGTTTCTTGGGAGGAAGCGCCGTTCTGGCCGCCCGTGGGGATTGGAAAAGAATCATCCAGCTTCTTTCCGCTGGGGCATTCTGTGCCGCGACTCTGCTGCCCTATTTCTACGCCATCAGGGGCGCCAGTGAATGGAACATGCTTTGCCAGGTTGAGACATACGATCCTCTTTTTTTTGCGGCGAAGCTGTACGAGACACTTTCCGCTGCCGGAGTTTGGGGGGCGTGGCTCTGGGTTTTCAGTCTGGCGGCGGCCACTTTTGTTGCTTTTTTTGCGCTGTTCTTCAGTCCTTCCAAAAAGGGAAATCCCGTCGACCGGGATCTGTTGGTTTATTCCCTGGTTTCCCTCTGGGTCGGACTGGTCACCTACTATCTCTTCCTGAGCCTGCTGCACTATCCTACACAGCCTTGGTATTATCTGACCCTTCTGGCACTGGCCGCCGTGTTGTGTGATGCAATCCTGGGTACGGCTTCGCGGGCATGGGGTTGGATATCCGGGGCTGTCCTGCTCCTGGCTTTGGGGGGCGCCTTGTTCACTTTGCAGCCGACGCATGCCGTTTCGCGGACACGACTGACCAATTCGGATTTGGTCGCCGGCAAGCTCTTTGAAATTGCGACGGAGCGAGATCTGATCCTCGTGAATCCCTGGTTTGTGGGCGTCAGCTTCAACCGTTATTACCGGGGAAAAGCGTCGTGGCAGAGTATTCCCCCGATCGATGAACACAGCCTTCACCGGTACGATCTCATCAAGGCAAAGATGATGTTTCCGCGCCAGGAAGAGGTGGTTGAACCCATCCTGGAAGCCGTCCGATCCACGCTTCAAGCGGGAGGGCGCCTGTATATCGTGGGTGGTATTCAATTGTTGGGTGAAAACCAACAGCCCCTGGTTTTAACGCCGGCTCCCCAATCGGTTTACAAATGGCAGGACGGCCCTTACTACGCAAGCTGGTCGTCCCTCATCGCCTTCCAACTCCAGCGTCATGCAAAGACACTCAACGCCATCCCGGTTCCTGTTTCGCAGCCGGTCAACGGCTTTGAAAATTCCCCGCTGTTCGTGTTCGAGGGATGGCGGGAGGATGCCGGCAGATAGGGCGAGGCCGGGCAAAGGGGGCAGTGGCGCAAGGACTCAGGGTAGACTGCCGCTACTTGTAGTCTTTGGCATTCTTCGCTTGGGTCTGTTCTCCGTAGGCATTCCACAAGCTGAGTACAAATGGCCGGACGGTTTCCGATCCCGTGACCGGTTTGCCCTCTGTCAGCGCCATCCAGCGGTCCGTGTAGGCGAAGAGCGCCGGATGGTTCCAGGCTTGCTCCATGCCCATGAGGCGGGCCGACAAGACGATGCCCGGGTAGATCGGGCTGTTGATGCCGCGGTAGGGGCATTCGAATTCCTTGTTGTCCGCCTGCGGCTTGGCGGCGTGGCAGATCCCCCATTCCGGCATGCCAATATCCTCTTTGGTGTAAGGAGTCAGCGCCTTGGCCCGCTTGTCGGGTTTCCAGTCGGAACCGTTGGTCACGTCGACGTCATTTTGTGACACGAAGAAGGTTTGCTCGTCCTCCTGGAAGCGGGTTTGCCATTGGCCGACATCTTTCATGTGCGCATCATTGAGGAGAATTCCCGCGAGCATGATGGGCCATTTGCGGCCCAGATGGTGCCCCCCGTTGGCAGGCCAGAAGCCGCCATTGTCGGCGATGCCGGCCAGGTCGATGCCGATCTGGACAAAGGGGATGGCGAGCTTCTCCTTGGAGGGGCTGCCGGACAGCTTGGAGAAGTCGAGTTGCAGGAGCAGTGCGGCGTCGTTGAGCAACAGCGCGATCTCGCGGCCGTAGTTGGGCATGTTTTCCGTGGGATGGACATGGGCACCCAGCCATTCGTTGACATGGTCAATCCAGGGACGTCCGATTTGCCGGGTGACCTCCACCGGGTCCGGCGTATTGCCAACGGGTTCCAGATTTTGGAGCTTGGAAAGATCCAGTTGTTTGAGGGTGTATTTGACGGTCTTGTCCGTGCCGCAGTAGGGAGGGCGGAAGCTCCCTTCAGGCGGTGCGGAGGCCAGCACGGTCAGGACGGCGCCGCTGCGTGTTGCTGAACGCGTGCTGTGTGTCAGGTTATCGTATTTGGGCGAGCCGGGCTCTTTTTCATCGGCGGATTTGGCCAGCCAGCTGACCATGGAAACCAGGCTTGTGGCGGGCGGGAGCAGGAGCGGGTTGTCGGCCGAAACCGGCTTTCCATTGGGCAGCCCGGCGTTGAGTTCCTCTTTGTAGCTGCCAAGGTAGCGGCAGTAACCCTGTTTTTCGCCGGTTCCCGGGTTGACCATGGAACCGTCATCGCCCGGCTCCGGCGTGAAGCCGGGTGACGTGTGCAGGTCGTTGGTGATGGCGGTGACCTTGACGGGGCCGACCACCCAATAATCCCCGCCTACGAATTGTCCACTCGGGTAATCTTTGTCCAGCTTCCAGGTGATGCCATATTGGGTGATCTGGTCCGCGGCCTGTGACAACCGGAGTGCACCGGGAGCGGCAAAATACAACAGGCAAAGGGAAACCGGCAGGAATCGTTTTTGGAGGGTAGGGAAGGTCATGGGTATTTATCTGGAATAGGCAGGGGCGGAAGGAAAACACTCTTTTTCGCGCCAATCAAAATTTTCCCAATTGGAGATGCGTGCAAAGAGTTCCCCAACATAGGTGGGGGGATGGGAGAGGCTGGGGGGGGGGGA
>Ga0209066_10003455_pt1 | contig 18000 bp, 3 predicted proteins | sample All_14_2_FD_187198 | JGI IMG/M metagenome (GOLD analysis project Ga0209066, IMG submission 187198) | Freshwater microbial communities in response to fracking from Pennsylvania, USA - Allegheny Zone_MetaG_DW_15 (SPAdes) (version 2) ... | reverse complement strand
GGCTATCCCATACCCAACGACTACTCGATATGAACCGCCCGCCTCAGCACCTGCCGCCCGCCGAGTTTCAGGCGCGCCTCAAACGGCTGCTCGCCTGCCAGAAGCGCCTTCGGCTGGACGCCGTGCTGCTCGTCACCGAGACCAACCTCTACTACCTCACGGGACTCGAGACCTCCAACGGGCTGCTGCTGGCCGGCCCCGCAGACGGCCCGGCCTTCCATACGGATTTCCGCTATCTGACCATGGCGCGGCGTCAGGCACCTTGGCTGGCGAGCCGACTCCTTTGGCGTCCGGCAGATGAAGAGGCCGTGATGGCCGGGCTGGGCCAGGGCTGGCGACGCATCGGGTACGAGGGGCGCATGGACGCGGCGCGCTTCCTCCGCTGGCAGAAGGCCTTGCCTCACACCGAGTGGGTGGACTTCAGCGGCGCGGTTGCGGAGCTGCGCAGCGTGAAGTCGCGGGCCGAGCAAAAGTCGATGCGGGACGCCGTCACGGCCAACGACCAGCTCTTTGCCGCCCTGCTGCGGCAGGCCGCGCCCGGCCTGAGCGAGTGGGACATCCGAGGCCTCGTGCGGCGCGAAGCGGACCGGCTCGGCCAGGGCGAGGCCTTCGACACCATCGCGTGCGTAGGCCGCAACGGCGCGGAGTGCCACCACGTGCCTGACAGCACCGTGCTCAAGCGCGGACAGCCGCTGCTGGTCGACCTCGGGCTGAGGCTCAACCACTATTGCGCCGACATGACGCGCTGCGTCTTTTTCGGCACGCCCACCCCGCTTTACCGCGAGCTGCACGCGATCGTTCACACGGCGAACCGCAAAGCGGTCCGGGCCATCCGTCCGGGCGTGGCGTGCCGCGACATCGATGCGGTCGCGCGCGGCCACATCGAGCAAGCGGGATACGGGGCGTATTTCGGCCACGGCCTCGGCCACGGCCTGGGGCTGGAGGTCCACGAGTCACCCAGCTTCTCGTCCGCGTGCGGGACGATCCTTAAGCCGGGCATGGTCCTGACGGTTGAGCCGGGCATCTACCTGCCCGGCAAGCTCGGGCTGCGCCTCGAAGATGTGATCGTGGTGACGCGCACCGGGTGCGAGGTGCTGACGAAAACCCCGCATGAGATGACTGTCTAGGGCGGGCTCAGAGAATGTAGAGTCCTGCGGCTCGGCACAGCCTCGCCCTCCAGCACATCCCGGATATCTCGCCTGGGGGGCGAGGCTATGCCGAGCCGCGCTACTCGCCCTGACAGGAGGGTCTGTTACGGCAGATAGACCTTGAGGCGCAGGAAGCGCTGAGGCGCGTTCGTGACCGGCACATCGTGCCGATAGAACGACTGCCACCAGGTGTTGCTGTCCGCACGCGCGACTTCAGAAACCTCATTCGTCGTCCAAACCGCGTTGACCAGATTGGTGCAGGACTCGACCACGTAGTCTGTGCCTGCCAGAAGTGCGTTCTTATCCATGCGGAACGAGAGCGTCAGATACCCCGCCGTGACCCCGCCGAAGGGCAGGCCTTCCGTATCGGCGACCCGCGGGTTGAACCCCATCGCAAACTCGAGACCGTTCGGGATACCGTCGCCGTCCGGATCGTCCTCGTCGCCGGTCAGGAGCCCGGCCAGAAGCTCGTCATTCGTGAAGTAGAGGTTTTTCCAGGCCTCATAGCCGGTCAGGACATAGTCGCCGGTCACCGTCACATCGTCGACGCAGACGCCGTACCCGTATTTGGCGATGCCCTCGAACGCGATGAAGTAGGTCGTCGTCGGGTTGGGCAGCGCGATGGTGCGCTGCGTCCACGTCGGCGTGTCCGTGTTAAAGTGCGCCAGCAGCTCCCACGCCCCGTTGGTCGTGTTCTTGTACCACACTTTCAGCTCGTCCTGATCGCCCTGGTAGTTCGCCATGCAGTGCCAGAAGGTGAGCAGCGTGTTGGTCGTGCCAACGCCCAAATCCAGCATCGGCGAGACCAGTCGCGTCATGTAGCCGACCGTGTTGTCGACGAAGAGGCAAGCGTTCTGCTGGCCGCCGTGCGGCGCCGCAGGAACTCCCGCAGGGCTGCCGCTCCGGAAGGTCCAGCTCAAGGAGCCGAATGTCGATTCCTGAGACCAGCCGAACGGGATAGCTCCGCCGTTCTCGAAATTCTGCGTGTAGGGGAGACGCTGCACCTGGTTAACCTGCAGGCTGAACAGGTTAGTCGAGGCATAGCCGTCAGCCCCCATGACCCGCAGGCGGAACTGCGGCGTCTCCGCCCAGGTCGGCGTCCCGCTGATCACTCCGTCCGAGCTGATCGAAAGCCCTCCCGGAAAGGCATCGCCCAAGACCACCGACCACGTGTAAGGCTCAACTCCGCCCGAAGCCGCCATCGTATAGCTGTACGGCATGCCGACGAGACCGGACGGCAGCGGGGAGAGCGTCGTGATGACGGGGGCGCTCGCCTCATCGGTGATGCGGACGTCATCGATGCAGACGCCGTTACCGAAACGCGCATTCCCCTCGAACGCGAGGTAATAGGTGCTGGTCGGCGTGGGCAGCAACACGGTCCTTTTCGTCCAGTCCGCTACATTCGCGGTATAGCTCGCAAGCAGATTCCAAGCCCCTGCGGCGGATGTCTTATAGTAGATCTTCAGCTCATCTTGGCTCGAATCCAACTGCGTCATGCAATGCCAGAAAATGAGGCGGATGTTGGCGGGTGCCGCGCCCAGATTGATTTCAGGTGTGATCAGCCTTGTCGTGTGGTTGTCATTCAACTGGAACACGTCGGCCGTCTTGAAGAACAAGACCGCATTGTATCCGCCGCCATGGGCAGAAAGGGGCTGATGGAACTGGTCGCCATCGCCGCCGCCGTTGAGGCAATACCAGTTGAGGCTGTTTTCAACATACTCCTGGGTCCAGCCGGCCGGCAGATTCCCGTAATGTTCGAAATCCTCCGCAAACAGGTTGACGGGGGGTTGTTCGACATCCAGGCGGAAGGTCGCTGTGGCCGTGGAGGCCTCGGCATCGGAGACCTGCACCGTGAACTGGGCGCTCTGCACCGTCGCCACCGTCCCGCTGATCACGCCGTCCGCGCTCAGCACCATGCCCGTCGGCAACGCCCCGCCAGCCAGCGCAAAGGTGTATGTCGGCCCTGCGCCGCCCACGGGAGTCAGCGCATGGCTGTAGAAGCGCTCGATGTAAGCGTCGGGAAGCTGCTCGGGATCACTCATCCCCAGCGGCGGCGTCGGATCGAAGATCCGCACATCGTCGATGTGGATGCCGTACCCGTAATTGGCGACACCTTCGAACGCCAGATAGTACGTCCGATTGGGGTTCGGCAGCTCCACCGTGCGCTGCGTCCAGACTTCCGTCGCCGAGGAGAAGGTCGTGATCAGCGTCCACTCGCCGCCGTAGGTGGTCTTGTAGTAGATCCGCAGCTCGTCCTGCCCACCCTCCCAGTTGGACATCTGGTGCCAGAAGGTCAGTCGCGCGGCGCGGACGCCGCTTCCGAAATCGATCATCGGCGACTCGAGCAGCGTCGTGGAGCCGACTTGCGATTCCTCCACCACAGCCAGGCAGGCGTTGTAGCTGCCGCGGTATGCGGAGACCGGATGTCCCACCGTCGCGCCGTTGCCGTTCCTGAAGACCCAAGGCTGCGAGTTGACCACGAAAGACTGGGTCCAGCTGTCCGGAAGAAGGCCGCCGCTCTCGAACGTCTCCTCGTAGGGCGTGCCGAAAGGCGGACGGATCGTGAGGCTGAACAGGTTCGTATCCGACATGCCGTTGTCGCCGGTGACCGTCACCAGAAACTCGGTGGTCTCGGGCGCTGCGGGCATGCCGCTGATGACGCCCTCGGCGCTCAGCGTCAAGCCGGCAGGCGGGGCGTTGGAGATGCAGACCCACACGTAGGGCAAGGCGCCGCGCACGGCTGACAGCGTGCAGGTGTACGGCTTGCCCATCCGCCCCGGCGGCAGCACGTCAGGCGAAACGATTTCCGGAGGAATAGGCTGGATAAACCCCATGTCGGGCCCGTTCGCCGTAATCTCGGTGATCTCCAACAGCGAGTCGGTGCCGTCCCACCAGCGGGCGCTCGGCGCGCTCGCATCGCTGAACACGTTGCTGTAGGCGGGCGAGGGGTTCTCGGCATAAAACAGGTCGAACACGTCGCCGCTGTTGGCGTCAAGGTCTTCATAAGGGGCTTTGTGGAGCTGCCACTGGTTGTCCGCCGTGACCAGCGTGCATTCGAAATTCCAGTGATACGTGTTGTACGCCAAACGCTGGTCGTCGCGGCTGCCGCGCTCGTCGACGTGCCAGATGCACAGGCCAGAGCCAGGAATGCTCGCGTCGCGTCCGGTCTGCTGCCGGTTCTCAAACAGGTAGTACTCGGTGGGCACGCCCGGCTTGGTGAACTTGTAGAACCGGTTGAAACCCGGCTCTCCCATCGTCGCGGTGAGCGTGGCCCTCACCGCCCAATAGCTGTTCATCGTTACCGTCGTCGCCCAGCCGGAAGCCCGCTTGAGGTAGGCGCAGAACTGGGAAGGGTTCTTCTCGTCGCTGTTCGTGCCCATCAGGCAGAAGTCTCCGGCTCCGCCCGAGGAGTCGTAATTGTAATCGTACAGGTCGGGATACCCGCAGAGCATGTGCCCGTTCTCGTGGCAGAAGGTGGCGATCGCCAGCTCGTCGCCGATGTTGGTGACCTGATACCGGTTCACCTTCATGCCTCCGGCCGAAAGCTCCTGCGCGCCGACCTCGTACAGCGACCACGAGTGCGGCCACAGGCCAAAAGACCAATTGCCTCCGTTGTCGCCCGCGTAGAACACGTTGCACGCCATGATCTCCTTCGAGCCGTTCACCGTCAGCGAGCTGAACGACGGCAGAATCTCCGTGGTGTAGTTCGGCAAGGCCTTGAGAATGTCGAGGGCATCCCGAATCATCTTGTTGGCCTGGCTCCCGCTGTCTTTCGTGATGTCGTTGTAATAGCTCTTCGGCATGGCCATGCGGATATAGGCCGTCACCACATTGGTATAAGTCAGCAGGTTCTTGGAGTTGTCGAGAAAGTACTGCTTGATGGACCCTGCGTTGCCGTAACCCGTGTAGTCATCGCCGTTGCAGTAGTCAAAGATGTCCGCCTGCGGGATCGTCGCGGGATCATCGACGAAATCGATCAGCAGGCACAGGCCGACCTTCGTGCCCGTCGTCGTGAATGCAGGAGGCGCCATGACCGGGCCGTCTTCGGCCAAGCGCTCCGCCAGTTGCGCCTGAATCTTTTGCTCATCCCAGCGCCGGGTGACCTCCATGCCCACGTCCCAGCGCTCAAATCGGGCCTTGCGCTTGGCCGCGGCCGCCTCCGGCGAAACGCGCAGGTGCTGCGGCAGGCCACTGGTCTGCGGGTCGGCCTTGCCGACGTCGAGCCGGGTCGGGATCAGCTCTGAGCCGTCCGCTGAAAGCCGGGCGTAGGTGTAGGTCTTGCGGGCAGGGTCCATCACCACCGTGTAGCCCTGGTGCTCGAACACGGCGCTAAACTCGTCACCCTGGCCCCACACTTCGATCCGTGTGCCATCCGGCTGTTTGAACCGGAACGTTTTGGCGAAGGGCGCAGCCTGCACAAGGCTAGCCGTCAGCACGACGATACCAGCCAGCTTCAGCATGTGTCTTGTCAACCCTGTCATACACACTCTCTGTAACAATTGTTCGTCAGCATCTCTCCGCCCGGACCGCAGACCAACTGCGGAACCTCGCAGAAAACTCTTTCCGCCGCTTCGCAGGCGTGGCCGTTGCCACGCCTGCGTGCGGGGCTGTTATTCGACCAGCCGGATGCGGAAGAAGCCCTGAGCCGGTGCGGCCTGAAGCGCCTGCTGCGTTCTCTCGATTCGGGTGCTGAGGCCGTCCGTACCGCTCTCCAAGGTCACCTCATCGCTGGCGACGACCTGCCAGTCGGGGGCCTGCAGCGACGGCGTGAAGAGCACCTCGTACCGCACCGTGCCGGTTGCCGGAGCAAGGCTGGAGAGAAGCGCGCGGCTCGCGCCCTCTGCCTTTTGTACCGCCATCGCCCACTGGACCGAGGCCTCCGCGCCACTCAGGCTGATCCCCGTGACGTCCACAGCCAGCGTGTCGGCAGGCGCAAGCCCCAGGCTGAGCTTGGTGCCGTCCGTCAAGCCGTCGCCCGCCGTCGAGGCCGACTGGGCATTCGAGCCGAGGACCAGCTCGGCCAGGTCGCCCAGCCCGTCTTGATCCGCATCGGTCGTGCCCAGAGCCAGGGCCGTGAAGAGCGACGGGGCCGAAACGCTGGCAGCCGCCAGCAGGTTCGGATTGGTCATCTCATAGTCCGGATCGCCGTTGCTGGCATCGCCAGGCCCCGACAGGGCAAGGAAGTCGTCCTCGGTCGGATTCTGCTCGAACTCCCAGGCGTCCGGGAACCAGTCCTGATCCGAGTCCGCATCCTCAATGTGGATCACAACGGTCTCGCACTGCGCCAGCGGCACATACTTGACCTTGACGGGGAACGGATCATACGGCGTGTCGTTCACCCCGTAGGAACAGGCGTAGCCCCATGACTCCCACACGTCGCGTACGCCATTGTCGTTGTGGTCAATGAAGGCGCGAACGTAGTAGTCCCCAGCCTCGGCGCTGGGCGCCAAACCGCAGACCACGGCATTCGTCAGGGTGCTCGCGGGATCCGTCAGAACGGTCAGGCCCGTGCCCGCCAAGGTGAGCTCCGCCTCGGGCAGGCCCGTGAAGGCCGCGTTGTGGAAGACCTGCACCTTGACGCGGTTCGCCAGCATCCCGGTCGCCGGGCCGTGATACTTGACCACGGCCTTGATCGCGCCGTAACCGGCCGAATCGAGCGGAGGATTCACGTCCAGGCGGTAGACCTGCCAGTCAGACCAGTTGGGGCTGACCGTCGCGTCGCTGAACTTGGCATCGAGCGCGCTCACGCGCCAGGCGTAACGCGTGTTCGAGGCGTAGATCTGGCCGTTGGCAGCCCGCATGCCCGCGTACACCGGCGCGGTCCACACGCAGTTTCCGTCGATGTCGCGCGCGGGGGCCTTCACGGCGCCCGAGTCGTAGATCACCGGGCCGGTCGAGGAGAACTTGCGGATCTCCAGCGTGAAGGCCGAGTAGTTCTGCGGCATCGACCACTTGAAGGTCGGGCGGGAGGCGTACACGTAGCCGTTGCCGACCGGATAGACGGACTGCGCTTTGGCACGCACGTTGTCGAATGTGTTGGTGAACGCCAGCACAGCATTGGTCAACATCGTGTCGTTGCCGAGGAAGACCTCGTACACGGCGGTGAGCCGGTCCATGGCCGTCGGCACATCCGGCAAGCCCCAGTCCAGCGCGAGGTCGCCCTGCGCGAGCAGGTCGCCCTCGTGCACGAAAGCCCGCGTCGAACTGAGCGTCTTCTCCAGCACGATGTCCTGATAGGCCCTGTTGCCGTCGACCGCCGAGCGCTTCACGACAATCCGCTTCTCGAGCCCGGCCAAAGTTGTCCCGCCGCCGCCCGCCTGCACCGCGCCGCCCGTGAAGATATCCTCGGAGCGCTGCGGCGGTATGAGGGTCATGCGCAGGAAGCCGGGCGTGTAATCGGTCAGCTCGATATTCACGACGTTGCGGTCATATCCGATATCCACCCCGAAGGTGTCGGAGACGCCGCACGGCTCGCCCGCATCCCAGACCCCGTTGTTGTTCAGATCGAGCATGGCGAAGAAGTGGTTGATCCCCTCGCGCACATAGCCCCGGCTGGGCAATGCGGCGATCGGGACTTCGGCGTCCGACAGGTAGAGCGTCTTCGGCCACCCGACGACCTGCGAGGACTGGTACGTGATCTTCACATAGGCATTATCGGGGACCGCGGTCACCACCAGCGTCGGTGAAACCATCCGCGCCAAGGTCATGCCCTTGAACCAGCTCAGATCGATCTCGTACTCGCCCGTGATGTAATTAATGGTGCCGATCGCGCTGATGAGCCCTGCGCCGCTCTGCCCATAAATGACACCGCTCATCCCTGACGCGCTGCCGATATCATACCCCGCGAACACGCTGTAGAGGCTGGGGTTATCGGTGCTGTCCACCATTTCAATCTGGACGGTTCCGGGAACTAGCGTTCCGGGCGAGAGGAAACCCTTGATTGTCTTGGCGCCCCAATACCCCAACTGCTTGGTCGAGGTGACCGCAGCACCGGCGCTGGTCTGGACGCGCCACACGGCGTCCGGCGCGCCGTCCATGCCCGGGTCGGAGTACGCGAAGAGGATCAGGTTTCCGATCGGGCGGATCCCGTTGTAGGAGATCCGGGTCTGAATGACCGGCACGGGGAAGTCCTTGACGGAATCCTGCTCAGGATTCAAATGCATCCCCAGCGTCGGGTCGCTGCGCAGCGCGCTCGCACCGAACCGGCACTCGGACCAGTTCGACCAGCCGTCCTGATCCCAGTCCATGTGCGGGTCATAGACGTAGCGGTTGACGTAATAGGCGTCGTAGTTGTCCTCCCACGTGTCTTCCATGAAGTCGTGGTCGGCAAACATTTGCCCGTAGTAGAGCAGGCCCGCCTTGACGAAGTAGTCCGACTCCGTCTGGGTGGCGCTCGTCCGGTAGCGGTCCGGGCGCGACACGCGTAGCGAGTACGCGTCCGAGATCAGATACTCGGCGTAGTTGCTCAAGCCGTCGCGGTCGGGGTCGCCCATGGCGCCGTCGATGCCAGCGGTCGAAGTCGGGTTCAGGTTGAAGAGGTTCTCCCACCAGTCCGGCAAGCCGTCGCCATCGATGTCGGAGGTCTGCTTAACCAGCGTGCTTGGATTGTACCCGGCGCTGCCCGGATGATTCTCCTCGGTATACCCCTTCGCCAGATCGCGCATGTACAGCTCGCCCGCCGTCATGCCGTTATTGGAGAGGTCGTACCAGCCGACCGCGGCGCTGAAGTAGTTGGTGGCGACATCCGCCTCCCACCAATCCGCCAAACCGTCGGCATCGTCGTCGACGGCCTGATCCGCCCAAACGCTGGCCGGCGCATCGTTGTCCCACATCGTCTGCGCCTGCTTGGCCCACGCGCCGCCCAGCGGCAGCAGGTCAGCCACGACCTTGATGCCGGCCCCTTCCGTGGAGACCAAGTCCAGCGAGTGCTTGTACCAGTACCCGTACGGATCATTCTCGTTCGGGAAGCTGTAGAGCGTGATCCCGTTGGTGACATGCGCCGAGGCGGGCGTCGGCAGCACCCCCGCCGCGTAGTGCGACCAGTAGACCGAATCCCGGACGGTGTTCGCATCGCGCACAACCACGTTCGTTCCGTCCTGCACTCTGCCGCCGAAAATCGGCAGATGATCCACGCCGTTCTCGATCCACGGGATGTAGCCGTAGTCGTCGTAAACCGTGCTATGGGTGGGCACGACCATGATGTCCTCCCACCAGCCGACCACATAATCCCAAGGCCGGTTGATGGTCACTTCCCAGTAATTGAAGCCGCGCGGCACTTTGGCGACCGATTCGGAGCGGTCTGCGCCGAACAGGTTGTCGAAGGTGTAGTGGTACACCAGCGCGGGCGGCAACTGCGGCGTCGCCCCTTCGACGCGCGAGCCTCCGGCATACTGGCTCTCGGCCACCGCACGGCGGTTCGCCAAGAGTTCGTCCTTCGTATACCGCTTGGCATAGTCGGCCCGGATCTCTTCCGCTGTTCGGGCACCGTCCCACACGCGGACTTCGTCGAGGTAGCCCTGGAAGTACTGCCCGTAGAAGTCCCACGGCGGGAAGGTCACGGTCGGGTCGGCGTTGTAGTTCGCCGCGCCCAGCACCAGCACCGCCGGCGTGATCGACACGAAGTACGGCGCAGGGTATTGCCCGCTGTCCGGATTGGCCACCACATTGACCACCCCGTTGGCGGGAATCAGCGCGGTCCCGACCGTAATCGGCGGCTCTTGGTCTAGGAACAACTGGAAGGTCCCGGCCTGAGCGTCCATGCGCACGACGATGCGCACCCATTCGTTCGCTGTCAGCACACGCCCGTACGCGACCACCTCGCCGGTGTGCGCGTCGTGTGCGCCCGCGTTCTGGTACATGGCATAGACGCGGCCGTCCGGCGCGATGCCGACCCGGAAGTTCAGCCGGGTGAGGTAGCTGGGCGTGCTGAGATCGCTGGTGCCGTAAATAACCGGCCGCTCGAGCAGCACCTGGCCCTCAGCACTGGTGATGACCTCGGGCCGCGCCCACAGCTCGACCGTGAAGCTCCGGAACGCCCACTCGCTCTCGGGCTGCGTGTACATCGTCTGGGCCGCGCTTTCGCTGCCGCTGAACCAGAGCGCCTGACGCCGGCGGGGATCATCGTGGTCCCGCGGGTCGGACTGGGAGGTCGCGGTCTGTAGCAGCTCCGACTTGTCGCTGAGCCCGTCGTTGTCCGTGTCGTACCCCTCGTTCATCTCGTAGGAGAACATCTTGTACCCGATCTGATACATCGTCATCAGAGTTCCCGCATCCCCCGGCCAGAAGAACATGAAGTCGAACCGGTAGAAGCGGGCGGTGACGCTCGCCCAACTGGAGTCATCCGTCATCCACAGCGGGCTCGGGTCCGTATTGGAAGCGGAAGGCGCGGCCGAATCGGCCTGCAACTGCTCCTCCATGTTGCGCAAGCCGTCCGCATCGGGATCGGCCTCGTCGAGACCGGTCAGCCACGGATAGTTGACGAAGTCGAAAGGCAGGCCCCGTCCATAGCTGTTTCCGATCGCGTCCGATCCGTAATCGATGGTGTACATCCCGTTCCGGACATACGCTTCCTTGATCCGGTCACCCTTGATCAGCGTCGTGTCGCCCAAAATCGGGTTGAGCCCATGGAACATCTCGTAGAAATCGTCCATGCCGTCGCCGTCCGTGTCGGGATCACGCGGATCCGTGGAAACATAGCTCGGGACATGGCCCACTCGCAGCAACACCCTCAGCGGCGGCTGCGCGTCACCCAAGGGGTAGCGGCAGAAGTCCCACGCGTTCGTCACTTCGACGAAGAACGCGCTGGCACCGGCAGAGCCGTCCATCGGGATCTGGTTCGTGAAGATATCGTACCGCAGGCTGCGCACCGCCTGCACCCAGTACTCCTGATAGTTGGGCAGCCCGTCGTGGTCCCAGTCCTGGTTCCAGTCCGAGACCGTGCCGTTCATGCCGTTGGTGGAGGCTCCCGGCGTGACCGGCGTTGCCGTGTAGGTGAAATCATTCTCCCACGCGTCGGGCAGCTGGTCCGAGTCCGTGTCCATCGCGCACGGGTTGAGTCCGCCGCCGGGCGTGCAGGTCGTGCCGTTGTCCACCGGCGCCCCGTAGACGAAGGTCATCTCGGCGTGGTCGGCCAGTCCGTCGCCGTCGGTGTCGCGGGCGAAGGGGTTGCTCGGCCAGTACTTGTTGATCCAAGTTGCGTCCGAGGCCGGACGCAGGATCGTCACGACCGGGTACTCCGCGCCGTACAGCGCGACGTTGTTATACCTCGGCGAGCAGTCTGTTCCGTTGAACTCCCTCTCATTCGAAAGGTCGTCTTCCCCGGTGAAGGTCACTTCCCCGTCATACGCGTTCCACGGCGAGATGAGCATGTTCGCTCCGGTATACCCCGGCGGCATCGCGACATACAGCTCCCAGCCGTCCGGCATCGCGTCGGTTTTGGTGACCGCCCCGCCCGCACCCCACTCCACATCGCTGTCGGGCGTCTTCGGGTGCGTGGAGAAGGCCGTCCAGTCTACGGTCTTCTGCTGCGCCGTGCCCGCGCCCATCGATTCGGTGGCGCCGTTTAGGCGGAGTTCCGATATGTACTTGAGCAGCAGGTACTCGTCCAAGGAGGTGAACGCCTTGGTGTTCGGAGCCGTGAGCACGTAGGCCGAGGTCAGTCCCGCCACCCACTCTGGGAAACGCTGCGGATTGGAGAGCGGATTGACCGTCATGGCCCACGCCGTGCGCGGATCGAAGCCGTACTCCTGATAGACCTGATTGTGTAGCAGGAGCGCGTCGACCTGGTTCGTGGAAAGGACGAGCTGGCCCGCCGCGTTTCTGACCGCGCGGCCGGCCGCGTACATGGCGTTCGTTCCGCCGTAGCGGTAAACGCCGGTCACATGCTCGGTCAAGCCCAGCGGCTGATTGGTCTCCAGCACGTAGGTGATCGGAACCAGATATTGAAGGCCGCCCGTCACGGTCACCAGATTGCGCGGCACCACGACATAGGCCATGTAGTCGCCGTCCGGATTGTTCAGCGCGTCGCGCTGATCGTTCGGGTTGAGTCCGCGGAGCACTTCCCATCCGTCGCAGATCCCGTCTCCGTCCGTATCCCAGTGGATCGGGTTCGTGCCGATCGTCAGCTCCTCGATGTCGCTGAGCCCGTCGTTGTCGAGATCGCGGTTGACCGCCGCACCCGTCGCGTTGTCGGTCGCGGGCACGATCGGGTCAAACGCCGTGACGATCGTTTTGGTCGGGATGAGGGTGCCAACCGCCACGTTCGTCGGCGTGTAAGCCATGCCCGTCACGCCTCGGATCTTCGAATTGTACCAGAAGTAATACTCCCAGCCATCCGGGAAGAGGTCGCCGTCGGTGTCCTGCAGAGTCGGGTTCGTGGGCCGCTCGCACGTACGGTCCGTCTCGCCCGCGCCGAAATCGGAATCCGAGTTGAACTGCACGTTGTTCAGGCCGGGGTGGAACCCGCGCACCTCCAGGAAGGCGGTGAAGGGGTCGCCGACCGAAGCGAACACGTTCGAGATGCCGCCGATAATGGCGCTGCCGCCGCTCGCCGCCCCCGGCAGGAAGTCGCCCACGACGTTCCCCGCCGCGTCTTTGTCGCCATTGAAGTTGCCGACGGCCGCCAGCTCGATGGGCGTGCTGCCCGTGTCAGTCCCTGTGCCCGTGTCGCCGCTCGCCGCGGTGGGCAGGTTGTAGAGCGTGGCGATCTTGTCCGGGATGCCGTCCTGGTTGATGTCGCCCATGTTGTCAGCCTTGCGGTACTCGCGGCTGAAGATCGCCTGAATGATGCGGATATCCACGCTTGAAGAGGTCCCGCCGGTGCCCGTCGCCGCGGCTGGCAGGGTGACGGCGGTGGTGGGACCGGCCTGCGCCGGGATCAGATCCTGCGCCGGCAACCCCTGGTCCTCGCCGACCCAGACATAGAAGAAGCTGTCCAGATCGTTTGTGACACCTGCGGAGGCCGTTCCGTCATTCAAATAATTGGTCACCGTATAGACACCCGAGGCACCCGTCTTGTAGGGCACCGCGCGCAGCGCCGCGGAAGAGACCCCGGGGCCGTACCGGAAGAAGTACACGTTGTTGCGGTTGATCACGCCCAGCGCGTCCTCGGAGAAGACCATGCCGTTGCCCAGCCCCGACGCGCCCCAATAGTTGGCCTCGTAGTTCGGCCCGATCGGCGTGACGAGCACCGTCTTGGCCGGAGCGATGGTGACCTTGAACTGCACCTCGTCGCGCCCGCCGTCCTTGTCCTCGGCCACCATGCGCACCGTCATCGTTCCGGTCGCGTCATACACATGCGCCACGGACCCGCTTCCGCCGCGCCGCACCTCGGTGGCCCCGTCGCCGTAATACCACGTCACTTTCATTCCGGTCGCCGGATCCGAAGTCAGGTCCGCGGCAACATCCTGGATATCCCAATAGTAGGTCCAGGAGGTGCCCTGCGGAATCGTGTAGGCGATCTCCGTGGGCGACGTCGGATCCGTCGGCGTCCGGATGACCGGAGCCACGTTCCGCACATACACCACCCCTTGAACCAGTTCCGTATAGTGCGTCGTCGCGGCGGCCGTGGCCAGCACCGTGGGGGAAACGACAAAGCCCGACATCTCTGAAAGGCTCGTGCCGTCGCGCGCGCTGACCTTGACCGTCTTCAGCACCTCGCCCGTCCGGAATTCGACGACGTTGGTGGCCAGCAGGATGGCGCCGTTGGCCGTGCTGCTCACCGGCTCGACCGTCAGAAGCACCGTCACCTTGTTCGTGAAGGCCTCGGACAGCTCGACATCGATCGAGCCCGTGCCGACCGACGCGGTCTCGTCCAGCACCCCGGCGGGCGGGCGGACATACACGGTCGGCAGCGGCGGAGGCGTCACCACGGTCACCTTGAACTTGACGAGCGTCGAGCTCGCGCCGTCTTTGTCGATTGCCCGCACACTCGCAACCTTATCGCCCAAGCTGGCGTAGGTGTGATAGATCCGGCCGGTGAGTCCGTTGGTGATGCTCAGCGTCGTTCCGTCGCCGAAATCCCAGTTGATCACCATAGGCGAGGCGTCCGCAGCGACATCCTCGATCTCCCAGTCGAAAGCGAACGAGCGCCCATACGGCACCGCATTGAACGGCACTGCGGCGGGGGCCGTCAAGTCCGCGGACGCGGCCGGAGCGACGATGCGCGGCGGCATGTTGGTCACGTACACCTTGGACGAGCGCACATCCGTATAGTAGTTCGACGCGGCCGGGTTGATGACCGCGGGCGTGATCGTGATCCCGCTGATGGAACTGGCCAGCGTGCCGTCCAGCAGGCTGAAGGGAATCTCCTCGGACAGCGTGGTTCCGCGCGCGATCGTCACAGGATCCGTGAACGCCAACTGCAGGTTCGACTGGCCGGTGGGAGCGGTCGAGAGCTGGACCAACACATCCTCGGTGCTGAAGGATTTCGACAACTGGATCTTCACCCACCCCGTGTTGTAGTCCAAAGATTCGCCATACCTGGCGGGTGTCCGGTCGAACACGAGCGAGACGGACGGCGCGGGCACAGGCTCGGCGACCGTCACGGTGAACTGCACCTCGGCCGATTCAGCCCCGTCCTTGTCCACCGCCCTGATCCGGACCGTCTTCGGCCCGACGTCATTATAGGTGTAGTAGATCTCGCCAGACGCGCCGTTGGTCGTCACCCACGCCGAAGCGTCGTCAAACTGCCACGTCACGGTCATTCCCGAGACCACATCCGCCGCAACGTCCGTCACGTTCCAGGTGAACCGGAACGGGACACCGCGCGTAGCGGTCAGAGAATCGGTCGATTTGGGCGTCGTAACCACAGGTGCCACGTTCGCGACCGCGACCACGCAGCCCACCGGCAAGCCCGTGAAGAACCCGGTCGCGTTCGTGAGCACCGGGGTGATCGAGACGCCGTAAAGGTCGCTCGACAAGGTGCCGTCCGGTGCCCGGAAGGTCACGTCGCCCGACTCCGTCTGGCCGGCCAGCACCAGCGCATAAAAGGGCGATGTCGTAAAGATCAGGTTGTTGCTCTGCGGCGTAGGCGGAATCGTGTTGAGCGCCGTGTCCAGCCGGACCCACACGTCCTGCGAATATGCCTGCGAGAACCGGACCCGCAGCTTGCCCGCGCTTGAGCTGGGGGACTCGGGCACCCGCTGGAAGGTGGGATCGGGCACCTCTTGGAGCCGGACCGAGACGTAGGGCGGAGGCGCCGGCGTGACGATGATCTGCCGCGCCTCGACGTTCAGGACGCCCTTGGTCGCGTTGTTGCCGTAGTCCTGTGTGCCCTGCAGGTAAACGGTGTTCGTGCCGGCCGTCAGGCCCGTGATCTGGAACGGGGCCGTCGTCCCGCCTGCGTTAATCGTCAGCTGCTTGGCCTTCACCCCGTCCAGGTTCACATCCCCGCCGGTAGGCACCGAGTTGGAGACCCACACGTAGCAGTTCACCGTGCGGCCGTCCGACACCGGATTGGCCGTCGTGACCGACCAGGTGACCGACTCGCCGACCTGCACCGGACTCGGCGTGCTGCCGAACTGCAGGGTCTTGATCGCCACACTCCGGTAGCTGAAATCGTAATGGGTGGGATCATACCCCGGAAATTCGACGTTGCTCGTCGCGAAACGCCACACCGCGTTGCTGAGGTTGTTGTCGTTGCGGACGATCTGGTACGTTCCCCATTGAAAACCGTAACTCGCGCCGGTCGCGTCACTGCCATCGGCCCCGGCGATCTTCAGCTTGGCGACCATGTCGCCCTCGCGGATCGTGTAGTTGAAGGTCACGCGCGTTTTCAAACCGCCTTCGGTGAACCACTCGACGCCGGAAGTGGGATCGAGCGTCGCCCACGCCTCTTCCTCGGCATTCAGATTCATCCTGAGCCTGGGAAAAGCCGTCGGGCCGACCGCCGTGTTGGTGATGACAAAACGCCCCCAGAGCCTCAGGATGATCGGGATCTGGGTCCCCACATTGCTGAGGGTCTTGTTCGTGATGCTGACCGACGTGTTGATGCCGATCAGATCGCCGTTATAGGGGGGGGACGACTGCGCCTGAACCGACAAGGCCGCCCACAACACCCCGCAGACTACCCACGGGAACACCATTTTCTTTAAAACTTCGCGCGTATAACTCGTTTTCATGTTTAATCTCCTGTCATCCGTAAATCGTTGATCGTCTCCGGCTGGCCGTCCCAACTACACGGCCTGATTCCGTACACCGGGAGGAAAATCTCCCTGCGTCATTTCTTCGCCTGCGGCGGGTCGGCCGCCCTGGCCTTGCCTTCTTTCACCGCCTCAATGTCCCGCTTTTCCGCCAGCAACCGCTGCCGGAGCAACTCCCGACCCTTCGACAGCGTCGTCCCGATCTCCTCAATCATCGCCTGGTTCTTGGCCTCCAACTCGCGCCAAACCGCATCCTTGGCCAGCTCCGCTTTGACGGCCGCATCGTCCGCTTCCTTGGGCAACCTTGCCCGCGCCTGCTCGACGAGCGCCTTCATCCTCTCAACCACCTCGGCGCGCACGCCCGCTTTCCGCATCTGCTCGCGCCGGTTCTCCGACAGCGCGGAACGGTACGCCGCATCCGCCATCCGGTTCGTGATGACTCCCGGCAAAGAGGCCTCTGGCACGTTCGGGGCCGGGGCCGTGCGCTTCTTGCATCCCGCAAGCGAAAGGCACAAAAAAGCGGTTGACACCATGACCACGCAAAACCGGGTTCTTACACCGCTCCGCTGGCTGTCCCGCCTCTTAACCTCAAAAAAATCCAACATCTGACTCGCTTTCCGGCCCGTTTCGAGACGCTACGCCCCACGTATTTGAACCTGTGAGCACACAACGCCGTGATTGTCTTAGCTTATCATGTGCATAATAGGCCGGGCAAGCCGATTCTTAGAATGAGTGAGAAAGAGTTTTGCAAGGGTTGGCATTTTGGAATTGCTCACACACGTACGCATGCGTTATATTGAATGCACTTATGACCCAAGACCGCACCAACAATGTCGCCGCCGAAACCTTGATCCTGGCCGACGGCGAGAACCAGGAACACCTTTTCCGCGTCCGGCGCACAAAGCTCCTGGTCATAAGCGGCCCTCTCCAGGGGCGCGAATTCCTCGTCAACCGCGACACCTTCACCATCGGCTCCGGCAGCCATAATGACTTGAGCATCGCCGACTCCACCGTCTCCAAACGGCATTGCGAGATCGTCGTGGAGCAGACCGGCTACCTGATCCGTGACCTCGACAGCACCAACGGTACCCTCGTCCAGGGCGTCCGCGTCTCCTCCGCCCACCTGGCCCCCGGTTCGGAAATCCAGCTCGGCAAGACCCGCATCGTCTTCTGCCCCCTCCAGGAGGCCAATGACATCCCCCTCTCCCGCAACGAGGCCTTTGGCCTGATGATGGGGCGCTCGGTTCCCATGCGGCGCATCTTCTACCTCGCCGAAACCTACTCCCCCGCCGACGTCACCATCATGATCACCGGCGAGACCGGCACCGGCAAAGAGATCCTCGCCGAGGAGATCCACAACCACTCCCCGCGCCGCGACAAGCCCTTCATCGTCATCGACTGCGCCGCCATCTCGAAGGAGCTCATCGAAAGCGAGCTCTTCGGCCACGTCAAAGGCGCCTTCACCGGAGCCAACGCCGACCGCCAGGGCGCCTTCGAGCTCGCCGACGGCGGCACCGTCTTCCTCGATGAGATCGGCGACCTCTCGCCCGACCTCCAGCCCAAGCTCCTGCGCGTCCTCGAAAAACGCGAGATCCGCCGCGTCGGCTCCAACAAGGTCTCTAAAATCAACGTCCGGATCATCTCCGCCACCAACCGCAACCTCGCCAACGAGGTGAACGAGGGCCGCTTCCGCGAGGACCTCTATTACCGCC
>Ga0209066_10003454_pt1 | contig 18009 bp, 12 predicted proteins | sample All_14_2_FD_187198 | JGI IMG/M metagenome (GOLD analysis project Ga0209066, IMG submission 187198) | Freshwater microbial communities in response to fracking from Pennsylvania, USA - Allegheny Zone_MetaG_DW_15 (SPAdes) (version 2) ... | reverse complement strand
GCGTAGAAGGGCAGCAATGGGACGATGATCCCGAAGCCCAGCATGTTGATGAAGATCACGCCGATCAGCGACGCAGCCGCGAAGCGGGGCGCGGGCGGCCTCTCCGGCTGGACCGGCGTCACGAGGCGGCGGGGGCCATCACCCGGGCGCGCAGCCGGCGCATGCCGCCCAGCCAGCGGTCGTAGTCGGCCGCCTTGCGCTGCATGTAGGTGAGCACCTCGGGGTGCGGCAGGATCAGGAACTGCTCGGCGGCCAGACCGGCGATGACGCTCTCGGCGACTTCGTCAGGGGTCAGAACCCCGTCCAGGCTCTGCGGCGATCCCGAGCCGCCAGCCCTCAGCATGGCGGTGTCGACGCCCTGCGGGCACAGGATGGAGACCTTGATGCCCTGGTCGCCGTGGGTGATCGACAGCGACTCCGCGAAGCCGACTGCGGCGTGCTTGGTGGTCGAGTAGACGGCCCCGCCGATCTGCGAGAGCAGGCCAGCCGCCGACACTGTGTTCAGGATGTAGCCGCCGCCCCGCGCCGCCATGCCGGGGATCACCGCCCGGGCGGCATGGACGTGGGCCATGACATTGACGTTCCAGGCCCTGTGCCAGACAGCGTCCGGCGAGGATGTGGCGCTGTTGCGGTCCGGGTCGCCGTCGCCGACGCCGGCGTTGCAGCAGAACAGGTCGATGCCGCCGTGCCGGGCCTCGATATCAGCGGCCATCGCGGCGGTGGCGTCCCCGTCGGACACATCCAGCGTCACCGCCTCGCCGCCGATCTCGGCCGCCACCGCAGCGGCGCCGTCGCCGTTGCGGTCAGCGACCACCACCACGGCCGCGCCGACCCGGGCGAACCGGCGGCAGAGCGCCGCGCCGATGCCGTCCGCGCCGCCGGTGACGACCACGACCTTGTCCCTGACGTCCATGTTCCTGCCCCCTTGGCGCGCGGGTCAGCCCGCGTCGGCGTATCCGGCGTATGAGTGTTTCAGCGTCGCGTGGTTGAGTAGCATCTCGGCGACCTGCCGGGTCCCCGACGCATCGAAGATGCGGGTGCGCACCCAGTAGGACTCGGTCCGCTTGCTCTCGGCCAGGGCGACGATCTCCCGGCGCAGGACATAGTTCTCGCCGACGAACAACGGACCGTCGATCAGCCGGATCTCCTGGTCGGCGAACAGGCCCACGGCCGGGCCCTTGACCGGGAACTCGGCCTGCCGGTTCGAGTACTCCGCCAGCACGCTGATCATCTCCAGCGGGATGATCGCCCGGCCCCAGGGCGAGGCGGCGGCGTCGCTGTACCAGGGCGAGGACTCGGTGATGGCCGCCAGCTTCTGGTTCAGGCTGAACGGATAGAGCGCGCCCATATGCTGGTCGGGATCCATGCGTACGACCTCGTCGCGCGCGCCGGTCATCCCGACCTTCAGGTCTTCGAGGATCAGCAGTTTGCCCGGGGGGCGAAGGGTCGCCATGCGTTGCTCGAGCAGGGTCGGTCCCGCGTCCGGACCCAGGCTGGCGCTGGCCTCCAGCACCGGCGTGCCGTCAGCCTTCTCGGCCCAGACCCGCGTCATCCTGGCGCCCTCGGCCGGGATTTCGGCGAAGGCGCGCACCGCTTCGCCTTCGACCACCATGTTCAGGTAGTGGGACGAGATACAGCCCTGTTCGAACCAGGCGCGGCCCCAGATCTTCTCCAGCAGCGGCGGGAACAGGCTGAAGTGGGTCGGTCCCTCGATCGGTCCGGCCCGGAAGCCGAGCTTCTCGGCCATGGCGTCGTCGTGGATCGAGGCGTGGCCGCCGTACTCCTGGTCGCCCAGCATCTGGCGCGGATGGCGCAGCGGGCCCGCGATCGCGAGCGGCGTATCAAAGCTCATGGCCATTCTCCTGCGTCAGCCGTCAGGCGGCTTCCTCGAGGCGGAGCCGGTCGCGCAGCTCACGCTTGAGGAACTTGCCGCTGGCGTTGCGCGGCAGCGGCTCGTTCAGCAGCCAGACGTATCGCGGCGCCTTGTGCTTCGCGGCCAGGCCGATGCAGTGCTGCCGCAGCGCCTCGGCCGAAACGGTCTCGCCGGGCCGTAGGACGATGGCGGCCGCCACCTCCTCGCCGAGCCGCGCGTCGGGCACGCCGAAAACACAACACTCGGCGATGGCCGGATGCTGGTGCAGGGTGGCCTCGACCTCCGCGCAGTAGACGTTCTCGCCGCCGCGCAGGACCATGTCCTTCTTGCGGTCGACCAGGAAGATGAAGCCCTCCTCGTCGATGCGGGCGACGTCGCCGGTGTGCAGCCAGCCGTCCGTGATCGACTCGGCGGTGGCGTCGGGCCGGTTGATATAGCCCTTGATCACCGAGGCGCCGCGCACCCACAGCTCACCCGGCTGGCCGGCGGGGAGTTCATTGCCGGCATCGTCGACGACCTTGGCCTCAAAGCTGGGCATGGCCCTGCCGCAGCTGGCCGGCTTGTCGACGAAGAAGTCTCCGGAGATCGAGGTGATGATCCCGCAGGTCTCGGTCATGCCATAGCCGGTGTTCGGCCGCGCGGTCGCCACGGTCTTCTCGATCTTGTCGACCAGGTCCGGCTGGATCTGGGCGCCGCCGCCGCCGACCGACAGAAGGCTCGACGTGTCGTGCTTGCCGAAGTCGGGATGGGTGACCAGCTCACGGGCCATGACCGGCACGCCGCTGACCGTGCTGATCCGCTCGCGCTCGATCAGCTTCAGCGCCTCTCCGGCGTCCCAGCGGTACATCAGCACCATCTTGCCGCCCGCCGCCGTGGTCGCGTAGGCGCCGCAGTTGTTGGCGGTGACGTGGAACAGCGGCGTCGTCACCAGGGTGACGGGGACCGGAACCGGCGCGTCGGGATCGGGAATCACGCCCGTCGCCCGCTGCGTCGCCAGGGCCGTGACCTGGCCCGAGAACATCATGTTCATCAGGTTGCTGACGCAGCCCCGATGGGTCAGTTGCGCGCCCTTCGGGAAGCCGGTGGTGCCGGAGGTGTAGAAGATGCAGGCGTCGGCTTCCGGATCGACCGCCACCTCGGGCAAGGCGCCGCCACGGGCCAGAACCTCGGCGAAAGACACAGAATCCGCCGGTGCTGTCTCGGTCCGCACGGCCACCAGAACGGCGTCGCCCAGCATCCCAGGCTGCTCGCCGATCCGCGCGATGCGCTCGGCGTCGGCGAACACCACCTTGGGCTCGGAGTCCTTGAAACCGTAGGCCATCTCGGCGGCCGTCCACCAGGCGTTCATGCCGACGACGGCGACCCCGATCGAGACGCCGGCCCAGTAGATCAGCATCCACTCCGGATAGTTGCGCATGGCGACCGCGATCCTGTCGCCGGGTCGCACGCCCTGGTCCATCAGCCAGTTGGCGATGGACGCCACCCGGGCGTGCGCCTCGCCATAGGTGGTCCGCTCATCCTCGTAGACGAGGTAGTCGCGGTCTGCGAAGGCCAGCGTCGACAGCCAGAGCTCGCGGACGCTTGGCGGGGCGGCCAGGTAGTTCCGGATCGGCGCGCCGCCGACCTCCACCGTCGTGATCTCGAACGGCGCTCCGGGCCCCGTCAGTTCCGCCCATGCCTTGTCGAGTTCCGCGTAATGCACGACGCCGTTCCTTCTTCGCTTCCTGCCCACACCCGCTCTTTGGCGGCTTGCTGACTCCCATGATGGCCCGTCGATCTCGCCGTTGCGAGATGCAATCCGGCGGACCGGGGAGAAATATGTGAACGGCGTTCACAGGCGAAGGCGGGATCCGCCCGAATGAAGGCTTGTACCGCCGGTTGCGCCCGGCGAAGACGGTCGGAACAGGAAGCGGGCAGTGAGCCGGGCCGTTGGTCGATTCAACAATGACGTTCGACGAGGTCGTCCAGGGCCGTCGCAGCCCGCAGCCTAGGTTGCGCCATCAGCGGCCAGGGCATAATGCACTCGCCGGTGGTCCGGGAACATGCCGGCATCCCCGATGTTCAGGTGATCATGATCTGCGTGGCGCTGGACTGGCCCGATGACAGCTTTCCCGCCAACGCCGTGGTGTCGAACCGCAGGTCGGTCGACGACGCCGACGTCTTCGAGGGATAGCGTCACCGTGTTAGCGGCCCTGTCGCTTGTGATCAGGCCGGGCGCGCCCGACAGGAAGTGGTGATGGGCGACGACGCGATGGAAGCATTGGCGGGCTTCGGCGAGCTTTCGCCCGAACTGCGCCTGCTGGCCGCATGCACGCGCTGGCCGCGCTCCGACGCCCGGAGTCAGGCGATCGCCGCAGCGGCGGCCGACCCCCGCATTGATTGGAGCCGGGTCGCCCAGGCTGTCGAGCGCCACCGCGTCGCCGGCTTCGTCCATGACGGCCTCGCCGGCGCCGCCGCCACTGTCCCACCGCAGCTGCTGGCCCGCCTTCGCGACCGCGCGTTGGCCGACAGCCTGGCGAATCTCGGGGTTGTCGGTGAAGCGGTCCGTCTGGTCAGGCTGCTTCAGGTCGCGAGTATTCCGGTCCTTGTGCTCAAGGGTCCCGGCCTTATGAAGCTGGCCTACGGAGACTTGGCCATCCGGCACACCAACGACCTGGACCTGCTCGTCCCCGTCGAGGCGATCATCCAGGCCGGCGAGATTTGCGAACGGGCCGGCTATACCCGCATACAGCCTCCGATCGGGGCGGGAGAGGCGGAACTGGCCGGCTGGCTGCGCTGGCGCAAGGACTTCATCTACCGCCACGCCGTCTCGTCCCTGCCGCTGGAGCTGCATTTCCGGCCGACCATCAGCGCCCGCCTGTCTCAGGCGATCGACCTTTGGCGCGACCCCCACGAGGTCGTCATCCAGGGCGGTCACAGCCTGCCGGTTCCCAGCCTCGAGGCCCTCTATCCCTACCTGTGTCTTCATGGGGCGCTGTGCGCATGGTTCAGGCTCAAGTGGCTGGCCGACATCGCGGCCCTGACGGCAGACTGTTCCGAGGCCCGCTTGGTCACCCTGCACGCGGCGGCGGTCGCAAAGGGCGTCGGGAGAGCGTCGGGCCAGGCCCTGCTTCTGGTGGAGGCGGTGTTCAACCGACCGCTTCCGGCTGACTTGAAGCGATCGCTTGCGGCCGACCGCAGGACGGTTCGGCTGGCCCGGTTCGCCTTCAGGGTCCTGTGCGACCCTCGCCTGCCCGCCCAGGCGCCGCTGCGCACCGGGAAGATTGAACTGGCTCACCTGCTGCTGACGGATGACTGGCGAATTCGCCGCGAGGAGATCCTGGCCTGGCTGATCGACTGGACCCTGGTGTTCTCGTTGAAGCTGCCCAAGGGGCTGTGGTTTCTGTACCCTGTGCTCAGAGGGCCGATCTGGCTGTGGCGGCAGGCGAACCGGATGCGCGCGCCCGCTCGGCGACTCCCACCAGACGCCCGTTGACCAGCGTGAAGACGCGATCGCAGAGACTCAAGCTCTCGGCCCGGTGAGCGATGATGACAATCATCGACCTTGGGAAGGCGCCTCGCAGGCGCTGGAGAATCCCGCCTTCGGTCTGGACATCGACGGCGCTGGTGGCCTCGTCGAGGATAAACACTTCCGGACGCCGGAGTAGCGCGGCGGCAAGAGCGAGACGCTGGCGCTCTCCACCCGAAACCTGAGCGCCACGCTCTCCCACCACGGTGTCGAGCCCGTTCGGCTGGCGGCGGACCAGTTCGTCGGCTCCGGCGATCCGGAGGGCCTCCCAAAGCTGCGCTTCGGTGGCGTCCGGCGTGGAAGCGAGCAGGTTTCGCCGGATCGTGTCGTGGAACAGGAACGGGTCCTGCGGCACATAGGCGATGCGATCTCGCCAGGCGCGCGCCGCCGCGCCATCCAGGGTCCGTCGAGGATCGCCGGTCCGGCCGGAGTTGGGCAGGTACAGGCCTGACAGCAGGTCGGCGAAGGTGGTCTTCCCCGATCCCGAGGGGCCGGACAGGCCGATGAAGGTAGCCGGCTCCAGCACCAGTCGGAGGTCGATCACGCCCCGCGCGCCGTCAGGGTCCTGATCGCTTCCGGGGTGATGGCTGAAGCTCACGGCCTCGAACGTCACCGGCGCGAAATGTGGCAGGTCCGGGACCGCCAGCGTCGCGGGCTGCGGGGGAGGCGTCGCCACATCGAGCTCCTCCTCCAGCGCCTTTACCAGCTCATAGGCGGGAAGTGCGTGGACCAGCTGCAACGCGCCCTGTTGCACCTGCCCGGCCGGACCGGCGATCCTCGACAGGACGAACAGCAGTGTCATCAACACCGCGGGATCAAGCTTCAGAACGCCGTAGCCGACCAACAGCGACAGCCCGGCGATGACGGACGCCGCCGCGGTCAGGGCCATCCTCGTTCCCGTGCTCTGGCGGACGAAAGCGATCCGGCCGAGGCGCAGGGCATCCAGGGTCTCGCGCGCCTGGAGCACGAAGGCGTCCTGCCGATTGTGGGTGAACGCCTGCTTCAAGCCGCCGAGGAACTGGCCGGTATCCCGCGTCAGGGCGAACTGGCCGACTGTCGCCTCTCGTCCCCTCACGTGAGCGCGGATCAGCGCCGGGCCGAGCAGCAGCCCGGCGGCGACCAGCAGGGCCAGACTCAGCGCGGCGAGCTCCGGCGATAGCAGAAAGGCCAGCGCCATCTGGGCCGTGAGCATGACCGAGGCGACGCTGGCCTGCACCGCGAAGCTGGCGGCCATACCGCATCGTTGGACATCGGCGCTCAGCACATGAGCGATTCGCGCGTGGGACAGGCGGCTGACCGTCTCCCAGTTGGTGGCGGCAAGGCCGCGGATGATGGCGAGTCGCCGCTCCTCAACGAACCCCATCTGCAAGCGGGTCAGGGCCAGGTCGCGCGTCAGGATGATCACCGCGCGCAAGGCGATGATGCACCCGAACACAGCCAGGAGCGCCGCCAGCGTCGTCAGCCGCGACTGCCCCGCGAACAAATCCAGGGCCGGCTTGGCCAGGCCGGCGATCCAGCCGCCCGCCTCGCCGGTTCCCGTCACCATGGCCAGGAGCGGGACCAGCATCAGGATGCCCAGGCCCTCGACGAGCGCGCCCAGCCCGACCAGAAGCGCGGCGCCCCCCAGGCGCCGCCCGCCGAAGCGGACAAAGTCGCGCAGGAAGCGCCAGGCCTGGGTCGCCGTGGTCTTCATACCGACGCGATCCTCACCGCTGGGATCGCGCGCCCCCGCCAGACGGGTTATCGATGGCGATCGGCGGGTATTGGCGTTGATCGGCAACTGCGACCTCGATGAGAAGAAGCGGGCGCGTCTCCACGCCGCCCGTTCGGGTGTCAGGCCGGGACGAACTGTCGACGAACCCTGGCCGCACCCTAGCGCCCTTCCCCGGCTCTGTCCCCAGGACGAGGGGACGGAAGTGGGGTCCCCGCCGCCCCGATCGGTTCGCCGGCCGGCCGGCGGGTCATTCGCCAGGGTAAGCGCCGCGGAATCTCCTTCCGGGTTCCGTTGGTGGTATCTCGCGGGATAGGGATTGGCGGGCGGCGAAGGATCGACGCCGCTGGATCATCCCTGAAGGAGTTCTCATGCGCGACGTCACCGGCAAGACGGCTTTCATCACCGGCGGGGCCAGCGGCATCGGCCCCGCCATGGCCGAAGCCTTCGGCGCGGCCGGCATGTCCGTGATGCTGGCGGACATCGAGGAAACGGCGCTCGCCAACGCGGTCAGGGGACTGGAGGAGCGGCAGATCCGCGCCGCCGGCGTGCTTTGCGACGTCGCCCATCGCGCCGCGATTCAGGCCGCCGCCGAGAAGACGCTCGAGACCTTCGGCAAGGTCCATGTGGTCTGCAACAACGCCGGCGTCGGCGCCGGCGGGCCGGTCGGCGAGGTCGCGGCGGCCGACTGGAACTGGGTGATGGAGGTCAACCTGATGGGCGTGGTCTACGGCATGGAGACCTTCCTGCCGCACCTGCGCGCCCATGGCGAAGGCGGCTATGTGGTCAACACCGCCTCGATGGCCGGACTGATCTCCCCGCCGGGCATGGAGCCCTACTGCGCCAGCAAGTACGCGGTGGTCGCGCTGTCCGAGGGCTGGGCCGCGCAGCTGGCGCCGGAAAACATCGGTGTTGGCGTCCTCTGCCCCGGCTTCGTGAAGACCAACATCGACCGCTCGCGCCGCAATCGGCCCGACCGCTTCGGCGGCCCCGACGCGCCGGAAAACCTGGTCGCCTCCGAGTTTGTCCAGGGCGGGATCGACCCGTCCCGCGTCGGCCGCCGGGTGCTGGAAGCGATCCAGAACGACGAGCGCTACATCTTCACCCATCCGGCCATGCGCGCCGCAGTCCAAGACCGCTTCGCCCGCATCATGACCGGCTTCGACCAAGCCGACGCCAGCCCGGCGCTGCAGGGTCTTGAGGAGCCAGTGTTTCCCGTCGACGGCCTCGGCCTGGCAGACTGAGGGCCCGGCCCTTCCCGATCGGGGAAGGGCCGATCCGGTCTCAGTGCCGGGGCAGCTCGGCGCGGCCGACGACCATGTGGTGCACTTCGTCGGGGCCGTCGGCGAAGCGCAGGTGGCGCACGTCGGTGTACATCTCGGCCAGCGGGGTCCATTCCGACAGGCCGGTCGCGCCGTGGATCTGGATCGCCTGGTCGATGATCTCGCAGACCTTTTCCGGCACCATGGCCTTGACCATGCTGACCCAGACGCGGGCCTCGCGGTTGCCCAGAACGTCCATCGCCTTGGCGGCTTTCAGCACCATCAGGCGCATGGCCTCGATCTCGATGCGGGCGCGGGAGACCAGCTCCAGGTTCTTGCCCAGCTGGATCAGCGGCTTGCCGAAGGCGACGCGGGTGGTGGCCCGCTTGACCATCAGGTCCAGGGCCCGCTCGGCCTTGCCGATCGAGCGCATGCAGTGGTGGATACGGCCCGGGCCGAGCCGCACCTGGCTGATCTCGAAACCGCGGCCCTCGCCCAGAAGGATGTTCTCCTGGGGCACCCGGACGTTGTTGAGCTTCAGATGCATGTGACCGCGCGGCGCGTGGTCATGACCGAACACATGCATGGGTCCGATGATCTCGACCCCCGGCGTGTCCATGGGGATCAGGATCTGTGATTGCTGGTACTGGGATGCGGCGTCCGGGCTGGTCTTGACCATGCAGATCATGATCTTGCAGCGCGGATCGCCGGCCCCGGAGATGTAGTATTTCTCGCCATTGATGACCCACTCGCCGCCGATCAGTTCTGCGCGGGTCGCGATGTTCTTGGCGTCGGACGAGGCCACGCCCGGTTCGGTCATGGCGTAGCAGGAGCGGATGTCGCCGTTCAGCAGCGGCTTGAGCCAGCGTTCCTTCTGCTCGGGGGTGCCGACGCGCTCGAGCACCTCCATGTTGCCCGTGTCGGGCGCCGAGCAGTTGAGGCTCTCGGAGGCCAGCGGGCTCTTGCCCAGCTCGACGGCGATATAGGCGTAGTCGAGATTGGTCAGGCCGCGGCCGATCTCGCTCTCCGGCAGGAAGAAGTTCCACAGGCCGGAGGCCTTGGCCTTGTCCTTGGCGGTCTGCAGCAGCTCCAGCTGACCTGGCGCCCAGCTCCAGCGGTCGGTCCGGTTTTCGCCCAGCCGGAAGAACTCCTCGGTGATCGGCTCGACGTTCTCGGCGATGTGGCGCTTCACCGCCTCCATCAGCGGTTTGGCGGACTCCGACATGGCCAGGTTGTTAAGCTCAGCCTCGGCGTCGGGGCGGATGTCGACGATCTTGTTCATGGCGGTCTCCCGGATCTGCGCGCGAACGCCGCCATTGCGGCGCACCCGACTCTGCGTCAAACAGTTGTTTGACGACACCCTAGGAGTGGGCGCCGTGGGGTCAATCCAAATCTCGCGGTGGCCTGCCTTCGGACCCTGATCTAGGCTGCCGCGCGGACCTGCCGCCCGCCTCCGAATAAGGACGACGACCATGACCGACCAGCTGATCGAGACGTTCGAGGACGGGATCGCCACCTTGACGATGAACCGGCCGGAGGCGCGCAACGCCCTGACCGGCGAGCTGCTGGCGGCCCTGTCCGCGGCCGCGCCGAGACTGGCGCTGGACCCCAAGGTCCGGGTCGTGGTCATCACCGGCGCGGGCGGCGCCTTCTGCGCCGGCGGCGATGTGAAGGGCTTCGTGGCCGACAAGGCTCCGGGCGAGGCGCCGACCTTCGACCAGCGGGTCAACGGCCTGCGCAACGGCATGGATTTCAGCCGCTGGCTGCACGAGATGCCCAAGCCGACGCTGGCGGTCATTCCCGGGGCGGCGGCCGGCGCCGGCCTGTCGATCGCGCTCGCCTGCGACTATCGCATCGCGTCCGAGGACGCCAAGATGACCACGGCCTTCTCGAAGATAGGCGCGTCGGGCGACTACGGCGGCAGCTACTTCCTGACCAAGCTGGTGGGGTCGGCCAAGGCGCGGGAGCTGTACTTCACCGCCGACGTGATCACCGGCGCCGAGGCGGCGCGTCTGGGCGTGGTCAACCGCGCAGTCCCGGCCGCCGATCTCGCCCGCGAGGCCGCGGCCCTGGCCCGCCGGCTGGCCGACCTGCCGACCGTGGCGATCGGTTACATGAAGAAGAACCTCGCCATCGCCGAGCACGGCACGCTGTCGGAGACCATGGACGCCGAGGCGATCCACATGGTCCGCACCATGATGACCGAGGATCACAAGGCCGCCTCCCTGGCCTTCGTCGAAAAGCGCCCGCCGACGTTCCGCGGTCGCTGACGGCGACTGCCCGGCGCTTCAGGTCACCCCGGACATCGGCGGAACGGCAAGCCGCCGGCTGACTCCATCCGCCGCGGTTTCAGCGCGCCGGGCGCGCCGCACCTCCAGCAATCTGCGCGGACGCCTCCGGCAAAAAAGGAGCCGCCGAAGAACGGCGGCTCCAGGTCTTTGCGCAGGGAGAGCGGCCTAGAAGTTCATCCGGAGCCCCAGGCGGAACGTGCGGCCGAGCGGATCGGTCGTCATGGCGTCGTAGCCCTCGGGAAGCCGGGCCAGAGGCGGCTCCTGATCGGTGATGTTGGTGACCGCGAAGGTCAGCTTCACATCCCGCGGGAGTTCGATGACGGCGGCGAAGTCATGAAGGGCCGTCGCATCGATGTTGTAGCCGACGGCGGTCCTGGCCCACCGGGTGTCGCGGTACCCGGAGCTATAGCGCATCGACCAGCGCAGGTTCACCGGGCCCCGGTTGAAGTTGATGTAGGACTGGCTCTTCCACTCCGGCAGCGGGTGGGCGAGCGTCCCGGCGTTGAGCTTGCCGACCGCATCGAAGCCCGGGACATTGAGGCCCGCGACGTCGAAACGGTCGAACTGGTAGCTCATGGTGCGGTTGGCCGCCGTACCGATCGTCAGCTGCCCGCCGAAGATGTCGTCGAAGCGGTAGCTGGCGCGGACGTCGATGCCGCTGAAGGTCATCGCCGGGCCGTTGATCCGCAGCAGCATGACCTTGGCCAGGTTGGCCGCGCTGCAGGCGCCGTTGAACACGAAGTGGTCGGCGAGGAACTGGGCGTCGACGGTGGCGCAGTTGTTCGCCCCGCCCGCCCCGTTCGGGAAGACGGCGCTGACGATGGCGTTCTGCGGCTCGGTGGTGAGGATGTTCTCCACATCGTAGCTGTAGAAGTCGACGCCGGCGTCCAGCCCCCCCGCCTGAACCAGCAGGCCGATCGTGTAGGTGCTGGCGGTCTCGGGCTCGAGATCCGGGTTGCCCATGAGATCGAGCGCGGTCGCCCGGCCGAGGATGGTCGGGATCGAGGCCAGCGGGTTGGGGGCCAACGCGGTCAGCGGCGGCGCCCGGAAGGTGGTGCTGGCCGAGCCCCGGATCGCGAGCCAGTCCAGGACCTGCAGCTTGGCGCGAACCTGGGGATCGAACGTTCCGCCGCCGGCCGAACCGTAGTCCTCATAGCGCGCGCCGAGGGTGACATCGAAGCTGTCGGTGACCGGCAGCGCCAGCTCGACGAAGCCGGCGTAGATGTCGGTGGTGATGTCGGTCGGCGCGAACGCGGCCGAGAGGCCCAGCGGCGTGTAGGGCGTCGGCGTACAGACGTCGGCGCCGGGAATATCCAGCGGCGAGTTCAGGCAGGGCACGCGCGTCCGATCCGCATACTCGGAGTCGGTCTCGTTGAAGGCGATCCGCCGCCACTGGAAGCCGGCCGCCCAGCGGATGTCGCCGCCCGGCAGGGTGAAGGCGCCAAGCGTCCCGTCGATGCCGAGGTTGAGCTCGGTCGTCTCGCTGGTCAGGAAGCGGGTCTGGGGGATCATCAGCCAGTCGGCCAGCTCCCGCGTGTGGGCCACCGCCGGGTTGTAGCCCGGGTTGCTCATCACGCCGTTGATCGGGGCGCTCTGGATCGCGTTCGACATCGGGTTCAGCCACAGACAGCCGGCGCTTCCCGGCGCGGCGGTCTGCCAGTTGCAGTCCGGACCACCCAGCCCCCTGAGGGCCAGCTCGATCTGGACGCCGGTGAAATCCCAGCCCTTCAGCTCGTGCTCATTGCGGCCGTAGGTGAGGTCGGCGTTCCAGTTCAGGCTGTCGCCGATCGATCCCGTCAGGCCGGCCGAGAAGCGATACTGCGTCTGGTCGCGGGTCTGGTAGGCCGGCGTCGACGGCCCGCCGAAGAACGGGTTGCCGCCGAGCAGGTAGGGCCGCCACTGGCCGATGGGGATGAAGACGCCGGTCGTCCCCGCCGGGAACTGGCCGGGATTGGCGGCCGCATAGGCCGCCAGACCCGGGTTGTTGATCGGCACGAACCAGTTGCTGAACAGGCGCGGTGTCGTCCCGGCGATGTAGCTGGCCGGATTGATGTTGCCCGGAAGCACGGTCTCGGTGATCGGCTTGGGCTGGTTGAACGACGGCGGATAGTGGACGATCGTCTCGGCGCTCGACCAGGACCCCTCCAGATGCAGGTCGGTCGTGGGGGTCAGCGCATAGTTGAACTCGCCATAGAGCTGGTAGGTGTCGGCCGGCGCCACCAGGTCCTGCCAGAGCTGGACGTTGCTCACACAGAAGCCGACGAAGGGCTGGATCGCCCCCAGGGCGGAACACCCTACATCCACGGCTCTCGGGCCCGTGGCCGCCAGAACGCCGCCGGGACCGATCGGGCCGACCGGTATGAACTGGGACGGGTTGGTGGCGAAGTTCCAGCCGGCTTCCGGATTGACGCTGTAGGGAGGCGTGGACCACGGACGGTCCAGGACCTTCAACTGCGCGCGCGACTGGTAGGCCGCCGACAGCAGCACGTTCCAGCCCTCGCCGACCCGACCCCAGGTGGCGTCCAGGCTGTAGTCGCCTTCGGTGTCCTGGATCCAGGTGAAGTCCCCGCCGATCTCCAGGCCGTCGAAATCGCGCTTGGTGATGAAGTTGACCACGCCGGTCATGGCGTCGGAGCCGTAGGTCGTGGAGGCGGCGTCCTTCAGGATCTCGATCCTGCCGACCGCCGACATCGGAATGCTGCGGGTGTTCACGAACGAGCCGGACACCAGCGGCATCCGTCGGCCGTTGAGCAGGACCAGGTTCCGCTCGGGGCTGAGGCCGCGCAGGTTGATGCTCTCCGAGCCTTCGAAGCCCTGACCCTTGCCGGGCTGCGAGGAGTTGGAGTTGCCGATCGAGCCGGACGCCTCGGGCAGGGCGCGGATGACGTCCACGAGTGCGGGGGACCCCTGCGCTTCCAGTTCCTCCGAGGTCACGATGCGCAGCGGCAGGGCGTCGGCCTGGCGGGCGGTCAGCAGGCGCGAGCCGGTGACGACGATGGCGTCGACTTCCGGCGCCTCGGTCTCGGCGGCGGTCGCCGGGCTGGACAAGGCGGCGGCGGCGATGGCGGCGGCGATCGCGGTGCCGCAAAGATAGGTCAGTCTCATGGTGTTCCTCCCCCGGCCGTGACGCATTGCTTTGCTTTCTTGGCCTCCGTTGATCGTCAGCGGACGGGGCGCGGCGAGCAAGTCGCCCGGCATGGACACGAAACATCGTAAGCCACTGATACTGCTCCCATTTTCAGACTTGGATCAGGTCGTTTTCGGAACGGACTAGCCGGTGAATCCGCACACGGTCCGCTGCCTTCGCGGCCATGAATAGTGAGGACCGGGACGATCGTTCGCTCAGGAGTAGCCGTGTCCAACCCCTCGCCCTGGCCCGGGAAGATCGGCCGCACCTACAGAGAGTCCTCACCCTGGCTCGAGCCGCCCGTGCGGCCTTCCACAACGGCTCCGAACGTGGTGGTCATCGTGCTGGACGACGTCGGCTTCGCGCAGCTCGGCTGCTATGGCTCAAACATCGAGACGCCGCACATCGACGCCCTGGCCGCTGGCGGCCGCCGCTATACTGGCTTTCACACCACCTCGATGTGCTCGCCGACGCGGGCGTCGCTGCTGACGGGCCGGAACCACCACGCCGTCGGCATGGGCATGATCGCCGACATGTGCACGGGCTTCCCCGGCTATCAGGGCCAGGTCGGCAAGGACTCGCCGACCATCGCCGAGATGCTGCGTCCGGCTGGGTACGGCACGTTCGCCACCGGCAAATGGCATCTGACCCGCGCGCGGGACATGACCGCCGCCGGCCCGTTCGAGCAGTGGCCGCTGGGCCGAGGCTTCGAGCGCTACTACGGCTTCCTCTATTCGCTGGTCGACCAGTGGCACCCGGAACTGGTCGCCGACAATCACTTCATCCCGACGCCGAACCGCCCCGGGTACCACCTCAGCGAAGACCTGGTCGACCAGACCATCGGCATGATCCGCGATCAGCAGGCGGGACGCCCGGACCAGCCCTTCTTCGCCTATCTCGCCTTCGGCGCCTGCCACTCGCCGCACCAGGCGCCGCGCCCCTTCATCGACAAGTATCGCGGCCGGTTCGACGAAGGCTGGGACGTGATGCGGGAGCGCTGGCACGCGCGGCAGATCGAACTGGGCGTCATTCCGCCCGACGCCGTCCTCACCGAGATGAACCCGGGCGTGCGCCCCTGGGCCGACATGACCGACGACGAACGGCGGCTCTGCGCCCGGCATCAGGAAGTCTTCGCCGGCTTCCTCGACCACACCGACGCGCAGATCGGCCGTCTGACCGACTGGCTCAGGTCCCGCGATCTGCTCGACAACACCCTGCTTGTCGTCCTGTCCGACAACGGCGCCACGGCGGAGGGCGGGCACTTCGGCGACATCAATCTGCGTCGGTACATCCAGGTTCTGGACGAGACCTTCGAGGAAAAGCTGGCGAAGATCGACGATCTGGGCAGCGACCGCCACTGGAACAACTACCCGGCCGGTTGGGGCCACGCGGGAAACACCCCTCTGAAGTGGTTCAAGATGCACACCCACGGCGGCGGCGTCCGCGATCCGCTGATCATCCACTGGCCGGCGCGGATCCAGGACGGGGGACAGATCAGCCACCAGTTCTGTCACTGCTCGGACATCGTCCCGACGATCCTCGAGGCCTGCGGCGTGGCCGCGCCGGAAACGCACCTGGGCGTTCCGCAGCAGCCGATCACCGGCGCCAGTCTGGCCTACACCTTCGACGGGCCGGACGCCGCCACACGCAAGCCGGTCCAGTACTTCGAACTGATGGGCCATCGCGGCATCTGGGCCGACGGCTGGAAGGCCGTCACCCACCACGTCGAGGGCGCTGACTTCGACGAGGACGTCTGGGAGCTCTACCACCTCGACACCGACTTCTCCGAGGCCCGCGACCTGGCGGCCGAGCACCCCGAAAAGCTGCGGGAGCTCATCGCCCTGTGGTGGCGGGAAGCCGAAGCAAACCACGTCCTGCCGCTGGATGATCGCAACCGCGAGCGGATCGGGCTCACCTACTGGGGTCCGCCTCGCCGGCGCTGGCGCTTCGAGCAAGGGATGAACCGGGTCTCGGGCTACGCGGCGCCATCGGTGGCCAATCGCTCCTACCGGATAGTCGCCGATGTGGATCTGTCGCAGGATACCGAGGGGGTGATCCTGTCGGTCGGCGGCCAGGCGGGCGGCTATGTGCTGTTCATCCAGGACGGTCGGCTCGTGCACGAGTATGTCGGCCCGGACCGACGATGGACCCTCGAGTCGGTTTCGCCCCTGCCGCCAGGTCGGCGCCGGGTGACGTTCGAGTTCCGCAAGACCGGCCGATGCGCCGGCGTCGCGAGCCTGCTCTGCGACGACGCGGTCCTGGCCACGGGCGAAATGCAGGGCATGTGGCCAGCCGGACCAACGGCCGGCGGCGTCTGCTGCGGCTACAACGAGGCCAGCCCCGTCAGCGACCGCTACGTGCGCCCCTACGCCTTCACCGGCGTCATCCATGATGTCGTAGTGGAGTCGGCCGACGACTTCGCCAACGACCCGGCGCTCGCCACGCACATGGCGTTGGCCGAGGACTGAGCCACTCTACGCGTCGTCGGGCTTTCCGGCCAAGGCGCCCAAAGCCTTGGCCCGGAACTCGGTCGGCGTCAGGCCCGTCTCGCGCTTGAAGGCACGGTTGAAGGGCGCGAGCGACTGGAAGCCGCTGTCGATGGCGATCGTCGAGATCGGCACCGGCGCCTGCTCCGGATCAGCGAGCGCATCGCGCGCCTCCTCGATCCGCCACTGACCGACAAAGGCGTTGAAGTTGCGATAGCCCAGTCCCTGATTAAGCAGGTGCCGTAGCCGGTGCTCGGGCACCCGAAGCTGCTGGGCCAGGAAGGAAATCCGCAGGTTCGGAGTGCGGTAGAGCCGCTCCACCCGCATGAGCCGGTCAAGCTGGGCGGCCAGGGACTTTTCCGCCGACGTCAGCGGCGCAACCGGCTCGTTGCGGGACTGGCTGTTGGGGTGGGCGCTCTTGGCCTGGCCAAACAGTTCGGGCCCGGCCTGACCGAACACGATGATCCCCAGCAGGCTGCTGCCCAGAAGTGTGAAGGCAGCGAACAGCGATGGCTGGCGGGGCGCGAACGTGAACAGCTCCATGGTCTGCACGAAGGCGACCCCGATCGAATAGAGGCTCGCGAAGATGTAGAGCGGGGTGACGATCAGCCGCCGCCGCTCGACCAGGTCGCTGCTCCAGCTGCGCACCACGATGACCAGCACATGGAACATCAGGCCGACGGTGATGAAGTTGTGGAACAGCCACAGTGGGCGGGCGATGTCCGGCGGGCTGAACTTGGCCACCACCGCGTTTATGAGCACCACGGCGAGCGGGATGATCTTCCGCCAGTCGAACTTGCGCGATTCCTGGAAGAACTCCGTGACGAAGATCCAGGTGAGGCTCGCCCCGACCACGGACGGAAGGTCGACGACGAGGTACCACAGGCCCAGCGGCGCCATGGCCGGCGGAAACTGGGCGATCACGTGCGCCGTCTTCGAGATGTAGCTCAGCGAGCCGCTGATGCGGCTCGGCGTACGCAGGGATCTTGCAATCACGATCGCCGTCGCAAGGTACAGGCCGGCCGCGACGCCGCGTACGATGCTCTCAAACAGCAGACTGGACTCACTCATCCGGTCGTCGCCCTTCCCCTGCCCTCAGCGCCGGACTCTTGTTGAACCGGACCCGCGATCCCGATGGCGTGTCGACCATGGGCGCCGGTCAGGTCGGCCGTCAATCGGATCGACCCGCGCCACGACGGGGACCGGACCGCATGCCTGTCCACAGCGGGGTGACCATGCGTCGCGACAGCGTCGGGCACAACCCGGCCCGAAGCCCGTACCCCATTGTTTTCCCGCACTTTTTCATATTTCGACAAGTCGATTTCGAAGCCGATCAGCCGTCTCCGGGAAACGGCTTGCCAGCCTGTGTCCCCGCCAATCATCTGACGACAACGGCTCGCCAAGGCGGCGCTTCAGCGGGATTTGCTCATCGCGCTCCTCGGACCCGGCCCACGCTCAGGACCCTTTCGGACAGACCATGCCGGACCAGTTTGATTTCATCATCGTCGGAGCCGGCTCCGCGGGCTGCGTGCTCGCCAACCGCCTCACAGAGTCCGGCAAGCATCGCGTGCTGCTGCTCGAGGCCGGCGGCTCGCACAAGCGGCTGATGATCGACATGCCGGCTGGCCTGGGCCACGTGTTCTACGACCCCAAGGTCAACTGGTGCTACATGGCCGAGCCCGACCAGCAGATGGGGGGGCGCACCGACTTCTGGCCGCGCGGGCGGGTGCTGGGCGGGTCCAGCTCCATCA
>Ga0209066_10003453_pt1 | contig 18017 bp, 16 predicted proteins | sample All_14_2_FD_187198 | JGI IMG/M metagenome (GOLD analysis project Ga0209066, IMG submission 187198) | Freshwater microbial communities in response to fracking from Pennsylvania, USA - Allegheny Zone_MetaG_DW_15 (SPAdes) (version 2) ... | reverse complement strand
AACCCTAACACAGCTCCTATCACCGATGTGATTGATATAAATTTAAAATCGAGTTCTTTTGCTTTCATGGTCATGAACATCCTACCAAAGGCACTAATGATTATTTGAAGGCCAAGCAGGGGTAAAATCCGATTTAAGATAGGCTGGTGATAGTAGTTGGCGACTAAAGGGGTGATAAGCCAGATAATACCGAAAATAGCAACACTGAGCAGAATATTAGCCCAGAAGATCGAGGAGTATTGCTTGCGGTTAATCTCCTGCTTGTGTATTAATGCAGCGGTTAGTCCTATATCTGAGAAGAGTTCAGTAAAGCCGATGACCACAGTGGCTATTGCAATAATTCCAAAGTCACTTTTCTCGAGCATCCTGGTCAGAATGGCTGGTTGAGCAACCTGAACAACTATCTTGAAGATCGTTGCCATTGCGTTCCATTTTACGCCTGAGACCGTTTTGTTGGTGAGACTTCCCATGGGGTGTAAAATTACCTATCTTTTCGCAATATTTCGATAAGACAATCTGTTGTATAAAGAGTAGATAGGTAATTCGGGTGGAAGATTTATTTTAAGTTGTCTAAGATGTTCTTTTCCATCTTTTCAATAATGGAAAGGATCTTCTTTTGATCAATTTCTGAAATTCCTTTAAGTGCAATATCTGTTGATTCACGTTGGCAATTCTGAATCTGTTGTTTAATCTCATCAGCCTTAGGTAGAATAAAAACATTGGTGCTTCTGCTGTCACCTATGTTTCTAACCTTGTTTATGTAACCAAGTTTCTCAAGTTTATCGACTATTCTGGTGACATTAGCGAAATCTTTATAGGTTCTGTTGGCTAATTCACCAATGGATAAGCCATTTTGTTGCCACAGATAGTACATTATTACCCACTGTTCAGGAGTGATATCAAGTTTATTTTCAGCTATGATTCGATAGACTTGACGTTTTAGCAGACCAGCAAGGGTTGCAATTCGATGGTTTACTGATTCTTCGAGCTTAAATTCCATTCTCAGTTATTCTTCGTTTTACTTTGATCCATGCCGGAGAACCACTTAAACAAGATTGATTAAGTGTATGATACATCTCATTAAATCTGGACATTGGAATGGCAAAGCTAAGGATGTTTGGTTCAACATGAGGTCGTACAGAGGGGTCGAAAAGGCCAATGAAAGTACGTTTGCCTTGATTTTGATTCTCGACTACAATATGTGAAACGGTTGAACTGCATCCCGATCCGAAAGGAGTTGAAACGGCATCTGGCTCATTATTGTCGTATAGCGCCCATGAAACTAACCCAGTTAAGACATCAGGGGTGGCAAAGAAAATCAATCCTTCGATGTGCTCGAAGCTATCTATCTTTTCGATCGAGGCAAAGTTAATATATAAACCCTCCTTGCTTGGCATATTAAGGTCGGTAATAAACTCAGTGACCAGTTCAGGACTTTTCTTGTAGAGTTCTTTCAACGAGACGAAAGAAGGAATATGAGGCGATGGCTCGCAAAATCCGGTATAAGTTTTGCCTCCCATACAGCCAATGGTGTCAATATTAAAGCTTACAATTCCACCTTCTCGAGCCGGCTTGAGGTATTTGATAAAGCAACCAAGGGTCTTTTCCACAGGGGCAGCTGGTTCATTTGAATACCAGATAGCTATCGGTAGTTCGTAGTTTCCGAATGCATTTCTATAGTTTTCTATAAAGATGTTTTTGTTCATAGTAATATTTGTTTGTCATGACAAATATATGTCATTTACTTGTCATGACAAACAACACCTCCCGATATTTAATAATTCTACTTGTGGAGGTTGTACTTTATTTTTAGCATCTCTTGTTCTTCAGTGGGTAAAGATTTGAAGTAGGCTTTCCATCCTGGGCAGAAGTTGATATGCCAGCGCCAGAACCGGCCCGCAAGAGATTTTGGGTTTTTCTCATGTTTTGCTCTTAAAGAGCAGGTTTCGCAGTTTGATGTCATAGTGATTGATGGTTTTAGTTCCAGGATCGGTACTGGAAGCTTTTAGGTCTACTAAGTTAAGCAAGGTTTAAAACAAAGTGGAATAGTGGTTATTTTTGATTCATGCATTTGAGGTTTTTGGTATTGGCGATAATAAGCTACAGCGAAAGGTTCAATGAGATAGGATGATGATATTTTTCGATATATGGGATGAATAAATACTAAAAGTATACTTTTGGATATTTGGTAGTTTTGGGAAAGTAAGGCAACCTAATATATAAGATTTTCTGCTGATTCTTTTATGTGTTTTACAATAGTATCTACATAGTTTTTAGAGTTTGTTTATCGGTATAAATGCCGATAAAGAGTGTTTATCGGTAAAAATACCGTTATTTGAGAATAATTTGGGTTATAAAGATTCCAATTAAGACTGCGAATCCAAAACTTAGGAGAGTTCCAACCAGAACATATTCACTTTTTTGAGTATCATTGAATCTTAAAATTGACTTAGCTGCTAGAATTAATCCGATACTTGCAAACTCTCCTATTAAAATCAATGATAGAACCAGAAATCGTTCGACTATACCGATTAATTTTCCGGCATTGGGTAAGCTTTCATCCTTCTTCGTTGTTTCTGGTATCTCTATTTCAAATACGTTCAGCAGATTTGCTATAATGATATTTGTTGGCTTTGTGATGAAAACAAAGCCTATGATAGTAATTAATGATGAGAGTTCAATATTAAAAAGAAAATAAATGGAGTGAATAAAACTATAGATTAAGGCTACTCCACCGATAATCAAAATATGAATTGCTTGATCGATAAAGAAAAAGTTTTTTGTGGGATATTTTAATTGGAGGGCACTTTTGGCGATATCGGTGAGTAGATGGAGTATGGCTAGGATGATAGCCGCTATCCAGAAGTTTATATTAAGAGAAGCGAGATAGCTTAAAACACCAACAATAATCCCATGTTTGAAATGATGCCATGTGAAAATCTTCTCTTTTTTCTTATTTGACATAGATTGACTTTGAAAAATAAAGTCAGAGAGTAAGTGGGCCAAGAAGAGCAGAAGGATTAGTTTAATAAGCATGATTGAAATAGTTTTCGAAATAATTCACTGCTTTTTCAATGGATATCCAGCCGGCAGAGGTTGAGTGTTGGCTAATGGTAGATTGGTATTTATCTAACTTAGTGGCTATCTCTTTCTCGGAATAACCGAGAAGTTTATAATAAATAACTTCGCTCTGTTTTGAAGAGAACTTAGAAAAGATGGTATCGAGTAATGCTAAGATAACGTCAAACTCATTTTCCATCTTTTTATTTGGACTGCAAAAATACATGGTATTTTTAATGACTACTTTTTGTTTGTTCGACGTCGAGTATTTCTTTATTTCTCTTCCCGAAAGATAGATTGCTTCCCCATCTATTATACCATTTTCCGGATCTAATGTGTCTAATGGCGCCACCGCTAGCGCAAATCTTATTCCATGCTCGTTGAAATGCTTTAATTTAGTCGTGGTTTTTTCAATTCTATCAAGGGAGAATGATTTGATAAACGCTTTTAAAAGTAGTGCAATGCGCAGGGAGTGAACAGGTGAATCCATTGCAAATTCGATGTAATCTCCCTGGATAAGTCTCCCGAAAAATTTCTCCCCTTTGTATAATTCCGCAAGTTCTTTGATGAGTTGTTGAATAGATTCTTCTAACTTTCTTCTTTCAAGCTCCTTTAAGGATGTATACGATATGATGTCGGCTGAGATGGTTGCGCTATACATAAAACAGCTCTTTTATCGGTAAAAATACACATAAGTATGCCTTATCGGTAAAAATACCGATTTTTTTTTCATTAAATTGCTCTTACTTTCTTTCTTTCTTTCTTTTGTATTACGCTTAGTTAGCAACAGAATCAAGATGAATATATTCTACCTCTTTAAGTTCTGTTTTTTGGTCAATCTTTTATTTTCTGATTTCAATAGGGGTATTATCTGAGTCGTCATCTAATAAATCAGCATCCGTTAATTCAGGTAACATTAATTTTGCCTCCTCTTCACTCAACGATTCTACGCTCCGTAATTTTCGTTGTATGGCTTTAGTTCGTTTACCCATCACATCGTCTAATTGATCAAGACCCGTTTGGATGTTTTTTTGGGCCTTTTGCATTAGGCCACCGAAGTTTTCAAATTCTTTCTTCACTGCACCTAATACCTGCCATACTTCGCTGCTTCTTTTTTGAATAGCCAATGTTTTAAACCCTATTTGCAGGCTGTTGAGAATGGCGGCCAAAGTAGTGGGACCGGTTACTATTATTTTATAATTGCGTTGTAGATCTTCAAGTAAGCTTGCTTTTCGCACTACTTCAGCATAGATACCTTCAAAGGGCAAGAACATGATCCCAAAATCGGTTGTATGAGGAGGGTCTAAATATTTATCACTAATATCTTTTGCCATTTTTTTAATGGTGTTCTCTAGGTTTCTTTGGGTCTGTTCAATTTGGGCTATATCCCCATTGTCATAAGCTGTTTGTAATTGCTCATAAACATCTTTTGGGAATTTAGCATCTACCGGCAACCAAACCGATTTGTCATTGTCTCTGCCCGGAAGTTTAATGGCAAACTCAACCAAATCGCTGCTGCTTGATTTGGTTTTTACGTTAGAATCATACTGGTCTGGTGCCAGTATTTGCTCAAGCAGCATAGCTAGCTGTACTTCACCTATACCGCCTCGCATTTTTACATTGCTTAACACTCTTTTCAATCCGCCAACATCTTGGGCAAGCGTTTGCATTTCGCCAAGTCCTCTTTGTACCTCTATTAGTTGTTTCCCCACTGTTTCGAAGCTTTGCCCCAATCTTTCACTGAGGGTTTTCTCCAGTTTCTCTTCAACGGTTGCCCTTATAATATCCAGTTTCGTCTCGGTTCCTTTTACCAACTCATTTTGTTTGGATTCCATTAATTCAAACTTCTCCTTTTGAAGTTCGTTGAATGATCTTACGTTTTTATCGAATGACTCTTGGAATCCATTGAAAGCACTCATGTTCTTTTCAATGAGTGTTGATACTTTTTGTTCCAGGGTCTGATTTAGCTTTTCTAATGCAGAACTGTTTTGGTCAGTCATTGTTTTAACGGAAGTCATAATCTCCGTTCTGAAATCACCGATGGCTTTGGTTAATTCTTCACGGTCTGCTTTTGCATTTGTGGTGTTCTCTAATCGGTTTAATCTAAACTCTTCTTTGAGATTCATTTCAATTCTCGATAGGCTGCTTTGTAGTTCATCAATCTTAATTTGAATTTGTGGCAAATCGTTATTGCCTTTGTTACGGAGTGCAATGATTAATACTATTGCCAGCAGGAGCAATGCAGTAATGATTATTAGTAAGGTAGTTTCCATTTTTTCCCGTTTTCTGTTTTAATTTTAAGGGTTGTTGGTTCCTTTTCTGAATATATTATCCAAATCAGCTATTGTGTAGTCTAATGTTGGCAGGAGGCTACTTCTGAAAGAACGTGAGTTAAAAATGATTTGATTTTTTATTGGTGCAGATATTTTAATTCAAAAATAGGGTTCTAAGAACTTTATTCGAGTGCTCTTGCCAAAATTTTGGGAGCGTGGAATTCTCTTTCCCTTTAGTTTCCTCAAATGGCTATGTATAAACCATGGCTTCTCAATTAGTAGTGACTTATCAAACTAATTCTTTTGATTGAACTTCCTTTGTCTTTTTTACAACTACATTGAAATTTACCGATTCAATTTGACAAATAACCTTTTTAGAAAGTTATTATCTCAATGCCCCTAATTTATCTGTTATAATTTGTTTGTACATATTCTTCATATCAATGGGTAGAAACGATATGTCGATAAACTCAAACCACTTCACAGATGCTTTTTGAAATTTAGCAAACATCTTCTCAATGATTTTATCCTCTAAACCACTATTTCGCATTGCTACAACAAAATCCGAGCGTTTTATTTTGCGCTTCTTACCACTCAGCGTTAAAGCGAGTTCTTCTGTGTCTTCGGGCATAATAAGAGCTGTAGAAACCATGTCATAGGCAGGAGTGAGTGCATAAGACCTTTTTCGCACGCTATAAAGCGAAAAGTTCTTGAGGTGCATATCGGCATTGCCTGTTATCCAAGAAAACAGAACCTGTTCCCAAAAGTTAACCACATCGAGTTTTGGTGTAGTGGAGTATTGCATAATAATCTTCGCTATCTGCTCGTATGGACCTTTGTAATACAGCGCCTGTGCAATCCTTACAGCAGGCAAGCAATATTGACATCCTATCAGGACGATTAATTTTCCAACTCTTTTCGGCAATAGGCAAAAGCCATCCTTCGGGTATCAATCCGTCAAAAAAAGGAAAAAGTATCTTTTCGCTGTAGGGCTTGCTGTTTAGTGGCAGAGTAATGCTGATAGCTTCGGCATCGGCTGATTGAAGATAATCGGCATCGTACAGAAAAGTATAGCCGTTCTCATCTTCTGTCAGAACCCCTGCAAAGATGTTGTGGCTATAAATCTTGGCTTGTTTCATAGTTCAGTTGTTTTATCCATAGGAACAACACCTACTTTTGCTCCGAAGAGGTTTAACACTTGATTTACTTTGTCAAGTCTTAGGGTCTCCTTGCCATTCTCTAATTCCCGTACAAAACGCAATCCAACACCCGATTTCTCTGAGAGCTCTACTTGCGTCAAGCCGTGCTCTTTGCGCATCGACTTTACATATTCAGATAAAGATGATGTATTCATATTATACCCTTTAGGGTGCAAATATAATGTAATTAACCTAAATTATAACCTTTCGGGTATAAAAGCAGTGTTGCTATTGATTTATATACCCGAAAGGGTATGATAGTGATTTGTGTTATTAAATCGAAACATATTCCACAACCAATTACATAAGTTCCATTAAAACAGATAAGGCAGAGCCTTCTTCATCTCTGCCCTTAGTACATAACAAAAATTAATCCAATGAAAATCAGTAAAATAATGTAAGGGTAATTTGAAAATGACGTTGATTTTCTGTAAATTAGAAGAATAATTCCACTCATTTTTCTAATGGAGAAAACCAACGTCACGAGTAAAATTACTGATTTTTTACTAAGGTTCACCGGTAAATTCAAGTTGTCTGGCCACACGAACGGTATTCAAAGTTATTCGGGACATTTTCGGGACATTCGGGACATTTTCAAGACATCGAAATCTTATAATAAACGTTTCTTCCCTCCCCGCTTCTTGTGAAAATGTTCCTATTTATGAGGTCGTCTAAATCACGGAGTGCTGTTTTGGAAATTGTACTATTTAATTTCTGATATTCACTATTAGTTATCCGTCCTTTCTCCTTCACATAAAGCACAGCTTTAATCTGTCTATCGTTCAGTCCTTTGGCTCGTAACTCTTCTTCGTTGATTACATCTTTGCGGAATACTACCCAAAAGCCCGAACTTTCGTAATAATACAGTGGTTGTGGCAATCCGGATTCGGCGCACTTTTCGTTCATTTTGCGGATACCGCGACCCCACGCTTCAATGTAACCGATACGGAAAAAGGCGTTGGAGATATCGGGGTTGTGTGGTACAGACGAATGTTTCTCTTGCAGGGTTTCTATTGTCCAGTTTCCAGGAAGTTGCCCGAAATTCCAGATCATAATCTTATCGGGGTAAACACTGATTTGGATAGGCGTTCCACCTGTGTAATCCTTGTGTGCAACGGCGTTATGCAATGCTTCACGGACTGCCTCAATCGGATATTCGTAGGTTTCAATGCGGTAAATACCTTCGTAACTAATCAGAGCCTTAATATATTTTGTGAAAAGCAAATCTATGGTTTTTTCGATTTGCTCAAAGAGATTGCCATGTATTTCGTCCTGAAACAACAAATCGCTGTCGGTATGGAAGAAGCCGATTTTGATATATGCACCTGTTACAAATTTCTCCGGTTTGGGGTGAAAGAGTAAAACGGCAGCCCGTTTTAAGGTGTTGTTTTCTGATAGTTGAAGATTTTCCAGTAAAAGTTCGTTGGTATCGGTCAAGACATCTTCATCAAGGCGTTTGCTCTTAACTCCTTTCTTGCGGAAGAAGTCAAAGGTTTCCGGCTTTAAATCGGCAACTGATACATTGGGTATTACCACGCCATCCCAATGTTTACCCTGCTTGTGGAGCAAAAATTTATCCAATGCAGCCCCTTTCAACTCTTGCTTGGTAGAACCGCTACGGAGGTGATATTCTCCTTTGTAGTTTACCGGATTGGGGTGTGGCTCAACCTCAATTTCGATAAACTCTCCATCAGGGGTTTCGTGGAGGTTTATGGCGGCCACAATTCCCAGAATGGTTGTTATCTTGTTGGGTAATTCTTCCAATAGCTTTCCGGCATTTTTTACGCCTACCACATTGCCATTATCATCTTTACCAATGTAGAGCGTGCCGCCCTGAGTATTGGCAAAGCCGCATATCCATTTGAGGTATTCGTCTTTCCAAATAGATTTGTATTCTATGTTTTGAGTTTCGGGCATTGTGTTATCAATTTTATTTGAGTCGTTATAATTTTCTTAAAACTGGAAGCAATCTTCCGTTCTACTTCACTTATGACAGACTCCATATATTAGAGAGCTTAGTACATGGCAAAAAATAGATTTGATGAAAACCAGTAAATTAAGGTAAGAAAAATTCGGAAATGACGTTGATTTTCTGTAAATTAGAAGAATAATTCCACTCATTTTTCTAATGAAGAAAACCAACGTCACGAGTAAAATTACTGATTTGTTCCCAATATTAGACACTCATTTCAAAGTAAGAATGGCCTACTGGGTAAGCTGACCAGCTTCCAATAGTTTTGTCAGTATTTATTCCTTTTTAGAAGCACGTTCGCGATTCTTTAAGGTCAAATCTTGAAGTGATTTCCCCAATTTATCTTCTTTGGCAAGCAAGAGAATATCTTCATCCAATTGCAGAGCGTATAGCACTCGAAGATAGATACCTATGGCAACGGTAGACATACCTTTTTCGATACGTGATACCGTGAGGGGGGAGCAGGTTGCTCTTTCAGCCACCTGGGCCACGCTCAGATTGCGACGTAGGCGTGCCAACTTGATTTGTTCACCTACAATCTCCATTTTTTGCTCTAGTTTTCGAGGCAACTTATTGCCCATTGTATTCTTTGCCATAGTTGTAATGCATCATATAATATGCAAAAATAATGCTATTTATTCATTATATGATAAGTTGATGAGTTGTGTTTTAGGTAGTAGTAAGCCTCGAGACCCAAATACGGTACGAAAATGAGCTATAAAACAAGTATAAAAGATAACTAATGCAGGTCTGAGCAAAAAGAAAGGCGCTTAAGATAAACGCCTTATCTTTCAATAGTAATCGATGCTAATTGTTAGAAATCACCATTTATTTCCCAATACAAAACTTACTAAATATATTCCCCAAAATCTCATCGGTATAGACCTCCCCGGTGATCTCGCCCATATATTTCAGGGCATGGCGCAGCGCATCGGCTACCAAGTCGGTGGGGAGATCCTCTTCGATGCGGGAGGAGGTATCGTCAAGGGCGGTGAGGGTGCGCTCGATGGCCTCGAGGTGGCGGTTGTTGGTGATGAAGAGGTTGCCACTAAGGTTAAATCGTGAAGCCTCTTGTTTCAATCGGTCGATTAGCAGGGCGATGTTCTCACGCTTGCGAGCGGAGATGTATACCGGATCCATATCTAATAGGTTGCGCAGATGACGTGGCAGCTCGATAAGCTGATCAGTCTTGTTGGCCACTGGGATGATCACCGTCTCCTGGTCATCGCTGAGCATCTCCTGCATCTCGAGCCACTCCTCTTTGATCTGGTCGGCATCGGCCTCCGTGATGTCGAATAGCCATAGTATGATAGCCGCCTTCTTCAGAGCCATGTAGGTCCTTTCGATGCCTATCTGTTCAACGGTATCTTGCGTATGTCGTAATCCAGCGGTATCGATGAATCTGAAGAGCAGTCCTTCGATGATCAGCGTGTCTTCTACTGTGTCGCGGGTGGTGCCCGGGATATCACTTACGATGGCTCTCTCATCGTTTAAAAGGACATTGAGCAGGGTTGATTTACCAACATTAGGACGACCAGCTATGGCTACCGGGATCCCCTGACGAATCACATTACCGGTCTGAAATGAGTCCCGTAGTATGATTAGTTCATGTTTAACCTCGTTAAGAAGTTTCTTGAGACGAGTCCTATCGGCAAACTCAACATCCTCCTCACTAAAGTCAAGCTCGAGTTCGAGGTACGAGGCTAGGTCGACCAGTTGCGATCTAAGCTCAGCCAATTTTCTTGAGAAGCCGCCCCTCATCTGGTTAAGAGCTATCTTATGCTCCGCCTCAGACCGAGAGCTGATAAGATCGGCTACCCCTTCGGCTTGAGTCAGATCCATCTTGCCATTGAGGAAGGCTCGAAGGGTAAACTCACCCGGCTCGGCCGGACGGGCACCTATTTTTGCTAGCAGGTTTAATATCGTCTGTTGGATATATACAGAGCCGTGACAAGAGATCTCGATCATCTCCTCGCCGGTATAGGAGCGAGGGGCTTTAAAGACGGATATCAGAACCTCATCTATCAATAACTCATTCATAACCAGTCTCCCAAAATGAAGCGTATGTCCAAGGGCTGCAACTAATGAGGTTCCCTTTTTAGCAGGTTTAAAGACCTTATCGATCATCAAACAACAGTCGTTTCCGCTGATACGAATGGTTGCAATGGCCCCTTGTCCGGGTGCCGTGGCTAAGGCATAAATTACAGTTTCGCCGGCTCGTTGAATCATCTGCATATCTAGTCTTATTTCTTACGTGATTTAGGAAAAGGAGAGTGGGGTTGTTGCAGCCCCGTTTGCAAAGTTACAACAGAATAAGGGGAATTAACAGATTAGCCCTTTTGTTGCGGAAGAGAGAGGGTTATTAAGGATATTCTATAAAAGGAAAGATAACTTGAATCAGAACACGCAGATGTTGAACAAACTTTTTTAGTATTACTGAACACATTTCTTAAATGCTTGTTAACAATAGTAACTGAGTCAAGAAAGTTCATTCTTTGAGAATGTCAGATTCTAAGTATGGATTTATAAGATATGATTTATTCGGATAGTTTGATGGCCAATCAGTATATGAACTTTAGCTTCAGGGTGAATAGACAACCAATCAAAAATTAAATATTACCATGAGTGTTCTTGTAAGCAAAAATTCGAAGGTGTTGGTGCAAGGATTCACCGGCAATGAGGGTACTTTTCATGCATCACAAATGATCGAGTATGGTACGCCTGTTGTTGGAGGAGTAACTCCTGGAAAAGGAGGGACAACCCATCTTGATCGACCGGTTTTCAATACAGTAAGAGATGCGGTATCGGTTACCGGAGCTGATGTATCGATCATCTTTGTTCCCCCTGTCATGGCAGCCGATGCTATTATGGAGGCCGCTGAAGCCGGTATTAAAGTCATCATCTGTATCACAGAGGGTATACCTGTGAGTGATATGGTAAAGGCTCGTGAGTATATTAAAGCATATGATTGTCGTCTGATTGGACCTAATTGTCCTGGTGTAATAACTCCTGGTGAGGCGAAGGTGGGGATCATGCCGGGCTTTATTCATCAACCGGGTATCGTCGGCATCGTTAGTCGCTCTGGCACCTTGACTTATGAGGCCGTTGATCAGTTAACGAAGGCGGGCTTAGGACAAACCACTGCTATTGGTATCGGTGGTGACCCTGTTCCCGGGACAACGACTAAGGAGGCGGTTGAGTTATTAATGAATGATCCGGATACCAAGGGTATAGTCATGATTGGCGAGATCGGTGGTTCTATGGAGGCTGATGCCGCTTATTGGATTAAGGAAAATGGCACTAAACCTGTCGTGGCTTTTATTGCCGGAGCTACTGCGCCTAAAGGAAGAACAATGGGTCATGCCGGTGCTATCGTTGGGGGCAAGGCTGATACTGCTGAGGCTAAGAAGGAGATTCTTAGAGAGTGTGGAATCACGGTAGCTGAGTCGCCTGCTGAGATCGGCGAGCTAATGAAGAAGCTGCTGGGAAGATAAAGCGGTTCAAGGATTCAAGGATTCAAGGATTCAAGATTAGTCTCAGGCTAAACTTGAATCCTTTATTATTTCTTGTCTGTATCTCTCTGGTGCCTCCCTGCCTTCGACTTCGCTCAGGCACCAGCCTTCGACTTCGCTCAGGCACCAGCCTTCGACTTCGCTCAGGCACCAGCCTTCGACTTCGCTCAGGCACCAGCCTTCGACTTCGCTCAGGCACCAGCCTTCGACTTCGCTCAGGCACCAGCCTTCGACTTCGCTCAGGCACCAGCCCGGTGGTTGAGCGGAGTCGAAACCCTATCCTCTCCCTGTAAACTCGTGTAGGATAAGACTAAATTGGTAATGGATTTCGAGAGGAGCTAGAAAGGATAATTAGAAGTACTGAAGAGGATAGTTAGAGATCAGGAGGATTACAAGTAAGTACTTATAGTATCTGGCAGAAGATGGCGTAGAAAGGGAGTTTATTTTGCCGGTATCGGTAAAAAGTGCTATCTTTAAGGTTAAATCAATATGATATTTGCCGATAACAGCAATTTATTAGAGTATGAAATTTCTATCAGTTAGCCAGTTCGCTGAAAAATGGGGTGTTCCAGAGAGAACCATTCGTAATTATTGTGCGACAGGAAAAATACAAGGAGCTTTCTTAACAGGTAAAACATGGATTATACCAGAAGATGCTATCCTTCCACAAAAGAGGAGTAATCGGTTTAGCGATAGTCTTTTGCTCAATACTTTTAAAGAGCAAAAGGATATGAAGCTGAAAGGAGGAATTTATCATCGTACTCAAATTGACTTAACTTATAATTCCAATCGCATTGAGGGAAGTAAGCTTACTGAAGAGCAGACTCGCTATATTTTCGAAACAAATACAATAGGAGCGACCCATGAGACTATCAATGTTGATGATATAATCGAAACATCTAATCACTTCCGATGTATTGATTTGGTTATTGAGAAAGCAAAATCAAAACTTACAGAGGCGTTTATAAAGGAACTACACTACGTACTTAAGTCAAGTACCTCAGATAGTCGAAAAGATTGGTTCAATGTTGGTTACTATAAGAAATTACCGAACGAAGTAGGTGGAATGGAAACCTCTCCTCCTGAAGATGTTCAAGCCAATATGAAAAAGTTACTTAATATCTATCACTCAAAAAAAAATAAAAAGGTCGAGGATGTAATCGAGTTTCATTATAAATTCGAACGTATTCACCCATTTCAAGACGGTAACGGACGTATTGGCAGGCTGATTATGTTTAAAGAGTGTCTGGCCAATAACCTGATTCCATTTATTATTGACGAAGATTTGAAATGGTTCCATTATCGAGGATTGCAGGAGTGGGAAAAAGAGCGTGGTTATTTGATAGATACATGTCTGACAGCTCAGGATAAATTTAAAGCTATACTTGACTACTTTAAGATTTCCTATTTATAAATACCGTGAGCCACCTCATCTCACATCGCAATTGGTTAGCTCACTAAAGTGCTTAATAAACAAAGCAGATACCTCATCCAACGTTGGTCTTAATCCTGTCTCTTTTTCAATGGAGGTAACCCCTCTATCAACGAAACCACAAGGATTGATGTAGTTGAAATAGTTAAGATCAGTGGTTACATTGAGTGCAAAGCCGTGCATTGTGACATACCTTGAGCTCTTGACCCCAATAGCGGCAATCTTTCTGGCCGACGGTTTTCCTGCATCAATCCAAACACCGATGGCATCTGTTGCCTGAGTCGCTACAATTCCATACTCTGCCACAGTGTTAATAAGGGCGCTCTCAAGCAGATTGATATAACCTTTTATTCCTAGGTTAAGTTGCTCCAGATCAAGGATAGGGTAACCTACTAACTGACCGTAACCATGGTAAGTAATGTCTCCTCCGCGTTCAATATGGTACAGCTCAGCCTCGATCTTCTTTAATAACACATCATTGAAAAGCGCATTACCCGGGTCACCATTCTTTCCCAATGTATAAACATGTGGATGCTCTAATAAAATCAGGTGCATCTGAGGTGTTATGTTACTCTTTTTCTGGTTAAGGATCTCCTCAAAAAGACTCTTTTGGAAATCCCAAGCCGCCTGATAATGTACCAGACCGGGCTGGTGAAGCTTTATAGAGACCTTATGGCTGTTTTTATTCATTGAGGTTCCTATTAATGACATGATTGAATGGCCTTTTCTGCCATGTAAGATGAACGGACTAACGGGGCACTCTCCACATATTCAAAACCAATCTCTAATGCGATAATCTTGAATTTTTCAAACTGCTCGGGATGGATGTACTCATCAACCTCCAGATGTGCCTTGCTGGGTTGTAGATATTGCCCGATAGTGACAATACGGCATCCGTGATTATGTAGATCTTTAAGGGTCTCAGTCACCTCCTGCTCAGTCTCTCCCAAACCAACCATTAGTCCGCTTTTGGTTTTAATTCCGGATTCTGAGATAATCTTGATGGTTTGAAGCGAAGTCTTATACGATGCTTTTGATCTGACTAATGACGTCAAACGGCTTACGGTCTCAATGTTATGAGCAATGATATCTGGTTTTGAGTCGGCAACGATCTGGATTAATTCTTTTTTTCCATCAAAATCTGGAATCAGAACCTCAATGGTGACCAGCGGATTGACCTCTTTGCAAACCCGTATGACCTCTGCCCATTGAGTAGCCCCCTGATCAGGTAGGTCATCCCGTGTCACTGATGTAATAACCGAATGTTTTAGCTTCATCAATTTGATAGAGGCGGCGACACGTCCGGGCTCAGTAGGGTCGGGGGGAAGTGGTTTTCCGGTTTTGGTTGCACAGAATTTACAGGCACGGGTGCAAGTATCACCCAGAATCATAAAGGTGGCCGTTCCACGGTTCCAACATTCAGCTTTATTAGGGCATTTCCCCGAGCTACAAATGGTATGCAGGTTATGTTCCTTAACTATTTTATCAGTTTCGCTGAAGTTACTCGAAGTGTCCAGCTTTATCTTTAGCCAATCTGGTTTCTGTCTCATTTCTCCAATTTATGGCACAAAGGTAGTAGTTTGAGATTTATTTGTCCTCTCTTAGTTTGTAAGGGAGCTTTCTCGAAAAGGAGGAAAGCTAGCCCTGTTTTGTTACCTCTCCCTTACCTGTTCGCTCCCTCTCCATATCTTGATTGGATAAATGCGAACAAATTTGCTTTATCTACTTGACAAAAATGGCTCTGGCTTCAGATCGATTTGGCTTTTATTATGTTGAGTGGATGGTACAACATCGTATTGAGTTTGAGTAAGAGATCTACAAAAACTGATTTATGTCCATCTGATTTTTAGGATATCATGAGGGGGTATATGGAGAGGGAGCGAAGAGCGAGCGCAGAGGTAGATAAAAGATTTAGAAAATTAACGAGTTACGTTTCTCTCGTTTGGTAATTAATGATATCTGAATTTCCTGGATAATATATTAGAGATTATGATATCTGAATAACATAAATTGTTTAATATTGCGGAGCTAATATACGCTTTGGTCACAAATAAGAGTGAACATGCGGAGATCAATCATCCAAGAAAACCTGTTGTCGACTACTTTTTTGATTCTAGCTTTAATGTTCCTGATTAATGCGATCTCTCCATTTTTTCAGGAGAGTTATGTTATGTATAGATGGAAAGTCGAGGTGAGGAAGAGGCTTGAATGGGCGGCTCGGCTGGGGCGGATTCCATTTGTTTCGATAGATTCGAAAGAGATTAAGACGATAGAGTGGAGAGAGGGTGGACGTGAGATGGTGTTTCACAAGGTTCTCTATGATATTTATAAAATCGTTAAGCAAAAAGGTAAGATAATTTGCTATTGTGTGCGCGATGATCATGAGAAATTATTGTTAGTGCGGTTTTTAAGGAATCATCACCGAAGGCATGAAAATGATCGATTAAAGAAGAGAATAAGTACTGTTCTGTTTTGTAGTAAGCTTGGTCAGGAGAGGCTACTTGTCTATCTTCAGGGTAGTATATATATTGATCACGGAGTGACCTATCAGTCACGAGAGGTGTTATGTGAGTCGCCACCACCCAAGGAGAAGAGAGTAGCGGTATAAACCTAAGTAATAGTTACATTCATAAGTATACTTAGATATTGCAGAAAAATTTTGCGGATGACCTTTTTATGGGTCATCGGGTGTTTTTGATTTGCCTACAGGTAATTTGATTTAATTCCCTGTAGGAGTACGTTGGATTATTAAATAGATTAATTAAATGGCAAAAAAGATAATATTTACAGCGTGTTTGGTTGCGCTTCTGGGTTCTAATTATGCCCAGCGTCAAAGTGCCGATACCTCAAAAGTTGTTAATTTAAAGGAGGTTGTAATAACATCCAATAAAATCCCTATTCGGCTAATAAACAATCCCGGAACAGTAACTTTGATTGGCCTTGAGCAACTAAAGTCGATACCAAAGGGAGTAGGTGTAGAGGAAGCCTTACGGCTAACTCCTGGTGTTCGTATCGATAATCAACATGATGGAGAAAGAGTTCATGTCTCCATTAGGGGTCAAGGAATCTTAACTGAAAGAGGTCTACGTGGAATAGGTGTAATGGTTGATGGAATACCCGTTAATGACCCATCGGGTTTTGCTCCTGATCTTTATGATGTTGACTGGTCGACAGTGAAGTCGATAGAGGTACTCAGAGGTCCACTGGCATCGATTTATGGTGGAAGTGGTGCTGCAGGTGTTTTAAACATCAACACGATGTGCGGTGGAGGAAAACCTTTAGAGGGGGAGCTAAGTCAGACCTTTGGTAGTAATGGTTTTTCGAAATCACTGCTTCAATTGAGTGGCTCTTCCAATGATATGGATTATAGAGCAAGTTATTCTCGAACCGATGGAGATGGTTATCGTGATCATCAGGCATATTGGTCGAATAAACTATCAGAAAAGGTGATGTACCATCCATCTGAGAAGTTGTCTATTCAACAGATTGTCTCGCATGTTGACTATTTCCAGCAAAATCCTGAAGGGTTGAACCTGGGTCAGTTTAATGATCTCAAACAGGCAAACCCCGATGCTTGTCCCTTTAATGAGTATCAGAAGACCAATAGAACAACACTTGGTGCCATTGTTAAGTATCAGTTTTCTTCATTGCATGATGTTGATTTAAGCGGCTATCTGAGAAATTGGAACTATAAAGAGACAAGTAATCGTTGTGCTGAATACCGCGCCATCACTAATCCAGGTATGAGTGGCCAGTATAATCTTCACCTAAACCTAGGTGAGGTGAAAAATCACTTTAGTGCAGGTGCTGATCTGAAGTGGCAGAAGATCAATATGTATAAACTTCAAAGTGCTTCAGACCCTAATAGAGTTGAGAGTACCGATGAAACGAATCTTGAGACCGACTCATTGATGGCTAATCAGATTATCTGGCAGCGTAGTGTTGGTGGATTCTTTATATACCATCTGGAGTACAATAACTTTAATTTGGTTGGAAGTGTCCGTTATGACTATCTGGTTAATGAATTGACTGATAAAATGAAAGGTCCTTCACAGGCCATTACATCTGAGAACTTTGATCATGTCACAGCCCGTATCGGTGCCAGCTATCAGTTTGCTGATGCGATGACCCTTTTTGCTAACTGGAGTCAGGGATTTATTCCACCTTCAACAGAAGAGTTAGCTAATAATCCAATGGGGTATTCTGGTTTCAATGAATGGCTAAAACCTGCATTATCTAACTGCTATGAACTAGGTTTTAGAGGATATTTTGGTAAACGGTTTTACTATGAAATAACTGGTTTCTATAAGAAGACTGATGACGACTTCTTCAGGTTTAAGCAATCAGGAAGAGGTAACCAGGAGGTCTTTTATGGCAATGCCGGAAATAGTGAACGCAAGGGGATTGAGTTTTACGGGAAGTATAATTTCACAGACGACCTGTCAATTCAATTAGCTTACACTTATTCTGATTTTAAATACACATCAGCAACGGTAAACCCAATCTATACAGATACTGCTTATGTGTTAACTACACCTCCCGCCGATGGTCAGTGGCTTCCTAATTGCC
>Ga0209066_10003451_pt1 | contig 18024 bp, 13 predicted proteins | sample All_14_2_FD_187198 | JGI IMG/M metagenome (GOLD analysis project Ga0209066, IMG submission 187198) | Freshwater microbial communities in response to fracking from Pennsylvania, USA - Allegheny Zone_MetaG_DW_15 (SPAdes) (version 2) ... | reverse complement strand
CCCTTACCCGAGCCGGATCTCTTCGATCTTCTGTTCGAACCCTGAACCCATTTGATGGAGCCCGGTGCATCGCCTCGAAACAAGGCATTACCGCCGCACCGGCGAGGAATTGGAATTCGATGACCCCAAGAATGTCCGCCGCTGAATTGGTCCTCTTCACGGCCTTTGTCCGCATGAGCCGCAAATATCTGGAATTCGGCACCGGGGGCAGCACATTTGTTGCGTCCTCCTACCCGAAGGATTGGCTGATCTCGATCGATTCATCCACCGCCTGGCTGGGCAAGGTCGCCAAGGCCTGTCAGCCGAACCCCTCCAAGCCCGAATTGATTTTCACCGACATCGGCCCGACCAAGAGCTGGGGCTATCCAGCCGATCCGGCGACAATCGACAAATGGCCCAGCTATCACAGCGACATCTGGTCCGACCCTCGCAGCCCCGACGCCGACCTTTATTTCATCGATGGCCGCTTCCGTGTTGCCTGTTTTGCCCAGGCAGTCTTGCATGCTCGCCCCGGCACCTTGATCGGCTTTCACGACTTCACTTCGCGGCGGCGCTATCACGTGGTGCGGCAGATCGCGCGTGAAATCGCGGTGGCCGAGGACATTTCCTTCTTCATCACCGAGCCGGGGGCGGATGCCACCGCCCGGCAGATCCTGGAGAAATTCCGCCTCATCCCCGAATGACGAGGCGGGTCGGAACCTCTCAAGGCCGCAGAACCGCGCGCAAGAAAAAAGGGCCTGGGACGGCGAACGTCCCAGGCCCTTTCGTTTGTAGCCCTTGCCTGATCAGGCGGCGTCGTTGGATTCCACCGCCGGGGCATTGCCGCTTTCGATCGCGGCCAATTCCTGGTCGCGGCTGTGGGCGACTTCCTTCAGGCGGTTCATCATCGCGCCGGTACCCGCCGGGATCAGGCGGCCGACGATGACGTTTTCCTTCAGGCCCACCAGATTGTCGACCTTGCCGGCGGTCGCCGCCTCGGTCAGCACGCGGGTGGTTTCCTGGAAGGACGCCGCCGAGATGAAGGAGCGGGTCTGCAGCGAGGCCTTGGTGATGCCCTGGAGAACCGGGCTGCCGGTCGCCGGGCGCAGGCCCAGTTTGATCGTCCGCAGGTTTTCTTCCTCGAATTCGACCCGATCCACCTGCTCGCCCTGGAGGAAGGTGGTCGCGCCCGAATCCTCGATCTCGACCTTCTGCAGCATCTGGCGAACGATCACCTCGATGTGCTTGTCGTTGATCTTCACGCCCTGCAGGCGATAGACGTCCTGGATCTCGTTCACGAGGTAACGGGCCAGGGCCTCGACGCCCATGACCTTCAGAATGTCATGCGGCGCCGGGTTGCCGTCCAGCAGATAGTCGCCCTTCTGGATGATATCGCCTTCCTGAACGGCAATATGCTTGCCCTTCGGGATCAGATATTCCTGTGGTTCCGCCAGATCGCCTTCCAGCGGCTGGAGGATCAGGCGGCGCTTGTTCTTGTAGTCCTTGCCGAATTCGACCCGGCCCGAGCGTTCCGCGATGATCGCATGGTCCTTCGGACGACGCGCTTCGAAGAGTTCGGCCACGCGCGGCAGACCGCCCGTGATGTCGCGGGTCTTGGCCGATTCCAGCGGAATACGGGCCAGCACGTCGCCGGCATTGATCTTGCCGCCGTCCTCGACCGAGAGAATGGCACCGGCGGCCAGGAAGTAACGAACTTCCGTGCCGTTCGGCTGCAGGATCGGGTTGCCGCGCTCGTCGCGGAGGCCGATACGCGGGCGCAGGTCGCCGGCCTTCGGCTGGCCGCGCCAGTCGATGACTTCCTTGTTGGCGATACCGGTCGCTTCGTCCATGACCTCGCGCATCGAGACACCCTCGACGAGGTCCATGAAGGCGGCGTAACCCTCGCGTTCCGAGATGATGGGCAGGGTCCGGGGATCCCATTCCACCAGCTTCGCGCCCTTGGTGACCGACTGGCCTTCATCGAAGAACAGACGCGCGCCATAGGAGACGCGGTGACGCGCACGCTCGCGGCCATTGGCATCGATCAGGACGAGTTCGCAATTGCGGCTCATCACGATGATACGGCCCGAACTGTCGACCACGATGTGACGGTTGTTGATCTTGATCGTGCCGTCCACGGTGGCTTCGACGCTGGTCTTTTCCGAGAACTGCGCCGCACCGCCGATGTGGAAGGTACGCATGGTGAGCTGGGTGCCCGGCTCGCCGATCGACTGGGCCGCGATGACACCCACCGCTTCGCCCATATTGACCGGGGTGCCGCGCGCCAGGTCGCGGCCATAGCATTTGGCGCAGGCGCCGCCCTCGGCCTCGCAGGTGAGGACGGAACGGATCTGCACCTGCTGCACGCCGGCCTTGGTCACGCGCTCGACATCGTCTTCGAGGATCATTTCGCCGGCCGCGACCAACAGGGCCGAGGTCGAGGGATCGATCACGTCGATGGCTGCGGTACGGCCGAGGATACGGTCGCCCAGCGGCTCGATGACGTCGCCGCCTTCCACCACTTCGGTCACAGTCAGGCCGTTCGAGGTGCCGCAATCGTCGATGACGATGATGCAGTCCTGCGCCACGTCCACCAGACGGCGGGTGAGGTAACCCGAGTTCGCGGTCTTCAGCGCGGTATCCGCCAGGCCCTTACGGGCGCCGTGGGTCGAGTTGAAGTATTCGAGAACCGACAGGCCTTCCTTGAAGTTCGAGATGATCGGCGTCTCGATGATTTCGCCCGACGGCTTGGCCATCAGGCCGCGCATGCCGGCGAGCTGCTTCATCTGGGCGGCCGAACCGCGGGCACCGGAGTGCGCCATCATGTAGATCGAGTTGATCGGCTTGGAGCGGCCGGTCTTCTCGTCCATCACGACCGACGAGATTTCCTTCATCATCTCGTCCGCGACCTTGTCGGTGCACTGGGCCCAGGCGTCGATGACCTTGTTGTACTTCTCGCCCTGGGTGATCAGGCCGTCGAGATATTGCTGCTCGTATTCCTTGGCCTGCTCCTGGGTCGCGGCAACCAGCGCGTCCTTGGCCTTCGGAATGACCATGTCATCCTTGCCGAAGGAAATGCCGGCGCGGCAGGCGCGGTTGAAGCCCAGCGCCATCAGACGGTCGGCGAAAATCACCGTCTCTTTCTGGCCGCAGTGACGATAGACGGTGTCGATGACGGTCGAGACGTCCTTCTTGGTCAGTTGCTTGTTGATCATGCTGAACGGCACCTGGGGGTGACGCGGCAGGATCTCGGACAGCAGCATGCGGCCCGGCGTGGTCTCAACGCGGACGACGATCGGATTGCCTTCGCTATCGACCGTATGCAGGCGCGAACGGACCTTCGAATGCAGGGTCGCCGCACCGGAATCCAGGGCAGCCTGGATTTCGTTGATATTGGCGAAGGCCATGCCCTCGCCCGGCTCATTCGGGCGTTCCATCGTCAGGTAATAGATACCGAGGACGATATCCTGCGACGGCACGATGATCGGCTTGCCGTTGGCGGGGCTGAGGATGTTGTTGGTCGACATCATCAGCACGCGGGCTTCAAGCTGGGCTTCCAGCGACAGCGGCACGTGCACGGCCATCTGGTCGCCGTCGAAGTCGGCATTGAAGGCGGCGCAGACCAGCGGGTGAAGCTGGATCGCCTTGCCTTCGATCAGCGTCGGCTCGAAGGCCTGGATGCCCAGGCGGTGCAGCGTCGGCGCGCGGTTCAGCATCACCGGATGTTCGCGGATCACCTCTTCGAGGATGTCCCAGACTTCCGGCCGCTCCTTCTCCACCATCTTCTTCGCCATCTTGATGGTGGTGGCGATGCCCTTCAGGTCGAGCTTGGCGTAGATGAAGGGCTTGAACAGCTCAAGCGCCATCTTCTTCGGCAGGCCGCATTGATGCAGCTTCAGTTCCGGGCCCACGGTGATAACCGAACGGCCCGAATAGTCGACGCGCTTGCCAAGGAGGTTCTGGCGGAACCGGCCCTGCTTGCCCTTCAGCATGTCGGAGATCGACTTCAGCGGCCGCTTGTTGGCGCCGGTGATCACCCGGCCGCGACGGCCGTTGTCGAACAGCGCATCGACAGCTTCCTGCAGCATGCGCTTTTCGTTACGGACGATGATGTCCGGCGCGCGCAGTTCGATCAGCCGCTTCAGGCGGTTGTTGCGGTTGATCACGCGGCGGTAAAGGTCGTTCAGGTCCGAGGTGGCGAAACGGCCGCCATCGAGCGGGACGAGCGGACGCAGTTCCGGCGGAATCACCGGCACCACGGTCAGGATCATCCATTCGGGGCGGTTGCCGCTCTCGATGAAGCTTTCGACCAGCTTCAGGCGCTTCACGATCTTCTTCGGCTTGGCTTCCGACGTGGTCGTGGCCAGTTCCTGGCGCAGCTCGTCGCGCTCGCCCTCGAGGTCGAGCTTTTCGAGCATCTTGCGGATCGCCTCGGCGCCGATGCCGGCCTCGAAGCTGTCCTCGCCATATTCGTCCTGAGCGCGGAGGAAATCTTCCTCGTTCAGAAGCTGGTTACGCTTCAGCGCAGTCAGGCCCGGCTCGGTGACGACATACATTTCGAAGTAAAGGATCCGTTCCAGATCCTTCAGGGTCATGTCGAGCAGCAGGCCGATGCGCGAGGGCAGCGACTTCAGGAACCAGATGTGCGCAACCGGCGACGCCAGTTCGATATGGCCCATGCGCTCGCGCCGCACCTTCGAAAGCGTGACTTCAACGCCGCACTTCTCGCAGGTGATGCCGCGATACTTCATCCGCTTGTACTTGCCGCACAAGCATTCGTAATCCTTGATCGGCCCGAAGATCTTGGCGCAGAACAGGCCATCGCGTTCCGGCTTGAAGGTCCGGTAGTTGATGGTTTCCGGCTTCTTGATCTCGCCATGGGACCAGGCGCGGATCTTGTCGGGCGAGGCGATCGAGATCTTGATCTGATCGAAGGCCTGGGTGCCGGGGGCATGCCCGAAAAGGGCCATAACCTCTTGGTTCATCACATTGCTCCCTCAGGCGGCACGGGCGTCCCCGCACACGCTCGGTTGCGAAAAATCATGGTCGACAATTGCAGCTGGGGCAAGGCGCGGCTCAAGCCGCGCCCTTCCCGCCCATGTCGACGTTGAGGCCGAGCGACCGCATTTCCATGACGAGAACGTTGAACGATTCCGGAATACCGGCCTCGAAATTGTCTTCGCCGCGGACGATCGCTTCATAGACCTTGGTCCGGCCCGCCACGTCGTCCGACTTCACGGTCAGCATTTCCTGCAGGGTATAGGCTGCACCGTAAGCCTGCAGGGCCCACACTTCCATTTCACCGAAGCGCTGGCCGCCGAACTGCGCCTTGCCGCCCAGCGGCTGCTGGGTCACGAGGCTGTAGGGGCCGATCGACCGGGCGTGGATCTTGTCGTCCACGAGGTGATGCAGCTTCAGCATATAGATGTAACCGACGGTGACCTTGCGGTCGAAAGTCTCGCCGGTACGGCCATCGACGAGCGTGCTCTGGCCAGAGGTCGCGAAACCCGCCTGTTCCAGATAATGCTCGATGTCGGACTGCTGGGCACCGTCGAACACCGGGGTCGCCATCGGCACGCCACGGCGGAGGTTCTCCGCCATTTCGAGCAGCTGGCCATCCTCGAGCGGTTCGATCTTCTCGGCATATTCCGCAGCCGAATAGATGCTGCGCAGCTTTTCCCGAAGCGCATTGGCTTCCTGATTGCCGCGACGGATCTTATCCGCCACTTCGCCGATCTGGCGGCCGAGGCCGGCCGCCGCCCAACCGAGGTGCGTCTCGAGAATCTGACCGACGTTCATGCGCGACGGCACGCCCAGCGGGTTCAGCACGATATCGACATTGGTGCCGTCTTCGAGATAGGGCATGTCTTCGCGCGGCATGATCCGCGAGATAACGCCCTTATTGCCGTGACGGCCGGCCATCTTGTCGCCGGGCTGCAGCTTGCGCTTAACCGCGACGAAGACTTTCACCATCTTCATCACGCCGGGCTGCAGCTCGTCGCCACGCTGAAGCTTCTCGACCTTATCCTCGAAGCGCTTCTGCAGGCGGTCTTTCGCCTCGTCGAAATGCTTCTTCAGGGCCTCGATGTCATGGTTGGTCTGATCGTCGCCCTTGATGGCGATCTGCCACCATTGGCCCTTGGTCAATTCGCCAAGGCCCGCCTCATCGACGGTGACGCCCGAGCGCATGCCCTTCGGGCCCGACGCCACGGTCTTGCCGAGGAGCAGGACTTTCAGACGGCCATAGACGTTACGCTCCAGGATCGCGAGTTCGTCGTCGCGGTCCTTGGCCAGGGTCTCGATCTGCTCGCGTTCGATCGCCAGGGCGCGCTCGTCCTTGTCGACGCCGTGACGGTTGAACACGCGGACCTCGACCACCGTGCCGGCAACGCCCGGCGGCAGGCGCAGCGACGTGTCGCGCACGTCCGACGCCTTTTCGCCGAAGATGGCGCGCAGCAGCTTTTCTTCCGGCGTCATCGGGCTTTCGCCCTTCGGGGTGACCTTGCCGACCAGAATGTCGCCCGGCTTCACTTCCGCGCCGATGTAGACGATGCCCGCCTCGTCGAGGTTCTTCAGGCCTTCTTCACCGATGTTCGGAATGTCGCGGGTGATTTCCTCAGGCCCGAGCTTGGTGTCGCGGGCCATCACCTCGAATTCCTCGATATGGATCGAGGTGAAGACGTCTTCCGACACGATCCGTTCCGAAATCAGGATCGAGTCTTCGAAGTTGTAGCCATTCCACGGCATAAAGGCGACGAGCACGTTCCGGCCGAGGGCCAGTTCGCCAAGCTCGGTCGAGGGGCCGTCGGCGATGATGTCGCCATAATTCACCCGGTCGCCCACCTTCACCAGCGGGCGCTGGGTGATGCAGGTGTTCTGGTTGGACCGCTGGAACTTGGACAGGCGATAGATGTCGACACCCGAAGCCGCCGGATCGGTTTCCTCGGTAGCCCGCACCACGATGCGGGTACCGTCGATCTGGTCGACCACGCCCGGACGGCGCGCCACAATGGTCACGCCGGAATCCCGGGCCACCGTCGCTTCCATGCCGGTGCCGACCAGCGGCGCTTCCGCCTTGATCAGCGGCACGGCCTGACGCTGCATGTTCGAACCCATGAGGGCGCGGTTCGCGTCGTCGTTCTCGAGGAACGGGATGAGCGCGGCGGCGACCGACACGAGCTGCTTCGGCGAGACGTCCATCAGCTGGATCGAGGACGGCAGGCGCATTTCGAATTCGCCGGCCTCGCGGCAGGACACGAGATCCGCCGTGAAGCGGCCTTCCGCATCCAGTTCCGCATTGGCCTGGGCAATCGTGTATTTGCCTTCCTCCATCGCCGACAGGTAGACGACCTCATTGGTCACCTTATTGTCGACGACCTTGCGGTAGGGCGTCTCGATGAAACCATACTGGTTCACGCGGGCATAGGTCGCCAGCGAGTTGATCAGACCGATATTCGGGCCTTCCGGCGTCTCGATCGGGCAGATACGGCCATAGTGCGTCGGGTGCACGTCGCGCACCTCGAAGCCCGCCCGCTCGCGGGTCAGGCCACCCGGGCCAAGGGCCGAAAGACGGCGCTTGTGGGTGATTTCCGACAGCGGGTTGGTCTGGTCCATGAACTGCGAGAGCTGGGACGAACCGAAGAATTCGCGCACCGCCGCTGCCGCCGGCTTGGCATTGATCAGGTCGTGCGGCATCACGGTCGCGATTTCGACCGAGGACATGCGCTCGCGGATTGCGCGCTCCATGCGCAGCAGGCCGATGCGATACTGGTTTTCCATCAGTTCGCCGACCGAGCGGACACGACGGTTGCCCAGGTGATCGATGTCGTCGATTTCGCCGCGGCCGTCCTTCAGTTCGACCAGCGTCTTGATCACCGCCAGGATATCTTCCTTGCGCAGCGTGCGCTGGGTATCCGGGGTCACCAGATTGAGGCGCGAATTCATCTTCACCCGGCCGACGGCCGAGAGATCGTAACGCTCCTCGTCGAACAGCAGACCCTGGAACAGCGCGGACGCGGTGTCGAGGGTCGGCGGCTCGCCGGGACGCATGACGCGGTAGATTTCGATCAGCGCCTGCTCATAGGACTGGCTCTTGTCCGCCATCATGGTGTTGCGGATATAGGGCCCGACCGTGACATGGTCGATATCAAGCGCCTGGAATTCGGCGACGCCCGATTCTTCCAGCAGCTTCACGCTGGCTTCCGACAGTTCCTCGCCGGCTTCGATCAGGATCTCGCCGGTTTCCTCGTTGATCATGTCGTAAGCCGCATAGCGGCCGACCAGATCGGACGAGGACACGAACAATTCCTCGACGCCTTCCTCGCGCAGCTTCTTCGCCATGCGCGGGGTCACCTTGGTGCCCGCCGCGACCACGACATTGCCGCTCTTCGCATCGATCAGGTCGACCAGCGGCTTCGCGCCGCGCAGACGGTCCGGCTCGAACGGGGTGCGCCACTGGCCCTTGCCAGCGCTGCCCGAACGACGGAACACCAGGGTGCGATAGAAGTGATTGAGGATTTCCTCGGCGGTCATGCCGAGGGCGAACAGCAGCGTCGTCACCGGCAGCTTGCGGCGGCGGTCGATGCGCACATGGACCACGTCCTTGGCATCGAACTCGAAGTCCAGCCAGGAGCCGCGATAGGGAATGACGCGGGCGGCAAAGAGATATTTGCCGCTCGAATGGGTCTTGCCGCGGTCATGATCGAAGAAGACGCCCGGCGAACGGTGCATCTGCGAGACGATCACGCGCTCGGTGCCATTGACGACGAAGGTGCCATTGGCGGTCATCAGGGGCATGTCGCCCATGTAGACATCCTGCTCCTTGATATCGAGCACGGATTTGGCGCCGGTATCCTCGTCGGTTTCGAAGACGATCAGGCGAAGCGTAACCTTCAAGGGCGCAGCGAAGGTCATGCCGCGCTGCTGACATTCCTCGACGTCATACTTCGGATGTTCGAATTCGTACTTCACGAATTCAAGATGGGCGTTCTCGGAAAAGTCCTTGATCGGGAAAACCGATTTGAACACCCCCTGGATGCCCGTATCGGTCCGCTTCTCGGCCGGGATATCGATCTGCAGGAACTGATCGTAGCTCGACTTCTGAACTTCGATCAGGTTCGGCATGGTCGTCACTTCGGGAATACGCCCGAAAGACTTACGGACCCGCTTGCGGCCGGTGAAGGAAATCGCCATGGGACCCTCGCGACAACGTCTGTCCTGCGCTTGCCTCTGGATGCGGGGATGCGCGCAGCCTCTGCCCCCTCATCGCCCTCCGGGCCGGCCTTCCGTCTCGGGGAAGGAACCGGGGGCGGCGCGAAACCGCCCCCGGCCTAACCGAAGTCGTTAAATTACTTAACGACGACCTTGGCGCCAGCAGCTTCGATCTGGGCCTTGATCTTGGCGGCTTCGTCCTTCGACACGCCGGCCTTGACTTCCTTCGGGGCGCCTTCGACCAGGTCCTTGGCTTCCTTGAGGCCGAGGCCGGTCACGGCGCGGACTTCCTTGATCACGTTGATCTTCTTGTCGCCGGCATCCTGCAGGATGACGGTGAACTCGGTCTGCTCTTCGACCGGGGCAGCGGCAGCGGCCGGGCCGGCAGCGGCGGCAACGGCGACCGGAGCGGCAGCGGAGACGCCCCACTTCTCTTCGAGCAGCTTCGACAGTTCGGCGGCTTCGATAACGGTGAGCGCCGAGAGTTCTTCAACGATACGGGCCAGATCAGCCATTTTGATACGTCCTTTGAGTCAACTGGATTGGGTTGTTGAGGGGGCTCACGCCGCCTGCTCTTCGTCTTTCTTGGCATAGGCCGCGAGAACGCGGGCCACCTGACCGCCGGGCGCCTGGAGCACCGAAGCGATGCGCTGGGCCGGGGTCTGGAGCATGCCGAGAAGACGGCCACGGAGTTCGTCGAGCGACGGCAGGGTCGCCAGGGCCTTGATGCCCTCGACGTCCAGCTGCGTGCCACCCATGACGCCGCCCTTCAGAACGTATTTATCGTTCTTCCTGGCAAATTCGACCGCCACCTTCGCCGCAGCGACGGGATCGGCCGAATAGGCGATGGCGGTCGGGCCCTTCATCAGGTCCGCGAGGCCTTCGAACTTCGTGCCTTTGAGAGCAAGCTTGGTGAGCCGGTTCTTGGAAACCTTGAAGCTGGCACCGGCAGCGCGCATCTGGCGACGGAGATCGGTGATCTCCGAGACCCGAAGCCCGCTGTAGTGACCGACGACAACCAGGGAAGTCTCGCCAAAGACCTCCGTGAGGGTCGCGACCAGCTCCTTCTTTGCGGCTCTGTCCACCTTGTTACTCCCGAGTTACCCGAAACACACCACGCGCTTCGGGCCTGTTCTGCCAGAACCATGGGAAACCCACGGTCCGTGACACCTGTCCCGAGAAAGACCCAATCGCAGCCCCGGATTACGGTCCGGGTCCGAATTCGGACTACTCCCGTCTATGCTGGCGGATATTAAGCACCCTGGGCAGGAACCCAGGACACACCAGCAGTCTCGGACAGGGTGGCGATCCGTTGCCGGACCACCCCTTCCGGCCTTGCGGCCGGAAACCCAGAAAGTCCCCCGGCCATCAGCCGGGAGACCTTCGATACTCAATCGGATGAAGCGTGATCAGCCGACAACCGACGACACTTCAACCTTGATGCCCGGGCCCATGGTCGAGGACAGCCCCACCTTCTTCAGGTAGGTGCCCTTGGCGCCCGTCGGCTTCGCGCGCGAGACCGCGTCGACGAAAGCCTTAATGTTCTCGGCGAGGGCTTCCTGCGTGAAGCTCGCCTTGCCGACGCCGGCCTGCAGGATGCCGGCCTTCTCGACGCGGAATTCCACCTGGCCGCCCTTGGCCGCCTTCACCGCTTCCGCGACATTGGCGGTCACCGTGCCGAGCTTCGGGTTCGGCATCAGGCCGCGCGGGCCAAGCACCTTACCGAGCTTGCCGACGACGACCATCATGTCCGGGGTCGCGATGCAGCGATCAAAGTTGATGTTGCCGGCCTGGACTTCGGCAGCCAGGTCGTCCGCGCCGACGACATCGGCACCGGCGGCCTTGGCGGCTTCGGCCTTGTCGCCCTTCGCGAAGACGGCGACGCGGACGGTCTTGCCCGTGCCGTTCGGCAGGGTGACGACGCCGCGGACCATCTGGTCGGCGTGACGGGGATCGACGCCGAGGTTCAGCGCAACTTCGATGGTTTCATCGAACTTGGCGGTCGCCCGTTCCTTGATCAGCTTCACCGCATCGGCGAGCGGATAGGTCTTGGTGCGGTCGATGCCCTCGGCGGCCTTCTTCAGACGCTTGCCAACAAAAGCCATGGGATTACTCCTTCACCTGGAGGCCCATCGAACGGGCAGAGCCGACGATCTGGCGGGCAACGGCGTCGACGTCGTTGGAATTCGAGTCCTTGATCTTGATGGCGGCGATCTCGTTGATCTGCGCCATGGAGATCGAGCCGACGGTGCCGCGACCCGGGGTGGTCGAACCCTTGTTCAGGTTGGCGGCCTTCTTCAGGTAGAAGGTCACCGGCGGGGTCTTGGTCACGAAGGTGAACGACTTGTCCGAATAGACAGTGATCACCACGGGGATCGGAATCCCCTTTTCGAGATTGGCCGTCGCCGCGTTGAACTCCTTACAGAAGCCCATGATGTTGACGCCGCGCTGACCCAGCGCCGGGCCGATCGGCGGGGAAGGATTGGCAGCGCCAGCCTTCACCTGCAATTTGATATAACCGTCAATCTTCTTTGCCATGACATCCCTCCTGGCCAACCCTCGATCCCGAGAGCGGCCGGTTGATCCGGGAGGTTGTGGGTCCGGCCCCTGGTGGACTTCTCCAGGTTAGCCTCCCGCACCGGCCCCGCCGTCACCCTATGGTGTCGGCCGAACCCCTCGCCACCCGACTTGCGCCGGGCCTTACCTAACGCCTTGCCCGGTCGTTTCCGCCCGGACAAACCCAAGTACCGTCGGGATGCATCTGCATCCCTCAGGCTTTCGCCGCTGTCGCGACGCGGCCATCCTTGAGGCCGTTTTCCATGCCGGGCCGAGCCCGGCACAGCTTCCTCAGATCTTCTCGACCTGAGAGAATTCCAGCTCGACCGGGGTAGCCCGGCCGAAAATCGAAACCGCCACCTTCAGGCGGGACCGCTCGTGGTCCACATCCTCGACAACACCGTTGAACGAGGTGAAGGGACCGTCGGCCACGCGCACCTGTTCGCCGATCTCATAGGTGATCGTGCTCTTCGGCCGTTCGATGCCCTCCTGCACCTGTTGCAGGATATGCTGCGCCTCGCGCTCGGAAATCGGCGTCGGCTTGCCGGCAGGGCCAAGGAAGCCCGTCACCTTCGCGGTATTCTTGATCAGGTGATAGCCCTGATCGCTCATCTGCATCTTCACCAGCACATAGCCGGGGTAGAACTTGCGTTCCGCCGACACCTTCTGGCCACGGCGCACCTCGACCACTTCCTCGGTCGGCACCAGCACCTCGAGGATCTGGTCCTGCATGCCGTGCTGTTCGGCCTGCTCGCGGATCGAGGTCGCGACCTTCTTCTCGAAGCCCGAATAGGCGTGCACGATGTACCAGCGCGCGGTCATGACTTACGCTCCAAGGCCAAGGATGAATTCGACAGCCTTCGAGAGGCCGATGTCGACCACCAGGAAGAATAGCGACGCCACCACGACCATGATGAAGACCATCAGGGTTGTGATGCCGGTCTCCTTGCGCGTCGGCCAGGTCACCTTGGAAACTTCCTGGCGCACCTGGCGGGCAAATTCGATCGGACTCGGCTTGCTCATGCCCTGTCACTCACCCTCGGCTTGACGATCTGTCCGGATAGGCCTCATCAGGACCGATCGTCTGGTTTTGCAACCCGTCTGCTTTTTCAACGAGCCTAGGGCCGAGGCGTGGTTTCCCGCGCCCGGCCCTTTGCCCGTCAATCTACTCTACCCGTCGCTCGCCCTTCCATCGGGAAGTGGCAGGAGTGGAGGGGCTCGAACCCCCAGCCCCCGGTTTTGGAGACCGGTGCTCTACCAATTGAGCTACACTCCTGTAGCTCGACGGGAAACGCGTTACTCTATTCCTTACTTCACGATCGAAGCGACGACGCCGGCACCGACGGTGCGGCCGCCTTCGCGGATCGCGAAGCGAAGACCTTCGTCCATGGCGATCGGGGCAATCAGCTCGACCGTCATCGCGACGTTATCGCCCGGCATCACCATTTCCACGCCTTCCGGCAGGGACACCACGCCAGTCACGTCCGTCGTACGGAAGTAGAACTGCGGGCGGTAGTTGGTGAAGAACGGGGTGTGACGGCCGCCTTCTTCCTTCGTCAGGATATAGGCTTCGGCCTTGAACTGGGTGTGCGGCGTGATCGAGCCCGGCTTCGCCAGAACCTGACCGCGCTCCACGTCGTCGCGACCGACGCCGCGCAGCAGCGCACCGATGTTGTCGCCCGCTTCGCCCTGATCGAGCAGCTTGCGGAACATTTCAACGCCGGTCACGGTCGTCTTCTTCGTCGCCTTCAGGCCGACGATCTCGATTTCCTCGCCGACCTTCACGATGCCGCGCTCGACACGGCCGGTCACCACGGTGCCACGGCCCGAGATCGAGAACACGTCTTCGATCGGCATCAGGAACGGACGGTCCTTCGGACGCTCCGGCTGCGGGATATAGGCATCCACCGCGGCCATCAGTTCGAGGATCGCGTCATGGCCCAGCTTCTTGTCCGAGTCATTCAGCGCGCAAAGGGCCGAGCCCTTCACCACCGGAATGTCGTCGCCAGGGAAATCGTAGGACGACAGCAGCTCGCGGACTTCCAGCTCGACCAGGTCGAGCAGTTCCGGATCGTCGACCATGTCGCACTTGTTCAGGAACACGACCAGCGACGGCACGCCGACCTGACGCGCCAGCAGGATGTGCTCGCGGGTCTGGGGCATCGGGCCGTCAGCGGCCGAGACCACCAGGATCGCGCCGTCCATCTGGGCGGCACCGGTGATCATGTTCTTCACGTAGTCGGCGTGCCCGGGGCAGTCGACGTGCGCGTAGTGGCGGTTCGCGGTCTCGTATTCGACGTGCGCCGTCGAAATCGTGATGCCACGGGCGCGCTCTTCCGGCGCCTTGTCGATCTGGTCGTAGGCGGTGAAGGTGGCGCCACCGGTCTCGGCCAGGATCTTGGTGATCGCGGCAGTCAGCGAGGTCTTGCCATGGTCAACGTGACCGATGGTGCCGATGTTGCAGTGCGGCTTCGTCCGCTTGAAACTTTCCTTGGCCATGAAGGCTCTCCGTAACGCTAGCGGTTGCGAAATCAGGCGTATTTGGCGCGGACTTCATCCGCGACCGCCTGGGGCACCGGCTCGTAGTGATCGAAAACCATGGAATACTGCGCGCGACCCTGGGTCATGGAACGCAGCGTGTTGATGTAGCCGAACATGTTCGCCAGCGGGACATGGGCGGAGATCACCGAGGCATTGCCACGGCTTTCGCTACCCAGGATCTGGCCGCGACGGCTGTTCAGGTCACCGATGACCGACCCGAAGTAATCTTCCGGGGTCACCACTTCGACCTTCATCACCGGTTCGAGCAGCTTCGGCGCAGCCTTTTCCATGCCTTCCTTGAACGCGGCGCGAGACGCGATTTCGAAGGCGAGGACCGAGGAGTCGACGTCGTGGTAGGCGCCGTCGATCAGGGTGGCCTTGAAGTTGATCACGGGGAAGCCGGCGATCACGCCGTTACCCGCGACCGAGGCAATGCCCTTTTCGACGCCCGGGATGTATTCCTTCGGCACCGAACCACCAACGATGGCGCTGGTGAACATCGGATCCTCGGGGTTTTCCTTGGGCTCGAACACCAGCTTCACGCGGGCGAACTGACCCGTACCACCGGTCTGCTTCTTGTGGGTGTAATCCACTTCGGCGCGCTTGGTGATGGTTTCGCGGTAGGCCACCTGCGGGGCACCGACATTGGCATCCACCTTGTAGGTCCGACGCAGGATGTCGACCTTAATTTCAAGGTGAAGTTCGCCCATGCCCTTCAGGATGGTCTGGCCCGATTCGGCATCGGTCGAAACGCGGAACGAGGGGTCTTCGGCGGCCAGCTTGCTGAGCGCGATGCCCAGCTTTTCCTGGTCGGCCTTCGACTTCGGCTCGATCGACAGTTCGATCACCGGCTCGGGGAATTCCATCTTTTCGAGGATCACCGGCTTCGAGGGGTCGCACAGCGTGTCGCCGGTGCGGACATCCTTCAGGCCGGCGAGGGCCACGATGTCGCCCGCATAGGCTTCCTTGACGTCTTCACGGCTGTTCGCATGCATCTGCAGCATGCGGCCGATACGCTCGCGCTTGTCCTTGGTCGAGTTCAGGACCGAGGCACCGGCTTCGAGCTTGCCCGAATAGACGCGGCAGAAGGTGATCGTGCCGACGAACGGGTCGTCCATGATCTTGAACGCGAGAACCGCAGTCGGTTCGTCGTCCGAGGACTTGCGTTCGGTCTCTTCGTCGTTGCGCGGATCGACGCCCTTGATCGCCGGCACATCGAGCGGCGACGGCAGGAAGTCGACAACGGCGTCGAGCAGAGCCTGCACGCCCTTGTTCTTGAACGACGAGCCCGAGACGACCGGCACGAAGACACCGGCAATGGTGCCCTTGCGGATGCAGGCCTTCAGGGTCGCGATGTCCGGCTCGTTGCCTTCGAGATAGGCTTCCATGGCCGCGTCGTCCTGTTCGACGGCGGTCTCGACCAGGGCCTGGCGATATTCAGTCGCCTTCTCGACCAGATCGGCCGGAATGTCGACGACGTCATACTTGGCGCCGAGCGATTCTTCCTGCCAGATCAGGGCCTTCATCTGCAGCACGTCGACGATGCCGGCGAATTCGCCTTCAGAGCCAACGGGGAAGTTGATGATCAGCGGACGGGCGCCCAGACGGTCGATGAACATGTCCACGCAGCGGTAGAAGTTCGCACCGGTGCGGTCCATCTTGTTGACGTAGCAGATACGCGGAACGCCATACTTGTCGGCCTGGCGCCACACGGTCTCCGACTGCGGCTCGACACCGGCGACGGAGTCGAACACGGCAACCGCACCGTCGAGCACGCGCAGCGAACGCTCGACTTCGATGGTGAAGTCGACGTGGCCGGGGGTGTCGATGATGTTGATCCGGTGGTCGTTCCAGTGACAGGTCGTCGCGGCAGACGTGATGGTGATGCCGCGTTCCTGTTCCTGTTCCATCCAGTCCATGGTGGCGGCGCCGTCATGGACTTCGCCGATCTTATGCGAACGGCCGGTGTAATAGAGGATGCGCTCGGTCGTGGTCGTCTTGCCGGCATCGATGTGGGCCATGATGCCGATGTTGCGGTACCGGTCGAGCGGATGGCTGCGAGGCATGTGACGCTCCCGTTACCAGCGGTAGTGCGAGAAGGCCTTGTTGGCCTCCGCCATACGGTGGGTGTCTTCGCGCTTCTTCACGGCCGTGCCACGATTGTTCACGGCATCCATCAGTTCACCCGACAGACGCTCGGTCATCGTGTTCTCGGAACGCTTGCGCGCCGACGCGATCAGCCAACGGATGGCGAGCGCCTGGCTGCGGTCGTGACGAACTTCCACCGGGACCTGGTAGGTCGCGCCACCGACGCGGCGGCTGCGGACTTCGATCGCGGGGCGGACGTTCGACAGCGCGTCGTGGAACACGCGGATCGGGTCCTGGCCGGTCTTCGACTGGATACGGTCGAACGCGCCATAGACGATGGTTTCGGCGGCAGACTTCTTGCCGTCGTACATCAGGCTGTTCATGAACTTGGTCACGACGATGTCGCCGAACTTCGGATCCGGCAGGACTTCGCGCTTCTCGGCACTGTGGCGACGAGACATGTGGCCGCTCCTTACTTGGGACGCTTGGCGCCGTACTTCGACCGGCGCTGCTTACGGTTTTTCACGCCCTGCGTATCGAGGACGCCGCGGATGATGTGGTAACGCACACCCGGCAAGTCCTTCACGCGGCCGCCACGGATCAGGACCACGGAGTGTTCCTGAAGGTTGTGGCCTTCACCGGGGATGTAGGACGTGACTTCGAAGCCGTTGACGAGACGGACGCGGGCCACTTTACGCAGCGCCGAGTTCGGCTTCTTCGGGGTGGTTGTGTAAACGCGGGTGCACACGCCACGCTTCTGCGGGTTACCGGTGATGGCCGGAACCTTGTTGCGGAACGCCGGCTTCTGCCGCGGCTTACGGAGCAACTGATTGATGGTCGGCATCAGTCCCTGCCTTCTCTTCCTTCGCTCAAGTCACGCAAGCCCCGCCAGAATGTCAAAGAGCGGACCTACGCAACAAAATCGGCCTGCAGTGCCTTCGGCACCGCCGCCGACCAAATCTCGTGGTTCTAAGCGGGATGCTTTCGAACCGATGTTCCGGTTTACCTGGACCCGGTGGCTGGCCTATGGACACAAGTCCAGATGCAGCCCTCCAAGTGGAGGCGCGAACATATGGGCGGGCTTACGAGTCGTCAAGGAGAATCCCGAGCCGACACTGGCCTTTCCCCATGCGTTCACCGCAAGGGGCAAGCGCCGCCACGCAGCGCTTGCCGGCGGTGCTTATAGCGCGGGTTCGACAGCCGCGACAATGCCCGTCTTTTCAAGGAAGGCGGCCGCGCGAAGGGCCAGATCCTCCCGCCAGGGCGCGGCGATCAACTGGACGCCGATGGGCAGCACGCCCTGCCCGGCCCCCACCACAGGCACGGCGCAGACCGGCAGGCCGATGGCGGAAATCGGCTGGGTGAACAGGCCGAACATGGGGCGGACCGGTACCGTCCGGCCCCGCAGCTCCATGGTCTTCTGGCCGACCTTGGGCGCGCACATGGGGGTGCTCGGGGCAATCAGCAGGTCATGGTCGCGGAACAGGGCGGCGGCCTGGCCGGCATACCAGCGCCGCACCTGATGGGCGCGGATCGACCAGGCTGCCGGCAGCATGGCACCGGCCAGGAAGCGGTCGCGGGTTTCGGGGTCGAAATCATCGGCCCGCCGGCGCAACCGTTCGAGGTGAAAGGCGGCACTTTCCGTATTGG
>Ga0209066_10003450_pt1 | contig 18025 bp, 17 predicted proteins | sample All_14_2_FD_187198 | JGI IMG/M metagenome (GOLD analysis project Ga0209066, IMG submission 187198) | Freshwater microbial communities in response to fracking from Pennsylvania, USA - Allegheny Zone_MetaG_DW_15 (SPAdes) (version 2) ... | reverse complement strand
TGTTCGAGACCGACGAGTGGAAGGCGGCGTTCATTCTGAACAAGAAGCCCGCACCCAAGGCGGTGCCAGAGCTCAACACGGTGCTGCGGCTGATCGCGCAGCGCGGGGGGTTTCTGGCGCGCAAGGGTGATGGCGAGCCGGGGGTCAAGTCGATCTGGCTGGGCATGCAGGACGTGGCCGTCTTTGTCGAAGGCCTACGGTATGCGCGCCAGAGCGGTTGGATCTGACTTGTGTATAACGAGATGGGTTATGGGGACAGGGGGGCTGAATAGTTACGCTTTGTGCAACAAAGCCCGTTTGTTACGAAATACTTCGGTACTCTGGCACCAGATCACGTAACCAAGCGCGCACTTCGTTGGCCTGCGGAACGGGGCCTGCTGCTTGTATCCACTGCATCACGGCAACTGGATCCACTGCCGTATCGGCACCCTTGGCAATACGCAGCTTGGGGTGTGGCGTGGGCTCGGTTGTTTCGTCGTTGGCTAACAATTCCTCAAACAGCTTTTCTCCGGGGCGCAAACCGGTAAAGCTGATGGGTATGTCTTGTTCGGTTTGGCCCGAAAGGCGAATCAAAAGTCTGGCCAATTCAGTGATCTTTACAGGCTCGCCCATATCAAGTACAAATATTTGCCGGGATAAACCCATCAAACCAGCCTGCAAAACCAGTTGCGCTGCCTCTGGTATGGTCATGAAATAACGCACGATATCTGGATGCGTGACCGTGACTGGACCGCCCCGTGCGATCTGCGCGGTAAATAAGGGAACCACCGAACCACTTGAACCCAACACATTGCCAAAGCGCACTGCGACGAAGTGTGTAACGGGAAACTCACCCGCTACCGCCTGCAACACCTGTTCCGCCAGCCGTTTGCTGGCACCCATTACATTGGTTGGGTTCACCGCCTTATCGGTAGAAATCAGCACAAACCGCTGCGCACCCACCGCACCGGCCATACGTGCTGCATTGAGCGTGCCAAGCACATTGGTGCGCAAGGCCTCAATTTCATTGAGCGTCTCCATCAGGGGCACATGTTTGTATGCCGCAGCGTGAAACACCACCGCAGGCGGGTGCAATTGGGCAAGCGCAAGCAAGCGCTCAGGTTCACGTACGTTAGCCGTGTAGTAAAGCCCCCGCATCTGTGGATGGGCCTCGCGCAGCTCCTGCTCCAGCTTGTATATAGCGTATTCAGACACGTCAACGCAGACCAGACGGGCTACGCCGAACCGTGCGATCTGTCGGCACAACTCGGAACCAATAGATCCACCCGCACCGGTCACCAACACGGTTTGACCAGCGATCAATTCAGAAAGGCCTTTTTCGTCCAGCGCCACAGGAGCCCGGCCCAACAGGTCATCGAGCTCAACAAGGCGCAGCGTACCCGGACCGGCCCGCAACCACTCATCGGGGCGTGGCATCGTCAGAAGAGGCAGTCCAGCCGCCCCAGTGGCCAGCAGCGCCTGTCGGCGCGCATCAGAACCTGGCGCAGCAACGACGACAGCAGCAGCTACACGCAATTCATGAACCATTTCAGGTAAGGTGTCCAAAGGCGCAATCACCGGCAGGCCTTGGAGGCGGCGCCCATGATCTGAGACTTCAGTACTGAGTACTGCCACTGGTGTCCAGTCCCGCGCGCCGCGCAGCGCCGGTAAAGCAGCAGCCGCTTCGTGCAATCCTCCGATGACCAACAATGGCTTGCCGGCGAGATCTTGCGCGGGATTGCTTCGCTCCAAAAGTATTCGCCATGCAACTCGGACGCCTCCAAGCGCCAGAAACATCAACAGCGGCTGCAGCAACAATACCGAGCGCGGAAAGTTGGGAACCCGCAGCATCAGCACCACGGCAGTCGTGAGCAAGCCCCCAAATGCCACGGCGCAAATTAAACGTGTCAGTTCAGCCACACTGGTGTATCGCCATATGTGACGGTAAACGCCCCAGCCTAACAGACTCACGCCGTAGGCCAGTAGAGGCCAGACCTGGTTACGCCAAGCCAGATCGACAAACTCATCAGGTATATCTAGATTAAAGCGAAGCCAGAATGCAAGCCACCAAGCAATCGCAGATAAAAGGAGATCGACTGTAAGCAGCAGGTTATTTCTATAAACCATCGATGGTGTCCAACAGTGGATTAGGCAGATATGAAACAGAGTTTCTGCCTATAACCACGAAAATTGATTTAATAATTTCATAACTTCTGCACTTGACTAGAAAAAACCCAACATATTTCTATAGAGACATAATGATCAGCCATACAAAGAAAAAGTAAAACAACGAAATACCAATTAAGCAGGCCATCCCTTGCCCACAGTGATATAGACATCATCCTTATCCAAGCTTAATGAATGCGTTGCATTAAAACTCATGTATTCATTCAATTTGGGACCAATTGGATTAGAAGAATGACTTCTCTCCGACAGAGAAAAAATATTCGTTTGACAATAATTATTCGCAAATAAATATTTACTACGATGCTGCTCTAGAATGAAATTCAAGCTGAGAGGTTTTATGCCCAACCATTCGCAAAACTGCGGCAAGTAGGGCACAGGTTGTTGTTCATAATACCGAATCAAAGTCAATGCGTGATCACGTGATAAACGCCCATGTCGAATCTCACGACAGGCATGGTCTGTTACCTTTGAATAACCGTGTTTTAAAAACTTGAGATGGTCATGCAGACCCATGAAGTTAAAACAGTCCACATGATCGTAGGTATCGAAGGTTCTGGGAAAATGAGCACCGGCATAACCTTGGCTGCGCACCATAGCTTCGTGTTGCGCTTTTGGATCCCATCGGACGTAATTTCCGAGATAAATCCCCCTTACTCCAATTGATTGTAATTTTGCGTCGCAAGGGTAGCGATACTGCCAAATATCATCTTCGCTCAAGGTGTCGAAGACAGACAACAGATCGTCAGCCTCGTGGCCCATCAGATCGTGATCCTTGCGGTAACGCCGAGTCATTTCAACTTCATGTCCATGTGAGAACATGCCTACTTGCTCAAGACCTTGGTGTGCGCCCCAGATGATGAGCGGTACTTTGTATCGCACCGCAGTCTGGATAGGGAATACGGTCTGCCCAGCTAAACATGGCCAATAAATACTACCAAACTCCCTTAACGTGGAGCGGGTAATTTTTTTTACCGATTCTGGATTAATGTTTTGAACAAGGATATCGCAGTTAAACTTAATTCTCAGGTTAGCCAAATTGCGGATACCCAGTGGTGTATTGAAGTACTTGTTATAAGTCACCAAAAGCGGGTTAAGGCCTAACCGCTCTTTAACCAAGTGAACAACATAGTAACTGTCATTTGCTCCAGTGACAGGAACGATACAGTCGTAAGCCTTGCCATTGGTCACACGGTAGGGTGCTGTCAGCGCCTCAAGCATTTTCCAGCGATCGGCCCAATCTAGGTTGTCTTTCTCCTCATGTACTCTGCAGCCAGAACAAACACCCTCTTCATCAACTGTCAGTCCTAAAGGATGATTCGTGGTGTAAAGACAGCGTTTGCAAGAATAAACTTTGTAGCAGGGCTGAGTGTCAAATTGCTCATTCATAGGGAATTTTTATCATCCGCGTAGTGAGCCGCCCGAATGGGCATGCCCCCCAGATTATTTTTAAGTCGTTGTATTGCATGCTCTTTGTAACTAAGAAAGTTACCGACTCCGACACCCACAACGTTGGACTGGGAGAGCAGACGCTGGATTTGGGCAGGCTCTGAAATACCACCGAAGAGCAACAGTGGCTTCTTCAACAATGGAAAGCGCGTGGGAATAGCTTCGTCAAAACTGTAGGCGATGCCTTCGTGTTCAAAATCTGTCAGCATGACCTCAGAAACCCAGTCCAAGTGAAGATCAGAGAGTACACCCGAGTTTAGTTTGATCTCACTTCGATCTGAGTAATTGAGCCAAGACAAGACATGTTCATTTATGCGCACCGGCATATGGGCAATGAGCGCTTGCGTACCAAGTTCGCGAGATAAAGTTTCGAGCCTCTGAGGTGCAGCCCAAAGCATGGCATCTAGGGCCAAGCGATCAGCACCAAATTTCACTACTTTGACAGCATCTGCAACATCTCGGATTCCCCCCCCGTAAATTAGCGGTGTTGACAAACCCAGGGCTCCCATTCGCTTGATCAGCTCAAAGTCTGGCCCAAGATCCTTCGCACTGCGGTCTATACATTGAACCAGGATCTCATCTGCACCCCAGCGATCCAGGTTTTCAACCAGCATCTCTGGCTTCCCCAAAGGCAAATAGCGCCGATAGCCGAAAGACTGAACGGCCCAACCATGGCGCACCGTGACAACGCCAATCAGCCGCTTCTTAAGCACAGGTTAGGCCCTCCACCAAGTTCTTCAACAAAGTGCGTCCGGCCGTCTGGCTCTTCTCCGGGTGAAACTGCAAGCCCACCACATTGCCGCGCCGTACACCTACTGCAAACGGCTGGTCTAGGCGGGATATGCACACCTGATACTCTTTTGGAACCTGAAATATATAAGAGTGATTGAAGTAAACCGCTTCACCATCACTGGGCAAAAACAACGAATCCTCTTTCACTACCTCAATCGTGTTCCAGCCGATATGCCAGTGAACTGGCTCCAGAGGAAGCACTTGACCGGGGATTAAGCCGAGCCCAGCGGTAGTACCATGTTCGAGTGATGCATCTGCCAATAGCTGCATACCAAGGCACAAACCGATCATTGGTTGGCCGTTACGGGCTTGATCACGAAGAAAGTTGACCAACTTACACTCATGAAGTGCGGACATAGCAGCCGGATACGCGCCCACACCCGGAAGCACGATCAGGTCACTTTCGGCTAATATTTCTGGGCTTTGGCTTGTCCTGCAACGGTAGTCAAGCGCCTGGAATGCGCGTTGTACTGAAGCGTAGTTGCCCACGCCGTAATCGACGATACCGACAGTTTTCCGTTTCATAAGCCCACGCCCACCTTGAATTTGCGGGTAATGCGTCCACGTGGGTGAACGATGTCGAACAATTGGGGATTCACCGAGGTGTAGACCTTGTCCCAAAATTGATTTACGGAGATACCAATGTAGTCGGCAAAGGACTCAATGTATTCAGGACCGCAAGCATTGTCGTGTTGCTCTACCAATTCAATGGCAGATCGGCGCGTTATTCTGCCAAGGCGAATTTCTTCATTAACGTAGTCTGTCACCCGTCCGAATCCGAACTTGTAATACTTGATCATCTGATTGAGGGTCACCCAATCTTCATCAAGCGATGTCACCCCGTGCAGGTCGCCCGTATTGGAAACGGTGTCTTCTCGAATTTCCAAGCCTGATACCGCCGCGTACATGCCGTTGTTAACGAGGGACCAGTCACCCAGAAACCAGCCAAGATAAACGATTTGAAGCTGGTGGCGGTCGAACTCATCCGGGGTGGGGTACTGGTAAGGAATCAAATCTTTGAGTTCGAAACCGGCCTCTTGAATCCAGTCCAAAGCGCCCCCAGACAAGGTGTTCATGTAGCGCAGGTTGTTACCGTCATAGCCAGTGCTGCCCAACGTCTTCAAGTCGCCAAGTTGAAGACCCGGATTTTCGCCCCATAAGATAAGAGACGTGTCGTAATGAATGGCCAGCTGGGGAACGGAGCTGAACAAGGCGAGTTCAGTGGAGCGTGCCCAATTGGTAAATTTGTCGAACGATGCTCGCATCAGCCGCCGCCAAGTGGCAGGCGCGGGAGCAGAAATAACAACATCAAAACCCAGCTCGATAAGGTTCGATATATTGTTAACGCCCCGCTCGGTAACTTGCTCAGGCGGATAACTAAGGCAGGCTAGTAGCGGTTTAAGGCCTAGCTTATCTCGCACCCACAACGCTTGGCGAGAACTGTCCTTGCCGCCACTGACACCAATAATGCAATCGAACCTACTCTTGCTGGACCGCTTTTTTCTATGTCCCGCCAGCAGATCTTGAAGAATATCGTAACGTTCTCGCCAGTCTACTAACTGAAGTTGCTCGAAGTAGTTGCAAGCTGGGCAGATGCCAATGGGAGTGAACTTCGAATTGGGGCGTGTATCTGGCTGGAGGCAACGCTTGCAATATTTCATGTAGAACTCAGATATCGGATTTGCTGAATGCCCTCTTGCGGCAGTCGAAGAGCAGGTGCCCACGGTGGTAGGCTGCTGTAGACAGGTCTTCCAGCAGCCAAGGCAAGTGTGAGCGCAAACGACTCCACACCAACCACGATGTTGGCGACACTCAGCGCCTGAGCCATGTCAGCCGACATATCCAACCGAATCCTCGGATCGCGCAAGAGATAGGTGCTGTACTTGCCAGGAGGTTCGGATGGGTGGGGGCGCAGCAGGATCTGCCGAGCGCCACAAGGACAAAAGAGTTCCAAATGTGCAAGCGCGAAATCCAGTGCTTGGAATTCGCCTTCCACGTCGCGGCCCCAAAACTGGCGAACGGGCTCCAGCACATAAAGCACTGTGCCCTGCCCAGATACAGGCCGAACCTTTGCGACCTGATTTTTGAGATACAGGTTTTCGAACTGCTGGACGGATATCCCAGGGAGCACCTCGTGCGCAAGCTGCCTTGCCCACACGTCGGCCACCCAAACTTCGTCTGGCCATTGCACCTGGCCGTCACGCTCAAACCGCTGGGGATAGTTCACCCAGTGGTCGAGTACCGCCACCGAGTGCACGGCCATAGTGCAAGCGCGTACCCGCGCATCATGCTCTAGTCGCGAGCCCCAGCCGGTTCCAGTTACCAGACTGGATGCGCCGTCAAGAGCATCGTCTAGCGAAACACACATTGGTCTATCAGGGAAGGCCTCGATCCAGAGTTTTGCAGCCGGACCCGCCATATAGGCGCGCACAGACCCTCCCCAAACCTTTAGCCAGGCAAGCAGAAGATTCGCTGCGCCTGCATCATGGGCCACCACTGCAATGGGGCTACGAAGTTCATGCATCGCAAAATTTCGCGTAGTACACCACATCGACCGGTTCACCACTCACCAGCTCTTGACCTTTGCGGGAAGCCTCCCATGTCATACCTGTCTTCTGCATGATTCGGATCATGCCCACATTCAATGCAAGCGTACCCGCCGTGATCTTGCGGATCATGCCACTGCGCGTAAGCGCATCTACAACGGTCTGGAACGCTTCAAAGCCAACGCCTCTGCCCCAAACTGCGGTGTCTCCCACAAGAACCCCGATGTCAGCCGTGCCGTGATGCACGTTTCGATACACGGTGAGGGTGCCCACCATGTTCAGCGAGTCGGCATCACAAATAGCTAAAAAATGGTTGTCACTTCCTTGGAAAGAAGCTAAGTACTGCTGGCAGCTCATCACCGTGTGTTGATGGAAACGCTGGTTGCTGTACTTAACTACAGTCGGATCGTGAAGCCAACCAAGGTAGACAGGCGTGATGTCTTCGAAGCGAAAAGGTCGCAAGATCACCTTCCGACCCATTAAAGGCACTCGAAACGTTGGCAAGTCGTGTGAACCGGATATGCTCATGCTTGGAGCTGTTCTAGCTGTGCCCAGACCTTGTGGAAAGCCTCGACAATGAGTGCCACGTCGGCTGGAGGCAGTTCGTTCATGCAGATGTTAAGACCGAGAAACGTCGTATTGTGTAGCCTCTCAGCCGTCGGACACAGGCCGGGTGAGTAGCTCACTTCACTGGTGCAGTACGGCGAGCTCCAGGGGAATCCCTTCGAGCCATAGGCTATTTTTTTTCGAAAGAGAGGAAGCAGATGAATGTTCTGATAACCCGCCATCAGAGCAGGCACGCCCTCCGAACGCAAGGCGTCAACGATACGTTCTCGCGACACTCCCAATTCGTTGATATCAAGCGTCAATCCATAAACATAATAAGCGTGGGTGGCACCAGGTAAAACCGTTGGTAGTTTGAGTCCTTTCAGTGATACCAACCCTTCATTGAGTTCTGCAGCAATACGTTGTCGACTTTCCACGCGATCTGCGAGCTTTGTCAACTGAACGGAAGCAATAGCCGCTTCGATCTCACCCATACGGAAGTTATACCCCAGCATGTTGCTCAATTCCTCGGGGTCATCAGAGCGGATCACAGCTTCTGCATGATTACGTATAAGGCACAAGCGCTTAGCCAGTCGCTCATCGTTCGTTACAAGCACTCCGCCTTCTCCGCAATGAATATGTTTGTGGTAATTCAAGCTGAAGCCGCCAATATCAGCAAACGTACCTGTAAATTCTTCACCCACCCGTGCACCGGGAGCTTGGGCCGTATCGCCAAGAAGTTTAAGACCATGCTGCTGTGCAAGCTCACGCAGAGCAGGCATATCTGCCGAATGCCCAAAGATATCCACAGCCATGATGGCCTTGGTCTTGGGCGTGATGAGTTTGGCAACGCTCTTAGGGCAAAGGTTAAATGTGTCAGGGTTGATATCTGCAAAAACTGGAATTCCGTTCCAATGAAGAATGGCTGTCGCCGTTGCAGCCATTGTCCAAGGGGTGGTGATAACCTCATCGCCTGGTTCGATACCAATGGCTCCAATCGCAGCAATCAATCCAGAGGTCCACGAATTGACGGCCACCGCGTACTTGACGCGAAAATAATCGGCTGCCTGTTTTTCGAACTCTCGTACTTTGGTCCCACCCATGAAACCAGGTCCAGGCGCTCCAATGTAGGCAGACAAGACACCGCTGCGGATTACTGCACTCACCACCTCCACTTCGTCCTCACCGATACTCTGGAATACAGCTAACGGAACAGGGATTACAGGTGTACCGCCGTGCAACGCCAACAAATCATTTCTCATATCTATCATCCTTTAATTAGGCATTCCGGCATGCTCTTTGTCATTGCATCCCGATAAATTTGACTACACAGTTTTTGAACTTGAAGCGCACTCTCACCCGTACTACCAACAGGCGTACCGCTCTGTAAATGGAGATAGATGTCTTCGATGGCCCTGGCCATTGTTTCCATATAACGGCCATCGACATGACTAAATGAATCCAATGTCATGTAGCCCGAAAAATGGGGGCTCGAAACAACATTACGGAACTGCCACGCCATACCACCGGACAACATTCTTATAACGCCAAGCTCACACACAATTTCAAGCTCAAAGTGAGAAAAGTCGCGCGCATGGGCGGGATTGAGATAAACCGGAATAGAGCCGTTGGCTGCAGTCAAGAGAACAGCTACAGTAGGATCATCCTGCCAGAAGTCGAACTCTGTGTGGGTCGTAGCAACCATCTGCAGCGGACCTAGTAATCGTAACAACAAGTCGACCATATGGCTCCCATTGTTGAAAATGCCTTTGTTGTAGTGCCCTACAACCGAGCGCACCAACCCCCACCGACCATCATGTATCTGACTCACGAACTCCGCTACCGTAGGATCCCAGCGACGGCTGTAATTGACAACTAACGCCACATTTTGCATGCGGCAAGCCTGAATCAATTCAGCCGATAAGCCCTCATCTGAGGTTAATGGCTTTTCGCAAAAAATGACCCTTGGTTGCAAGGCCAAGGCTTGAGCGATATGCTGGTGATGAAAAGTCGTTGGCGTGCATATGCTGATCACGTCGAATGCTCCCGAGCAAATGTCCAGTGTATCTAAATCTGCCGCACATGAAATCACGCCCCAATGACGAGCAAACTCCTTACGCTGATTTTCATTTGAATCCACACAGGCTTTGATCCGAAATCCACCATGCTGTGTAAAGGCTCCAGCGTGGCTTAAGGGTGGCAGACCTGGCGCCCTTGCCATGTCAAAGCCGCCTGCAATATGACCACAGCCAACGACCAATACTTCAAAAGGACGGTGGCTTGCCATGTTCACCGATCCAATAGATCCCAAGTCACTGCCATACCGAAATCAACATCTGTCTTCAGCACAGAACCAATGACGACATCAAGATGTTTTGGGGCCAAGCCGAAACCAGGACGTACGCTGCGAACGGCATCGGCTGAAACGCGTTGCCCAGCTTTTAGCGGTTTAACGAAGTAAAGAGAGCGGCGGAATTTGATATTGCTAACTTCGCTGGACTTGCGACCATAGTTCACTGCCCCCATGGCGTCCCATGCAGTACGCGTATTCCTGCACAGCTCTTGAAGCTCCCGTGGCTGGAGTGAAAAGCTGTCGTCTGGTCCGCCCCCTTGGCGATCAAGGGTGAAATGCTTTTCAATAATAGAAGCCCCAAGCGCCACGCTGGCTATTGCTGTCGCGTTGTCAAGCGTATGGTCTGAGAGTCCCACGGTTAGCCCATAACGATGAATCATGTCAGGTAGGGTCCGCAAGTTGTAGTCGGCCGCTGGTGCAGGGTAACCACTAACGCAATGGAGTATCGCCAATTCTTTGCAACCACCCTCTCGCGCAGCATTGATGGCTTCTTCAATTTCTATGGTATCTGACATTCCCGTTGAAATTATCATAGGCTTGCCGGTGCATGCAACGTAGCGGATCAAAGGCAAGTCTACAGCCTCAAAAGACGCAATCTTGTATGCTGGCGTACCCAGCTCTTCGAGCAGATCCACGGCCGTGTTGTCAAACGGGGAGCTAAAAATAGTGAGGCCAATTTCCTTTGCGTATTCAAACAGAGTCGCGTGCCACTCCCAGGGTGTGTGAGCCCATTCGTATAATTCGTATAGGTTACGACCAGCCCAAAGCCCATCTTTAATTTTAAAGTCGGAGTGATTGCAATTCAGCGTGATGGTGTCCGGTCGGTAGGTTTGGATCTTAATAGCATCAGCACCCGATTTTTTTGCCTCATTCATAATTCTCAGCGCCGCGCCCAAATCACCATTATGATTCGCGGACATCTCGGCAATTACATAAGGTGGAAACTGAGATCCAATTTTGCGCCCCGCAATAGCAAAGTCATTCATCGTTCATTCTCTCTAACTTCAGTTTGTATCGATTTCCCCGGAACTCAAAAAAGGCTGGAAAGCGGACTGGATCACATACACGGATCAAATCAAACTGCTCTGCAATCGTTTTATGGGGATCAACACGGCTATCATGCGGGGTGCGCCGTCTGAAATAGGTTGATCCCACACCTGTTGCTTGCTGTTGCCCCAGAGTTGTTCCATATGAGCACAAGGCAAAGTCCATCAATTCCACCTCTGCTACAAAAAGCAAATGGTTGATTTCATCCCACAATGCGTCCTGCGGTACATGAATCTGTATTTTTTTCCAGATACTTCCACTGTCAACCTTGTCCTGAGCCTCCAGCAACGACAAGGTAATGTGCGAAGCGCCTGAGGCGATTTCCCAAATGTGTGGGCTCCACCCGCGTCCTTCAGGAAGGTCGCTTGCATGCAAAACCAAGCAAACTCCATAGGTTGCACGATCTTGTTCCAACATAATTTCTTCGCATGAAACAAGGAAAAGCATGTCTCCTCCAGTCAGCTCTTTCTTCTTTCGAACCAGCTCAATTTCGTGGTTTTGACGATGTCGCTCTACCCATCGTTGAAGGTAGGCATTCACGGGATGTTTGACATCGCTACAAAGAACTGTGACTTTCACGCGAATAAACCTTCCTTGAGATAGTGCGCAACACGCCGTGCGCCAAGACCGTCCGTGATGGCAGCTGCAGCCTCTGCCATCTGGACCAGCCGAGCGGGTTCTTCTAACAATTGGTTCATGACGCGCTGGATATCCACCGACAAACGCTCACGCGCCAACAGCTGAGCCGCACCAGCATCACGCAGGGCTGCAGCAATGGGGCGCTGATTCTCTGCAAGCACCAGTTGTAATGTGGGTAACCCAAGGCAGCAGCGCTCCCAGGAGGTGCTACCTGCGGCCCCAATCGCCAAATCTGCTTCACACATCAATTTGGCCATGTATGGAACATTCACCAACACCTCCGTAAGAAACGGTGTCGCCGCAGCTTGCTTGATCACTTTTTCCCGCCACGGCGCGTGGACACCCATAACGATCTTCACGTTCAACCCGGCGGGCAACCCACATGCACTGAGCACATCAAGCACCGCCCCGGTTGCATTGTCAAGGTCCACTCCACCCATGGTGATCAGCAGGTTTTGCAACAAGCCCCACTGCCGCCGGGGCAAGCTGTGGGAGCGAAATGCTGCGAACTCTGGACGCAAAAGTGCGTACCGAGGTCCTGCTAAGACAGTACATGCTGAAGGCACGTGCCTCGAATAGTCGGCAACTTTTGCCCCTAAATTTTGGTTGAGCAATACATCCGAGACATGGCTGCGGTCGGCAAGATCGTCAATCGTGAGCAAACGACGACAGGCTACTCTGACCGCCCTCTCCCATTGAGCATCCATTCCGTAATGGTCCACGATGAGCCAGTCAATATTCATGCCGGTCAACGTGTTTCGTGTTTCCTCAATGTCTTGACGGATATCCACGCCAATCCAATGCGCATAGTCGACTGCAGCCTTGTGGACTTGTGCTTCATCAACTTTGCCCAAGTTTATGAGCGGGTAACCACGTGCCATTACCTCAGCGTGCAAGTGCCCAACGTGATCACGCGATAGAAACAAACATTCAACCCCAAGCTCACGCAAGGCATCAGCCAAGGTCAGACAGCGCATGACGTGCCCTGTCCCGATTGTCAGGGACGCATCGGTGCGAAAGGCTACCCTCACAACTGTCCACTTGCCAAGAGCGTGGCATAAAGTAGCTCCGCGCGATTCCAATCAGCAGGCGTATCAATATCAACCACACGCCATTCTGGAATGACCAAGGTCGTGCCATTGAGGTGAATGTTCAATCCTTTTAGCCATGCGTCCCGGTGCCCCCAGTAGAACTGACCGACATCGAAGTACCCAGGCTCCAAATCCTGAGTACGTGTGGCCGCATACTGGGGCTGAAAAGGAAGCACCGATCCGTCATCCATACGGCGAAGGGCACGTTGTATTGGCGATGGGAAACCCGTCACCGGAAAAGCGTAGTGCGCTCGCAAACGCAGCAGCTGCTCAAGCGCTTGGACTATGTCGCCGGTGGACACAAAAGGCACCCCAGGATAGATGCAGCACACTTCGCTTACGTCCCAGCCCATCGATTGACAATTAGCGATTGCGTGAGCCACCACAGGCACCGTTGGTGTGTGGTCGTCGGCCAGATCGGCAGGACGCATGAAGGGAACCTCAGCTCCATAGGTTATTGCAATCTGCGCGATCTCTTCATCATCGGTAGAAACGACAATCTTGTCGAAAATTTTGGAGGTCAAGGCAGCAGCTACTGCATAGGCGATCATGGGCTTGCCATGAAAGGGCTTGATGTTCTTGCGGGGGATGCGTTTGCTACCGCCCCGTGCTGGAATAACGGCCAGTTTCACTGAAGGAACTCCTTCAGCTTGGCAATTACATAACCCTGATCTGTATCTGTAAGACCTGCGTACAGGGGCAGGCTAATGGCCCGCTCATAGTAGGCCTCTGCAATTGGGAAGTCTCCAACTTTGAAGCCCATGCGCCTGTAATGCGGCTGCAGATGGATGGGAATGTAATGCACGTTCACCAGAATACCGGCCTGACGCAGCAAGTCGAAAAGGGTCCGTCGCACCAAGGGCGCACCATCAGCCAGTTGCACGGCATAAAGGTGGAACGCCGAATAACTGTCGGCATGCTGCCAGGGACGGATGAGTGGAAGATCCGCCAACTCCTGCTCGTAACGTGCCACCAGCACATGGCGCCGTGCCACAAAATGGCCCAGTGAGCCCATTTGGGACACACCAAGCGCCGCCTGTAGCTCTGTCATCCGGTAATTGAATCCAAGACTCTGCTGCTCATAGAACCAAGCACCCTGACCTTGATTTTCCAACCTTGCGAAGTCACGTGTGATCCCGTGACTTCGCAGATCGGTCAATCGCTGAGCAAGCTCACTGTCACGGGTTGTCAGCAAGCCGCCCTCCGCTGTGGTGATGATCTTGACAGGATGAAAGCTAAAAACCGTGATGTCACTGTGCAGGCACGCACCAATAGGATGCCCCTGCCAGCGACCACCCACTGCATGCGAGGCATCTTCGACAATCTTGAATCCATACACCCGCGCTAGGGCAGCAATCGACGCCATGTCGCAGGATTGACCAGCGAAATGGACGGGAACTACCACTTTGGGCAAACGGCCAACCAATTTAGCGGTCTCCAACTTGGCCTCCAATGCCTGCGGACACAGGTTGTAGGTCTGCGAATCCACATCTACGAAGTCAACTTGGGCACCGCAATACAGCGCGCAGTTCGCCGATGCGACAAAGCTGTTGGAGCTTGTCCAGAGCCAGTCGCCGGGACCGAGATTCAGAGCCAGACAGGCCAAATGAAGAGCAGAAGTTGCACTGCTTACCGCCACAGCGTAAGGTGCGCTAACGTGCGTTGCCACAGCAGCTTCGAATGCCGGAACCTGAGGACCTTGAGTAAGGAAATCTGAGCGCAGAACCTGCACCACGGACTCGACATCAGCGTCAGAAATCGTTTGGCGGCCGTACGGAATCATATTCAGACCTCAAGTTTGAGCTTATCTCGAAAGAGTTGGCGTAACTCTTCGACTGTCAAAAAATGATCATTCGTGCCGCTGTTATATGCGAAACCGGGCTTAACAAATATCCCCCCCATTTCTCGCAGATAGGACTCTGGACTGAACTCCCCCGCAGAGGGTAATATCGCAAAGTAGCGCCCCAAGTCCACTGTGTTATAGCTATCGCTCTCAGTAATCATCTCTTCATGAATCTTCTCACCGGCACGAATACCCGTAACAAGATGGTCACAATCGGGGCCAATCGCTCTAGCCACATCCATAATTCGGTAGCTAGGAATTTTTGGCACGAATATCTCGCCACCCCGCGCATGCTCCAATGCCCACAACACCATCTCCACACCATCATCCAAGCTGATATTGAAACGGGTCATTGCAGGATCTGTTATTGGCAATACACCCGCTTTGCGTCGCTCCATAAAAAATGGGATCACGGAACCGCGCGAACCCATTACATTGCCGTAACGGACCACAGAAAATCGCAAATCGCGGTTACCACGAATGTTGTTGGCGGCCGTAAAAAGTTTGTCTGAGCAGAGCTTGGTAGCACCATAGAGATTGATGGGCGCTGCTGCCTTGTCGGTCGACAGTGCAACCACATTTCGAACTGAACTGTCTAAGCAAGCCTCAATTAAATTCTGCGCACCCAAAATATTGGTTTTGATGCATTCAAAAGGGTTGTATTCGGCGGCGGGCACTTGCTTCAAAGCTGCTGCATGAATAACGGTATCGATACCTTCCAGGGCACGGCGAAGACGATCACGGTCGCGAATATCACCAATAAAGTAACGAACGGCTGGGTATTTTTTGGGATCAATCTCTTGCCCCATTTCAAATTGTTTAAGTTCATCTCTCGAAAAAATAACCAACCGCTTCAAATCAGGATAGCGGGCAAGCAAAGTTTGTGCAAACGCTTTTCCAAAAGAGCCGGTTCCACCCGTGATGAGCACGGATCTTTGATTCAGCATGAGATCCTTTTATAGATAACTTTAAGATACAAGAAGCACCAATTTCTTGGTTATAACGCGTGGCACTCAATTAAATTCTGAAAATGACATACAGAATAAAAATAGACCTGATAAACTTGTGCATTTGATAGTGACAATACTGGGGCCTCCTATCGGCATTAATGCCGAACAGACTGTGCGCAAGCATTCAATGTCGATGCGCAAGTTGCATGATTTCATCAGCCACGCGCGGAGCTGCTTTGCCAGAGGGGGGTCGCAACGCGCTAGTATGGTTGGGAGCCCCCCCAGAATGGCTCAACGCCGCAGACAGTTCGTCGAGATCATTAACGCCTTCAGCAATCCCCAGCTCGCTGTAATCAAAACCCAAATCTATGACTGATTGAGCAAACCGAAGGTTAAGCACCCTTTTGCCAATCAAAGCGGCTTCGAGACCTACCGTGCTAGTTTGCACGACAACAGTGTCAGATGCGTACAGCTGAGTCTGGACCGGTTCAATTGCTGGTTGGGCCAGATACACGCGATCTTGCTCACCCAAAGAGGGAAAGTAATGAAACTGATTCGGGTGATACCTGACAATAAGTGCCGTCTTTTGCGTGCTTGAAACCCAGTCGCGTAGCCTCTTTTCAACCAGCAAACCCAAGCCTGTCCCATAGTACGGCGCCGGTGTGTGCCGGGCCTCCTCCATATAGCCGGCCCACATAACCACTGTAAAACCTTCCCAGCCAAGCGACTTACGGAACTCCTCACCACGGTCACGAAATTGCTCCTCTTGGAGCGCGTCGTAGGCTGGGCAGCCCGTAACACGGATACGGGATTCGGCAATGCCTGCTGCCACAAGGTTCTTGCGCACTACATCGGATAAGACAGTAATCCGATCAGCATGAACGGGTTGCCGAAGGTAGATGTCATAAGGCAGGGCAAAAAGGTCCATGATGGTCAGCGTGGGTATTCCCCTTATGACAGCTGCCTCTATCGCGGCTTGCTCAGAGCGCGGTGAGCTGGTGCTAACCACTACAGATGGCCGTAACGCTTCCAGCAGTCGCCCCATGAATTTCAATGGAAAAAACGTACGCCGACCGCCTGCGTTATACAAACGGTTCGCTTCAAGCTCACCGTGTTGCTCAATCCAATCCAAATAGTTAATGCCAAGGTAAGCACGGCTTTCGGTCTCATCCACATCAGGGTGCTGATTGGCCTCCAGCAGGCTACTACCCAACTCCAAGGCTTTCTTGGCGTCAACAAGGTATAGAAAGTCGCGGTAGCCGACAGGTGAAAGGCCCTGCCTGCGCGCAACGGCATGTCCCACAGTCAAAGCAAGAACGGTGCAAGCAACGCCACGGGCTTCAAGCTCTTTGACGACCGGTGCAACTTTGGCTATATGTCCACCGCCATAGGTAACGAACAACACGCTTTTTTTCACAAACTCTTTCCCCACACCGCCAAAGCAGCCAAAGCCCGCAATTCTCGCGTGTAGTTACCACGTCTATCGTGATGTAGATCCAACATATTGAGCACAACACTAGGTTCAAAGAGCTGCATAACCACCCCACTGCCCATCAACGTTTGGCGCAGCCATCCATGCAGCTTGCCCTGAAACCAATCTCCCACCGGCACAGTGAACATCTGCTTTTTGCGGTGCGCGAGGTCTTCACCAATCAGTGGTGCTGCAGCACGCTTAAACCAGTGTTTTTTATCACCACCGACTGACAATTTGGTAGAACCGCGCGAACGAAAGGCGAACTCCATCATTCGCCAGTCAAGGAAAGGCGTGCGGGCCTCAATGCTCACAGCCATACCCATACGGTCGGGCTTGACTAGGTTATTTCCACTCAGCAGCAATTGCATATCCAAAAACAGCGCTTGGTTGATACGGCCAAAGTGCTCGGCTTCAGAAAACCAGGGCTGGGCTGCTGCGGTAAAGCTGTCTAGGCCGACCAGCTCTGCGCGCACCTCTGGCCGATACAACGCAGCCTTGGCTTCCGGGTTAAAGAGCGAAATGCTGTCGAAATAAGAACGCTCGAATACCGCTTGCGGCATCGTTTGCGCCTCTGGCCGTGCAAAAAACTGAGCATATTTGTCGTAGCCCGCAAACAGTTCGTCGCCACCATCGCCGGTCAGAACAACCTTGACGTGTTTGGCAGCAAGCTCACTCACGCGCAACGTCGGCATGAATGAAGCATCGCCATGCGGTTGGTCCAAGTGGTGCAACACGTGCGGCCAGCGGTCGAGCATATTGAGATCAGCCACGTCGCTGGTGTGCTGGCAATTGAAACGCTGCGCCGCTTGCAGGGCGAAAGCCGACTCATCGTAGCGCGGGTCTTCGAAACCGATGCAGAAGGTCTTGACCGGCGCCTTCACGTGCCGCGCCATCAGGCCAACAATGGTGCTCGAATCGACACCGCCCGACAGGAATGCACCAAACGGCACATCAGCACGCAAGCGAATACGTGTGGCGTCGTCCAGCAGGGACATGAATTCTTCAGCCCACTCCCCAAAGCTGTAATCTTGTTCACGCTGGTCGGCCAAATTCCACCAACGCTGGGTATGTACTCCAGCGCTGCGGGTGTATCGTTGCCAAGTACCGGGCATCACGTGGCGTACACCTTGGT
>Ga0209066_10003449_pt1 | contig 18027 bp, 15 predicted proteins | sample All_14_2_FD_187198 | JGI IMG/M metagenome (GOLD analysis project Ga0209066, IMG submission 187198) | Freshwater microbial communities in response to fracking from Pennsylvania, USA - Allegheny Zone_MetaG_DW_15 (SPAdes) (version 2) ... | reverse complement strand
TCGGAGCTGATGTCGGTGGACGTGAGCGTGGCCATCTCCAGCGGGCTTTGCGGGTCGGCAAAGCGCTCCAGGCCGCGTTCGCGCAACGGGTTGAAGCTCAGGATGCGCGCGCCACGTCGGGCGGCTGAGCGCAACTCGCCCAGCATGCGCGGGTGGTTGGTGCCGGGGTTCTGGCCAAAGATGAGGATGGCGTCGGCCAACTGGAAGTCGTCCAGTGTGACCGTGCCTTTGCCTACACCGATGCTTTCCTTGAGGCCCAGGCCACTGGGCTCGTGGCACATGTTGGAGCAGTCGGGGAAGTTGTTGGTGCCGAATTCACGCACGAACAACTGGTACAAAAAGGCGGCTTCGTTGCTGGTGCGCCCCGATGTGTAGAACACGGCGTGGTCAGGCGAGGGCAGGGCGTGCAGGTGGCGGGCGATCAGGGCAAAGGCTTCGTCCCAGCTGATGGTTTGGTAGCGGTCGGTATGGGCGTCATAGGCCATGGGTTCGGTCAGTCGGCCCATGTCTTCGAGGGCCTTGTCGCTCCAGATTCGCATCTCGCTGACGGTGTGGCGGGCGATGACCTCGGGCGTGGCGCGGTCTGCGGTGGCTTCGGCCGCCACGGCCTTGACGCCGTTTTCGCAGAACTCGAAGGTGGATGTGTGTTCGCGGTCTGGCCAAGCGCAACCGGGGCAATCAAAGCCGTCGGGCTGGTTGGCTGACAACAGGGTGCGTGCACCCTTGGCTGCGATACGGTGCTGCAGCAGTTGCTTGGCCACACTGCGCAGGGCGCCCCAACCGCCGGCAGGGGCTTTGTAGATCTCGATCTTGGCTTCGCTCACGGTGGCCCCGGGTGGAGTAGGAGGATACAGACAATGCACTGTACGCAGGCCAGTTGACACTGGCAAGATCGAGGCCATGACACATTGTTGGCCTATGCTTGTTGCCATGCAATCAGATGATGGATGTGTCCGGCCATGAATGACCCTCAGTCGACGACTTCGTTCAGCAATCAGACCTACGACCAGATCGCCTTGGGTGCGAGTGTGTCGGTATCACACGTGGTGACGCGTGATGACGTGGAGTTGCTGGCGCTGGTCTCTGGCGATGTTTCGGTGCTGGGCGCGGATGCCACTGGCAGCGCGACCGTGCGTGAGCCGGTTTGCGAGGGTGTCAGTGCCGAGGCGCTGGTTCACGGTCTGCTCAAGCGCCGTCTACCCGGGCCTGGAACGGTCATCGTGTCGCATCAACTGGACTACGCTGGTTCGGTCAGCATGGGCGACACCCTGGAGGCCACCGTGTGGGTGGTGGCCAAGCACCCGCCGGATCGCCTGGTGATGGATTGCCGGGTCACGCGCGGTGACACCTTGCTGCTCGGCGGTACGGTGACGGTGAGCGCGCCTTCGCACAACCTGACGGTGGATCAGCGGGAGCGGCCGGCGGTCATCCTGCGGCGCAACGACGTCTTCGGGCGCTTGTTTCGCGCATGCGAAGGCATTGCCCCGATCCCCTGTGCCGTGGTGCACCCTTGTGATGCCGACTCGCTGGCCGGCGCCATGGAGGCGGCGCGTCATGGCTTGATCACACCGGTGCTGGTGGGCCCGAGTGCCAAGATTCTGGCGGCTGCGCAAGCCGGGGGCTGGGATTTGACGCCCTATCGCCTGGTGGACACGGAGCACAGCCATGCTGCCGCCGAGCTGGCCGTGGCCCTGGCGCGTGCCGGCGAGGTGCAGGCCTTGATGAAGGGCAGCCTGCACACCGACGAACTGATGGCTGCGGTGGTGGCCTCGGCATCCGGGCTGCGTACGGGCCGGCGCGTGAGCCATGTCTTTGTGATGGATGTGCCCACCTATCCACGCATGCTGCTGGTGACCGATGCGGCGGTGAACATCTCGCCCACCATCCGCGACAAGGTGGACATCGTTCAGAACGCCATCGACCTTGCCCATGTGCTGGGTGTGGCACAGCCCAAGGTGGCCATTCTGGCGGCGGTGGAGACGGTGAACCCGGACATGCAGGCCACGATTGACGCGGCCATGTTGTGCAAGATGGCCGATCGGGGCCAGATCACCGGCGCGTTGGTGGACGGGCCACTGGCCTTTGACAATGCGGTGAGTGTCGAGGCCGCACACACCAAACACATCGTCTCCGAGGTGGCTGGTCAGGCTGACATTCTGGTGGTGCCAAATCTGGAGGCGGGCAACATGGTGGCCAAGCAACTGCAGTATCTGGCGGGGGCTGACAGCGCGGGCATTGTTCTGGGTGCACGGGTGCCCATCGTGCTGACCAGCCGGGCCGACTCGGTGCGCACGCGCCTGGCCTCTGCGGCGGTGCTCAAGCTACTGGCGCAGGCCAAGGCCTCACCTACGGGCAAGGTCTAAGGAGGCCCCGATGACCGATGCCGTGGCCGTCATCAACGCGGGTTCGTCCAGCCTGAAGTTTTCACTGTTTGTGGCGCGGGACTTCAGGCCCTTGTTGCACGGGCAGGTCGAGGGCCTGATGGGTGGGCGGCCGCACGCCGTGGCCAAGGGGGCAGACGGGCGCACCTTGCTGTCGCAGGATTGGCCCCAGGGCACGCACCTGAACCATGACGAGGGCATGGCCTATCTGCTGCAAGCGTTGCCGCCTCTTTTGCAGGGCCACCAGGTGGTGGCGGTCGGCCACCGGATCGTGCATGGCGGGGCGCACTTCACGCAACCGGTGGTGCTGGACGCCGCCGTGCTGACCGAGCTGGGCAAGCTGGTGCCGCTGGCACCCTTGCACCAGCCGCACAACCTGTCCCCCGTGCAGGCTTTGTGGCGCTTGTTGCCCGGTGTGCCGCAAGTGGGTTGTTTCGACACGGCCTTTCACGCCAGCAACCCCGCAGTGGCCACGCGGTTTGCGCTGCCGTGGGCCTTGCACGACGCGGGTGTGCGGCGCTATGGCTTTCACGGCCTGTCGTATGAGTACATCGCGGCTACCTTGCCGCGTGTCGACCAGCGCGCAGCTGAAGGGCGCACCCTGGTCATGCACCTGGGCAACGGCGCCAGCATGTGTGCCTTGCAGGGTGGCGTCAGCGTGGCCAGCTCCATGGGCTTTACTGCGCTGGATGGTCTGCCCATGGGCACACGTTGCGGCAGCATCGATGCGGGCGTGTTGCTGTGGTTGATGGACGAGCGGGGCATGGGGGCGCGCGAGATCGAGCACCTCCTCTATAGCGAGTCGGGGCTGCTGGGAGTATCGGGCTTGTCGTCCGACATGCGCACCCTGCTGGCGAGCGACAGTGAGCGGGCCCGCGAGGCCATCGATGTGTACGTCTACCGGATCGGGCGCGAGCTCGGTTCGCTGGCCGCCGCCCTGGGCGGTGTGGACGCCATGGTGTTCACGGCCGGCATCGGCGAGAACGCGGCGGCGATCAGGGCCCGGGTGTGTCGGCAGGCCGCCTGGCTCGGGGTGACACTGGACGAAGAGGCCAACCTGGGTGCCCTGGGCCTGGTGGAGGGTGCCAGCGCGCGCATCAGTGCGGCAGACAGCCGGGTGGCCGTCTGGGTGATCCCCACCGACGAGGAGTTGATGATTGCCCGCCATACCCGCAGGCTGGTGATGGGCACTTGAACGGGTGGCGTTCAGGTGTGCTGCGGGAGGCAGTTGACCCAGGCGCTACAATAGAAGGTTAAATAAGCGCCACCAAGCGGCGCACCTTTGAGAAGGATTTCCCATGTCGATGGACGACCGCGACGGCAAGATCTGGATGGATGGCCAGATGGTGGAATGGCGCGACGCCAAGATCCACGTGCTGACCCACACACTGCACTACGGCTGCGGCGCGTTTGAAGGCGTACGCGCCTACAACACGGTCAACGGCCCGGCGATCTTCCGTCTGCATGAGCACACCGAGCGCCTGTTCAACAGCGCCAAGATCCTGCGCATGCCCATGCCCTTCACGCAAGCGGAGATCCGGCAGGCGCAGATCGACGTGGTCAAGGCCAACAACCTGGAAAGCGGCTACATCCGCCCCCTGGTGTGGCTGGGCTCCGAGAAGCTGGGCGTGAGCCCCAAAGGCGCCAAGGTGCACCTGATGGTGGCAGCCTGGACCTGGGGTGCTTACCTCGGCGAAGAAGGCATGAAGCGCGGCATCCGCGTCAAGACATCGAGCTACACGCGCCACCACGTCAACATCACGATGACGCAGGCCAAGGCGGTGAGCAACTACACCAACTCGATCCTGGCCAATATGGAAGCCACGGACGACGGCTACGACGAAGCCATGCTGCTGGACAGCGCCGGTTTCGTCTCCGAAGGTGCGGGCGAAAACCTGTTCATCATCAAGAACGGTGTGATCTACACGCCTGATCTGTCGGCTGGTGCGCTCAACGGCATCACCCGCAACACGATTTTCGCGATCGCCAAGGACATGGGCCTGGAGATCAAGGAAAAGCGCATCACCCGCGACGAGGTCTACATCTGTGACGAAGCCTTCTTCACTGGCACCGCCGCTGAAGTGACGCCTATCCGTGAGCTCGATCGCATCGAGATCGGCGCCGGTTCGCGCGGCCCGATCACCGAGAAGATCCAGACGGCGTTCTTTGACATCGTCAACGGCCGTAACCCCAAGTACGCCGAGTGGCTGACCAAGGTCTGATCAAGAGGCACACCATGAGCACAAGTACCCCAACCCCCAAGTCTGTTGTGGAAGTGACGGCCGCTGAATTGCTGGGCCCTGGCGTGGTGTATTGCCCCAACCCCAAGCAGGCGCTGTGGAGCAACCACCCTAAGGTCTTCATCGACGTGGCGGCCAAGGGACAAGGCAAGTGCCCCTATTGCGGCACGGTGTACAAGCTCAAAGAGGGCGAGAAGGTCGGCCACGGTCACTGACCTGTCCGACCACCTTTTGCCATCTGACAAGCCCGGGCCCGACCCGGGCTTTGTTTTTACATGGCGGTCTTGTAGAACACGTAGTCGGCCTTGTAGACCACCTGCTGGCGCTGGCCCTTCTGGTCGGTGCCGCAAGGCAGGCTGGGCGCCACACCACCCTGGGTGTTCAGGCGCTGGATGTAGCTGACGTTGGCCATCGCGCCCTCGCCCGAGGATGGATTCGCCTTGACCAGTTGCAGGGGGATGCTGCCCGGTGCGGCTGGGCTGACAGCGACTTGCTTGCCTGTGACCTTGGAGCCGTCTCTGGCCTCCCAGGTCGGGCCGGCGTAGTAGCGGCCAAGGATGTCGCCGCTGGTGCTGCTCAATGTGGCGACCGGGCCGACGAAGGCCCATTCAAAGGCGCCGGTCATGTCCTTCTTTTCGCGGCATTCGTAGGTCAGCTCGCCCGCGCCCACGCTGTACAGCGCCTGAACATGGCCGGCCGGCACACGCACGGCCTCGGGCAGGGTGTCGTTGCGCACCATGGGTGCCTGCATGGCGCAGCCGGTGATGGCAGCCAGGGCGATGACCGTGCTGCAGCGTGAAAAAAGAGATGTCATGTGGGTGCTCCAAAGTCGAGATGCGTGCCGCGCTTGTTCGGCGACACACTTCTCTACGCAGGAGCCGGCGTTCTGGATGCACCCGAGTCAACAAAAATCAGATCTGCAGTTTGCCCACGGAGATGATGGGGCCGGTTGGTGCGCCCGATGGTGAGCCGCCTGGTGGCTCCACGCTGACCGCGAAGGCAGCCGTGTCTTGCAACAGGCGGGTGCGCAGCACCGTGGTGGCTGTTTGCTGCGACACCAGGCCCAGCGAGCGCGGTGCGCCCTTGGCGGGCACCGCCCACAACTCAAGGGCCTTGTTGAGGGCGACGGTCTGGCCCTCGTTCAGCGGTTTGAGGACCAGGCTGCGCCCGTCGCCGCTGATGCTGGCCACGAATGAGGCTGGCACCAGGCTTGCGCTGGCGGTGTCTGGCTGAGCGGCCATGACCACGATCACCGGCGGTTGCACGGGTTGCGGCTGGGCCAGCAGCAGGCCCAGCGCCAGCGCCGCGACGGTGGCGAACGCTGCCGCGCCTTGCCACACCATGACCCGCTGCCACCAGCGCAAGACGCCTTGGGCGACCTGGCCCATGGCCTGCGCGCCAAACAGGCGCTGCTCGATGCCCTGCCAGACGCGCGGTGAGGGGGCGACCGGGGGCGTCACCGTGTCCAGCGAGGCCAGCCGGTTTTGCCACGCCATGGTGGCCTGACGCAAATGTGGGTGAGCGGGCAACAGGCTTTCAAAGCGGCGTCGCGCAGGGCCGTGCATGGTGCCCAGCACGTATTCCGCAGCGAGGCGGTCTGCCAGTTCGGGGCGGCTGTAGTCCATGTCAGTTCAGGGCCAGCGAGGCCCGCTCCAGGCAAGCCTTGAGGCTTTGCAGGCCACGTCGCACCCAGCTTTTGACGGTGCCCAGGGGCTGCCCGATCTGCTCGGCCACCTCGAGGTGGGTCAGGCCCTGGTAGTAGGCCAGCGCCAGGCTGCTTTGCTGCGCCTTGCTCAGGCTCTTCATGCATTCGGTGAGCGCGCGCGCTTCGCTGGCCTGTTCAAGCAGGTCCAGCGGGCCGGGGGCGTCAGAAGGCAGGTTTTGCAGCATGTCGGTGTCCTCATCGTCGGACCCGGCCTGGTAACGGCTGATGGTGCTTGGCTCCGACTGGCGGCGGCGCAGACTGTCGATCGCCCGATTGCGGGCCACGCTGCCCAGCCAGGTGGATGCCTGGCTGAGGGCAGGGTTGAAGCTTTGCGCCGACCGCCAGACGTTCACGTACACCTCTTGCAGCACGTCCTCGGCCTGGGCCCGGTCCTTCTGAATACGCAGGATCACGCCCAGCAGATGCGCACTGGTCTCGCGGTAAAGCGTGTCAAATGCCGCTTTTTCGCCCAAAGCGATGCGGGACAGCAGGCTGGCCAGTAAGGTCTGACGGTCGGTCATGGCGGGCGTGGGGTCCATGCGCTTTCTGGATGAAACACGGTTCGGGCCATTCTATGGGCCGGGCCTCCTACAATGCACGCCATCATGAAAACCTCGCAAGAATTCGTCCTGACCCTGTCCTGCGTGGACACCAAGGGCATCGTCCATGCCGTGTCCGGCCTGCTGTACCAGGCGGGCTGCAACATCATCGACTCACAGCAGTTCGGCGACGTGCAAAGCGAGGACAGCACAGGCCTGTTCTTCATGCGCGTGCACTTTGCCGCCCCGGATCACCTGGGTGATGCGGCTGCGCTGACCAACCTGTTTGGCCATGTCCGCCAGCAGTTCAAGATGACGGCGCACATCCATGCCCAGGCGCGAAAGCCGCGCGTGCTGATCATGGCCAGCAAGCATGGCCATTGCCTCAACGACCTGCTGTTTCGCTGGCGCTCGGGCTGGTTGCCCATCGACATCCCGGCCATCGTGTCCAACCACCCGGACTACGCCGAACTGGCCGCCAGCTATGGCATCCCGTTTCACCACCTGCCCTTGCCGACCGGCTCTGGTGCCGATGTCAAGCGTGCGCAGGAGCTGCAAGTCGAGGCCCTGGTCCAGCAGGAAAACATCGACCTGGTCGTGCTGGCCCGGTATATGCAAATCCTCAGCCCTGAGTTCTGTGCCTTCCTCAAGGGGCGCGCGATCAACATCCACCACAGCTTCCTGCCCAGCTTCAAGGGCGCCAAGCCCTACTACCAGGCGCATGACCGCGGTGTGAAGCTGATCGGCGCCACCGCGCATTACGTGACGGCCGATCTGGACGAAGGCCCCATCATCGAGCAGGATGTTGAGCGTGTGGACCACACCTTGAGCCCGGAGGACTTCACCGCCGTGGGCCGGGACGTCGAATGTGTGGTGCTGGCCCGTGCCGTCAAGTGGCACACCGAGCACCGCGTCTTGATGAACGGCCACAAGACGGTGGTCTTCAAGTAGCAGCCCTTTTTCAGGCAGGACCCGAGCATGAACGATCCACGCGCCCGCAAAGTGTCACAGGCTGCCTTGATGAGCACGGCCGACGAGACCGAAGCCTCGTTCTACGAGGCCATGCAAACCGGTGACCTGGAACGCATGATGTCGGTGTGGTCGGACGACGAAGAGATCGCCTGCGTGCACCCCGGCGGCCCGCGCGTGATCGGCACGGTGGCGGTGCGCGCAGCCTTTGAAGCCGTGTTCGTCAATGGCCCGGTGCATGTGCAGGTGCACCATGTGCGGCGCCTGGAGACGGCGGTGTGCGCCATCCACCATGTCACCGAGAAGGTGCAGGCCATGACCGATCAAGGTCTGCAGACCGCGTATGTGATCGCGACCAATGTGTTCATGCGCACGGCACTGGGCTGGCGCATGGTGGCGCACCACGCCAGCGCTGGCCTGCCGCAAGACCTGCCCGACATCACCGAACCCCCGTCGACGCTGCATTGATGACCATGCCCTACCGCGCGCCGCGCTGGTTGGCCGGGCACGGCCCCCTTGGCGGCAATGTGCAGACCATCTGGCCTGCGCTTTACAGCCGCGCGCACGCGGACCACGGGGGCAAGCAGGTGGCCTACCAGCGCCAGCGCTGGGACACCCCCGATGGCGACTTCATCGATGTGGACTTTCACCCTGCCGGTGCGGCACAGGCGGGGCCGCGACCCTTGCTGGTGCTGTTCCATGGCCTGGAAGGCTCATCCCAAAGCCACTATGCCAGGGCCTTTGCCCATTGGGCGCACGCACAGGGCTGGGACTATGTGGTGCCGCACTTTCGGGGTTGCTCGGGCGAGTTGAACCGCGCGCCGCGTGCCTACCATTCCGGCGACCATGCCGAGATCGACTGGATCCTGCGCCGCCTGGCCCTGGCGCACGCCGGGCCGGTGCTGGCGGTGGGCGTGTCGCTGGGTGGCAATGCCTTGTTGCGTTGGGCCCAGGAGGCCGGTGCCACGGGCAGACAGGTGGTGCGGGCGGTGGCGGCCATCTCGTCGCCGATCGACCTGGCGGCGGCCGGGCATGCCATCGGGCGGGGCTTCAACCGGCAGGTCTACACGCGCATGTTCCTGGGCAGCATGAAGCCCAAGGCCCTGGCCAAGCTGGCGCAGTACCCGGGCCTGTTCAATGAGGCTGCCTTGCGCGCCGCCAAAGACCTGTACGTCTATGACAACGTCTTCACGGCGCCCTTGCACGGCTTTGCCAGCACCGAAGACTACTGGGCCCGTTGCTCGGCCAAGCCGGGTCTCAAGACCATGCGCGAGGTGCCGGCTTTGGTGCTCAATGCGCGCAATGATCCCTTTGTGCCCGCATCCTGTCTGCCGGGGCGTGCAGACGTGGGGCCGGCGGTGACGCTGTGGCAGCCGCGCGAAGGGGGCCATGTGGGCTTCCCCGCCGGGCGCTTCCCCGGGCATGTGGCCGATCTGCCGCAAGCCGTGGGCTGCTGGCTGACACAACAACTTTGAGGAAGACCATGGACGACATCGTCAAAGCCGCTTTGAAGAAGTGGCCCAATGTGCCTGATTGCTATGGCTGGCTGGCCCTGGACGCGCGCGGCGACTGGTATATGCGTGATGACCGCACCCAGGCGGCAGGCCCCTTCCCGCAGGTCAAGGGCAGCCGCATCAACCACGACAAGCTCAAGGAATTCATCCACCGCAACTACGACCACGATGCGCAAGGCGCCTGGTTCTTTCAGAACGGGCCGCAGCGGGTGTATGTCGAGCTGGAAGCGGCGCCGCTGGTCTGGGGCGTGCGCAAGGTGGACGAGGGCGGCGCGGTGCGCTTCGAGGTTGAAGCGCACACGGGGCGGCCAGCAGGCGCCATCCACTCAGCCTGGCTGGACGAGTCCGGCAGGCTCTTTCTGGAGACCGAGCTGGGCCTGGGGGTGGTCAAGTCCATGGACATGGACGCAGCCGCTGACGCTGTGCTGGCCGGCATCTGGCAGCCCCAGGACACCCTGTTTGCCGAACTGCTCGAGCGCTTTGCGTACAGCCTGCGGCCCCAGGGGCAGACCAGCGCGCCCGCGCAGGCATGAAAAAACCGGCTGCTTGAGCCGGTTTTTTGCTGGGCAGGCCGATCAGGCCTTGTGCATCAATATCAGGGTGCCGAAGCGGCGCTGGCTGCACCAGCGGGCGCGGCGGGCTCATCGAACTTGCCGCCACTGGCGTTGCCCATGTACACCACGGCACGGGTGATTTCATAGTCGCTGAAGTCGCCACCACCTTGTGCAGGCATGGCGTTCTTGCCCTTGAGAGCCGAGTTCACCAGCGCAGCGAAACCCGTCGCCAGACGCGGGCCCCAGGCTGCGGCATCGCCAACCTTGGGTGCACCCAGCATGCCGGCAGCGTGGCAGTTGGTGCACTGCGCCTTGAAGACTTCTTCACCGGTACGAGGGCCGGTGTTGGCCGACGCCACTTTGATCTCGACTGTGCCCACGGGCATGATGCGGTCGGCGGTGGCTTGCGCGCTCAATGCGTCGCTGCCTGCGGCGCCCTTGGTGCTGGAGGACACGTAGTTCACCAGCAGCACGATGATGATCACCGGGATGAGGAAAGCCGCCAACACGGCGACGACCAGTTGCTTGGGTGTCTGGATCGGGCCTTCATGGCCGGATTCGGGGGAGTGGGGCGCTTGGCTCATGGGGTGTTCAGGAGGCGCTGGTTGAGTTTGTGGGCCGCAGGCAGGCATCTTGCCCTGTCCTGTGAAAGGGAGATTATAGGTCTAGCGCCGAGGCTCACGAAGCCCATCGGCTTTGTCGGCTGCTAGAATCGCCTGCGCTGCGCCCGTAGCTCAATGGATAGAGTACTGCCCTCCGAAGGCAGGGGTTGCTGGTTCGATCCCAGCCGGGCGCACCACGATCACACACCTTGCTGCATGGCAAGGTGTTTTTTTCGCCTGCACCCGGCCAGGGTGGTGCCAGTGACTTTCGGGTAAGGCGTTGGCAAGATCGCTCACCTACACTTCTCGTCGTTCAATTTCGATGGCACTTTGAGTGGAACGGGTGCTGACTATCTCTGTGCAGTACTGATCTGGACCGGCCATGAGCGATCCGCTGTTGACACCCCCAAGCAATCAACCGATCGCAGGTCGGGTCCGGCTGGATGCCGAGGTGCTCAAAGCCCGACGGCATCAACTGGGTTTGAGCCAGGAGGCGTTTGCCCTGGCCTGTTTTGAGCGCCAGCTGTGCGTGTCGATCGCTTCTGTCAAGCGCGCTGAAACGGGCAAGAGCCTGCTGCTGCGCACGGCCCGTCATCTGGCGGCCTTTCACGACCTGCCCCTGCAGGCTTTGTTGCTACCGGCTGACGGCCCTGAGCCGGACGATGCCGATGTGCCTGATGGCGACGACGCGTCCGCCCGAATGCCGGAGGCGACAGACACCTTCCTGGATGGCCGGCTGGTGCAGGTGCTGTGCATCTGGCCGGTGTCTGACAGGGAGCGGCCTGCGCTCAACGACGCTTTGACGGCCGATGGCGCCACCCTCCTGCCTGCGCCGGCGGTTGACACCGTGCTGGCCGTGTTCGGGCTGCCTCGGGCGCAGCGCAGCGATGTGTCCCGCTGCGTCGAGGCGGCCTTGCGTTGTGCCGACAGGCATGTGTTCGTGGCCGGTGGCATGTGGCTGGACGAGGCCTTGACCTGGCCGCAGGCCGCCGCGCACGACTGGATCAGGCGCCAGGCGCCGGCTTGTTATGTGCACCGCTCGGTGTTCGGCCAGTTGCGCAGCCTGCATCACATCGAGGCGCTGGCGCATCCCGACGTGGGCCGCCTTGGCCCCGTGCAGCGCCAGGCCAGCCGCTTCTTCAGCCTGGCTGGCCGGCAGCACGAAATGAGGCTGTTTGCCAGCCTGCTGGACGCTGTGCTGGTTGACCAGCAAAGCCAGGTCATGCTGGTGCAAGGCATGGCCGGCATGGGCAAGTCGCGCCTGCTGGCCGAGATGCTGAGCACCGCGCAGCAGCACTTCATGGGCACGGTGCTGGTCGAGATCCAGGACTTTGGTGGCGACCGCCATCGGGCCGTGTTGCTGGGCTTGCTCAAGTCCTTGCTGGATCTGCACGAGGTCACGCCCTTCTGGTCGCAACTGGTCAGCCAGCGTTTGAGCCACCTGGGGCTGCCGGCAGAGCAGTCACTGGTGTGCCGTGACCTGCTGTCCCTGGCCCTGAGCCACGACGAACGCACGGTGCTGCAGGCCATGGGCCACGCGGCGCGCGCGCAGGTCACGGTGCAACTGGTGACCCGCATCCTGGCGCGCATGGCCTTGCAGCGGCCCATGCTGGTGGTGATCGAGGACGTGCACTGGGCGGCATCGAGCATCGTCGAGACCCTGGCGCGCATCATGTCGGCCAGCCAGGAGGCGCAGATCATGTGGGTGCTGTCAGGCCGGGTCGAGTCCCCGCAACGCATGGCCGACTTGCAGCGCCTGATACCCGATGTGGCCGTGACCAGCTTGAGCCTGGCGCCGCTGCGGCCCCATGAGGTGAAAGACCTGACACGGCAGTTCGGCCATGTCGATGACGACTGGCAGGCACAGTGCGCCTCGCGTGCGCAAGGGCACCCTTTGTTCCTGACGCAGTTGCTGATGGCCGATCGCGCGGCGCACTTGCCAGACAATTTCCAGCACCTGCTGCAGGTGCGGCTGGACGAGGTCTCGCCGCAAGACCGGCATGCGCTGCGGCTGGCAGCGGTGCTGGGGCAGGCGTTTTCGGTGTCGGACATCGATGCCCTCATGCCCTCACCGGGTTACCAGCTCGACGCCCTGGTTCAGCACTGCCTGCTGCGCCATCTGGACGGCGACCGCTATGACTTCCTGCATGCCTTGATCCGGCAGGGCGTCTACCAGGCCTTGCCCGAGCGGCAGCGCGAGGCCATGCATGCGCAGGTGGCAACCCATTTTGAGCTGCATGACCATGCCCTGCATGCGCAGCACCTGCACCTGGCCCGGCAGGCGCAGGCGCCGCAGGCCCTGCTGGCAGCGGCCCGGGCGAGACAGGCCGTGTTCGACCACGAGGCGGCCTTGTCCCTGCTGCAGAGTTATGGGGACATCGACTACGCGCCACGCGACGACCATGCGCACGCCATGGCACTGGGCGAGGTGCTGGCCAGGATGGGGCAGATGCCGCAGGCCCGTCTGGCGTATGAGCGTGCCCGCGCGTTGGCGCCAGATGCGCTTACCAGGCTGGCGGCCACCGTGGCACTGGCCGGCGCGCTCAATGTGCTGGAAGACCTGCAGGCCGAAGAGGCCTTGATCGACGAAGCCTTGCCTGAGGCCGAAGGCGCGCAGGCCCACGCCGAACTGGCCGCGCTGCACTACCTCAAAGGTAATCTGTACTTCCCTCGCGGGGACGTGGCGCGCAGCCGTTTGCACCACACCCAGGCCATGGAGGGGGCCAGCCGCGCGGGTGCGGCCCGCTTGCAGGCGCAGGCCTTGAGTGGCCTGGGCGATTCGTATTACGCCGAGGGGCTGATGGTCACGGCCAATGACCATTTCGAGCGCTGCCTGGCTTTGTGCCGCGCGCACGCACTGCGTGACATCGAAGCCTCCAACCGCTTCATGCTGGCGACCACACAGATCTACCTGTGCCAGACCGATTCAGCCCTGGCACATGCCGTGGCCTCGGCCGACCTGGCCAGGCGCGTGGGCAACCGCCGCGCCGAAATCGTGTCTCGCCTCACAGCCAGTTGGGTGGAGCTGGGCCGTGGCCGTGCGCAAGAGGCCATGCAGCACATCGACGAAGGTCTGCTGATCAGCCGAGGCATGGGCGCCATGCGTTTCGAGCCCTTTCTGCAGGAGGCGCAGGCGCGCGCGCTGTATGCCCAGGGCGATGAGGTGAGCGCCAGACGCACCATCCAAACGGCGCTGGACGGGGTCGAGCGGCTCAAGCTGCATGCTTTCATCGGCCCCTGGGTGCTGGGCACCTGGGCGCTGCTGCACAGCGACGACAGCGGGCAGGCCTTGTCTGCCTTGAGCCGGGGCGAGACCTTGCTCCAAAAGGGCTGTGTGGCCCACAACGCCTACCGCTTCCATGCCAGCGCCATGGAGTTGCACCTGCTGGCCGGTCGCCACGATGCTGCCGCGCAGACCGGCCAGGCCTGGCTGCACGCCACGGGCCGGGAAGCCACACCCTGGGTGCAGGCGCTGCACGACTTCATGGCGGCCTGCGAGGGGCCACAGGCCATGCCGCACCCGGATCACCCCGCGTGGACGGCCTTGCGCGCACAGCAGATCCTGCACGTGCTGCTCAAGTTGCCGCGCACCCTGCTGCGCTGAGCAGGGCGGGGGCGGCTGTTACTGTGAGCGCAGGCGCGCGTCCAGATAGGCCAAGGTCCAGGCCGTCAGCTGTTGCGACTGCTCAAGACACTGCTCGTGCAGGCCGGCGCCGTGGGTCCAGCCCCCGCCAAAGAACAGGGGGATGAGTGGGCGCCTGGCGTTGTCCTGGTTGAGCGTGAGCATCTGCTGCTGTGCCTGGATGCAGGCCACATTGAGCACATTGTGCTTGAACAAGGCCCAGGCCTTGCCTGCATCGCCTGTGGGGATGCCGCCCAGTTCATGGGTGTAGCCGGTGGCCGGGTGGGTCTGGTTCAAGGGGACCTGGGCCAGGTGGGGCAGGGCCCGCGCCAGCTTGTCAGGCACCTCGCTGCCGGTGACGCGCGTCAACACGGCATTGGGTTGCACCTGGCGCAGGTCGGGGATCAGCGAGGTGAAGAACACCGGCAAGCCGATGTTGCTCAGGGCAGGGTTGACGGGGTCGTTCTGGTGCAGGTTCTCGACATAGCTCATGCGGTAGGGCTGCACCTGCTGCGACAGCGGGTTCACCTGCACGTTGTAGGTGCGCCAGATGTTGCGGTTGCGGGGCAGCAGGGCTTCATCGGTGTGGCACACCCCGTAGCTGCGCGTGTAGCGCACCATGCCCAGCGTCTGCTGGATGTTGCGCGCCACCTCGGGCGGCACGCCGCTGAAGTCCAGCGCACGCAGGGCGTCGTCGGCATGCAAGGCCATCAGGGCGACGTCGCAGTGCACCGGCGGGCCGCCAGCAGGCGTGACCACGGCACCGCCGGGCGCGATCTTGACCTTGACGGCCTCGCCCATGTGGTGGCGCACCTTGACCTTGTCCGTGCTGCGTGCCACCAGCGTGCGGGCCAGGGCTTCGAGCCAGTGCTGCGCGCCGAACTCGAAGTAGCGCCGGTCCGGCGTCACGCCGCCTTCCTGCACACGGTAGTACTGGAAGGGCGATTGCAGGGGCATGCCGGCTGGCCCGGTCTCGTTGTCGGTGAAGTACATGGCCGAGATGCGCGGGTAGTAGATCTCGTCGCGCAGCCGGGTGATGCGCCCGGGGATGGCGGGGTCGCCCCAGTCGATGGTGATGTGCATCTGGCGCGCGGTGGCGGCCAGCATGGCTTCGGGCTGGCTGATGCAGTCGGCGAAGTACTGGGCCACGGTGTAGCTCACGGGGATGGGGGGCGGGCCGCCAGCCGGGGGCGCCACCAGGTCGATGGCGTGCTGGTGCACCACCGCAAGCAGGCTGGACAGGCGGCCGTCGTCGGCCGAGGCCAGGTTGAAGCGCGCGTCCGAGACGCCGTTGTACAGCGAGGCGTCGTCCGTGAGGTAGCGGCTGCCATCGGTGGTGAAGTAGCTGGTCGTGTCCTGCAAGGGCAGCATGTGCTGCAGGTAGCCGATGTCTTTCATGACCGCGGCCAGCAGTTTGTACGTGGCCAGGTTGACGTCGTTGACGCCCAGGTCGGCCCAGCGGATGAAAGGCTGCTCAGGCTGCCCCTGCCCGTTTTGCCAGGTGCCCAGCTTCACCGCCACGGTATCGGCATTGCCGCCGAACTGGGCTTTGCGTTCGTACACGGTGATGTCCAGCGCCTGACCTGTCTGCAGCGCCTGCTGTTGCAGGTAATACGCTGCAGACAGGCCCGACACGCCGCCGCCAATGATCGCGATGTGAAAGCTCATGCCTGGTCTCCTGGTGTGTGGGGTATGGACCCAGTCTAGGAGTACAGGTTGCGCTTGTCGGTATCAGTTTGGTATCTGATGGCCGGGCTCTGGCCTGCATCGCCGCAAAAAAGCAGTCCGAAAACCGGCTGAATCCCATGTTCAAACAGCGGGATTTGCGGCCCAATGCACAGAGAGGATAAATGATGGCCGACGCAGCGAACATCCAGAGTGCTGACACAAATGATGCAGAGTTGACGCTCGAGTATCTGCTGCGCCGCATGCGCTTCAAGAGCGACTTTCCGACGCTGTCGGCATCGGTATCGCGCGTGCAGGCTTTGTCCGACTCTGAAACCGACAGCATGCAGGCCTTGTCTGACGAGGTCTTGCAGGACGTGGCCCTGACGCAAAAGCTGCTGCGGGTGGTCAACACGGCACATTTTCGCCGTGCGGGCACCGACCCCATCAGCACCGTGTCGCGGGCGGTGGCCCTGATCGGTGTGGGCGGCGTGCGCAACATGGCGCTGTCGCTGATGCTGCTGGACCACATGCAGGACAAGGTGCATGCACAGCAGCTCAAGGTGGAGTTCCTGCGCACCGTGATGGCAGGCACGCTGGCCAGTGAACTCAGCCACAACCCGAAAGAGGCGGAAAACGCCTACCTGGGCGCGCTGTTTCGCAACCTGGGGCGCTTGCTGGTGTCCTTCTACCTGCCGGACGACGCCGAGCAGATCCGCAAGCTGTGCGAGCCAGGCAGCCAGGGCCAGACGGGCATGACCGAAGCCCAGGCCGCTCAGAAGGTGCTGGGCGTGTCATTGCACTCGCTGGCCGACAAGGTGGGCCAGATGTGGGGCCTGCCCGATGGCTTGCTGGCCTGCATGGCGCCCACCAGTGCCGACATCCCCACCCGGTCCATGGCGGCGCGCCCCGAGCGCACCTGGTGGCTGGCCAGCATGGCCAACGCCGCCGCCGACAGCATGCTCAACGCCGAGCCGGTGGCGCTGGGCGACGTGCTGGGTGGCCTGAATGCCAGCTATGCCAAGGCCCTGGACCTCTCACCCCATGCCCTGCAGGATGCCGCCAGCCGCGCCCGCAAGCGCCTGACCGAGCTGACCCACGCGCTGAACATGTCGGTGCCGGCGCAGTCCCCGGCCGATCGCCTGCTGGACCACTATTACGTGGACGCACCCAATGCCGGCCAGGCAGACGGCCCTTCGGCGCTGGAGCTGGGCCTGAGCGCCGAAGACGGCGCGCTCACCGCCGACATGCCCTTGCCTACGCAGGACACGGCCAATGTGCTGACCAACGGCATCCAGGACATCACCAACACGCTGCTGGAGTCCTTCCGCCTCAACGACGTGCTGCACATGATCCTGGAGACCATGCTGCGCGCCTTGAACTGCCGCCGCGTGATCTTCTGCCTGCGTGACCCCAAGTCCGCCAGTCTGCTGGGCCGCATCGGCATCGGTGAAGGTGTCGATCAGGTCAAGAGTGTTTTCAAGATTCCGCTGACGCTGGCCCCGGGCAGCACGCCTGACCTGTTCTCGGTGGTGTGCCTCAAGAACGCCGACATGCTGATCGCCGACGCGAGTGCGCCCACCATCGTCAACCGCCTGCCAGCCTGGTTCCGCGACCGCGTGCAGGCCCCCACCTTCTTGCTGCTGCCCCTGACCATGAAGCGCCCGGGCCAGCCGGACATCGTGCTGGGCATGATCTACGCCGACAAGGGCACGGCCGGCAGCCTGGAGATCAACGAGCGCGAGCTGTCGCTGCTGCGCACCCTGCGCAACCAGGCCGTGATGGCCTTCAAGCAGACCACGGGTTCTTGAAGCGCGGGGATAATGCGCCCCCATGTTCCGCATCGTTCTGGTTGAGCCCGAGATTCCCCCCAACACGGGCAACGTGATTCGCCTGGCGGCCAATACCGGCTGCGACTTGCACCTCATCGAGCCTCTGGGGTTTTCGATGGACGACAAGCTGCTGCGCCGCGCCGGGCTCGACTACCACGAGTACGCCGCCGTGCGCCGCCATGCCAACTGGGCGGCCTTCGTCGAGGCGATGCAGCCTGATCCAGCCCGCATGTTCGCCTTCACCACGCGCGGCAGCCGGCCCTTCAACGAGGTGACATGGCAGCCGGGCGACTGGCTGGTGTTCGGCTGCGAAACGCGCGGGCTGGACCCGGCTTTGCGCGAGGGCTTTGCCAACAGCCAACGTGTGCGCCTGCCGATGCAGCCTGACCAGCGCAGCTTGAATC
>Ga0209066_10003447_pt1 | contig 18038 bp, 15 predicted proteins | sample All_14_2_FD_187198 | JGI IMG/M metagenome (GOLD analysis project Ga0209066, IMG submission 187198) | Freshwater microbial communities in response to fracking from Pennsylvania, USA - Allegheny Zone_MetaG_DW_15 (SPAdes) (version 2) ... | reverse complement strand
CGACGACATCTACATCTCGCCCAGCCAGATCCGCCGCTTCAACCTGCACACCGGCGACATGATCGAGGGCGAGGTGCGCATCCCCAAGGATGGCGAGCGCTACTTTGCGCTCAACAAGCTCGACGCCATCAACGGTCTGCCGCCCGAGGCCAACAAGCACAAGGTCATGTTCGAGAACCTGACGCCGCTGTTCCCCAAGGAACAGATGCGCCTGGAACGCGACATCAAGACCGAGGAGAACATCACCGGCCGCGTCATCGACATCATCTCGCCGATCGGCAAGGGCCAGCGCGCCTTGATCGTGGCACCGCCCAAGAGCGGCAAGACGGTCATGATGCAGCACATCTGCCACGCCATCACCGCCAACCACCCCGAAGTGGTGCTGATGGTGCTGCTGGTCGACGAGCGCCCGGAAGAAGTGACCGAAATGCAGCGAACGGTGCGCGGTGACGTGATTGCCTCGACCTTCGACGAACCGGCGGCCCGCCACGTGCACGTGGCCGAAATGGTGATCGAACGCGCCAAGCGCCTGGTCGAACTCAAGAAGGACGTGGTGATCCTGCTGGACTCCATCACCCGCCTGGCCCGCGCCTACAACAACGTGCTGCCCAGTTCCGGCAAGGTGCTGACCGGCGGTGTCGACGCCAACGCCCTGCAGCGCCCCAAGCGCTTCTTCGGCGCTGCACGCAATGTGGAAGAAGGCGGTTCGCTGACCATCATCGCCACGGCCCTGGTGGACACCGGCAGCCGCATGGACGAGGTGATCTTTGAAGAGTTCAAGGGCACCGGCAACAGCGAAATCCACCTCGACCGCCGCCTGTACGAAAAGCGCGTCTTTCCTTCCATCCAGCTCAACCGCAGCGGCACCCGCCGCGAGGAACTGCTGCTGGCGCCCGAGATCCTGCAAAAGACCCGCATCCTGCGCCAGTTCATGTACAACATGGACGAGATCGAGGCCATGGAAATGGTGCTCAAGAGCATGAAGGCGACGAAGAACAACTCCGAGTTCTTCGACATGATGAGGCGCGGCGGATAACAGGGACTCCCCCCTGCGCCGCTGACGCGGCTTCCCCCCTCCGTGGCGCGCCGCCTTGCGGCGCTTCGAGGGGGGACAACACCTGAGGCCCGGCGAAGCCGGTTCCTCGGTGTTTCTGGATCAACGGCTCCTCGCTCTTGCTTCACCGCTTCCGGAGCGCGTGACTTGCGCCAGGATGCGGCGGAACTGGCTCCGCCAGGCCGCTCGCATCGCCCCCTTGAGGGGGTCGCGCGAAGCGCGGCGGGGGTGGTACAATCAAAAGCTTTGCAACTCGCTGCAAGTACGGAAAAACGGTTTTTCCGCGGCTGCCGCACCTGACCGAAGGATCCGCCATGAAAGAAGGCATTCACCCCAACTACCGCGAAGTCTGCTTCGTGGACCTGTCGAACAGCTTCAAGTTCGTGACCCGCTCCTGCGTGCCGACCAAGGAAACCGTGAAGATGGACGACGGCCGTGAACTGCCGCTGTTCAAGCTGGATACCTCGAGCGAATCGCACCCGTTCTACACCGGCACGCAAAAGAGCGTGGACAACATGGGCGGCCGCGTCGAGAAGTTCCGCAACCGCTACGCCAAGACCGCTGCGAAGTAATCGCGGCACGTCGCCCCAGAGAGCAGCCGGCATGTCCGGCTGCTTTTTTTTCGCCCGCAGCCAAGCGCCCTGGCCGCCTGTATAGTCCGCGCAGTGATCGCCACCACCCCCGCCATCGTCAGCCAGTCGGCCGTGCGCCGACTGCCCCGCCTTGCCTTGATCCTGTTCTGTCTGGCCTATGTGCTGCCGGGCTACCTGGGCCGCGAACCCTGGAAAAGCGAAGACGTGGCGGCCTTTGGCGTGATGCTGGAGATGGCCGCCGGACACAGCGGCTGGTGGCAACCCCAGGTGCTGGGTGAGGCGGTGGCCGAGGCCGGCCCCCTGCCCTACTGGCTCGGCGCTGCCTTCATCCGCCTGCTGCCCTTCCTGCAGCCCGACCTCGCCGCCCGGCTGCCGTTCGGTCTGCTGCTCGGTATGACGCTGGCTTTCACCTGGTACAGCGTGTACCACCTGGCCCGCCAGCCCGCCGCGCAGCCGGTGGCCTTTGCCTTCGGCGGCGAGGCCCACCCGACCGACTACGCCCGCGCCCTGGCCGACGCGGGCCTGCTGGCACTGATCGCCTGCCTGGGTCTGGCCCAGCTGTCGCATGAAACCACACCGGATCTGGCGCGCCTGTGTGCGGTCTCCGCCCTGCTGTATGCGGCGGCGCGCCTGGCGCACCCGGACGATGCCCGGCCCTGGCAGGGCCTGCTTGCCTGGGGGGGCGCCGGGCTGGCTCTGGTTGGGAGTGGCGCTCCCTGGGGTTCGCTGATCCTGGGGTCGGGCCTGCTGTTTGCCGTCTGGCTGACCCTGCGCACCGCAGCGCCAGATGGCCTGCGGGAGCGGACCGTCCTGGCCGGCATGCTGGCCCTGTTCGCCGGGTTCGGGCTCACCGCCCTGGTCAGCGGCCTGATGCCTTCCATCTGGCAGTCGCTGGCCTGGCCCGACCCCCGTCGCTGGGCCCGGCTGCTGCTCTGGTTCACCTGGCCTGCCTGGCCCCTGGTGCTCTGGACCCTGTGGCGCTGGCGGCGCCAGTGGCGCCAGCCCCATGTGCTGCTGCCCTTGTGGGTGGCGCTGGTGGGCATCGCCAACAGTGCCTTCAACCCCGACTTCGACCGTTCGCTGCTGCTTGCCCTGCCCGCCCTGGCGGCGCTGGCCGCCTTTGCCCTGCCCACGCTGCGGCGCAGCGTGTCGGCGCTGATCGACTGGTTCACCCTGATCTTCTTCACCGGCTGCGCCACCATCATCTGGGTGATCTGGACCGCCATGATGACCGGCGTGCCGGCCAAACCGGCGGCCAACGTGGCCCGGGTCGCACCCGGCTTCGTGCCCGAGTTCTCGGCCGTCCTGTTCGCCCTGGGCCTGCTGGCCACGCTGGCCTGGATCTGGCTGGTCGCCTGGCGCGTCGGCCAACACCGGCAGGCCCTCTGGAAGAGTCTGGTGCTGCCCGCCGCGGGCGCCACACTGTGCTGGCTGCTGCTGATGACGCTGTGGCTGCCGCTGCTGGACTTCGGTCGCAGCTACGGCCCGATTTCTCGCCGCATCGCCGCCCTGGTGCCACCCGACAGCTGCGTGCTGGTCGATGGCCTGTCGCAGGCCCAGATCGCCGCGCTGCAGTACCACGGGCAGCTGCGCCTGGTGCGCAGCACCGGCGAGCCCGAAGCCGCGGCCGCTTGCCGCACCCTCCTGGTCGAGCCGACGGGGCAGTCCACACTGGAACGGCGTGTTCGCCTGACCGACTGGGCCTACAAGGCCACGGTGCGGCGCATCACCGACAAGAAAGAAAGCCTGCTGCTCTACCAGCGGGTGGGCGGGAACTGAGAATGGAACTCAGTCGCCGGGCAGCTCACGCACCCGCGAGGCCGGCAGCACGATGGTGAACACGGAGCCCTTGCCCTCGGTGCTTTCGACCAGGATCTGACCGCCGTGGCGCTGGGCCACGTGCTTGACGATCGCCAGGCCCAGGCCGGTGCCACCGGTCTCGCGCGAACGGCTGCGATCGACCCGGTAGAAGCGCTCCGTCAGGCGGGGCAGGTGCTCGGCGGCAATGCCCGGCCCGCTGTCGGCCACAAAGTACTCGGCCCCACCGTCATTGCGGCGGCGCCAGCCGGCCTCGATGCGCCCGCCCCCGGGGGTGTAGCGCACCGCGTTGCTCAACAGGTTGGACATGGCGCTGAGCAGTTCGCTGCGGGCCCCGGACACCTCAAACACGGGGCCAGCGCATTCGACGATCTGGTGGGGAGGCTGTGCCAGCGCTGCGGTCAGGCCCCGGGCCTCCTGCAGCACATGGTGCAGCAGTTCGTCCGAGCCGGTCCACTCGCTGTTGCCCGGTGCCGGACTGCCTTCCAGCCGCGAAAGCGTCAGCAGATCGCTGACCAGCGTCTGCATGCGCTGGGCCTGCTGACTCATCAGACCGAGGTAGCGGTTGCGCTCGCCCTCTTCCAGCGGCAGGCTCTGCATCGTCTCCACAAACCCGCTGAGCACCGTCAGCGGGGTGCGGATTTCATGCGACACGTTGGCCACGAAATCCCGTCGCATCGCTTCAGCCAGTTGCACGGCGGTGACGTCGCGCGTGATCATCATCTTGCGCTTCTTGCCATAAGGGTGCAGCTGCAGCGAAATGCGCCGGGGTTGCGAAGGTCGGGGTCCCGGCCCGTCGATCTCGATCTCGTGACTGAAGTCGCCCTCGTTCAGGTAGGCCGAGAAGACCGGCGAACGGACCATGTTGCGAACGTACTGACCCAGGTCCCGCTGGGTGTCGAAGCCCAGGTGCTCGGCCGCCGTGAGGTTGGACCATTCGATGCGCCCTGTGGCGTCAAGCAGCACCACGCCGTTGGGCGAAGCCTGGATCGCCGCCAGGAAATCCTCCAGCCGCGCATCGCTGTTGCTCAGCTTCTTTTCCAGCTTCTTGATGAGCTTGCGGCTGCGGTCCAGCAGCTCGCCCCAGATACCGGCAAGCCGCGGCAGGTTCGACAGATCCCCCTGGGACAACCAGGCCAGCAGCCGGCGCATGCGCAAGGCGTCCAGCACATACCAGAGCAGCACGCCCAGCAGAGCGCCGCCGACTGCGAGGTAGGCATGCGCCTCGATGAGACCCCAGGCCGCTCCCGCCAGCAGCAGCAGCAGCAGTTCCAGCCCGCGACGGATCATGCGGCGCCGACGCTGCTGCCTGCGGTAGAGCGGTGGGAGGCGCTGTTGTTCATGGCGGTCAGGCGGTAGCCGGCGCCGCGCACGGTCTCCACCATGGGGGCGGCCTCACCCAGCGACTCGCGCAGCCGCTTCACATGCACGTCCACAGTACGTTCCTCGATGAACACATGGTCGCCCCAGATCTTGTCCAGCAGGGTGCCACGGGTGTGCACGCGTTCGGCATGCTTCATGAGGTAGTGCAACAGCTTGAACTCGGTCGGGCCGACCTTGAGTTCGTTGCCACGGAAGCTCACGCGGTAGGTGCCGGCGTCCAGCGAAAGCTCGCCCACCTGCACCGAGTCATTGACGATCTCCGGCGCCCGCCGGCGCAGCACGGCGCGGATGCGCGCCAGCAGTTCCTGCGTGGAAAACGGCTTGGTGATGTAGTCGTCCGCACCCGCGTCCAGCCCCTGCACCTTGTCCGATTCGTCGCTGCGCGCCGTCAGCATGAGGATGGGCACGGTCTTGGTCCGCTCGTGTTTGCGCCATTGGCGCGCCAGCGTCGCACCGCTTTCGCCGGGCAACATCCAGTCCAGCAGGATCACGTCGGGCAGGACCGCGTCGACCTCGCGCTGGGCGGCCTGACCGTCAAACACCACGGTGGGTGCAAATCCGTTGTGCCGCAGGTTCACGGCGATCAGTTCGGCGATGGAGGGTTCGTCCTCCACCACCAGTACGCGTGGCAGCTTTTTCATGTGTGTTCCCTCGCTGTCTGCCGGCTACAGGCCCTGCCGGACAGGCGGGCGCCGGTTCGAGACCCTCCGGCTCCCCTCATCGAACGACCGACTCCACCTTCTCCAGGGGCGCGTGACGCACGTCCTCACCCTTGACGATGAAGATGATCTGTTCGGCGATGTTCTTGGCGTGATCGCCCACCCGTTCCAGCGACTTGGCCAGAAACAGCAGGTCCAGACTGGGCGAAATCGTCCGGGCGTCTTCCATCATGTAGGTGATCAGCTTGCGCAGGAAGCCGTCGTACTCGGTGTCGATGACGTCGTCTTCCTTCATGATCGCCAGCGCCATCGACGTGTCCAGCCGGGCGAAGGAGTCCAGGGTCTTTCGCAGCATGCCCGCCGCCAGGTCGGCGGCCAGGCGCAGCTCGGAGATCGGCAGCGACCTCGGCGAACCGCCCTCGATGATGGACTTGACCATGCGGGCCACCCGGGCCACTTCATCGCCCGCGCGTTCCAGGTTCTGCGTGGTGCGCGAGATGGCCATCAGGAAGCGCAGGTCGCGCGCGGTCGGCTGGCGGCGGCCAATGGTGGAGATGATCTCGTGATCGATGTTCACCTCCATCTGGTTGATGCGGTTTTCGTTCTCGAGCACCTGCTCGGCCGTTTCGAGGCTCAGGTGCACCAGCGCATAGACGGCCTGGTGCAGCTGGGACTCGACCAGCCCCCCCATTTCCAGCACATGGGTGGAAATGGAATTGAGCTCCGCGTCGAACTGGCTGGAAATGTGTTTGTCGCCCATCTGGTGTGCTCCCTGGAAGATCAGCCGAAGCGGCCGGTGATGTAGTCTTCGGTCTCGGTCTTGGTGGGCTTGAAGAAGATCTGCTCGGTGGAGCCGAATTCGATCAGTTCGCCCAGGTACATGTAGGCCGTGAAATCGCTGCAGCGGGCCGCCTGCTGCATGTTGTGGGTGACGATGGCAATGGTGTAGTCGCGCTTGAGTTCGTGCACGAGTTCTTCGACCTTGCCGGTGGAGATCGGGTCCAGCGCGGACGTCGGCTCGTCCAGCAGCAGCACGGAAGGCTTGACCGCCACGCTGCGGGCGATGCACAGGCGCTGCTGCTGGCCACCGGAGAGCGACAGACCGCTCTGGCCCAGCTTGTCCTTCACTTCGTTCCAGAGTGCCGCCTTGGTCAGCGCCCACTCGACGCGGTCGTCCATCTCGCTCTTGTTGAGGTTCTCATACAGCTTCACACCGAACGCGATGTTGTCGTAGATCGTCATCGGAAACGGCGTCGGCTTCTGGAACACCATGCCGATGCGGGCGCGCAGCAGGTTCAGGTCCTGCTTCGGGTCCAGGATGTTCTGGCCGTAGAAGTTGATCTGGCCTTCGGCGCGCTGGCCCGGATACAGGCTGTACATGCGGTTGAGCGTGCGCAGCAGCGTCGACTTGCCGCAGCCGGACGGGCCGATGAAGGCGGTGACCTTCTTCTCGGCGATGTCCATGTTGACGTTCTTCAGGCCCTTGAAGCTGCCGTAGTAGAAGTTGAGGTTGCGCACCTCGAGGGCATTGCGGGTTTCGGTGGTGGTGGCGGTCATGATTTCAATCCTGGAATGATGGTTGTCCGTCGGTATGGCGGTGTCAGGCGGCGACCTTCTCGCGGAAGAAGACGCGCGCCAGGATGTTGAGCACCAGCACGGCCAGCGTGATGAGCAGTGCACCGGCCCAGGCCAGGCGGATCCAGTTTTCGTAGGGACTCATCGCGAACTGGAAGATCACCACCGGCAGATTGGCCATCGGCTTGCTCATGTCGGCGTTGAAGAACTGGTTGTTCAGCGCGGTGAACAGCAGCGGGGCGGTTTCGCCGCTGATGCGGGCGATGGCCAGCAGCAGGCCGGTCATCACACCGCTCTTGGCGGCACGCAGGGTGACCATGGTGGACACCTTCCAGCGCGGCGCACCGAGGGCAAAGGCGGCTTCGCGCAGCCCGCCGGGCACCAGGCGCAGCATGTTCTCGGTGGTGCGCACGATCACCGGCACCGCGATCAGCGACAGCGCCAGCGTACCGGCCCAGCCAGAGAAACCACCGACCGTGGCCACCGCGATGGCGTACACGAACAGACCCAGCACGATGGACGGCGCCGACAGCATGATGTCGGTGACGAAGCGGGTCACCTCGGCCGTCTTGCTGGTGTCACCGTACTCGCTGAGGTAGATGCCCGCCAGGATGCCGATGGGCGTGGAGAACAGCACGGTGAAGCCCAGCATCATCAGGCTGCCAACGATGGCGTTGCGCAGGCCGCCGCCCTCGGTGCCGGGGGCGGGTGTGTCCTGGGTGAACATGTTCAGGTCCACAGCGGCCAGACCGTTGCTCAGGAGCACGAACAGGATCCAAAGCAGCACGGCCAGGCCGAGCGCCATGGATGCCATGGACAGCGTCAAACCGATGGCATTGGCCGAACGGCGCTTGCGGTAGAGAGACTGATTGAATTCCATGATCAGATGCCTTTGGCTTTCTCGGCGCGCACGATCATCCACTTGGCCAGGCCCAGCACGACGAAAGTGATGACGAACAGCAGGAAGCCCAGCGCAAACAGCGCCGAGATGTGGAAGTCGGCTGCCTCGCCGAATTCGTTGGCCAGGGTCGAGGCGATCGAGGTCCCCGGCGAGAACAGCGAGGTGGGCATGCGGTTGGCGTTGCCGATCACGAAGGTCACGGCCATGGTCTCGCCCAGCGCACGCCCCATGCCCAGCATCACGCCACCGATCACGCCCTTCTGGGTGTAGGGCAGCACCACGTAGCGCACCACCTCCCAGGTCGTGCATCCCAGACCGTAGGCCGACTCGCGCAGGATGGGCGGCACGATTTCGAACACGTCACGCATCACCGCCGCCACGAAGGGCAGCACCATGAAGGCCAGCACGATGCCGGCGGCGAGGATGCCGATGCCGTTGGTGCTGCCACCGAACAGGAATCCGATCAGGGGCATGCCGCCCATGACCTTCTGCACCGGCACCTGGAAGTAGTCGGCATACAGGGGCGCAAACACGAACAGGCCGAACATGCCGTAGATGATCGAGGGCACGGCCGCCAGCAGTTCGATGGCCGTGCCCAGCGGGCGGCGCAGCCAGACCGGACAGGTTTCGGTCAGGAACAGCGCGATGCCAAAAGCCAGCGGAACCGCGATCAGCAGGGCGATGGCAGCACTGGCCAGGGTGCCGACGATGGCGATCGCGGCACCGAATTCTTCATTGATGATGTCCCACTCGACATACCAGATGAAACGCAGGCCGAACTTCTGGAAGGCCGGCCAGGCGTTGATGAACAGGGAAACGATGATGCCCAGCAGGGCAACCAGCACCAGCAGCGAAAACGCCTGCGTGACGCGGTGAAAGAACATGTCCTGAAGTCGTTGCCGCCGGGCAATCGAGATCATCTGGGGATTGCCCGTCTGGGCGGGTGCGTCGTCTGGGACGGTCATGCTTGCTCCAACGCTCATGGGAACTCCGCTACCGATTGTGCTGGTCAACTGACCGAAAAACGAGGCCCGCCGGCATGAAAGTCACACCGGCGGGCACCAGGGCCTCGGGGCCGGATTACTTCTGCACCTGCGACCAGACCTTGCTGCGGATCTGTTCGGTCAGGGCGTCGGGCAGCGGCACGTAGTCAAGGTCGGAGGCCAGCTTCTTGCCATTCTTGAAGGCCCAGTCGAAGAACTTCAGGGCTTCGTTGGAAGCAGCCTTGTCTTCCGGAGACTTGTACATCAGGATGAAGGAGGCGGTGGACACCGGCCAGGCGTTGTCACCCTTGGCATTGACCATGGAGATGCCCATGCCAGGAGCGCTGAACCAGTCGGCGTTGGCGGCAGCGGCGGCAAAGGTGACGTCGTCGGGGCTGACGTACTTGCCATTGGCGTTCTGCAGCTGCATGAAGTTCATCTTGTTCTTCTTCACATAGGCGTATTCCACGTAACCCAGCGCGCCCTTGACGCGGTTGACGTTGGCGGCCACGCCTTCGTTGCCCTTGCCACCCACGGAAGAAGCGGCAGGCCACTTGACGGCAGCGCCCTTGCCCACGGTGTCGGCCCATTCCTTGCTGACCGCGGTCAGGTAGTCGGTCCAGTTGAAGGTGGTGCCCGAACCGTCGGCGCGGTGCACCACGGTGATGTTTTCATCGGGCAGCTTCTTGCCAGGGTTCAGGGCCACCAGCTTGGCGTCGTTCCACTTGGTGATCTTGCCCAGGAACATCTCGGCCAGCACCGGGCCGGTCACGCGCAGTTCGCCGGGCTGGAAGCCGTCGAGGTTGATCACGGGCACGGTGCCACCGATGATGGCGGGGAACTGGATCATGCCGTCCTTGTCGAGGTCTTCGCCCTTGACCGGCGCGTCGGTCGCACCGAAGGTCACGGTCTTGGCGCGGATCTGCTTGATGCCGCCGGAGGAGCCGATGGACTGGTAGTTCAGGCCGGTGCCGGTCTGAGCCTTGTAGGCTTCGGCCCACTTGGCGTAGACGGGGAACGGGAAGGTGGCGCCGGCGCCGGTGATGTCGGCGGCAAAAGCGGCGCCCATGGCCACGGTGGCCAGGGCCGCGGCAGCGACGGTCTTCAGAAGGGTGCGTTTGGTGTTCATCAGTGTCCTCACGTTGGGTGAAAAGGCATTCACAGAAGGCACTCTAGGGATCAAATATGACACAAGCGTGACATTCCGGATTTGTCATGTGACAACCCGGCTTCGTGCCAAACCGCGGGACCGGCTGAAGGCCTGTGGACCGACGCCAGCGTGCCCCGGCGCTGTCACCGCGATGCGTCACAATCGGGCCATTCTTCGAGTTCTTGTGCACCGCACAACGTCCGCACCCCATGCAAAACGGAACCCTTCTGGCCGCGATTGACCTCGGCTCCAACAGCTTTCGCCTCGAAATCGGCCGCTACCACTCCGGACACATCGAACGCGTCGAGTACATCAAGGAAACCGTGCGCCAGGGCAATGGCCTGGACGACAACAAGATGCTCAGCCAGGCGGCCATGCAGCGGGGCTGGGAATGCCTGGCTCGATTTGCCGAACGGCTGCACGGCTTCACCCGGCAGCAGGTTCGGGCGGTCGCCACCCAGACCCTGCGCGAGGCGCGCAACCGGGATGACTTTCTGGGGCAGGCCCAGACCACGCTGGGCTTTGCCATCGAGGTGGTGTCCGGGCATGAAGAGGCGCGACTGATTTACCAGGGCGTGTCCCGGCTGCTCCCTCAATCCGATGAGCGGCGACTGGTGATCGACATCGGTGGCCGCTCCACCGAGATGATCCTGGGCCAGGGCTACGAGGCCCGGGCGATGGAGTCCTATCGGCTGGGCAGCGTGGCCTGGTCGGGACGCTATTTTCCCAAGGGCGTCTGCACCACCGGTGCGTTCAAGACCGCCGAGGTGGCCGCCAAGGCGGTCCTGGACGAGGCCCTGGACACCTTCACCCCGGGCCAGTGGGACGTGGCCTACGGATCCTCCGGCACCGTGGGCGCGGTGGCCGACATCCTGGGCGCCAACGGATGGCCGGTGGGCACCGTCTCCCGGGCGGGCCTGGACTGGCTGGTGGAACGCATGGTCCGTACCGGTCAGGTCGACCAGTTGCGGCTGGAGGGCCTCAAGGATGACCGCCGTCCGGTGCTGGCCGGAGGTGTCAGCGTGCTGCGCGCCCTGTTCGACCTGTTCCACATCAACGAAATGCAGCCCGCCCAGGGCGCGCTGAGGCAAGGCGCCCTGTACGACCTGATCGACCGCGAGACCGATGGCACCGACGTGCGCGAGCGCACCGTGCGCTGGCTGGCCGAGCGCTTCTCGATCGACGCCGCCCAGGCCGAACGGGTGAGCACCGTGGCCACCGCCCTGTTCGCCCAGATCGCCGCCGGAGATCCGCAGAACGGGCGCTACTCGCAGAAGCTGGCGTGGGCCGCGCGCCTGCACGAGATCGGGACGCACATCTCGCACGACCGTTCCTACTACCACGGCGCCTACATCCTGGACAACGTCGATGCGCCCGGGTTTTCGTTTCCCGAGTTGCACCGCATGAGCCAGCTGGTCCTGGGCCAGCGCGGCAAGCTGCGCAAGATGGAAGCCTCGCTGGCCGACGAGCTGTTTGCCAAGCAGCTGCTGAGCCTGCGCCTGGCCGTGCTGCTGTGCCATGCGCGGCAGATGCCCGAACACGAATCGATCCGTTTGAGCTACAAGAACGGCAGCTTCAAGCTGGGCACCTCCGCCGGCTGGGCCAAACGCTTTCCGCAATCGGCCTGGCTGCTGGGAGAGGAGATCCAGGCCTGGCAGAAGACGCCCTGGAAGCTGTCGGGCGACATCCGCTGAGACGGGCACGGATTCACCGATAACGGTGTATACGGTTTATACTGTTTATCTGCAAACAACCATCCGAAAGTCCGACATGAGTACATCCGTGCCCAAGAAGCCCAAGCTGGTCCGCGACAGCTTCACCATCCCCAAGGCGGAATACGCCGCCATCGAAGCCCTCAAGACCCGCGCCATCGCTCTGGGCACTTCGGTCAAAAAGAGTGAACTGCTGCGTGCCGGCCTGATGCTGCTGCAGGCGCTGAACGACGCCGGGTTCAAGAACGCCCTCGCTGCGGTGCCGGCGCTCAAGACCGGCCGTCCGGTGAAAGAGGAGAAACCGGTCAAGAGCAAGGCCACGCCCGCCAAGGCCGCGGTCAAGGCGGCCGCCCCCGCCGGCAAGGCGGCTGCGCGTGCCGCGGCACCGGCCACGCCTGCAGCACCCAAGGCGGCCCAGCCGGTCGCCCGCAAGAGCCCCCGCCCGGCGCCAGCTCGCAAGACCGCAGCCCGTCCAGCGGTCAAGGCCGCCAGCAACTGAGGCAGCGAACGTTCAGATCAGTTCCGGGGTCTGCACCGTGACCACCACGGTGCGCGCCACCCCTTCGCGCTCGCGGTGGCGCAGCCACCAGAGCGCGCCTTTCTTGACAGCACAGTCCGCTTCGGTCAGCCCCAGCAGGCGCGCGATCACCTGACCCAGCATGGGCTGGTGCCCGACCACCAGCACCGGCGACTTGCCCTGCGGCCATTGAACGAGATCCAGCAAGGCCTGCGGATCGCCCTCGGGTGCCAGTTCGTCGCGCAGCTTGTACTTGCGGCCCAGCGCCAGCACCGTCTGCTCGCAGCGCTGCGCCGGACTGGCGAAGATGCGTGCGCCATCCGGCAACTGGCGGTCCAGCCAGGCGGCCATGCGCAGCGCCTGTTTTTCACCCCGTGGCGTCAGGCGCCGCTGCAGATCCAGCGCATCGCCCTGGGCCCCGTGGGCCGGGTCCGGGTGTTCCTGGGCTTCGGCATGCCGCCAGAGGATCAGATCCATGCCGCGGCTCCCCTGTTCAGCCCTTGCTGCCGTACCGCGCCATCAGGCTGGCCTGGGCCGAGTGCTGGGCCACCGAGCGGCCACGCCCGCCCGCCGGCGCCGCGGCGGGCAGGTAGCGGCCGTCGGGTTGCAGCAACCAGGCATCGCGGTTGTCATGCAGATAGGCGCTCAGGCACTCTTCGATGATCCGGTGCCTCAGCGCCGTGTCGGTGACCGGCCAGGCCAGTTCCACCCGCCGCAGCATGTTCCGGTTCATCCAGTCGGCGCTGGACAGCCACAGCTCTTCCACGCCGTCGACTCGGAAATAGAACACCCGCGAGTGTTCCAGCAGACGGCCGATGACCGACCGCACCCGGACGTTGTCGGTCACCCCCGGCACCTGGGCCGGCAGGATGCAGGCGCCGCGCACGATGACGTCGATCTTCACCCCCTGCTGCGAGGCCAGGGCCAGCGTGCGAGCGAGCGGCTCGTCGGTCAGCGCATTCATCTTGAGGACGATGCGCGCCTCCTTGCCCGCCCTGGCCGCGGCAGCGGCCGCCTCGACCTTCTCTGTCATGACACGGTGCAGGTGGAACGGTGCAATCAGCGCCTTGTTCAGTTTCGGCAGGCGGTTCTGGCTGGCCAGGTGCAGGAAGATCTGGTCCAGGTCGGCGGTCAGCGCCTCGTCGGCGGTGAGGTGGCTCAAGTCGGTGTACAGCCGGGCCGTGCCCGGGTTGTAGTTGCCGGTGGACAGGTGGGCGTAGCGGCGCAGGCGGCCGTTCTCGCGCCGCGTCACCAGCAGCATCTTGGCGTGCGTCTTCAGGCCGACCACCCCATAGACCACCTGTGCGCCCACCGATTCCAGCCGCTCGGCGTAGTTGATGTTGGCCTCTTCGTCAAAGCGGGCCTTGAGTTCCACCACGGCGGTCACTTCCTTGCCCCGGCGCACGGCCTCGCGCAGCAGGTCCATCAGCTCCGACTTGGAGCCGGTTCGGTAGATGGTCTGCTTGATGGCCAGCACGTTTGGATCTTCCACCGCTTCGCGCAGGAAAGCCAGCACCGCATCGAAGCTCTCGTAGGGCTGGTGGATCAGCACCTCGCCCTGCTGCAGGCGGTCGAAAAAGGACTGCCCCGGCGTCAGCCCGGATGGCCATCCCGCGTTGTAGCGCTCGAAACGCAGTGCCGGCGCGTCGATCTGGTCAATCAGCTGGTTCAGGCGCACCAGGTTGACCGGACCCGGCACACGGAACAGGGCCTGATCCGGCAGCGCAAACTGCGCCAGCAGGAAACCCGAAAGGAATTCTGAACAGCCGGCCGACACTTCCAGCCGCAGGGCCTCGCCGTAATGGCGCTGCTGCAGCCCCTTGCGCAACGCGGTGCGCAGGTTCTTGACCTCTTCCTCATCCACCGCGAGATCGGAATGGCGGGTGACGCGAAACTGCGAAAACTCGGTGACCTGCCGACCCGGGAACAGATCGGCCAGGTGCGAGCGGATCAGACTGGAAATGGACACGAAGTGCATCTGCCGGGAACCCTTGACGGGCGGCATGCGCACGAAGCGCGGCAGGATGCGTGGCACCTTGACGATGGCCACCTCGTTCTCGCGCCCGAAGGCATCCTTGCCGGAGAGGCGCACGATGAAGTTCAGCGACTTGTTGGCCACCTGCGGGAACGGGTGCGCCGGGTCCAGGCCCACCGGAATGAGCAGCGGCTGCACCTCGCGCTGGAAATACTCGCGCACCCAGCGGCGCTGACGCGGGTTGCGTTCGCCGTGCGTCACCAGCTTGATGCCCTTCTTCTCCAGCTGGGGCAGCAGTTCGTCGTTGTAGATCGAATACTGCTGCGCCACCAGGTCATGCAGCTTGTCGCAGATGCGCTGGTAGCTGCCGGCGGTGCAGGTCCCCTGCTGTTCATTGGCCTTGAAGGCGGCCAGTTGCGGCGCCATGCGCACCTCGAAGAATTCGTCCAGGTTGGACGAAACGATGCTCAGGTAGCGCAGGCGTTCAAGCAGGGGAACATCCGGGCGGCGGGCCCAGTCCATGACCCGTTCATTGAAAGCCAGGATGCTGTGGTCGCGGTCGAGAAAGACCATCCTGGAAGATGTGGGGTGCTCGGTCATGGGGCGCTATTGTCGGGTCGGTGTGCCATGGTTTCGTGACGATTATTGGTAGTTATCGTGACGATTGCGTGACACATCAGCCAGCCCGATCCGGACGCGGTGACCATCCCCTGCGCAACAGGTCAGAAAACGTGCTCGGCCGTGCGGGCCATGCCTTGCTGGGAGCCGTCTGCCGAAGGTGGCAACCAATGGACGATCTCCAGCCGGCCATCCATGTGCTCGACCAGCGCCGACAGACTTTCCACCCAGTCACCGTCGTTGCAGTACAGCGTGCCGTCGATGGTGCGCATTTCCGCCCGGTGGATGTGGCCGCAGACCACGCCCTGGTAGCCGCGGTGGCGCGCCTCGGCCGCCACGGCGCCCTCGAAGTCGGAGACGTAGTTCACCGCCTTCTTGACCTTGTGCTTGAGGTACTGCGAAAGCGACCAGTACGGCAGGCCCATGCGGGCACGCAGGGAGTTGAAGTGGCGGTTGACACGCAGGATGAATTCGTAGAGGTGGTCGCCCACGTAGGCCAGCCACTTGGCGTACTGGATCACGCCATCAAAATAGTCTCCGTGCACCACCCACAGGCGGCGCCCGTCGACCAGCGTGTGCACCGCCTCGTTGGAGACCTCGATGCCACCGAAGTTGTGGCCGTCGAACTGGCGCGCGAACTCGTCGTGGTTGCCCGGCACGAAGACCACGCGGCAGCCCTTGCGGGCCCGCCGCAGCAGCTTCTGCACCACGTCGTTGTGGGCCTGGGGCCAGAACCATTTTCGGCGCAGCTGCCAGCCATCAATGATGTCGCCCACCAGGTACAGGGTGTGGCTGGGGTGGTGCTTGAGGAAGTCCAGCAGCGCCTGGGCCTGGCAGCCGGCCGTTCCCAGGTGCAGGTCGGAGATGAACACGCAGCGGTAGCGGGCGCGCTCGCCGGGGTCGTGGGCGCCTTCGTCGTCGGCCGCTTCGTGGATGGCGGCCGGCAGCCCCGCGGGCACGGCAGAGCGCGCCGCCCAGCCCCCCAGTGCCTCGAATGCGGTGCGCATCACGCCCCCAGGAAGTGCTTGCGGTACCGGGCCGGCAGGTCGGCCAGGCGCATCATCAGCGGCAGATCGGCGGCATTGAAATCGGGGTCCCAGGCCGGCGGACCCAGCACCTTGGAGCCCAGGCGCAGATAGGCCTTGATCAGGGCCGGCGGTTCCACCCTCAGGCTGTCGTCGAGTTGCTCCACCGGCAGCGGCAGCCGCGGACGCACGTGAAATTCGATCGATGCCAGGTGGGTTTCACGCACCTGCCGCCAGATGCTGGCGGCCGCGTGGCCACCGCCCACCCGGCCGTGCGGCCCTTCCATGTTCATCGGGATGCTGGCGCACCCGATCATGGTGTCCAGGCGGTTGCGGACCATGAACTCGCCCAGCGCGCCCCAGAGCGCCATGATCACGCCACCATGACGATGGTCCCTGTGCACGCAGCTGCGGCCCAGTTCGACCATGCGGTCGCGCAGGGTGCGCAACCGGGTCAGGTCGAATTCGGTGTCGCTGTAGGTGCTGCCCACGCGCTTGGCCTGCACCGGTGTGAGCACGCGGTAGGTGCCGATCACCTGTCGGGTGGCGGCATCGCGCACCAGCAGGTGTTCGCAGTAGTCGTCGAACAGGTCCACATCATGGCCTGGCACCGACTTGGGCAGCGTGGCGCCCATTTCACCCGCAAACACCTCGAAGCGCAGGCGCTGCGCCTCGCGGACTTCGTCCAGATGGCGGGCCCAGGTGACCTCAAGCCCGGCCGGGGCGAGCAGCGCCTGGGGCTGGAAGTCGGTTCGCGGCGCCATGGCCTGCACCGGACGGTTCACGGCGGCATGGATCAACGCGGCATCGGGCAGGCGGTTCATGGCGATCTCCTGAATCGGGGCGCCCGTCACAGGCACCGTGTAGCATGGTTTCGTCGTCATGAACCTGCATTCTGGGAACCGGAAGTGACTCATCCATGGCAAGGCCATGAACCTTTCATGACATCGCCTCGTGCAGCAGGGCGTCATGCGCCCCACGTCACGGAACCGTCATCAAACTGGCCGATAATTCAATTTTCATTGAACAATTGACGGGTATCGACCCGGTTCCTACGGAGCACACGCATGAAAGTCGGCATCAACGGCATGGGCCGCATGGGGCGGCTGGCCCTTCGCGCAGCCTTCGGCGCCATCGAACGCGAAACCATCGACCCCCGCAGCGGCAATCGTCTGGAAGTCGTGCACCTCAACGAAATCAAGGGCGGCTCCGCAGCCACCGCCCATCTGCTGGCCTTTGACACGGTGCAAGGCAAGTGGCGGGCCGACATCTCGGCCGAGGGCGGCGACGCCATCCGCATCAACGATCAGCGCCTGAGCTTCAGCGAATACGCCACCGCCGCCGAGATACCCTGGGGCGACCTGGGCGTGGACCTGGTGCTTGAATGCACCGGCAAGTTCCTCACCCCCGAGACCCTGCAGGGCCACCTGGACCGCGGCGCGAAACGCGTGATCGTGGCGGCCCCCGTCAAGGTGGGCGATGTGCTGAACATCGTGGTTGGCGTGAACGAGCACCTGTACAACCCGGCGCGCGACCGCATCGTCACCGCAGCCAGCTGCACCACCAACTGCCTGGCCCCGGTGGTGAAGGTGGTGCACGAAGCCATCGGCATCCGCCACGGCCAGATCACCACACTGCACGACCCGACCAACACCAACGTGGTGGTGGACGCACCGCACAAGGACCTGCGGCGGGCCCGCAGTGCCATGGTGAACATGGCGCCGACCACCACCGGCAGCGCCACCGCCATCGCGCTCATCTACCCCGAGCTCAAGGGCAAGCTCAACGGCCACGCGGTGCGCGTGCCGGTGCTCAACGCTTCGCTGACCGACTGCGTGTTCGAGCTCAACCGCGCCACCACGGCAGAAGAAGTGAACGCGCTGTTCGAGGCCGCCGCCAACGGCCCGCTGGCCGGTATTCTGGGCTACGAGAACCGCCCGCTGGTGAGCGCCGATTACGCCCGTGACACGCGCAGCGCCATCGTCGATGGCCTCTCGACCCTGGTGACCGACGGCACGCTGCTCAAGGTCTACGCCTGGTACGACAACGAGATGGGCTACGCCACCCGGATGGTG
>Ga0209066_10003444_pt1 | contig 18048 bp, 21 predicted proteins | sample All_14_2_FD_187198 | JGI IMG/M metagenome (GOLD analysis project Ga0209066, IMG submission 187198) | Freshwater microbial communities in response to fracking from Pennsylvania, USA - Allegheny Zone_MetaG_DW_15 (SPAdes) (version 2) ... | reverse complement strand
GATTCCGCGCTGAAAATGGGCGAGTGGTTTGATTTGCTGGCGGATGAATTCTCCTTGCCCAGAGCGCCGCGTTTGGCGCGGGAAGAGGTCAAGCAGGCGGTATCGCCCATGCAATGGTCATTCATGCGTGAATCGCGCCAGCTGGACAATGGCCGCATGAAGCGCGAACTGGGTGTCTTTTTGCGCTACCCGACGGTTGACTCAGGAATCAAGAAAAATAATGAAAAATAAGGATTTTGTATGCTGTGGATAAAAGCGTTTCATCTGGTTTTCGTTGTCAGCTGGTTTGCCGGCCTGTTCTATTTGCCGCGCATTTTTGTCAATCTTGCCATGGTGGCGGATACGCAGTCGGCCGAATATCAGCGCTTGCTGCTCATGGCCAAAAAGCTGTATCGCTTTGTTACGCCAATCGCGGTACTGGCGATAGGCCTGGGCTTTTGGTTGTGGTTCGGCTTCGGCTTTTCGGGCGGCTGGCTGCATGCCAAAACCGCGTTGGTCGCGGGGCTCGTGGCTTACCATGTTTGGTGCGGCCGCTTGCTGGCGCAATGTGTTGCGGGCAAGACGCCGCATGGGCATGTGTGGTTTCGCTGGTTTAATGAAGTGCCGGTGATCGTGCTGGTCGCGATTTGTATCCTGGTGGTTGTTAAACCTTCTTTTTGAAAGTAATCCTGTTGATGAATGCCTATTTTGCAACTTGCCCGCGTGGCCTGGAAGAACTCTTGGCGGAGGATTTAACCGCCTGTGGCGGCAGTTATGTGGCGCGTGTGCCGGGAGGTGTTGCGGCCAGTGGCGATTTGGCGTTCGAGTATCGCGTGAATCTCGAATCGCGCATTGCCACGCGGCTTTTGCGCCGTGTTGCCAGCGCCGACTATCGCAATGAGGCGGATATTTATCAGCTCGCCTACAGCACTGCCTGGCAGCAGCTGTTTTCGGTTGATCGCTCGATTCGGGTGTATGTCACGGCGATCAAGTCGCCCTTGAAAAGCCTGGAATTCATCACCCTGAAAGTGAAAGATGCGGTGTGCGACCGCTTTCGCGCCGAGACCAGCCGCCGCCCCAGCGTGAATACCAAAAACCCTGAAGTGCGCATCCATGTGTTCCTGACTGATCGCAACGCGACACTGTATCTCGATACCTCGGGCGAGCCGTTGTATCTGCGTGGACACAAGCTGGCCAAGGTGGGCGCGCCGTTAAAAGAAAATCTGGCCGCAGGCATTTTGCGCTTGACCGGCTGGCAGCCCGGTACACCTTTGCTGGATCCGATGTGCGGCAGTGGCACGTTTTTGCTGGAAGCCGTGCAAATCGCCCTGGATGATGCGCCGGGTTTATCGCGCGAGCCGGGCGGTTTTGGTTTTGAACATCACAAGGCATTTAACCCCACGTTATGGCGCAGCCTGCAGCGAGGGGCGGCAGAGCGTCGGCGCGAAGTGTCTGCGCAAGATGGCCTGCAGATTTTCGGTAGTGATATGGATGCCGATGCAGTAAGCCGCACGCGGCAAAATCTGGCGCATGCCGGGCTGGATGGCATCGTTGAGCTGGAACAAGCCGATATCCTCAAACGCACAGCACCTGCGGCCAGTGGCGTGATGGTCGCCAACCCACCGTATGGCGAGCGCCTGGGCAGCGCGGAGGAGCTGGCGGCGTTTTATCCGCTGCTGGGCAATGCGTTAAAACAGCATTTTGCTGGCTGGCACTGCTGGTTTTTGTCTGCCGACACCCAGTTACCCAAACTCATTCGGCTGCAAACTTCACGCAAAACACCGCTTTACAACGGTGCGCTGGAATGTCGTTTGTACGGTTTTGATATGGTGGCAGGTAGCGCACGCCGCAAGGTGATAGATGGTCAGTAGATTAGGCTGGACGGCGCGCAGCGCGTTGTTGCACGATAGCCCTTGCCCCAAACCAAAACACACTTCAAAGATAAGTAGCGCTAAACCAAGGCCAGAGATAACGATAGCTTGCGCCAGCAAAAATCATAGCCCACAACCATTTATTGGTGAGGATGTGAAATAACGACAAGGGTTCATCTGCGCGCGAGCCTGTTTTTTCCTGTGCAGTACGAGCCTTCTGTGTGACAGGTGTGCGGGAAACGGTCGGGCTGCTGAACGAATCGACTTTAACTGGCAAACTATCTTCTGCTTCGATTTTTTTGCATGCTTCGCCGAATGGAATGTTCAGCCGTTTAGCTAAACGAATGGCGCGTACCATCACATTGGTTTCCGCCAAGAACACCAGTTCTGCTGCTATTTCAATAGGGAAGCCTTGGCGTGAACCATCACGCGAGTCAAAAATTAACTCGCGCACGAAAATATTCAGCTCCGGCGAGCCCCATAGGCCACAGATTTTTTTTGTTAAATGATCAATGCTTTCTAACGCGGCGCGCGAGGAATCAACCTGGCTGGATAATTGTGTAACAGACATGGTGTTCAAACAATATCGAGATGGCCAATGCCGGAATGCAAATCTTTATTGTGCGACTCTTTGCCGTGTAACTTGAGCATGAGGCGTACTTCGTTCATTGAGTCAGCGAAGCGCAGGGCATCGTCGTAACTGATGCGATCCGCTTCATGCAGATCAAACAAGGCTTGATCAAAGGTCTGCATGCCGAGTTCGCGCGATTTTTTCATGATCTCTTTAATTTCATGCACATCGCCTTTGTAGATTAGATCAGAAATTAATGGTGAGTTAAGCAGCACTTCAACGGCAGCAGCACGCCCCTTGCCTTCTTTGACGGGGATCAGGCGTTGCGAGACAATGCCTTTTAAATTCAGCGACAAATCCATGAGCAGCTGCGGGCGACGTTCCTCCGGGAAAAAGTTGATGATGCGATCCAGAGCCTGGTTGGAGTTGTTGGCATGCAGGGTACCCAGGGCGAGATGGCCGGTTTCGGCGAAGGCAATGGCGTGCTCCATGGTTTCGCGGTCACGAATTTCGCCAATCAAGATGACGTCTGGTGCTTGGCGCAGGGTATTTTTTAGCGCAATTTCCCATGAGTCGGTATCTACGCCGACTTCGCGCTGAGTAATCACACAGTTTTTGTGTTCATGCACATATTCAACGGGGTCTTCAATCGTGATGATGTGGCCATGGCTGTTTTGGTTACGATAGCCGATCATCGCTGCCAATGAAGTGGATTTTCCGGAGCCTGTGCCACCAACAAAAAGCACTAACCCGCGCTTGGACATCACGATGTCCTTGAGCACTGGCGGTAGTTTGAGCTCATCAAAATCTGGAATTTTTACATTGATCGTACGTAATACCATACCGACACGGCCTTGCTGAACAAAAGCATTCACGCGAAAGCGCCCGATACCCGAGGGGGAAATAGCGAAATTGGCCTCCTTGGTTTCTTCAAACGCCGCTGCCTGCTTGTCGTTCATGATGGCGCGCGCTAATTCTTGCGTGTGCTGAGGTGTTAAGACTTGCGTCGTTGCCGGCGTGAGCTTGCCATCAATTTTCATGGCGGGCGGGAAGCCGGAAGTAATAAACAAGTCAGAGCCATTTTTGTGCATCATCATGGCCAATAGCTGGTACATGAATTTCAAGCCTTCATCGCGTTCCATGGTTTTCCTTAAGCAATTCTTCGATGATTAACCGAGAAAATTATCTTTATTAGCGGCTTTAGTGCGTGCTTCGGTGGGTGAGATGATGCGGCGTTTAACCAAGTCTTGCAGGTTTTGATCCAGTGTTTGCATGCCGAATTGCTGGCCTGTTTGTATTGAAGAATACATTTGCGCAACTTTCGCTTCGCGAATCAGGTTGCGAATGGCGGGAGTGCCGATCATGATTTCATGGGCGGCAACACGGCCGGTACCATCCATGGTTTTGCATAAGGTTTGTGAAATGACAGCTTTAAGGGATTCAGACAGCATGGCACGTACCATTTCTTTTTCTGCTGCAGGAAAGACATCAATAATCCGGTCGATCGTTTTAGCGGCAGAGGAGGTATGCAGGGTACCAAATACCAGATGGCCGGTTTCCGCAGCGGATAAGGCTAAGCGTATGGTTTCCAGATCGCGCATCTCGCCCACCAGGATAACGTCTGGGTCTTCGCGGAGCGCGCTGCGCAGGGCGTTATTGAATGAGAGGGTATGTGGCCCGACTTCGCGCTGATTGATGAGGCATTTTTTGGATTCATGAACAAATTCAATGGGGTCTTCTACGGTCAAAATATGGCCGAATTCATTTTCATTTTTGTGGTTAACCATGGCCGCCAGGGTGGTGGATTTGCCGGAGCCTGTCGGTCCGGTAACAAGCACAATGCCACGTGGTTGGTCTGCGAGTTCAGCAAAAATTTTTGGCGCTTTCAGATCGTCTAACGACAAGATTTTCGAAGGAATTGTTCGCATGACAGCACCTGCGCCACGATTTTGCACAAAGGCGTTCACGCGGAAACGTGCCAGGTTAGGCACGGCAAAAGAAAAGTCACACTCCAGATTTTCTTCATATACCTTGCGCTGGCCATCATTCATGATGTCATAGATCATGCCGTGCACTTCCTTGTGCTCCATCGGTGGCAGATTGATGCGGCGCACATCGCCATGCACGCGAATCATGGGTGGCAAACCGGCAGAAAGATGCAAATCTGATGCACTATTTTTAACGACAAAGCTCAAGAGTTCGGTAATGTCCATGAAATTTTCCTATAAAAGGGTGCGGTATACTTTCAGCGCGTTATATGACAACAATCCAAACCAACTTGCAAGCAGTTCACGCCCGTATCGCAGCGGCTTGCGTGCGGGCTGGACGACCGGAGAACAGTGTTACGTTGCTGGCGGTGTCAAAAACATGCCCGGCAACAAAAGTGATCGATGCGATCTCTTGTGGACAGAATGCTTTTGGCGAGAATTATGTACAAGAAGGCGTGGACAAAATTATCGCACTCGCCAATGAGCATACCCGGTTGAATACAACTGAAAACCAGGCGTTAAACCCGGTATTGAATCTCACCTGGCATTTTATTGGCCCGTTGCAAAGCAATAAAACGCGGTTAGTGGCTGAATATTTTGATTGGGTACAATCAATCGATCGATTGAAAATTGCTGAACGTTTAGCGATGCAACGGCCGGAATATTTACCGCCTTTGCAAGTCTGTATCCAGGTAAATATATCGGGCGAGGCGACCAAAAGCGGATGCTCGCCTATAGATCTGCCTGTGTTAGCCCAGGCGATCAGGGCATTGCCGGGTTTGTGTTTGCGTGGCTTAATGGCAATTCCCGAGCCTTCGGATGATGAGGCGCTGCAGTATCGACAATTCAGACAGTTGAGTGGCTTATTGGCACAGCTTAACGCTGAGGGGTTTGCCCTGGATACGTTGTCAATGGGCATGTCACACGATTTGGAAATGGCGATTCTGGCCGGGGCAACGATGGTACGCGTAGGGACAGCAATTTTTGGCGAGCGGGTGATCGCTTGAGTGAAGCTTAGGTGTATCCGACAGTTATTGATTGGTAAACAACACAAGTAGATGGTGGAAATCTTTATGAAAATTACATTTATCGGTGGTGGCAATATGGCTACTGCACTCATCGGCGGGCTGCTGAAAAAAGGTTATTCAGCAGCGGCAATGCAGGTCGTTGAACCTTATGCTGAGGCGCGAGATCGTTTGACAGAGGTTTTTGGTGTTCGTGCGATAACTGCAGTTGATCCGGCAGCATTGCATTGCGATGTGCTTGTGCTGGCGGTTAAGCCGCAGCAGATGAAGGCTGCCGTGGCTGATTTGGCAGGCAAGCTTTCCACGCAAGTGGTGTTGAGTATTGCCGCTGGATTGCGCGTGGCGGATATGGCCGCATGGCTGGGTTACAACAAAATTGTGCGGGCAATGCCGAATACGCCGGCCTTGATTGGTGCCGGCATGGCGGGTTTATTTGCTGACCCAAGCGTGAATGAAGAGGAGCGGCAGCAGACTGACAAAATTCTGCAAGCTGTTGGTATGACAGTATGGGTTAAAGATGAGGCGCAAATTGATGTAATTACTGCGGTGTCTGGTAGCGGGCCAGCGTATGTTTTTTACTTTATTGAGGCGCTTGAGACGGCGGCGCAAAGTTTAGGGCTGGATGCAGCAGCGGCGCATCAGTTGGCTGTACAAACCTTTGCTGGTGCATCACAGCTGGTGGCGATGAGTGACGAATCTGTGGCGACGTTGCGTGAGCGCGTGACTTCCAAAGGAGGAACTACAGAGGCGGCATTAACGATATTTGCCCAGATGGGGGTGGCAGCCGGAATAGAACAGGGCGTGGTAGCGGCTGCTGTACGCGGACGGGCGCTGGGCGAGTTGTTTGGTCAGTAATTATTTTCCGGGTTATTTTTTATGCTGATGCAACTCCTGATGTTTCTTGTCGATACCCTGGCTGGATTTTTTACGCTGGCTTTGTTGATACGCTTTATTTTGCAGTGGGTTAAAGCGCCGTTCCGTAATCCGCTGGGGCAGTTTGTGATTGCAGTGACTGATTGGGCAGTGCGTCCGACACGACGCCTGATTCCCGGGTTGTTTGGTTTGGATATGGCAAGCCTGGTATTGGCGTGGTTTACACAGCTACTCATGTCTGTTGTATCGGTGGGTTTTTCAGCAGGTGTTACACATCTATTTGAGATGGTTGGCACCGTCTCACCAGCGCCGATATTGATGCTGATGATTCTGGCAGTGATTTTGGTCGCGAAACTGGCCTGCTATGTAATGCTTGGCGCGGTATTGATGTCTGCATTATTTTCTTGGGTGAATCCCAATGCACCATTGGCGGATGTGGTGAATGCAGTGAGCTATCCACTCCTTAAGCCTTTGCGCCGCTGGATTCCTCTTTTGGGTGGTGTGGATCTGTCACCGTTGGCATTTGTCGTGCTGTTGCAAATGTTGATGATGGTGCTCGAACGTCTGCGCTGGGCTGTTATTGCGGGATGAGCTGGCAACAGGTGGGCGCTGATGGCATGCTGCTTAAGCTGCATATTCAGCCCGGCGCGAAAAAAACGGCAGTCGCAGGGCTGCACGGTGATGCGCTAAAAATTCGCTTGCACGCACCGCCGACAGATGGGTTGGCAAATGCCGAATTGATTTCATTCTTGGCGCAGCATTTAGGCGTTCCCAAAGCAAGTGTCTCGCTTTTATCCGGTGCAACTTCACGCGCTAAGCGGGTGCATGTGGCAGGTTTGGGGCTTGAGTCCTTGTTGGCATCAAGCCTTGTTCAGATGATCAATCAGTCGGTTTGATCGTGAGCATAGGCGATGTATCCGTCTATGAGTGTGTAACGTACCCGCCCAGGGAGCTCCAAGCCGAGAAAAGGTGTGTTTTTGCCTTGGCTTTTAAGATGATTGCGGCTGACCTGAAAGCTTGCGGATGGGTCAAACACACAAATGTCAGCGGCTAGTCCTGGTGTAATGCGGCCAACATCAACCCCCATAATGCGTGCCGGACCAATGGTAATGCGAGCAAGTGCTGTGAGCAGCGGCAGCTTCATTTCATTGGCCCATTTCAAGGTGAGGGGGAGCAATAGTTCCAAACCTGTTGCGCCAACTTCTGCTTCGCCAAAGGGTCTTTGTTTGCCATCATCATCCACGGGCGTATGGTCGGAACACAAGGCAGTGATTGCACCAGAGGCCAAGCCTGTGCGTAAAGCATCGCGGTCACGTTGGGTGCGCAAGGGTGGGTCTAGTCGGGCATGCGGATTAAAAAAGCCGATATCGTGATCACATAAATGCAGGTAATGCACGGCTGTGTCGCAGGTGACGGGAATGCCTGCAGCACGTGCAGCAACAATCATGTCGACACCCGCAGCAGAGGAGATGCGAGTCACATGCAGGCGTACGCCAGTTTCGCGGGCTAATTGCAAGAGTGTGGCCAAGGCAATGGTTTCTGCGGCAACGGGTATGCCAGTAAGCCCTAGGCGCGCAGCAATTTCTCCTTCATGGGCGACGCCTGATTGAGCGAGAAAAGGATCTTGTGCTTGCAACCAGACGGGAAAATCAAAAGTGGCGGCATATTGCATGGCGCGCAATAACACTTGTGTATCAACAATCGCTTGGTTCGCCTGGCCAAAAGCCACGCAGCCGGCTTCATGGAGCTCTGCCATTTCGGTTAATTGTTTTCCGGCAAGCTGTACCGTGAGCGCGCCGACGGGATGTACGTGGGCAAACGCTGGCAAGCGTGCGCGATGGGTAAGCATTTCTACCAGCCCGGGTTCATCCAGCACCGGGTCGGTGTCCGGCGGGCAAGCTAGGCGTGTGACACCACCTGCAGCAGCGGCTGCCATTTCGGATTCGAGCGTAGCTTTGTACTCAAAACCGGGTTCTCTTAAGCGGGCGGAAAGATCAATCAAGCCTGGACAGATGATGCAGCCGGTGGCGTCTAGCACCTTTTCGGCTTTGAAGTCTTGCGGCGCCGTCCCGCCAGTGCCGACTATTTTGCCGTTGGCAATGAATACGTCTGCAAGCTGGTCGGTATGGCTTGCTGGATCAACTAGCCGGCCGTTCTGAATGTGAATGTTCATATCAGGCTCCTGACAGCATGGCCATTACCGCCATGCGCACGGCAATACCAAAGGTGACTTGCGGGAGAATGACTGCCTGTCCGCCATCGGCGACGGCGGAGTCAATTTCGACGCCACGGTTCATCGGTCCGGGGTGCATCACGATGGCATCGGGTTTAGCTAATGCGAGCTTTTCAAGGGTGAGGCCGTAAGCCTTGAAATACTCTTGTGCACTAGGCAACAAGGCACCTTGCATGCGTTCATTTTGCAAGCGCAACATCATTACCGCATCGACTCCGCGCAGCCCTTCTTTCATGTCGTGAAACACCCGCACACCCATGCGCTCAATGCCGCTGGGCAAGAGCGTTTTGGGTGCAATCACACGCACTTCCGGTACGCCGAGCGTGGTCAAAGCGTGAATCTGGCTGCGTGCAACGCGAGAGTGCAGCACGTCGCCAACGATAGCGACGGTTAGCTGGGTGAAATCTTTTTTGTAGTGACGGATGGTGTACATGTCCAGCAAGCCTTGCGTGGGATGTGCATGACGCCCGTCGCCAGCATTGATGATGTGGATGTGATCCTGCCCTGTTGCGGCCAGATGTTGCGCTAATAGATAAGGTGCGCCGCTGGCGGCATGGCGAACAACAAACATGTCGGCTTGCATGGCCGCTAAATTGTCAGCGGTATCCAGCAGCGATTCGCCTTTGCTGGCCGAAGATGTGTTGATATTGAGGTTGATGACATCCGCAGAGAGCCGTTTGGCGGCAATCTCGAAGGTGGTACGGGTGCGAGTGGAGTTTTCAAAAAACAGGTTGAAAATGCTTTTGCCTCGCAAGAGAGGCAGCTTTTTCACTTCGCGTTCCGCGACTTCGGTGAAGGGTAGAGCAGTATCTAGAATGCGCGTGAGCATCTCGCGAGATAAGCCTTCAATGCTCAATAGATGGTTCAGCTCACCCTGATGGTTAAGTTGGGGATTGCGGTGTGTGCTGGTCTGCGTCGTCATGGCAATAGAGTCATTTCCCGGTCTCTCCGTGTGATTCCGCCGTTAATTGAAAAGTCAGCGTGCCATCTTCTGCACGTGTCAGGGCAAGCATTTGTGCGGCAGGCAGGGTGATGGTCTGTGCGCAATAAGTTGGCGCAATAGGCAACTCGCGTCCACCACGATCAACCAAAACAGCGAGTTCAATTTTGTCAGGGCGGCCGTAATCGAAAAGCTCGTTCATCGCTGCGCGCGCGGTGCGGCCGGTGTAGAGTACGTCATCGACAATGATGAGATGTGCGCCTTCGGTGGCAAAAGGGAGGTGAGATTTTCCGCCACCTTTATGCAGGCCGCGCTGGTTGTAATCGTCGCGATAGAACGAAACATCAATCACGCCGAGTGTCGTTTGCAGCCCTAGTAGTGTATGTAAGCGAGTGGCAACCCAGGCGCCACCGGTGTGGATGCCAACCAGGATGGTGTGTTTAACATCCACGCTTGGCTGCATTTTTCGGGCGAGTTGCTGGCAGAGTGCTTCAGCGTTGCTTGGTGGTAGCTTATTCATTGGCATGTGGTGTCGTTATTTTTCAGCTATTTCGTGCGTTTGCGCAGCGTGGTGATCCAGCCAGCTTTGCAGGATGATGCGTGCGGCTTCGGCATCTATCGCGGCTTTGCGCTCTTGCCATGAATGTCGGCGCTGGCGAGACGGCGTATCCATCGGATTAAGGGGTTCGCGCAGGGCTGCATCGGCCTCGAGAGAGCTAAAGCGTTCATCTACTTCGTCTACTGGCAGGGCAAAGCGGCCGCGCAGTTGATTGGCAAAACGTGTACACCGCGCGGTCATGTCGTGCGGGCTGCCATCCTCATGGCGCGGACTGCCAACAACCAGGCGCGTTGGCTGCCATTCGCGAATCAGTTCGCCAATAGCGGCAAAGCGCGCTGTATTGTCTTCTTTTTGAATGCATGACAGCGCACGAGCCTGCCCCAGGCGCAATTCGCCGATGGCGACGCCAATGCGCTGCAAGCCAAAGTCAAAAGCGAGCAGAGTTGCATCAGGCATGACCGGCGACATCAGATAAATTGAGAAAATCGACCCCAAGTGATTGCATGGCTGAGGCTAAGCGTGTTTCACTGGGAACATTAAATAAAATATGCGACGAGGCTTCAACGGTGAGCCAGGTATTTTGCGCCAGCTCCCATTCCAGCTGACCGGCTGTCCAGCCGGCATAACCGAGCGTAACCAGTACATCACGGGGTTCACCTGTATCACCCATGGCTTGCAAAATATCACGCGAGCTGGTGAGCGAAATATCATCGGTGACACGCAAGGAGCTTTGCCAGGGATGGCTTGCCCGATGAAGCACAAAGCCGCGATCGGTTTGTACGGGCCCGCCTGAATGCACGGGTAGATTGGCATAACGCTCTGTGGGGGATCCCTCATTTAGCGGAATGGAGACGCGGGCAAACAGTTCGGCCAAACGAATGTCCATCGGGCGGTTAATGATGATGCCAATCGCACCGTCGACGGTGTGTTCGCAAACATAGATTAACGAACGCGAAAAATCTGGGTCTGCCATGGCCGGCATGGCGATTAGAAAATGATTTGTGAGGCAAGTGGTTTCCATAACGATGGTCGTATTGTAAGCTGGCGTGCTATTTTTGTTGGTGTATTTAGCAGTGCTCAAAAGCGCAGTCAAATGGCTTTCTGGCAGACGCTGATTGCAGTTTATGCAGTATTCCTCTTGGGTATCCTATTCGATATGTCTTCGGCTCTGGTCTGGTTTCGCCGTGATTTGCGCATTGAGGATCATGCGGCGCTTTTTCATGCCTTAACAGCGCACGAAGCAGTTTACTGTGTGTTTGTTTTCGACATAAACATTTTGAGTCAGTTGCCCAGCGCAGATCGGCGTATTGAATTTATTTTGAGATCAGTAGAAGCACTGGCAGACGAATTGCAGGCGCTAGGGGGACATTTAATTGTGTTGCATGGGGATCCGGTGCTTGGTATCCCGGCATTAGCTGCGCAATTGAAGGTGCAAGCGGTGTATGCAAATCGAGATTATGAGCCTGCAGCCATGCTGCGCGATGCTGCAGTGAAAGAGGCGCTGTTATCCACAATAGCGGGAGTACCCATCGATTTTTTGACATTCAAGGACCAAGTGATTTTTGAGTGTGATGAGGTGTTGACGCAACAAGGCACGCCTTTTTCAGTATTCACGCCTTATAAAAATGCCTGGCTACAAAAGCTCGCGCCTGTTCATTTGCAAAGTTATCCGGTTGCTCGCCATGCAGGTTCCTTGGTGCCTGAAAATGCGCATGGGCTACGTGCTGATCACGCGATGGGCGAGGGTAAATTGACTGACGTAGTGCGCTATGCCAAGCTGCCGACACTGACTGACTTGGGCTTTGAGCCGACGAATCTGGCCAGCTTACCCATGCCTGTCGGCATGCAGGGTGCGCGCCGTTTATTTTTGGAGTTTACCGAGCGCATCGATCATTACGCGAGCGATCGTGATTTCCCTAGCGCAAATGGTACGTCGAGCTTGTCGCCCCATTTGCGCTTTGGAACCATATCCATTCGCCAGCTGGCGAATTACGCACAGGGTGAAGCGGGTCGTGGTGCAGCAACCTGGCTATCCGAGTTGATCTGGCGCGATTTTTATCACATGATTTTGTGGCATCACCCGCAAGTTGTCACACAGGCGTTCAAGCCTGCGATGAATTCCCTTGCGTGGGACGACAGGCCGGATTTTTTAGTTGCCTGGCAGGAAGGTAGAACGGGTTATCCATTGGTGGATGCAGCAATGCGACAATTGTTGCAAACAGGCCTGATGCATAATCGCTTGCGCATGCTGTCCGCTTCTTTTCTAACGAAGGACTTAGGTGTTGATTGGCGTTTTGGTGAAGCCTGGTTTGCACAGCATCTACTGGATTATGATTTGGCAGCAAACAATGGTGGCTGGCAATGGGCGGCTTCTACCGGCTGTGATGCGCAACCATGGTTTCGTATTTTTAATCCGGTCACTCAGTCTGAAAAATTTGATCCTCAGGGGGTGTTTATTCGTCGCTATTTGCCGGAGTTGGCATCCGTTCCCGAAAAATACATTCATGCCCCCTGGAAAATGCCAAGCAGGCAAGCGGGCTTGTTAATGGGCTATGCTGAGGATGGGGCGACAAACGGTTACCCATTGCCCATTGTTGATCACCTAAACGCCCGTGAGCGAACGCTGCAACGATTTTCTTTGGTTAATAAAGCACAGGCCAATAAAGGACTCAAGGAGAAACTTTCATGAATATTCCGGTAAATACACAAGCAGTTTTCGGGATGATGATCCCTCAAATCGTTTCAAGACTTCGGCAAGTCGGGAGAAGGTTTTTCGTGCTGGGATGTCTCGGTTTATTGCTACCTGCCCCAGTCTTGGCGCAGGTGCCTGATGTAGGGAGTGTTGCGCCTGCCATTACTTTGCCTGATCAAGATGGCAAAACTTGGCGATTGGCAGATCAACGAGGGCATTGGGTTGTTCTGTATTTTTATCCGAAGAATGATACGCCGGGCTGTACTGAGGAGGCATGCCAGTTTCGTGATGACTGGCATGCACTGACCAGCTTGGGTGCTCATGTGGTGGGTGTGAGTGTCGATGCGATCGCCTCGCACAAAAAGTTCTCTTCAAAGTACCATTTACCCTTTCCGTTATTGGCCGATGAAGCTGCGAGCGTAGCTCGCAGTTATGGTGCGGTGTCAGATTTTTTGGTTGTTAAACTAGCCAAACGGTATACCTTCTTGATCGACCCGCAAGGGAAAATTGCAAAAACTTATTTGCAGGTTGATACGTCTCGCCATTCCAAGGAAGTGGTTGAGGATTTGCAGCGGTTGAAAAATAAATGAGCTGGGGACAAGCAACGCCGGAGTGAAAAGCATAGGCGCAAAAAAGCCACGATGAGATAGTTGCTATCTCATCGTGGCTTTTTTATTGGGGTATCATTTTTTCAGGTTGTCACGAATCTCGCGCAACAACACAATATCCTCAGGTGTGGGTGCAGGCGCTGCGTCAGGCGCGGAGCCTTTCAAGCGGTTCACAATTTTTACCATCTGGAAAATGACAAAAGCCAGAATCAGGAAGTTAATCAAAATCGTTAAGAAGTTGCCATAGGCTAAAAGTGATGCACCTGCTTTAGTCAGTGACTCATAAGTTGGTATACCTTCAACTGCTTTAACGGGGGGTGAAAGCTGGATATACATCTCGGAGAAGTTGACGTTGCCAATGACTTTGCCAATGAGCGGCATGATGATGTCTTTGACCAGTGAGTCAACGATTTTTCCAAATGCACCGCCAATGATGACGCCAACGGCCAAGTCCATCACATTGCCTTTGGATATGAATTCACGAAATTCTTGGACCATTCCCATTTATTTTCCTTTTCAAGAGAGTGAAACTTGAGTAATTAACTATAGCAGCCAATCTATGGATCTTCAAAACGATCTTTTTAACTTAAAGTACATACCCTGATGGCGTTTTACCATTCGTAAAAAGACAGAACATCAAGCCATTTGCTTTGAAAACTATACAGGACAAAAAACGAGTCTTTTAAAGCTGTTAATCATATTTAACAATCATATTGGAACCATGATGAAACCAAAAATACTTATCACCCGGCATTTTTTCCCTGAATTGGTCTCGCGACTGCAAATGTATTTCGAGGTGGATAACCATGGTAGCAATGAAGGGTTGCCGCCAGCTGAGTTAAAAGCGCGGTTAGCCGATAAAGCAGGCTTGCTGCTGTCGGTTGCGGATCCATTGCCAGCAGACATTATTGCGGCCGCACCGCATTTGCGTGCAGCATGCAATGTGGGGGTTGGCTACAACAACATTGATGTAGCTGCTTGCACGAAAGCGGGGATAGCTGTCACTAACACACCAGATGTATTGACCGAAACGACAGCTGATTTGGCGTGGGCTTTGTTGATGTCAGTCGCGCGTCGTTTGCCGATGGCAGAACGCTGGTTGCGTGAGGGGCAATGGGGTGCATGGCGCTATGACTTATGGCTGGGCACGGATGTGCATGATGCGACCTTGGGCATTATTGGCATGGGGCGCATTGGTCAAGCGGTGGCGCGGCGTGCCATGGGATTTGGCATGAAAACGATTTATCACAATCGTACGCGTTTAGCTGGGGAGATGGAGGCAAAATATCAAGCTAGTTGGGTAACAAAAGACACGCTGTTGCGTGAAGCAGACTTCGTGCTATTGCTCTTGCCGTACTCGCCTACAGTCCATCACTATATCGGTGAAGCAGAGTTGCGTTTAATGAAGCCGACTGCCCATCTGGTTAACGTCGCCCGTGGCGGTATTGTGGATGATGCGGCATTGATTACGGCGTTACGCGAGCGCCGACTTTGCGGTGCGGGTGTTGATGTGTTTGAAGGCGAGCCAAAATTCAATCCGGATTTTCTGACATTGGATAACGTGGTGCTGACACCGCATATTGGATCAGCTTCAAAACAAGCGCGTATGGCGATGGGGATGCGTGCGGTGGATAATTTGATCGCTGCACTAACAGGTGAGCGGCCGAGAGACTGTGTCAATCCTGAGGTGTTGCGGTAACTGAATGAAACGTCTATCCCCGTAAAAAGTTCAAGGCAAAAAAATGGCGCTCTTAAAAAGAGCGCCATTTTTATTTTCGCTGAACCCAGCAGGAGTGATTGCCTTTGCTAGGTTTAGTTTTGCTTAGCTTAGCTTAGTTTAGTTATGATAAGCCGCCTCACCGTGTGACGTAATATCCAGGCCTTCGCGCTCTTCGTCTTCGGAGACACGCAGGCCAACGATAATGTCGGCGATCTTAAAGGCAATAAATGCAGCAACAGTAGTCCAGACAACTGTCAAGCCGACTGCTTTGGCTTGAATAATCAGTTGGCTGAGAATGCTGCCATAGCCTGCTTGCATTTCAAACCAGTTGTTGTAAAAGCCAACACCACCCAGGCTAGGGGCATTAAAGACGCCTGTCATCAGGGCACCAAAGATACCGCCTAAAGCATGCACACCGAATACGTCCAGCGCGTCGTCAGCTTTGAGCAATTTCTTGAGTCCAGTAACACCCCAGAAGCACAAGGGGCCAACTAGAAAGCCGATGGCAAAAGCACCCGGGATACCAACGTTGCCGGCAGCGGGGGTAATCGCAACCAGCCCTGCAACAGCGCCGGATGCGGCGCCCAGCATGGAAGGTTTGCCCTTGATGAGCCATTCGGTAAATACCCAGGACAAAACAGCACAAGCTGCCGCGAGGAAGGTGTTCATGAAGGCTAGCGCAGCGGAACCGTTAGCTTCCAAAGCTGAGCCTGCATTGAACCCAAACCAGCCGAACCACAGCATGGAAGCGCCAATCATGGTCATGGTCAGGCTGTGTGGTGACATGGCCTCTTTGCCAAAACCCACGCGTTTGCCGAGCATGTAAGCACCGACCAAACCTGCTACGCCAGCATTGATGTGTACCACGGTACCACCCGCGAAATCCAGCGCACCCCACTGCCAGATTAAACCGGCCTTGGCGTTCATTGCATCCACCACGTTGGCTGCGGTGTAAGCATCCGGACCCATCCAGTACCAAACCATGTGTGCGACAGGGATGTAGCTGATGGTGAACCAGATCACGGAGAAAATCAGGATGGCTGAGAATTTGACACGCTCAACGAGTGAGCCAAAAATCAAGCAGAGGGTGATAGCAGCAAATGTGGCCTGGAAAGCAACGAACACAATTTCATACATCGGCGTTGCTTTGCTGAATGTTGCGCCTAATGCAAAGGTGCCAGTGGATGCATCGAACACGCCTTTGAGGAAGAGTCGATCAAAGCCACCGATGAACGCATTGCCCTCAGTAAATGCCAGGCTGTAGCCGTACACGCACCACAACACAGTAATTAACGAGAACACCACGAACACCTGCATTAGCACCGAGAGCATGTTCTTGGTGCGCACCAGGCCACCGTAGAACAAAGCCAGTGCGGGGATAGACATCAACAGCACGAGTGCTGTTGACATCAACATCCAGGCGGTATCGCCTTTATTGGGCACAGGGGAGGGGGCAGCAGCAACGGGAGCCGCTTCAGCAGCGACAGGTGCCGCTATGGCTGCAACAGCAGGATCGGCGGTGGCCGCATCAACAACAGGTGCCGTAGTCGTTACAGTGGCTGGGGCGGGCGCATCTTCTGCCCAAGCCAGGCTGCCAGCGTTAATCGCGCAGGCTGCCAGTAAAACAGCGAGTAGTTTCTTCATGGCTTTCCCCTTAAAGTGCAGCCTCACCGGTTTCACCGGTGCGGATACGGATAACTTGTTCCAAGGTGTAGACGAAAACTTTGCCGTCACCGATTTTTCCGGTACGTGCGGATTTCTCTATTGCTTCAACTACTTGGTCAACGATGGCATCGTCAACAGCAGCTTCTATTTTGACCTTGGGCAGAAAGTCGACGACATATTCCGCACCGCGATACAGTTCAGTATGTCCTTTTTGTCGCCCAAAGCCTTTAACCTCAGTGACCGTGATGCCTTGCACACCAACGGTGGCGAGAGCTTCACGCACTTCATCAAGCTTGAATGGCTTGATGATGGCAGTGATAAGTTTCATAAACATTCTCCTAGCAAGTTAAAACAATCAAAATTGAATACAGCGCAATTCATTAAGCGAAGACTGTGCCAAGTCGGTGTTGTAAGCAATTTGAGTACAAAACTAGTTTTTATGGCCGGTAGAGTAGCCGTTGTTTTAAGTTATCGCACTAAAAAGGTGCTTTATTGGCGAGTTGATTCATTGTGGTGCATTGTCTGATTCAAGTGTTTTACTATTGAACCTGTCCCAGGAAAATGCAGAATTTTGCATGTTAGACTTCTTGCTTAATGAGGAAATACATCATGCTTAATCCCAAGCTCTTTGAAGATGTTTCAGCCAAAATCGCTTCTGTCATTGCCACTTCGCCTTTGGGGGATGTGGAGAAAAATGCCCGCGCGTTGTTAATGAGTGTGTTTGCCAAGCTGGATTTGGTGACGCGCGAAGAGTTTGATGTGCAGCGCGAAGTGTTGGCTCGCGCTTGCGAAAAACTTGCCAAATTAGAGACGCGGGTGGCTGAGCTAGAGGCCGAAAGAACAATATCGCCAGCGCGCTCTGCAAACGCACAATCAGCGGGTTCGAACTAATTCTCTATGGCGCTAGCGACACTGCGTTCGCGGGCACTGTCTGGTTTATCGGCACCGGAAGTTACAGTTGAAGTGCATCTTACAGGGGGGTTGCCAAGCTTTGCGCTGGTCGGTTTGCCGGACACAGAAGTGAAGGAGGCGCGCGATCGTGTGCGCGCGGCGATTTTAAATAGCGGATTTGAGTTTCCGCAGCGGCGTATTACCGTGAATCTTGCTCCGGCGGATTTGCCCAAAGAGTCCGGTCGCTTTGATTTGCCTATTGCGTTGGGCATCGTGATTGCCTCGGGGCAGTTAAAAGCGTTTGATCTGGATGATTATGAATTCGCGGGCGAGCTAGCACTGTCAGGGGCTGTGCGGCCGATTCGCGGGGCCTTGGCGATGTGTGCGGCAATCAATGCGGCACCTGATGGCATCGCCCCTCATGCCAAGCAGG
>Ga0209066_10003443_pt1 | contig 18050 bp, 15 predicted proteins | sample All_14_2_FD_187198 | JGI IMG/M metagenome (GOLD analysis project Ga0209066, IMG submission 187198) | Freshwater microbial communities in response to fracking from Pennsylvania, USA - Allegheny Zone_MetaG_DW_15 (SPAdes) (version 2) ... | reverse complement strand
ATGTTGCAACCCGCATTGGCAAGCGTTCCCGCGACGCCCGCCACGATGCCCGGACGGTCCAGGCAGCTAAGGGTCAGGATCAGCTCGGACTTCTGCTCGCTCATGATGCGGCTCGTTCCTCATCTCTCGTTGGGATCATGCGCCGGGGACTTCCACGACGCCGTCGATTCGGTTTGAATAGCTTAGCTTTCCGTCCCGCGTCCACCGCAAGCGAGCCCATGCCCCCAGACAGCCCCCACGACAACAACGATTTGCAGCCCGGCCTGGAGCTGATCTGTATCGGCGATCCGGCCCAGCGCCCGACCATCCGCCCGATGGCGGTGGAGCGCGACTGGATGGATGCCACGCCCGACCGGTTCGCCTATCGCTGCCTGCCGCTGAACATCGCCAATGCCCATGGCTGGGAAATCCTCTGCCCCGGCGATGTCGATGTGGTCTGGACCGGCGAAGACGCCATCGGGTCGCTGAAAGTCGTCTGTCGGGAGGTGCGGCAATATCCCTATGCGGTCAGCCATTTCGGTTCGGGCATCCTGACCTTTCCCTTGCATGCGCTGATCCGCACCCCGCCCGGCTATGACATCTGGATCAGCGGGCCGCCCAACCGGCCGAAGGATGGCATCTATCCCCTGTCCGGCGTGATCGAGACGGACTGGTCCCCCTATGGCTTCACCATGAACTGGCGCATGACGCGCATCGGCCACCGGGTGCATTTCGACAAGGGCGAGCCGATTGCCGCCTTCTTCCTGGTCCCGCGCGGGTTGCAGGAACGGGTCGAACCCCGTTTCGAGGTTACGGATCTGTCCCAGCCCGTGCAGCAGGAGCATGAGATCTGGCGCACCAGCCGCAAGGATTTCATCGAAGACCTGCCGGTCGAAGGCTCCGACGCCCAGAAGGCGAAATGGCAGAAGGGCTATTTCCAGGGCCGCCTGCCTTCCGGCGGGAAATCCGGAACCGATCACCGCACCCAGCTGCGCCTGAAGCCGTTCAGGGACGGGGCGGAATAGGTCCCCCTGTCCTGAGGCGCACCATGCGAAGCGACTTGCCGGAATGGCCGGTTTCGCCGTAAGCGATGGCGCATGGCAACCCATCCCATCAGGCTGAACGGCGTCGATCTGATCGCCCATCTTTCCGGTGCGCTGTACTGGCCGGCCCGGCGCGTGCTGCTGGTGGCCGATCTGCATCTGGAAAAAGGGTCGAGCTATGGGCGCTCGGGCCAATTCCTGCCGCCCTATGACAGCCGCGCCACGCTGACGGCGCTGGGCCATGCGATTGCGGAATTCGACCCGGCGGAGGTGATCTGCCTGGGCGACAGCTTCCATGACCAGGACGCGGCCCAGCGCCTTGCCGTGGAAGATCGCCGCACCCTGATGGGTTTGGCGCGCGGGCGGCGCTGGCTGTGGCTGCTGGGCAATCATGACCCCGCCCCGCCTGCCGGCATTCCCGGCGACACGGCGCAGGATATCACGCTGGGCGCGCTCGCCCTCAGGCACGAAGCCGACCCGGCCAGGCCGGAAGGCGAGATTTCCGGCCATTTCCACCCGAAGGCGGCCGTGCGCACCCGGGCCGGGCGCCGCAGCGCGCGCTGCTTCATCAGCGATGGGCGGCGGATGATCCTGCCCTCCTTCGGGGCCTATACCGGCGGGCTGTGCGTCACCGACCCGGCCATCGCCGATCTGTTCGGGCGCGGCCGGGCCGTGCTACTGCTGGGCAAGGACAAGCTGCACCGCTTCCCCTTCGAGGTGCTGACGCCGATCCGCTGATGGTGCCTATACCAACATGCCCGGTCTTTGACCGAGCATGTGTGGGTTTTGCTCAATCGCCGCACGGGCTCAACCAAACTGCGATGGGTTCCGCTCATCGCCGTTTGGTATTACAGCCCACGGAAAACAGGTTTCGGTCGGTTCATCCAGACAGACAGGGCGGCGGCGGTATCGCGGCTGCCGGCGACGCGCGCGAATTCCGCCGCTTCCACCGCCAGCCCTTCGGCGATGGACAGGTTGACCCCGCGCGTCGCCGCCCGAATGATCGCCGCTGCAACGGTGGAGGAATGATGCAGGATGCGCTCGGCCATGTCCTGCGCCGCCGCCCTCAGGTCATCATGCGGCACCACCTTGTTGACCAGCCCCAGCTCCAGCGCCCGGTCCGGCCCGAAACGATCCCCCGTCAGCAGCAGTTCCAGCGCCCGCTTGCGCCCCGCCAGCCGGGTCAGGCGCTGGGTGCCGCCGAAGGTGGGCGGAATGCCGATGGCGATTTCGGGCTTGGCGAAGACCGCCCGGTCGGAGGCGATGGCCAGATGCACCGCCTCCGTCAGCTCACAGCCGCCGCCGAAGGCAATGCCGTTCACCGCCGCGATCACCGGCTTGGGAAAGGCTTCGAAACGCGCGGTCATTGCCTGGCCGCGCTGCACGAAATCGCGCACCGCCACATCCACCCCTTGGGCGATGCTGGCGGCGAATTCCGGAATATCCCCCCCGGCGGAAAAGGCGCGCTCCCCCGCCCCGGTCACGATCACCGCCCGGACCTTCGGATCGGCTTCGATCCGGTCCAGCAGGGTCAGCAGCAGATCATTGCTGGCGTAGTCGAGCGCATTCAGCTTCTCCGGCCGGTTCAGCGTCAGCCAGGCAATCGGCCCCTTGACCTCCATCAACACCGGATCGCGCATCACTCCATCCTCCTGCACCAGGGTTTGAACCATGGGGTGGACGCTATCGCGAAAGCGGCTTGGCCTATACTCACTAGTCAGTATACTTTGCGGTCATGAAATCGACCCGCGACCAGATCCTGGATGCCGCCAACCGGCTGTTCTATGCCGAAGGTGTGCGCGCCGTCAGCGTCGATGCCGTGGCCGAACAGGCCAGGATCACCAAGAAGACGCTGTACTATCATTTTCGCAGCAAGGACGATTTGATCGCCGCCTATCTGGAATCGCGTGACCAGCCCAATCTGGCCGCCTTCAAGCGCTGGTTCGACGGCGCGGAAGGCGACCTGGCCTGCCGGGTGGCGGCGATTTTCGCCGGGCTGTCCAAAGCCTCCCGCCATCCGAAATGGCGCGGCTGCGGCTTTCTGCGCACCATCGCGGAACTGGCCGCCATGCCGGGCCATCCGGCGGTGCGCGTGGGCGCGGCGCATAAGAAGAAGTTCGAAGCCTGGCTGGCGGGGGAGATGCAGGCCGCCCTGGGCGATCCCGGCCGCGCGGCCGTATTGGCCCGCCAAATCGTGCTGCTGATGGATGGGGCCTTTTCCGCCATGCTGACCCATCGCGACCCGGCCTATGTGGACGAGGCGGGGAATGCCGCCCGTCTGCTGGTCGAAGCGACCCGGAGGGCAGGATAAGAAAAAGGGGCCGACCCGAAGGCCGGCCCCCCTGGCCCGGCACGGTCATCTTGGGGGAGGTGCGCCGGGCAAGGAAGAAAGTCTGAACTGATCCGAATACGGCGCTGCATGCCTGGCGGATCACCGGCGCGCGGCAAAAAAACTGATCCACCCGGGCGCCGGGGGCGTAAAGTCCTCACAGCAATTCCGCACAGAGTGCCCCGCATGTCCTCCCCCATTCTGATCTGGTTCCGGCGCGATCTGCGCCTGGCCGACAATCCCGCCCTCACCCATGGCCTGTCCAAGGGTCGTCCCATGCTGCCCGTCTTCATCCGCGACCCGGCGGAACGGCTGGGCGCCGCCAGTGACTGGTGGCTGCATCATTCCCTGGCGGCGCTGGCGACGGGGCTGGAGCGGATCGGCCTGCCCCTGATCCTGCGGCAGGGTCCGGCGGAAACGGTGCTGGGTGATCTGGTGGCGGAAACCGGGGCCAGTACCGTGCTGTGGAACCGACTGTATGATCCGCCCTTGCAGGGGCGGGACGCCGCGATCAAGGCCGGGATGAAGGCGCGAGGACTGGAGGCCGTCAGCTTTCCGGGCAATCTGATCCGCGAACCGTGGGAGGCGAAAACAGGCGCCGGCCAGCCCTACAGCGTCTTCACGCCGTTCTGGAAGGCGCTGCTGGCGATGGGGGACCCACCGCCCCCGCTGCCCGCGTCGGAAGGCATGGCCTTGGCACCGACCACCCTTCCCCGATCCGACAGCCTGTCCGATTGGGGCCTGTTGCCCACGCGACCGGATTGGGCGGCCGGCATGCGGGCGGCCTGGACCCCTGGCGAGGATGGGGCGCATTCCAGGTTGGACAGCTTCCTGGCGGATGGGCTGATCGGCTATCGCAAGCGTCGGGATATTCCGGGCGACCGCGGCGTATCGCGCCTGTCGCCGCATCTGCATTTCGGGGAGATGAGCGCCCGCCAGCTTTGGCATATCACCCTGTCGGCGATCCGCAGCGGCCGATCCCCGGCAGGGGAAGCCGATGCCATGGGCTTCCTGCGCGAGTTGGGCTGGCGCGATTTCAGCCATCATCTGCTGTTCCATCACCCCGACATGGAAACCATGAATTTCAACCGACGTTTCGATGCCTTCCCCTGGGTGCAGGATGACGCCCTGTTCCAGGCCTGGGCCGGGGGCCGCACGGGTTTTCCCATCATCGATGCTGGCATGCGCGAGCTGTGGATCACGGGCTATATGCACAACCGGGTACGTATGGTTGTCGCAAGCTTCCTGGTCAAGCATCTGCTGATCGACTGGCGCCGGGGAGAGGCCTGGTTCCGCGACACGCTGGTCGATGCCGACCGCGCCAACAATGTCGCCAGCTGGCAATGGGTGGCCGGGTCGGGTGCCGATGCCGCGCCCTATTTCCGGGTCTTCAACCCGATCATCCAGGGCGAGAAATTCGATCCGGACGGGCGCTATGTCCGCCATTATGTGCCCGAACTGGCCAAGCTGCCCGACCGCTGGCTGCACAAACCCTGGGAGGCGCCGCGCCAGGATCTGGCCATCGCCGGTGTTACGTTGGGCAGCACCTATCCAAGGCCCATCGTGGAACATACGGTGGGGCGCGAACGCGCGCTTGCCGCCTATGCGGAAATGAGAGAAGAGGGCTAGAGCATCCAGCAACCCGTCCAGGGTTTCCGGCGTTCCTTCCATGTCCCCGCGATGCGGGGGGTGAGTTTTGCAAAAGGAGTATCCCATGCGGATTACCAAAACCGTCCTGTTCGCCGCCGGCGTGGCCATTCTGCCCGCGATGCTCGGCCTGGCCGGAACGGCATCGGCTGCCAGCATCAAGGAAGCCAGCACCTGCCCGGGCGCCGCGGCTGGTTTGGATAATGTCGGCGGGCCCTGGTACGTCTATTTCGACAGCGCCAAGACCAAGGTGAAGTCCGACAGCCGCGATCATCTGCGGCGCGCGGCCGATACGGTGAAAGGACGCATGGCCCAGACGGTCTGCCTGCAGGGCATGGCCGACAAGCAGGGCAACGCGGCCTATAACCGCAAACTGGCGCTGCAACGCGCCCATCAGGTCGGCCAGGATTTGATCGCGCAGGGTGTGAAGCCCGACGTGCTGCTGGTCGTGACCGGCCCGCAGGTTGGCGAAACGCTGGGCAGTGTTTCCAGCGAAATCGACAAGCAGGAGCAGGACCGCAAGGTCGAAATCCGCATCGTGAAGTGATGATTGCTGCGCTTCACTGACACGGACCGCGTCTCGGGGCGGGTGGTGCAACAGAGCCACCCGCCCTACTCGCTTGTACCAACATGCTCGGTCCTTGACCGATCCTGTGCGGGTTTTGCTCAGTCGCCGCACGGGCTTGAGCAAACTATGATGAATTCCATTCATCATAGTTTGGCAATGTGCCTTGTCCGAACGGATGCTTGTCATCCCATGGTGTATCGGGTTGATTACGCGCCAATCTGGAAACAGGCGCGACAAGGAGGGGCTGCCATGGGATATGCCAAATCCGAGGCCAAGGAATTCGCACGCCGCACCCTGCGGGGCATCTGGGCGGCCACCACCACCCCCTTCAAGCCCGATGATCTGTCGGTCGATGTGGCGGGGTATGAGCGCAATATCGACCATTGGGTCGGCACGCTGGGCATCAAGGGGTTGTTCGTCTCCGGCAAGCAGGGAGAGTTCTTCTCCATGTCGGTGGAGGAGCGCAAGCAGAGCTTCGAGATCGCGGTAAAGGCCGCCGCAGGCCGCGCGCATATCCTCGCCTCCGCCTCCGACCAGAACATGGATACGGTCATTGAACTGGCCAGGCATGCGGAGAAGGTTGGCTGCGACTATGTCGTCGTGCACAGCCCGATCTTTCATTTCCACACCAAATTCGACGAGCCGGCGCTGGAATATTACCGCTACATCGCCTCGAAGATCGGCATCGGCCTTGTGCTGTGGAGCCATCCGGATGCGGGCCATCTGCTGAGCCCGGAAACCGTGTCGCGCATCGCCGATATCGAAAACGTGGTCGGCATCAAATACTCCGTCCCGCGGGAGATGTATGCCCAGCTCACCCGTGATGCCGGGCATAAGCTGGTTGTCTCCTCCGCCTCCGAAGTGGAACTGCTGGACAATATCCTGGAGCTGGGCTGGCAGGTCTATCTCTGCTCCACCCCGCCCTTCCTGCTGCAAACCGCAAGCGACCAGCGCATCAACCGCTATGCCGAACTGGCCTGGGCCGGGGATGCGGCAGGGGCGCGCGCGGTCTGGGAAAGCCTGCAATCCGTACGCCGGGCCTTCAAGGCCAGCCAGCCCGGTGACAAGCCCCATGCACATCAGAAATACTGGCAGGAGTTGCTGGGCCAGGTGGGCGGGCCGGTGCGCCGCCCGCTGCTGAACCTAACCGATGCAGAAAAGGCTGCGACGCGGGCAGCCTTCGAAAGCTGCGGCCTGGAGCTGTAGGGTCTGTGGAAGGGCATTTCCACAATTGGCCCGAATACAGTTTGATTCCCTAAGCAATTCGGGCAAAATGTCCGGACAAATTAGATATCGACGGGATACAGGGGACAGATAGGGTAATGTTGGGCGAGTCTCGCAAGCGCGATGAAGACGGATATCTGGTGACGGGCCATGGCCGCTATACCGGTGATGTGAAACTTGACCATGAAGCGGTGATGGTCTTCGTCCGCTCGCCCTTCGCCCATGCACGCATCCTGTCCATCGACACGACGGATGCGCAGGCCATGCCCGGCGTGCTGGGTATCTTCACGATTGAGGACGCGAAGGAAGCCGGGTTCGGAACCTTCCTGTCGCGCGTGCCGGCCAGGCGGTCGGATGGCAGCCCGATGGCACCCACCCCCTATGGCATTCTGGCCGATGGCGTCGTGCGCTTCGTGGGGGACGCGGTCGTGGCGGTGGTGGCCGAAACCCGCGCCCAGGCGGAAGATGCCGCTGAGGCGGTGCTGGTGGATTACGAGGACCTGCCCTTCGTCATCGACTGTGCCGAGGCGGCGGAAGGCGACGCCCCGATCCTGTGGCCGGAGACGATGCCCGACAACATCGCCTTCGCTGCCGAGCTGGGCGACCGTCAGGCCACCGACAAGGCCTTCGCAGAAGCCGCCCATGTGGTGGAGAGCAATTTCCGCATCACCCGGGTGAGCGCCAATTCCATGGAACCGCGCGAGGCCCTTGGGGAATTCGATCCCGATACCGACACCTATCTTCTGCGCCTGGGCACCCAGGCCCCGCATCGCGTCGGCGAAGGCCTTGCCATGCAGCTGCTGAACTGCCCGGTGGACAAGGTGCAGGTGGTGGGCACCGATTGCGGCGGTGCGTTCGGCATGAAGAACTCCCCCTATCCGGAATATGGCGCGGTGCTGCTGGCCGCGCGCCTGCTGGGGCGACCGGTGCGCTGGACCTCCACCCGTTCGGAAGGCCTGCTGTCGGACAACCATTCCCGCGATAATGTGACACAGGCCGCATTGGCGCTGGATGCCGAAGGCCGCTTCCTGGCGATCCGCGCCGATTGCATCACCAGCCTGGGTGCCTTCGTCGGCCCGTCCAGCCTGGTGACGCCTTTCACCCATATCAACAGCATGACCGGGGTCTATCGCACCCCCGCCGCCCATGTGCGGATGCAGGGCGTGCTGACCAACACCCAGCCCACCTCGCCCTATCGCGGGGCGGGTCGGCCGGAAGCCTCCTACATCATGGAGCGGCTGGTGGACATGGCGGCCGCCGCGCTGGGGATCGACCGGGTGGAACTGCGCCGCCGCAACATGATCGGCCCGCAGGAAATGCCGTTCAAGACCTGCCTGACCTACAGCTATGACTGCGGCGACTTCCCCGCCGTGATGGACCGCACGCTGGAGCTGGCCGGCTGGGACGGCTTCCCCGCCCGCAGGGCGGAAGCGGCGGCGCGCGGCAGGCTGCGCGGGCTGGGCATCGCCAGCGTGATCGAAATCGCGGGCGGCCCATTCCGCAACCCGATGCCCGAATTCGCCTCCATCGCCTTCGAGGAGGACGGTACCGCCGTGATCAAGGTCGGCACCATGGATTCCGGCCAGGGTCACTACACGGTCTATCGCCAGATCGTGGCGGAGCAGATGGGGCTGGATCCGGACCGGATGCGCGTCGTGATGGGCGATACCCGGGTGGTGCCCAAGGGCACCGGCACCTTCGGTTCCCGCAGCATGGGGGCGGCGGGCACGGCACTCGCCCGCTCCTCGGAAAAGCTGATCGCCAAGGCGCTGCCGCTGGCGGCCGATGCGCTGGAAGTTTCCCCCGGCGATATCCGCTATGAGTCCGGGGCCTTCCAGGTGGTGGGCACCGACCGGCGGATTACCCTGCCGGAACTGGCGAAGGACCATGCCGCGGAGCTCAACGCCGATGATTTCTCCGCCACGCTGGACAGCACCTTTCCCAATGGCTGCCATGTCTGCGAGGTGGAGATCGACCCCGACACCGGCAAGACCGAGGTGATCGCCTATACCGTGGTCGATGATGTCGGAACAGTGGTCAATCCCATGCTGCTGAAGGGCCAGATCCATGGCGGCGTGGTGCAGGGGCTGGGCCAGATCCTGCTGGAGAATCTGGTCTATGACCGCGAATCCGGCCAGTTGATCACCGGCTCCTTCCAGGATTACGGCATGCCGCGCGCCGACGACGTGCCGCCCATCCTGGTGGAATCCCATGCGGTGCCGACCAAGACCAACCCGCTTGGCGTCAAGGGCGCGGGCGAGGCGGGCGTGGTCGGTTCCATGCCGGCGGTGATGAATGCGGTGGTGGACGCGCTTTCGCCCTTCGGCATCACCGATCTGCCGATGCCCGCCTCGCCGGAAACGGTATGGCGCGCCATCCGGGATGCCAGGGCCTGTTGACCGTCGGGATCTGGGGCGTGGTTTAAGCACAACGGAAAAAGGCCGGGCTGTGATCTGCTGCCCGGCCTTTTTCCCGTCTGTCAGATGAAATTCAGTTCACCGGCATGCGTGCCGGTTCCGGATCGCGCAGCACATAGCCGCGGCCCCAGACCGTCTCGATGAAATTATGGCCATCGGCGGCCGTGGCCAGCTTCTTGCGCAGCTTGCAGACGAAGACGTCGATGATCTTCGCCTCCGGCTCGTCCATGCCGCCATACAGATGGTTCAGGAACATTTCCTTGGTCAGCGTCGTGCCCTTGCGCAGCGCCAGCAGTTCCAGAATGCCATATTCCTTGCCCGTCAGGTGGACGGCCGCGCCATCCACCTCGACCGTGCGCTGGTTCAGATTGATCATGAGCGGCCCGGCCTTGATCACCGACTGGGCATGGCCCTTGGAGCGACGGATGATCGCCTGCATGCGCGCCATCAACTCGCGCTTGTCAAACGGCTTGGTCAGATAGTCATCGGCGCCGAAACCCAGCCCTTTGACCTTGTTGTCCAGCTCGTCCAGGCCCGACAGGATCAGGATGGGGGTTTCCACCTTGGATTCGCGCAGCCGGCGCAGCACCTCATAGCCGTCGATATCCGGCAGCATCAAATCCAGGATGATGATGTCGTAGTCGTAGATGCGGCCGATCTCCAGGCCGTCCTCTCCCAACTCGGTCTGATCGACGACATAACCTTCCGACTTCAGCATCATCTCGATGCCGCGCGCGGTCGTCGGATCATCCTCCACAAGCAAGACTCGCATGATTGCCCCTTCCCTTGAGTCACGGCCCTGGCCACCACACCGCCCCCCGTGGCGAAATGACAGCGGAGAAATCCATCTGGATTAATCTAGGTTAACGGTATACGGCCGACTGGTTAACAAATGCTTTCCGAAACCACCCTCGAATCCAGCTATGATAGGTATTGTTAACAAAATTGTGATCCAAAAGGCTGGATTCTCATGACCGCCATCATTCACTCCCTGCTGGACGACCTCGCCGAGCTGGCGCCCACCCGCATCTACGGATCGGTGGCGGCGATCCAGGGCATGCTGGTGGAAATCCAGGGCGTACAGGGCCATCTGTCGATCGGCGACCGCTGCGACATCGCCACGCGCGATGGCACGGCCGTCCCGTCCGAAGTCGTCGGCTTCCGTGATGGCAAGGCGCTTGCCCTGCCCTTTCGCACGCTGGACGGGGTCGGGCTGGGCGCGAAGGTGGAGCTGAAGGGCGCGAAGCCTTCCGTCCGACCGACCATGGGCTGGCTGGGCCGGGTGGTGAACGCCTTCGGTGAACCCATCGACGAGGAAGGCCCCCTGCCCCAGGGTGATCGGGCCTATCCCGTGCGGGCCAGCCCGCCGCCCGCCCATAAGCGCAAGCGCGTCGGCGGCAAGGTCGATCTGGGTGTAAGGGTGCTGAACGCCTTCGCCACCTGCTGTCGCGGCCAGCGCATGGGCATCTTCGCCGGATCGGGTGTCGGCAAATCGGTCACCATGTCGATGATGGCGCGCTTCACCGATGCCGAGGTGATCGTGATCGGGCTGATCGGCGAACGCGGGCGCGAAGTGCAGGAATTCATCAGCGAGGATCTGGGGCCGGAAGGCCTGGCGCGCTCCGTCGTGGTGGTCGCCACATCGGACGAATCCGCGCTGATGCGCCGCCAGGCCGCCTATGCCACGCTGGCGGTGGCGGAATATTTCCGTGACCAGGGCAAGGAAGTGCTGCTCCTGATGGATTCCGTCACCCGCTTTGCCATGGCACAACGGGAGATCGGGCTTTCGGCGGGGGAGCCGCCGGCATCCAAGGGCTATACCCCTACCGTCTTCGCCGAACTGCCGCGCCTGCTGGAACGCGCCGGGCCGGGCCAGAAGGGCCAGGGCGACATCACCGGGCTGTTCACCGTGCTGGTCGAAGGCGACGATCATAACGAACCGATTTCCGATGCGGTGCGCGGTATTCTGGACGGCCATATCGTGCTCGACCGCCAGATCGCCCATCGCAACCGCTACCCGGCGGTGGATGTGCTGCGCTCCGTCTCGCGTACCATGCCCGGCTGCAATACCGATGCCCAGAACGCCCTGGTCAACCGGGCCAGACAATTGCTGGCGGCCTATGAGAATATGGCGGAGCTGATCCGGCTGGGCGCCTATCGGCGCGGAGCCGACCCGCTGGTGGATGAGGCGATCGAGTATTACCCCAAGATCGAAGCCTTCATCGGCCAGCGCAAGACCGAACGCTCCATGCTGGAGGAAGGCTATCGTGGCCTGGCCGAGGTGCTGGACATGGACTATCCCGGGTAAGCCATGGGCACGCTGGAAACCCTGATCCGCCTGTCGCAGAATCGGACCGAGGAGCGCCAGCGGGTGCTGAAAGCAGCCCTGGACGCCGAGGCGGCGACCCAGGCCCGCATTGACGCGCTGGATGGCAGGGTGGCATCGGAAAAGAAGGCCGCGACCGAGGATGAACTGCTGCGCGCCGATTTCCCGAATTTCCTGGTCCGGGCCAGGGCCGAGCGGCTGGCCCTGCTGGAAGATCTGGAAAAGCGCCGCAAGACGGTGGTGATGGCCCGCGACACCCTGGCCGAAGCCTTCGAGGAGCAGAAGAAATACGAAATCTCGAAAGATATGCGCGATGCGCGGGACAGCGCCGAACGCGGCCGCAAGGAACAGGCTTTTCTGGACGAGGTGGCGCTGCGAAAGAAGCAGTGAACCTGGCCACCTCCGGCTGTTGGGATTTTCGTCGTCCTCGGGCCACGACCCGGGCGTATTCGCCCGCCGGGGTGGCTTCGACCTTGTCACCCCGGGTGAAGCGTCCGTGACGCGAGACCCGGGGTCTCCACCCATCGAGGGCAACAGACCCCGGATAACCGCCAAGGCGGTTTCCGGGGTGACATTTTCGTGGAGAGAGCGTCGCCCCCGGGGTCACGACGACCTCGGGAGAAAGTTACATCCCCAGCGCGGAGAGATAGGTTTCCAGCAACGCCTCTTCTTCCTGGCGCTCATGCTGGTTCTTCTTGCGCAGGGCAACCACCTTGCGCAGGGTCTTCACGTCATAGCCGTTGGATTTCGCCTCGGCATAGATTTCCTTGATGTCGTCGGCCAGCGCCTTCTTTTCTTCTTCCAGCCGTTCGATCCGTTCGATGATCGAACGCAGCTGGGCGCGCGCAACACCCCCAACCTCGTCGCTTTCCGCGACGGATCCAGATGCGATGGCTTCGGCGGCGGTCTGGCTGGACATGGTCGGGCATCCTTCCTGACAAAAGGGGCTTGGCTCAAGGGCTATGGGTCGAGCAGGGGCGATGGGTCTAGCAGGAACGCGCAGCCCCCGCAAGCGGACGGGCATACGCCGAATCAAACCCGGCTCAGCGCGCCTCGGGCACCCGGCGGGTCGCCAGGAATTCCTCGAAACTTTCCCCGCGCATGGCGGCATAGACTTCCAGATTGGATCTGCCGACCAGCCGGGCGAACTTCTCCAGCACGAAGAAATTGACGCCATAGCGCACCAGCCCCAGCCAGTCGCGCGCGCGCACCAGTGCCGTCTCCTCCTGCGTCAGCTGGCAATCGGCGCAGAGCGCCGCCTCATCGGCGTGGAAGCGGTCCCGGAACTCCGGCAGGCGCATATTCCAGAAGAAACGGTTCAGCCGGCTGCGTTCCTGGCCCAGGCGCACATCGAAGGGATAAGTGCCCTCGATCCGTTCCACCCCGTCCAGCTGGGACAGGGGCGTTTCGGCTCGTGCCTTTGCCTCCGCCCCTATCGGGTCTTCACTGTCCAGCACCAGCACGGTCATATTGGTAGTGGTCGCCAGATAGCTGGCCCGATGGCGTTCATGCACCTGCGCGCCCAGGGCGCCGCGCATCGCCAGCCACATGATGACCTCGACACCTTCCGCCCCGCCCTTGCGGATGAAATCAGCATGGCGCATCTCGGTCAGCGCCTCCGGATCGGTGACGATCAGATCCAGGAAGCGGGCGTCCCAATCCGTGTCGTTGAAACCCGCGCGCTCGCCATGAATCTGATGCGACAGCCCGCCGGTACCGATGATCGCCACATCCAGATCGTCCGGATAGCTCAGAATGGCACGGCGCAGCGCCTGCCCCAGCCGGTAGCAGCGCCTTGCCGTGGGCAGCGGGTATTGGATGACATTGACTTCGAAGGGGATCACCGCGCCCGGCCAGCGCCCGTCATGCGGCCAGAGCAGGGGCAGGGGCGAAAAGACGCCATGGTCCAGCGGCTTGTCGTGGAACACCGCCAGGTCGAACTCCTCCCCCAGCAGGTAATCGGCAATATGGGCTGCCAGGCCGGGATGGCCGGGCAGCATGGGCAAAGGACGCCTGCCCGCCCCTTCATCGGCCACGTCATGCTGCGCGCCCACGCCCAGCGCGAAGGTGGGATACAGATCGTAGAAAAAGGCGTTCAGATGGTCGTTATAGAAGAAGACCAGCACATCGGGCTTCTTCTCCGCCAGCCAGTCATGCGCGGGCTGGAAGTTCCGGAACAGGGGCGCCCAGGCCGGGTTGTCCTGCTTGCCCTTGTCATAGGCCACCCCGATGGTGGGCACATGCGATGCGCCGATTCCGCCGATGATCCGTGCCATTGCGTCCTCCCTGGCCGGGGTCCCGCGCCCAAGGCACCGGCCCGATCTTGGTGATCGCATAGCATAGTTTCAGCAATCAGCGCAGGCGCGGACAAAAAACTTATGCCCGCGCCCCCGAAATGCATGGGTTGGATGGTCAGCCTTGAAGGGCTGTCCGCCCCCCCTCCAGCCGGCGCCGCAACAGCCTGGCCCCCACCACGACCGCGACCGAGGCCGGCACCAGAACCAGCGCGTCGCTGCCCAGCCAGACCGATGAGGTCATCACGGCAACCACGACGATATAATAGGCAATCGTCGCGCCGATCCGCCGCATCCCTTCCGGCAGTTGGAAGGCATTGCATTCCGCCAGCAGGAAGATGCCCGCCAGCACGGTCGCCACCACATTGACGATCTCCAGCGGCGTACCATGCAGGATCAGCGCGGGGTTGTAGACCCACAGGAAGGGCAGCACGAAGGAAATGGCGGCAAAGCGCATGGCCGTCCAGCCGGTTTCCCACATATCCGCCTTGGCCAGACTGGCCGCGACGAAACTGGCCACGCAGACCGGTGGCGTCAGGAAGGACAGCACACCGAAATAGAAGAAGAAGAGATGGGCGGAAACCTGATCGATGCCCATCGCCGCGAGCGACGGCCCCAGGATGGAGGCCAGGATGATGTAGATCGCCGTCACCGGCATCCCCATGCCCAGAATGATGCAGAGGATGGCCGTCAGAACCAGCATGACGAACAGGCCCCATTCGCTGGCCGCATGTTTCAGCACAACGGTGACCGACTGGCCCAGGCCGGAAATATTCATGATGCCGACCACAACACCCGCCGCCGCGGCGATCATGACGATGGAGATCATCACCCCGCCCGCCTCGACAACGAAAGTGCACAGGGCCCGGAAGCTGCGGAAGCGCCCATTCAACATGGCGAAGACCAGCAGCACGACCGACGAAATCAGGGCCGCTTCGCTGGCCTGCATATTGGTGCCGAACAAGAGGCCGACCAGCACGCCCAGCGGCAGGATGAAGGCATAGCCACCGCGCAGCACCGCGCCCAGCCTGGGCAGGCTGTCCTTGTCCATACCCTTCAGATTCATCCGCGCAGCCGTGCCGTCGATCTGCGCGATCAGGCAGAGATAGTACAGAATAGCCGGCAGAATGGCCGCCATGGCGATATCGGCATAGTCGATCTGCAGGAACTCCGCCATCAGGAAGGCGGCCGCCCCCATCACGGGCGGGGCAAGCTGCCCGCCGGTAGAGGCCGTCGCTTCGATGGCGGCGGCCTGCGCCGGGCGGAAGCCGACCTTGGTCATCAGGGGAATGGTGACGACGCCGGTCGACAGGATATTGCTGACGGGCGAGCCGCTGACCGAGCCGAACAGGCCCGAAGCAATGGTCGCGACCTTGGCCGGCCCACCGCGCCGATGCCCCATCAGGGCCAGCGAGACATCGGTGAAGAAATTGGTCGCGCCGCTGACTTCCATCATCTTGCCGAAGATGATGAAGGCCAACACCAGCGAGGCGACAATGGCCAGCACCATGCCGGGAATGCCGCTGGAATCGGCGTAGAGATACATGGTCAGCGTTTTCAGCCCGACATCATCGGCACTGAAGGCCCCCGGCAACACATGGCCGAACAACCCATAGGCGATCATCACCAGCACCAGAATGCTGATCGGCCAGCCGCAGACCCGCTGCAGGGCCAGCAGCATGGTGGCGATGGCGATCAGGCCGGGAATGTATTTCGCCTCGGTCACGCCGGCGAAGTCGAACAGCCAGGCCTGGAAATGAACGGCCATCCAGAACCAGCAGCCGATGGCGGCGAAACCCAGCACCAGATCAAGCCAGAGCGGCACGCCATGCACCGATTTGCCGTCCTCGGTGCGGCCATGCGTCAGCAGGGCGGCTGCAATCGTGATGCCCAGATACGGCCCCAGCCATTCCGCGGTTACGATGTTGAATCCCAGTTTGGCGGGAATGTTCATCGCCCAGAGAAGACCGCCTATCGTCATCGCGGACAGATAGAGGTTCTTCAGGAAGGTGGAAACATGCAGCATCACTCAGCCCCCGATTGAATTGGCCACAAAAACGGAAGGCCGGCGGCCGCAATCGACCGCCGGCATCATATGGCCTTGACTTACTTTGCCAGCAGCGCCGCCTGCTGCTTGTCATGCTCGGCCGTCCACAACCCCACTTCCTTGAAGTAGCGGATGGCACCGTCATGGAAGGGTACGGCCAGCCGTTCCGGAACCAGGTCGGCCTGCTGCAGGTTGCGCAGCGCCGGCAGGGCTTCCTGGGCCTCCTTCCAATTGGTGTGCATGATCTTGGCGACTTCATAAATGTCGCCATCCTTCATATGCACGCCGGTCGTCATCAAGGACCCCAGGAAGGCGATGGTCGTCTTTTCCTTCACGCCCACCAGACCCTGGCGCGGCTCGATCGTCGCCACCGAGAAGCCGGGCAGCGCTTCGATCGGCGCGTGATTGTCGCCCAGCGACAGGATACGGGTCCCGCCGGGAATGGCCGCATCCGCCTCGCGATGGGCGGCGACGAACAGGATGGAGTTCGTCACGTCCAGCCGATCCTCCGGCAGGGCCTGCATGGCGGTCAGGACATTGGTCTCGTCCAGGGATTTCACATCGCTCTCCGTCAGGCCGGCCGTCGCCAGCACCGCCTGGTTGACGGAGGTGAAGGCGGCCAGGCCGCGATTGCGGATATTGACGCGCTTGCCCTTCACGTCGGCGATGGTCTTCATCCCCGAACTGTCCTTCACGATGAAGCTGAAGGGTGCCTTCAGAATCTGGGCGATGCCGCGCAGATTGCGCATTTCCGCGCCATAGGGCTCGCCACCGGTATAGGCAAGGCCGCTATCGAGCGAGGAGTTCAGGCCAAGGTCGATTTCCCCGCGCTGCAGGGCCGGCAGATATTGCGACGTGCCGCCATGCGGGCGGGCGGTGGACGTCACCTTGGAATGTTCCTGGATGATGGTGGCGAAGGTCGCGCCCAGCTGACCATACAGGGAGCCGGCAGGTCCGGTGCCAATGGTCAGGCGGTTGACGGAGATTTCGGCCTGCGCCGCCGTCGAGGCAACCAGGCCGATCATCGCAATCGCGCCGACGCGCAGGCCCGAGGCGACGTGACGGCGGATGGATGTATGGAAATTCATCTGCAACTCCTCCCGTTGGGTTCTGTCCGAAGCCACCTGCGACAGCGTTTCCTGCTTTTCCGGCGATCCGCCGGGCGGGATTTTTGCCGCTTTCGCCAGCAGCATTCACTTATTGTGAATTGATTTCAGCATTAGACAAAACCGCCAACGCTGTCAACGATTCTGGATCGTGTATCCTTAATATAAGCAGCGGATTCCCTTCAGATGAAGGATGAAATGTATATCTGGTTGCCTGATATATGTTCCGGCACATTCCCTACACCGCCCCCATTCTCCATCGCCGGGCCACCTTGGCGCGCGACAGGACAGCCGTTCCGGACATTCCGCACCAGCCATATATGATGCCTGACTAGGGAGCGGATTTCTCAAGCCATATTCCACCCCTTGGCGGCTCGGTGCGACAATGGATTGCAGGCGCAGGAAATTCGGTTGACTTTATCAGGGTCTCTTACTATTCGAATCAGGACCATTTAATCAGGGAGACTGATATCCATGACTGCCACAGAACAGAAATCCGCCCCGGCCTATGGCGAAAACGCGCTGCTGGAAATCAAGGACGGCATCGCCTGGGTGACCCTGAACCGCCCGGACAAGCGCAATGCCGTCAGCCCGGGCCTGGTCCGGGAAATGAATGCGATCCTGGATGTGGTGGAAGAAAGCGACGAGGCGAAGGTGATGATCGTCACCGGCGCCGGCGAAGCCTTCTGCGCCGGCCAGGATCTGAAGGAATATTTCCGCATTCCGGCTGGCTGGCCCGCCATCGAGCGCGAGCGGCTGTACCGCAACAATTCCGCCTGGCAGTGGCGCCGGATGATGTATTTCCCCAAGCCGACCATCGCCATGATCAATGGCTGGTGCTTCGGCGGCGCCTTCCAGTTCATGATTGCCTGCGATCTGGCCATCGCCGATGAAAGCGCGGTGTTCGGCCTGTCGGAAATCAACTGGGGCATCATCCCGGCCGGCATCGTCACCAAATCGGTATCCATGGTCATGAACCAGCGCGACAGCCTGTATTACATCATGACGGGCGACAATTTCGACGGCAAGAAAGCCGCCGAGATGGGGCTGATCAACTTCGCCGTGCCGAA
>Ga0209066_10003442_pt1 | contig 18051 bp, 13 predicted proteins | sample All_14_2_FD_187198 | JGI IMG/M metagenome (GOLD analysis project Ga0209066, IMG submission 187198) | Freshwater microbial communities in response to fracking from Pennsylvania, USA - Allegheny Zone_MetaG_DW_15 (SPAdes) (version 2) ... | reverse complement strand
CACGCAACCCCGCTCAAGCGGAAGCCCCGGGTGATCCTGTCGGGCGTTCCCTCGCGGGGCTGCTGCTGGATGTGCCTCCGGCACTCGCCCACACCTATAGGCGGGGCAACAGACGGCCTTCACCCTGAGCGCTCAATGGCGATGCTCTGGCGTCAGTTCGGGTTTGCGCCGGGTTGGCTTCAAGTTTGCACTGACCGGGCAACGCGTCAGATACGCGTTTCAGGCTTCAGACCGAATATATTGGAACCTGACGTTTCAAGTCAGGCCAGGGACGTTCAGACGTCATGCGTAGGTGGAGTCATCTTTGTAAACCTCCTGCCTTTCCAACAAAGAAAGCCTACGCCTGCAAAGACTCTGGCGTCAACAGGAATGAGGGACAGCCAGGCTGACCAAATAATTCATCCGTATAAGGACGAAAACGGTCTTGCCGCCAAACAGAAAGGCCGGTGTTTCCACCGGCCTTTCCATTCAGTCGCAATCTGCGAATTAGCAGCTGTAATACATGTCGAATTCAACCGGATGCGGCATCATTTCGTAGCGCATGTTTTCTTCCCACTTGAGTTCCATATAGGAGTCGATCTGGTCGTCGGTGAACACGCCACCCTTTGTCAGGAAGGCGCGGTCGGCGTCGAGAGCGAGCAGGGCTTCGCGCAGGCTACCGCAAACCGTCGGGATCTGCTTCAGCTCTTCGGGCGGAAGCGAGTAGAGATCCTTGTCCATCGGTGCACCCGGATCGATCTTGTTCTGGATGCCATCAAGGCCCGCCATCAGCATGGCTGCGAAAGCGAGATAGGGATTGGCCGTCGGATCGGGGAAGCGGATTTCGATACGCTTCGCCTTGGGCGACGTGCCATGCGGAATACGGCAGGATGCCGACCGGTTGCGAGCCGAGTAAGCCAGCAGCACGGGGGCTTCATAGCCCGGGACCAGACGCTTGTAGCTGTTGGTCGAGGGATTGGTGAAGGCATTGAGCGCCTTGGCATGTTTCAGAATGCCGCCGATATACCACAGGCATTCCTGGCTGAGGTCGGCATATTTGTTGCCGGCGAAAAGCGGCTTGCCATCTTTCCAGATCGACTGGTGGCAATGCATGCCCGAACCATTGTCACCGAAAACCGGCTTCGGCATGAACGTCGCCGTCTTGCCGAAAGCGTGAGCGGTGTTGTGGATCACGTATTTGTAGAGCTGGAGATGGTCAGCAACCGTCGTCAGCGTGGCGAACTTGATGCCGAGTTCGTGCTGGGCCGAGGCCACTTCGTGGTGATGCTTTTCAACCACGACACCCATTTCGGCCATCAGTGTCAGCATTTCGCCGCGCAGGTCCTGAGCGCTGTCGATCGGGTTGACCGGGAAGTAGCCACCCTTTGTACGAACGCGGTGACCGAGATTGCCGGTTTCGTAATCCGTGTCGGTGTTGGTCGGCAGTTCGATCGAGTCGAGTTCAAAGCCGGTCTTGTAGGCAGAGGTCGAGAACTTCACATCATCGAAGATGAAGAATTCGGCTTCGGGGCCGAAAACCACGGTGTCGCCGATACCGGTCGACTTGAGATAGGCCTCAGCCATCTTGGCTGTGCCGCGCGGGTCACGGGCATAGGCTTCGCCCGAAGGTTCGAGAATGTCGCAGAAGATCGCGAGTGTGGTCTGCGCATAGAACGGGTCGATGGCAGCTGTTGCAGCATCGGGCAAAAGCACCATGTCGGATTCATTGATGGCCTTCCAGCCAGCAATCGATGAACCGTCGAACATCGTGCCTTCAGCAAACATGTCTTCGTCGATGAGACCGATATCGAAAGTGACGTGCTGCATCTTGCCGCGCGGGTCCGTGAAACGCAGATCGACGTACTTGACGTCCTTTTCCTGAATGATCTGCTGAATCGTATTGAAGTCAGCCATTGGATCCTCTTTTCCCTGTTATTCCGGAAGTGTAGGTGGGTCGGGCAACTGCCCGGTTGGGGTATTCAGAACCGGGGGAGCGACCCGTCGGCGCTGTTTGGGCCAAGGCCCGGACGTAAGGAATGGTGCCGGTGAACCGGCAGTTCCTCAGATAGCTTCCACGCCAATTTCACCGGTGCGGATGCGAATTGCTTCTTCAACATTCGAGATGAATATTTTGCCGTCGCCGATGCGACCGGTACGCGCTGCCTGCTGAATGGCTTCAACGGCTTTCGCGACCATATCGTCATTGAGAACAACTTCGATCTTCACCTTGGGCAGAAAATCGACAACATACTCGGCGCCCCGATAGAGCTCGGTATGACCCTTTTGCCGGCCAAAGCCCTTAGCCTCGGTCACGGTGATGCCCTGCAGGCCGACTTCCTGAAGCGCTTCCTTCACCTCGTCGAGTTTGAATGGCTTAATGATGGCCTCAATCTTCTTCATCTATCTTTTCCTTCAGCTTGGGTCGGCTTGCCCGCCTCTATGCATCTCGCCTGAGTAGCATGGGCCGTGCCAACCGGGGGTCTCCATAAAATATAATTCATAACAATAGGTTAGCTCTTCCATCGGGAATCGATGCCGCTATCTTGGGCATAATGAATGCACACAATATGTGCAATATGGATGAAATCTAGCCATTAACAATTTTTGCCCTAAGAAAAGGCAATTTTCGGCACGTGTCGCCTGAAGAGGCCAGAGAGCCGCCATTTGACAGTCTGCCCGCGCGCCGCGACAAGATCGGATCAGACAGGGCGCACAAACAGCGCCCGCAAGCAGCATATGACCGGACGAGGCACCAATGCAGACCACCAATCAGGTTTTTGCCGGACTGGGCACAACCATCTTCACGGTGATGTCAGCCCTTGCCAGCGCGCATGGCGCGATCAATCTGGGGCAGGGTTTCCCGGATGATGAAGGTCCGGACGACATCAGGGCGGCGGCTGCCAAATCGATTGTCGAGGGGCCGAACCAGTATCCGCCGATGATGGGTGTTCCGGCCTTGCGTCAGGCCGTTGCCGCCGCCAACAAGCGCTTCTATGGCCTGGATGTGGATTGGCAGACGCAAGTGCTCGTCACCTCCGGCGCGACAGAGGCGCTGAGCGATTGCCTCCTGGCGCTGTTGCAGCCGGGCGATGAAGTCATTCTCCTTGAACCTTGTTATGACAGCTATCGACCGATCATCGAAGCGGCGGGCGCCAAAGCCGTCTGCGTGGCGCTTGAGCCGCCGCATTGGTCCCTGCCGCAGGCTGCACTGGAAGCCGCTTTTACACCGCGCACAAAACTTGTGCTCCTGAATTCGCCGATGAACCCGACCGGCAAGGTTTTTACGCCCGACGAACTGGCGAAAATAGCTGAACTCGTTCGCACACATGATGCCTATGTGCTCTGTGACGAGGTCTATGAGCATCTCGTTTTTTCCGGCCATCCGCATGTGCCGCTGATGACCTTGCCGGATATGCGCGAGCGCTGCCTGCGCGTCGGCTCGGCAGGCAAAACCTTCTCGCTCACGGGCTGGAAGATCGGTTATGTGACCGGACCTGCCGCGCTCATCGCCGAGGTCGCCAAGGTGCATCAGTTCATCACTTTCACGACGCCCCCCGCCTTGCAATCCGCCATTGCCTATGGCCTCGGCAAGGCAGATGCGTATTTTGAAGACCTCGCAGCCTCCCTTGAAGCCAAGCGCGACCTGCTGGCAAAGGGGCTCACGGAGGCAGGGTTCGACGTCTTGCCGACAGATGGCACCTATTTCATCAGCGCCGACTTTCGCCCGCTTGGCTTCAATGGCACGGATGAAGATTTCTGCCGCGAGATCACGGTGAAGGCAAAGGTCGCTGCCATTCCCCTGAGTGCCTTTTATCCGCAGGGCGCGAGCCATGCCCCGCGCCATCTCGTCCGATTCTGCTTCTGCAAGCAGGACGCCATTCTGGCAGAGGCAAGTGCGCGTCTGTTACAATGGTCGCGACGCCGCTGACAAAACAATCCAGGCAGAATGCAGCCGTGCCGTCGCGTCTTGTCGGGGCGCAATTCATGCGCAGGCCTGCGCATTCGCATGGGCATGGGCATGGTCGTGTCACATGATCGCGGTATCAATATTTTCACGTCGGCATAAGCAGCATATCAAAGGACGAGACACATGAAAGGACGAGACACATGGCCCGCATTTTCATGATCCGGCATGGTGAGGCCGCAGCAGGTTGGGATCGTGATCCCGATCCCGGATTGAGTGCGCTGGGCCGTGAACAGGCTGAGCGGGCGCGGCTCGGATTGCTCGCCTTGCATCAGGGCCCCCTGCCTGTCCTGTCATCACCCTTGAAGCGTTGTGTGGAAACGGCGATGCCTCTCGCGACGCATTGGGGCGTTACGCCGATCATCGAGCGCCGGGTGATCGAGCTGCCATCACCGAGTAAAGACCTCGTCGCACGCACGGCATGGCTTCGCAGCATGATGGGGTCGAACTGGGCTGACGTGATGCCAACACCGGACGCGCCAGCCGATTTTCTTGAAACGCTGGCACGCTGGCGGGCAGGCATTGTCGAGACACTCAAAACTGTGACGTCTGACACGGTGATCTTCAGCCATTTCGTGGCGGTCAATGCGGCTGCTGGCTTTGCAAGCGGCGATGACCGGGTTGTCCTGTTCCGGCCCGACAATGCCTCGATCACGATTTTTGAAACGGACGGCAAAACACTTCGCCTTGTCGAACGCGGCGCCGAAGCTGAAACCAAAGTCAATTAAGTGCTTTGATCTTTTCAAGACGTGGATGACCCGCCTGAAGCGGATTATGACGTATCTGTTCTGAACCGTCATGGCCCGGTTTATCCGGACCATCCACGACTTTCCGATTGTCATCCCGGGATTTATTCCCGGGGTCCATGGCAATGGCTGCTTGCCCGGCTATAGTTGCTCCATGAGCAAGCTGCCGATTCCCCTGCTGACGACATCCGAAATGGCCGAGGCTGACCGCCTGACCATCGAAGGCGGCAAGCCGGGCAGCCAATTGATGGAAAATGCCGGCCGGGCTGTCGCCGAGGCCGTGCATGAGCATCATGCCAAATGCAATCTCGTCGTCCTCTGCGGGCCCGGCAATAATGGCGGGGATGGTTTCATTGCCGCCCGTCTGCTGCGCGACTGGGGTTGGCAGGTGACGCTGTTTCTGCTGGGGACGCCAGAGCGTTTGACGGGCGATGCCGCGCAGGCCGCGCATCGCTGGGCAGGCCCCATTCATCCCATGACGGCTGATGCCTGCCTCGGGGCGGAACTGGTCATTGACGCGATTTTTGGCGCCGGTCTCGCGCGCGACATTGATGGCGTCGTTGCCGACATCATAGGGCGCGTGAATGGTGCGGACATTCCAGTGGTTGCGGTCGATGTGCCCACCGGACTTGACGGCAATACCGGGCAGGTGAGGGGACATGCCTTTCAGGCCTTCAACACGGTGACTTTTTTTAAAGCCAAGCCGGGTCATTACCTCATGCCGGGCCGTTTGCTCTGCGGCAAGCTCAATGTGGCCGATATCGGCATGGCGCCGGAAACCACATCCCGTCTGGGGGTGAAATGCTTTCTGAATACGCCCACGCTATGGGGCGCCACCTTTCCGCGACCCGCCCTCGACACGCATAAATACAAGCGCGGCCACGCGCTGGTCGTGTCCGGCGATATGACACACACAGGCGCCGCGCGTCTTGCCGCCCGCGCCAGTTTGCGGGCCGGTGCGGGGCTGGTGACGGTTGCCTCGCCATCTGATGCGCTTGCCACCAATGCCGCGCAACTCACCGCCATCATGCTGATGCCGTTTCAGGGGGCTGATGGACTGACGGCGATCCTCGACGACAAGCGCAAGAATGCCTGCCTCATCGGACCGGGGGCGGGCGTTGGCGCCGCCACGCGGGAAAATGTTCTGGCGACCCTCCTCTCAGGCGCGGCGCTGGTCCTCGATGCCGATGCGCTGACGAGCTTTGCCGAAATCCCGCGCGACCTCTTTGTCGCCATCAAAGGCTATTTTGCCGGGCCCGTGGTCATGACCCCGCATGAGGGCGAGTTTGACCGTCTGTTTCCCGATCTCGCAAATCCTGCCCTTGGCAAATGCGCCCGCGCCAAGGCCGCAGCCCAAGCCAGTGGGGCGGTCATGGTATTGAAGGGCCCTGATACGGTGATTGCTGCCCCGGACGGGCGATTGGCGATCAATGCCAATGCCGGTCCGGAACTGGCGACGGCTGGCTCAGGCGATGTGCTGTCGGGCATCATTTTGGCGCTTCTGGCACAGGGCATGGCCCCCTTTGAGGCTGCCACTGCCGGCGTCTGGCTGCATGGCGAGGCGGGGAGCCATTTTGGCCCCGGTCTTGTCGCCGAAGATCTGCCCGAAATGCTCCCGGCGGTGCTGCGCGACCTGCTTTCTGCCCTTTCATAAGCCATATCGGGCGCTTTGCCGTTTTCTCTCGGCTTTTGCTGGCAATCAGATGAAGCCCTTGATATAGAGGCAGCCAAATTGGGTACGGCTGGCCTCACCGGGCTTCCGCCGACAGACTTCGCGGGCGTGGCGGAATTGGTAGACGCGCTGGATTTAGGTTCCAGTGCCGCAAGGCGTGGGGGTTCGAGTCCCTCCGCCCGCACCAGGCTGAAACCCGGCGTACCCGCATTAAAGCATAGGATAGAAGAATGCTGGTGACTGTTACGAGCGCGGATGGATTGAAGCGCGAACTCAAGATTCAGGTTCCTGCCGCTGAATTGCAGGCGCGCATGACGGGCAAGCTCGACCGGATGAAAAATCAGATCCGCCTCAAGGGCTTTCGTCCCGGCAAGGTGCCGGTGGCGCATCTCCGCAAGACCTATGGCAAGTCGGTCATGGGCGAAGCCATTCAGGAAGCCGTGAACGAGTCGAGCCAGAAGGCACTGGAAGAACATTCCTTCCGCCCCGCCGTTCAGCCTTCCATCGCCTTTGAAGGCGAAATTGAGGAAGTCATCGACGGCAAGGCCGACCTGACCTTCAAGATGAGCTTTGAACTGATTCCGGCTTTTGAACTTGCCGACTTCGCCAAGATGACGGTTGAGCGTCCGGTCGCCGAGCCGTCTGACGCTGATGTCGAAGAAGCCTTGACGCGTCTTGCCGCCAATCAGAAGAGCTTTGATGCCCGCCCTGAAGGCGACAAGGCTCAGTCCGGCGATCTCCTGACCATCGACTTCATCGGTCGCATCGATGGCGAAGCCTTTGAAGGCGGCAGCGCGGAAGATGCCTCGCTCGAAATCGGGTCGGGCCGTTTCATCCCCGGCTTTGAAGATCAGCTCATTGGCACCAAGGTTGGCGACAAGCTCGATGTGGTCGTGACCTTCCCGGCGGACTACGGCGCAGAAAATCTCGCTGGCAAGGAAGCCGTGTTCGAAACGACCGTCAAGGAAGTCAAGGCGCCGGGCGAAACCAGGCTGGATGATGACTTCGCCAAGCGTTTCGGGATGGAAGGCATCGACAAGCTGCGCGACGCCATGGCCGATCAGATGAAGCAGGATTATGCGCGCATGTCGCGGATGCACCTGAAGCGCGCCATGCTGGACAAGCTCGACGAACTGCACAGCTTCGAGCTGCCGCCCTCCATGGTTGAGCAGGAATTCAGTTCCATCTGGTCGCAGTTTGAAGCCGAGCTGAAGCAGCAGAACAAGACCGCTGCCGAACTCGATGAGCCGGAAGACGACATCCGCGCCGAATATCGCAAGATCGCCGAGCGTCGTGTGCGTCTGGGTCTGGTACTCGCCGAAGTTGGTGAGGTCAGCAAGGTGACAGTGACCGATCAGGAAGTGAACCAGGCCCTCATGGAGCGTGCCCGTCAGTTCCCCGGTCAGGAACGTCAGGTGTTCGACTTCTATCGTCAGAACCCGCAGGCGCTTTCAGAAATCCGGGCCCCGATCTTTGAAGACAAGGTCATCGACTATATCGCTGAGCTTGCCACCGTGACCGACAAGGTCGTGTCACGTGATGAACTCTTCGCTGAAGACGACCATGACCACGACCATCATGACCACGACCATCATGACCATGATCACGGCCATGAGGGTCACGTCCATGAGGGTCACGTCCATGGTCCCGATTGCGACCACGACCACGACCACGACCATGATCATGCCGGGGCGGCACCTGCTGAAAAGAAAAAGCCGGCAGCCAAGAAGGCCAAGTCGGAAGACTGAGCGCCGTCACATGCCGAAAGCTCAAAGGCCCGGACATCATCCGGGCCTTTTCATTTGCCGATAAGTTCAAGGTCGCGCGCCGGGCGGCATCGTCCTCAACGAAGGCTGGAGGACACAGGCGTTGATGACAGTTGGCAGATGCGAGGTTCTGAAGTCGGTCCGGATCGGGCCAGAATGGATTGCGGCAGAAACATGATCGCCACATTAAGGAATCTTTAGTAAAAAACTTTGCCACAAGCCAAAATAATCATTGCGCAGACTCATCATAGGACATATTTCATCGCGCATAGACGCACACGCACGTGCCACTGGCCCTAGTTGGTTTATGCAACGACGGAAGCGTCCTTTTTGATCACGCCGGCATTGCCGGGTCTTAAAGGGTGTTGACGATGTTCGCTTCCGAGCAGGGCCGCCGTGCCCGTTCGCGCTCCTCTTCCTCAAAAATCGCAACAGCGGCCAAGGTCGCACCGCGCAAGAAGCCCAGGCTGCGGCTTGTGCCCCAGGCAGCCGAGCTGCCTGGCGAGCGGGGTGGTCTGCCGCCCAAGATTGCCCGCTATCTGAAAACGGCTGCGCTGCCGTCGCCTTGCCTCGTGGTCGATGTGGACATTGTCGCGCATAATTTCGACGAGCTGGCCCGTTCGCTGCCCGACGCGCGCATCTTCTATGCCGTGAAGGCAAATCCGGCCGATGAGATCATTGAGCGTCTGGCGCAGCAGGGTTCCTGCTTCGACACGGCCAGCATGGGCGAGATTGATCTCTGCCTGTCGCACCGCGTCAGCCCGGACCGCCTGTCCTTTGGCAACACCATCAAGAAGGAACGCGACATTGCCGAGGCTTATGCCAAGGGCGTGCGCATGTATGCCTTCGACAGCTATGAAGAGCTCGACAAGATCGCCCGTTCGGCCCCCGGCTCCAAGGTTTACTGCCGCGTGCTGATGCAATGCGAAGGCGCTGAATGGCCGCTGTCGCGCAAGTTTGGTTGCGAGCCGGAAATGGCCGCCGACCTGCTCGTGCGCGCCAATGAGCTTGGCCTGGATGCTTATGGCCTGTCTTTTCATGTCGGCTCGCAGCAGACCGACCTGACCCAGTATGACAAGGCGCTGGCGCTGGCCGCCTCGCTCTTCGACACGCTGGCCAAGCGTGGCGTGAAGCTGCGCCTCGTCAATATGGGCGGCGGCTTTCCGTCGCGCTACCGCACCGACGTACCCTCGATTGCCGCTTATGGCGCCGCCATCAGCGAAGCCCTGTCGCGCCGCTTTGGTGCCGACATGCCCGATGTGATCGTCGAGCCGGGCCGCGGTGTCGTCGGCGATGCCGGTGTCATTCAGGCGGAAGTCGTGCTTGTGTCGCAGAAGGGTGGCGACGATGCGCGACGATGGGTCTATCTCGATGTCGGCAAGTTCCATGGTCTGGCAGAGACGATGGATGAAGCGATCAAATATCGCCTGCTGACGCCGCATGATGGCAGCGTGACCGCGCCGGTCGTGCTGGCGGGCCCGACCTGCGATAGCGCCGATATTCTCTACGAGAAGACCGACTATCGTCTGCCCACCGCGTTGAAGGCGGGCGACAAGGTCCAGATCCTCGCAACCGGTGCTTACACGACGACTTACTCGGCCGTCGCGTTCAATGGTTTCCCGCCGCTGGCCAGCGTCTGCATCTGAGCGGCGCACAAGCGACGGGCTTTCAGGAACAAGAATCATTTGGGAGAGCCGGCAGGCGCGGATATCCGCTGCCCCGGTTCCGGGACAAGACCATGCAAATCTCCGTTGAATCACCTGCCGATCAGGCAGACGTGAATGCGCTCGTCGCCGACGCATTCGGCCCTGAGCGGTTTGCCAAAACCGTCTATCGTCTGCGCGATGGTGTGAGCGCGCTCGGAACGCTCTCGCTTGTTGCCAAGGATGGCGATGACGTCGTCGGCACGCTGCGCTTCTGGCCGATCACGATTGGTGCGGGCACACCTGCCTTGTTGCTCGGCCCGCTGGTCAGCCACCCCGACCGTCAGGGGCAGGGCATTGGCATGGCCCTGATGCGTGAAGGGCTGGCGCGCGCCGCCGCTGAGGGCCATCGCATTGTTGTGCTGGTCGGCGACGAGCCTTATTACCGCCGTTTCGGCTTCAGCCGGGCACTCGCCCGCAGGCTCGAATTGCCGGGCTGGGTCGATCCGGCCCGGTTTCTGGCCCGTGAACTGGTCGCAGGCGCCATGCTCGGTGTTTCCGGCATGATTGGCCGCCCCGGCGAGGTTGCCCCAGCGGTCGCCTATGATCAGGCCGTCAGTCTTTGAACAAATCTCCCTGTTCTTGTGGCAATCAGGGGAGAGGGCGGCGTTTCCACCTTATCTTTTGCTTGCGATAAAGTCCTGAACGCTCCATTTACCGAATCGTACTATCCCTTTTAGCTTGGCATGTTGGCGTGAGAGCCTTGGTTTTGGCGCTCATAATGACTATATCGTCTAGCAGTCAGACGCGCCGCGCTCAGGAGAGATGATGAAAGACCCACTCGATACTTACATGAATCTGGTGCCGATGGTGGTCGAACAGACCAATCGCGGCGAGCGCGCTTACGACATTTTCTCGCGCCTGCTCAAGGAACGCATCATTTTCCTGGCCGGTCCGGTTGAAGACGGCATGGCCATGCTGGTCACGGCGCAGTTGCTGTTTCTTGAGGCCGAGAACCCCAAGAAAGAGATTTCGATGTATATCAACTCGCCCGGTGGCGTGGTGACATCGGGTTTGGCGATTTACGACACCATGCAGCATATCCGCCCGCCCGTGGCGACGGTTTGCATGGGGCAGGCCGCTTCCATGGGCTCGCTGCTGCTCGCGGCCGGTGAGAAGGGCATGCGCTATGCCCTGCCAAATAGCCGCATTATGGTACATCAGCCTTCGGGCGGCTTTCAGGGACAGGCAACGGATATTGAAATCCATGCCCGTGAAACGCTCGCCATCCGCGAACGCCTGAACAACATCTATGTCAAGCATACCGGCCAGAGCCTGAAAGATGTGCAGGATGCGCTGGAGCGCGACAATTTCATGAGCCCGGAACGGGCTGTTGAATTTGGTATCGTGGATTTCGTCGGTGTTCAGCGCCACGAGGAAGACGAGAGCAAATAAGCGTCTCCCGACGGATGAAATCAAGCTGACATGCGGGGAAAGATATTCCCCTCGCGTCGTCCTGAAACGAATCATTTGGCGCATTTCTGCACAAAACATCCATCCGACCGGGATGCATCCAGTCTGATGAATAACGTTTTCGGGATGTAATGAAATCTTGATCCCTCGGCAAATAACATGCTCGTATGTCGGAAAGGTGACGGGATTCCGATCTGACCGGGTGTCGTTAACGTAGTTTAAGACGAGCGCCTTGAACCGTCGAATGAAGACAGGCACGTTTGGTGCATGATTTGTGATGTTCCAAAGCGGGGCGACAGGCCGAAGGCCTAAGGAGTGTTTATGAGCAAGGTAAGCGGCGGCGACTCCAAGAACACGCTTTACTGTTCCTTCTGCGGCAAGAGCCAGCATGAGGTACGCAAGCTGATCGCGGGTCCGACCGTTTTTATCTGTGACGAATGCGTCGAGCTGTGCATGGACATCATTCGCGAGGAAAACAAATCCTCGCTGGTGAAGTCGCGTGACGGCGTGCCGACGCCACAGGAAATCTGCAAGGTGCTGGATGATTATGTGATCGGCCAGAAGCATGCCAAGCGCGTGCTCTCTGTGGCGGTGCACAATCACTACAAGCGCCTGAACCACGCCGCCAAGAACAACGATGTTGAACTGGCGAAGTCGAACATTCTGCTGATCGGCCCGACGGGTTGCGGCAAGACGCTGCTCGCGCAGACGCTCGCCCGCATTCTCGATGTGCCCTTCACCATGGCGGATGCCACGACGCTGACCGAAGCCGGTTATGTCGGTGAGGACGTGGAAAACATCATTCTGAAGCTTCTGCAATCCGCCGACTACAATGTCGAGCGGGCGCAGCGCGGCATCGTTTATATCGACGAAGTCGACAAGATCAGTCGCAAGTCCGACAACCCGTCGATCACGCGCGACGTCTCGGGCGAAGGTGTGCAGCAGGCGCTTCTCAAGATCATGGAAGGCACGGTTGCGTCCGTGCCGCCCCAGGGTGGTCGCAAACACCCCCAGCAGGAGTTCCTGCAGGTCGATACGACAAACATCCTGTTCATTTGCGGCGGTGCTTTCGCCGGTCTCGAGAAGATCATCGGCCAGCGCGGCAAAGGGTCGGGCATTGGTTTCGGCGCCAAAGTTCAGTCCCATGAAGATCGCCGCACCGGCGACATCCTGAAGGAACTGGAGCCGGAGGATTTGCTGAAGTTCGGGCTCATCCCTGAATTTGTCGGTCGTATGCCGGTTCTGGCAACGCTTGAAGATCTCGATGAACCCGCGCTCGTGCAGATCCTGACAGAGCCGAAAAACGCGCTGGTCAAGCAGTATGAGCGTCTCTTTGAAATGGAAAATGTGAAACTCACCTTCTCCGATGAGGCCCTCAAGGCCATTTCCCGCCGCGCGATTGAGCGCAAGACGGGGGCGCGCGGCCTGCGCTCGATTCTCGAATCGATCCTGCTCGAAACCATGTTTGATCTCCCAACGCTGGAAGGTGTCGAGGAAGTCGTCATCAGCGCCGAAGTGGTCGATGGCAAGGCCCGCCCGCTTTACATCTATGCCGAACGCAAGGGCGATGTGGGCACGGGTGCCTGAACATCCGGTCAATAACTGAACAGGGGGTGGCCTTGAAAGCTCATGCTTTCGGGGCCATCTTCATCTCAACGAAGGTATTCCGGCCTTCGGATACCGAAGGGGTGCCTCCCCAGGGCGCCCGCCGGTCGGCAGCGAAATCGCAGGGACAGCAGCCATCCAGGACTGTTTTCCCCCCTCTCCCGAATCTCGCTAAGCTGACCAGAGGCGCAACGCTCAGCATTCATTCAGGAATGAAATGCTAGCCTTCAAGAAATCGCTGTAGGCCGGATCAGAGTGAAAGCAGGTAAGCGAATGAGCGACAAGGACGATAGCAAAAAGGCCACGGATGCCCCGAGCGCGGGTGACACGAAGCTCACGGGCGGCAAGCTCGTGCTGCCGGTACTTCCGCTTCGGGACATCGTCGTTTTCCCCCACATGATCGTGCCGCTTTTCGTCGGTCGCGAAAAATCCGTTCGCGCTCTCGAAAATGTCATGCAGGACGACAAGCAGATTCTGCTCGTTGCGCAAAAGAATGCGGCCGACGATAATCCGGATACGGATGAAATCTACGAGATCGGCGCCGTCGGCACGGTTCTCCAGCTACTGAAATTGCCCGACAACACCGTCAAGGTGCTGGTCGAGGGCGTGCGCCGTGCGCGTGTTCTCCGCTACACAGGCAATGAAGAGTTCTTCGAAGCTGAAATCGAATTGATTGATGAATCCGACGAGGTTGATGACCAGCTTGAGGGTCTTGCCCGTTCCGTCGTCAGCCAGTTCGAAGGCTATGTGAAGCTCAACAAGAAAGTGCCGCCGGAAGTTTTGGGTTCGATCGGTCAGATCGAAGACCCCTCAAAACTTGCCGACACGATTGCAAGCCACATCAGCATCAAGATTCCCGAGAAGCAGGAATTGCTGGAAATGCAGTCCGTTTCGGCGCGTCTGGAGCGTGTCTATTCGCTGATGGAAGGCGAGATCAGCGTGTTGCAGGTCGAAAAGCGTATCCGCTCGCGCGTCAAGCGCCAGATGGAGAAGACCCAGCGCGAGTACTATCTGAATGAGCAGATGAAGGCCATTCAGAAGGAACTTGGCGACGGCGAAGAGGGCAAGGATGACTTGCGCGAACTTGAAGAGCGCATTGGCAAGACAAAGCTCTCCAAGGAAGCGCGCGAGAAAGCGCTTGCCGAATTCAAGAAGCTGAAACAGATGAGTCCGATGTCGGCGGAAGCCACTGTCGTGCGCAACTATCTCGACTGGCTTCTCTCCGTGCCGTGGAACAAGAAGAGCCGCGTCAAAAAGGATCTGGCCAATGCGCAGGCCATTCTCGATACCGATCACTTCGGTCTCGAAAAGGTCAAGGATCGCATTATCGAATATCTTGCTGTGCAGAGCCGCGCCAACAAGCTCAAGGGCCCGATTCTTTGCCTCGTCGGCCCGCCCGGCGTCGGCAAGACCTCGCTTGGCAAATCGATCGCCAAGGCGACGGGGCGTGACTTCGTGCGCATGTCGCTTGGTGGTGTGCGCGACGAGGCCGAGATCCGCGGCCATCGCCGCACCTATATCGGTTCGATGCCCGGCAAGGTCATCCAGTCGATGAAGAAGGTGAAGCATACCAACCCGCTTTTCCTGCTCGACGAAATCGACAAGATGGGTGCGGACTTCCGTGGCGATCCCTCATCGGCCTTGCTCGAAGTGCTCGATCCCGAGCAGAACAATGCCTTTGCCGATCACTATCTCGAAGTCGATTACGATCTCTCCGACGTCATGTTCGTGACGACGGCCAATACGCTGAACATCCCCGGCCCGCTCATGGACCGCATGGAGATCATCCGCATTGCCGGCTACACGGAAGACGAGAAGGTCGAAATCGCGCGTCGTCACCTGCTCGACAAGGCGCTTGAAGGCCATGGCCTGCGCAAGGGCGAATGGTCAATCGACGATGCCGCGCTTCGTCAGGTGATCCGCGTCTATACGCGCGAAGCTGGCGTTCGCAACCTTGAGCGCGAGCTGAACACGCTCGCCCGCAAGGCTGTGAAGGAAATCCTGACCAGCGACAAGAAGTCGATCCATGTCACCATGGACAACATCGAAGATTATGCGGGCGTGCCCAAATATCGCTTCGGTGAAGCCGAGGGTGAAGATCAGGTCGGTGTTGTCACAGGGCTCGCCTGGACGGAAGTGGGCGGTGAATTGCTGACCATCGAAGGCCTGATGATGCCTGGCAAGGGCCGCACGACGGTGACAGGCAATCTGCGCGACGTGATGAAGGAATCGATCTCGGCCGCAAGCTCTTATGTCCGCTCACGGGCCACGACCTTCGGCGTGCAGCCGCCCGTCTTCGATCGCAAGGATATTCATATCCATGTGCCCGAAGGGGCCACGCCCAAGGACGGTCCGTCTGCCGGTGTCGCCATGGCAACCGCCATGGTCTCCGTGATGACGGGCATTCCGGTGCGCAAGGATGTCGCCATGACCGGCGAGATCACGCTGCGGGGGCGTGTGCTGCCGATTGGCGGCCTGAAGGAAAAACTCTTGGCGGCGCTGCGCGGTGGCATCAAGACGGTGCTGATCCCGCAGGACAATGCCAAGGATCTGGCCGACATTCCCGATAACGTGAAAAACGGAATGGAGATCATTCCGGTGAACACGATTGATGAGGTGTTGCGGCGTGCGCTGACGCGTGTGCCGGAGCCGATTGAATGGGATGAGGAAGCCTATGTCGCTGAACAGGCGGCACGCGGCAAACCATCCGATGCGGGCGAGGCCGTCGTCGCCCATTGACGAGACCGATGTGGCGCCGCACCCCTTGAAACGGGTGCGGCGATCCTCCGTCTACGCACTAATATGGTGGACTTGACGACTTGATCCTCATGCTGCACTGCGAGAGATATGATTTTTCCGCAGATTTCCGCTGTTTTTACTTTGACCCTCTTAACCATGCGCGAGTAGACTCTGCCCACTTGAGGGAGATTTTCCCACTCGCATCGAAAGGGGCCCAACGTGAACAAGAACGATCTCATTGCAGAAGTCGCAGACCGCACAGGTCTGTCAAAGGCCGATGCGACTAAAGCCGTCGATTTCACTTTCGACATCATCACCGACTCGCTGAAGAAGGGCGATGAAGTGCGATTGGTTGGTTTTGGCACATTCAATGTGTCGCAGCGCCAGGCAACTGAGGGTCGCAATCCGCGTACCGGCGAAACCATTCAGATTCCGGCCTCCAAGCAGCCCAAGTTCAAGGCTGGCAAGGGTCTCAAAGACGCCGTCAACGCGTAATGAATGGCGCCATGCGCGAACCGGGAATTGATTGAAGTCATAGGCCGGCCGCGTCATCCGATGAGTCGGCCTATTTTTTGACGTCATCGCCCGCCTGATCGGCGCGCGGATCAAGCTCGCTCGGCACCGAGGCTGAGGGCTGCGGCACGGCAACGAAGTTGCTGCGCTGGTCGGCTGCGGGCGGCGGGTTTGTCATCATGCGATAAATCACAAACACAATGAAAAGCGCATGTGTGGCGGCACCAAAAACAAAGATGAAGCCAAGACCGTAATGGTCGGCGCCGAGCGATGCCAGAAACGGCCCGACAATCGCACCAGCGGCATAGGCAATCAGCAGGCCACCTGACACGCTGACAAAACTCTCGCTGGCGGCATGGTCGTTCATATGCGCGACGACCACCGAATAGAGCGTGAAGGCGAAGACGCCATAGCCAAAGGCAATCGCGAGCAGGAGTTGCGGCTGGCCGAGACTGCCGGCAAAGACAAAACCCAGCTCGGCGAGCCCGGCCCCGATGGAGACAAGACAAATGATGCGGCGCCGGTCCATGCGGTCTGACAGCCGCCCGATTGGCCATTGCGCCACGGCCCCGCCAATGATCGCCATGGTCATGAAAAGCGAGATGCCCGCTACATCGAGGCCCTTCGATTTGGCGAATAACGGCGCAAGCGTCCAGAACGGGGCATTGGCAAGGCCCACCACCATCGAGCCGAGAAGACCCACAGGCGAGAGCCTGTAAAGCCGGGGCAGGTTGATTCGCGTGCTCTGGAGGGGCTGGGGCTGGACCGACGTGGTCAGCGCCACCGGCACAAGCGCCAGCGAGGTCAGGATCGAGCACAGCGCAAAAAGCGCAAAGGCCGCCGGATCGGCCAGATTGAGAAACACCTGACCGAGCATCATCGCGCTCATGTTGATCATCAGATAGATCGAGAAAATCCGCCCGCGCGTTTCATTGGTGGCGGTTTCGTTGAGCCAGCTCTCAATCACCATATAAAGCCCGGCAAAGCAGATACCGGTGATGCCGCGCATGATCGCCCAAATGGCCGGATGGTCGCTCAGCCCGTGGATGAGCGGGGCAGTGGAGGCAATGGCGCAGAGAATCGCAAAGCTGCGGATATGACCGACGCGCCGCACGACATAGGGCGTCATCAGGCAGCCGAGCAGAAATCCGGCAAAATAGATCGAGCCGATCATACCGATCGTGGCCGTGGAAAAACCGTCAATCCCCGCCCGAATGGGGATCAGCGTGCCAAGCATGCCATTGCCGACCAGCAGGATGGCCGTGGCAAGCAGCAGGGAGAGCAGCGGTGCAATCGTTCGGATCACGTGACTTTTCCAGTCCATTATCGCGCCCTGGGGCGTTCAGATTTAGCCTATTGAACCGCATCTGTAATGACGTGATTGCAAAGATTTCGCGCATCCGCTAGGAGAGGGCAATCCTGGCAGCGCGACGGGGCCAAGGTTGGCCCGGAAGCGTCACCTGGGGGCGGTTAGCTCAGTTGGTAGAGCGTCTCGTTTACACCGAGAATGTCGGGAGTTCGAGTCTCTCACCGCCCACCATGACTTTTGAAGACCCCGGCCTTGATCTTGCGGGATAATGCGCAAGAAAGGTTCCTTGACAGGGCTTGAGCCTTGCCTTACGAACCGCCCACCTCAGCGTGTCATGCGCCGACGAGTTGGGGGTGTAGCTCAGTTGGTTAGAGCGCCGGCCTGTCACGCCGGAGGTCGCGGGTTCGAGTCCCGTCACTCCCGCCACTTTTCCCAGATACCCGGTTTTCGAACGCTTCCGGCCTTGCCGTTTTGCTGCATCTGCGCCTTGGCATCTCACGCCTTGAAATGACTGGCATTTCAAGGGCTGAGGAATTGTCAGCGGGGCCTTTGATTCTGCAAATGCGAGGGCTATACTCCGCCCGCATAAAAGACACGATTATGGCGTGACGGGCGGGGCGCTTCGCGCTACATCCTGAGCGG
>Ga0209066_10003440_pt1 | contig 18060 bp, 20 predicted proteins | sample All_14_2_FD_187198 | JGI IMG/M metagenome (GOLD analysis project Ga0209066, IMG submission 187198) | Freshwater microbial communities in response to fracking from Pennsylvania, USA - Allegheny Zone_MetaG_DW_15 (SPAdes) (version 2) ... | reverse complement strand
CTATAAACCCGCGCGCCCGGAGGGGTGCTAGAGTGGTCGATTAGGACAGTCTCGAAAACTGTTGTGCGTGCAAGCGTACCGTGGGTTCGAATCCCACCCCCTCCGCCATATATCGCCGATTACGCTCCATCTCCCGCGATCGCGCCCGAGGTCGGCGGTACCGTCGTTGCGTCGTCCGGCTCGAACGCGAGAATGTCCCCCGGCTGACAATCGAGGTAGCGGCAGATCGCGTCCAATGTGTTGAAGCGTATGCCTTTGACCTTGCCCTGCCTGAGCAGGCTGAGATTGGCCTCGGTGATGCCGATATATTCGGCCAGTTCCTTCGACTTCACATTGCGCCGCGCCAACATGACCGCAAGGCTCACCTTGATGGGCATGGCGATCAGACGAACTGGCTGTTTTCTTCGGCGAGGGCGGCCGCCTTTTCCATGGCCCAGGCCAACGCCGCCACCACGCCTGCAAACAGCGCCAGGATCATTACGTCGGAGCTGATCTCGATCGCGATCTGCTTCGGGCCGCCGTTCCAACTCAGCGCCAGCATGAAGAGCATGCCCGCCAACGGCTTCGTCAATGCGCTCAACCCGGCGCCCAGAGCGAAATCGCGCAGCCCGGCAATGCCCTCGGCGCCGAACGGCCGCCCCGCCGCGAACTGGGCGAGACAGACGCGCAACCGCCACAAGCCCCAACTCATGGGCAGGAGATGGAGCAGCGCTGTGGCGATCGCAACCATCCGCATGCCGGCATCGCGAGCCACGGGCGGCGGATCGATCAGCCAGTAGCCGATTGCCAGCGCGGGCAGGAGTGCGGCCAGCCCGACTGCCCCCAGAGCCAATGCGCTGAACGCCCGGCGCGCCCGCGGCGACAGCGCCAAGGCCGCCTCCGAACGCCCATCCTCCAGAAAGGTGAGGCCGTCTTGGTTCTTCATGCGCTTCTCTCTCGCAGTGTCGCTTGGTCTATGCGCCGAGAATTATTGTTTGACAATAATTTCATGCTGTTTGATGAGCGTGATTATTGTATAATAATAACGGATATTCCGGATGAACACCCTGCGCGCCGCCGCTCTCCTAGCACTCTCCCTCGGTCTCGCCTTGCCTGCGCAAGCTGCCCCCTCAACCCCCGACGGCGAAATCTCCGTCGCTCAGGTGGTCGACCTGCTCGAGCGCTCCGCCACGGACAATGCCGCCCGCAACGCGGCCATGGCCTATCTTGCGGGTGTAGGGGAAACCACCGGCCTGCTCGTGGCCGAGGCAGGGCGGCGTGCGCCCGCCAGCATCACCTGCATCAGGCCACTCGCGCTTTCCAGCGCTGCGGTTCTTGCCGCGCTTTCGCGCGTGGAGAAGGGGACTAGGGACAAGACCGCTGCCACCCCCATTCTCGTCGACGATATGCTGAGGCGGGCGGGCTGCCGTTAGGCCACCAATGTTCGGGGGTAGCCCGAATCTGCACTGTCAGGGAGGGGGAGGGGCGTTCTACGTGGTGTGCTTGCGCTTCACCGCCGCGCTCTCGCTGGCAAACCGAAAACACTGGCGAAAGCTGCGACTGACGCCTTAACGGGCGGCGTACGTTCCTAGCGGAATGCAAGCGTTCGCTTAGGTAAGTGCAGAGCGCGTCAGGTGGCTTGGCCCACCTGTGGAAGCGATCTTCAGCCACGTCTTCGGGCTTGCTCAGCGAGTGATGCTCGGCGTCTTTGCTCACGCCGTAGGTGAGTAGCTGATGTTGAACTGGGGATATTTTTCCTGAAGGAGTTTCATGGCGCGGTGCCACTTTGCTCCGCCCCACTGACTAGAGAACGCATACGTACAGCCATTCGTATGGAGAAGCTGGTCGTCGTCACACAGCCACCGGCGGTGATCGAAGGGAGGTCCGCCGGAGGATGCGTTCATTGCGGCCAACTTCTCGAATCCTGCAGCATCGACTGTGCCGTCGACAGCATACCAAACGCGGTTTGGTCGCCAATCGAACAGCGCGATCAACTCGTCCGGGGTAGTGCCCTTTTCGCAAGCGCGCTTGCAAAGGAAGTGGATCGCGTTGCGCTTCCACATGGAGGTGCTGCGCTCGCCGTCAAATTGAACGTCGAATCTCGTGAAGTCAGCGTTGCTCGTCCTGGCCTGTCTCTCTTTCTGAACCTTCTCCCGAACCCGGATTTGATACTCCGCGATCTCGGGTAACGGGATGATCTGCTGGACATCCACTAGAATCTGATCGCCGAGGCGATAGGGCTTCAGACGAACGCAGCGAATATTGATGTCGTGGTCGAGCAGCCACAATACCCAGGACGTAAGCTCCTTGGAAAACTCCGCAGACGCCAAGACGATCCGGACATCCTGAGCGAATTCATCATCGTCTTGGTCGTCCCACCCGAGAAAATCGAGAAGTAATCGGCGAGCATCCTGCTCCTGTTTTCCGAGTCGGGCCAAGTGCCTGCGGTAAATGTCAACCGACTGGTCGAATGTCAGCGTCGAAACCATGGATGCGTAGCGAATCGCCTGCAGGTCCATGTGGCCGCCATCTTCGGTACGCTTCAATTCGATGACTACGAGATTCGCATCTTCGTCGATTCCAAGCAGATCTATCCGACGACGCGATTCTTCCCATTCTCCAAATTCTTCCGAAATGATGAGGGTGTTGGGCGAAATGACTTCGATATGCTCACGCAGCAAGCGCTGGAGGTCGGCTCGTTCGCGGACTCCTACACTGCCGAAGGTGGTTTCCTCGACGCGCTCGATAGCAGTCTGGCCGAAACGATAGATTGGCATTTGGTGCTCCCGGCGTCCCAGGCTGGCTTTTCAAAGCCGGCGGAACCTCATGATGAAGGCCTCTACGCTGCATCCGCTGTCCGAGCGGACGGATCGGCCCGTTGCTTGAGGGCGAGGCGATGATCGTCGCGCGTCTGCGCCAGGGTGCGGGCCTTCATGTCCTCGTAGGCAGCAATCCGCACGGCCATAGGGCGTCAAAGGACTCCCGCGATATCGGTACGCGCGAAATCTTCACCCACGTAGAGTAAGGGGCAATCATGCTGTCTGGCGACTTCATAGGCGAAGCAGTCTCCGAAATTCAGCGCCGCCGGATGCACGCCTTTGCCCCAGCTTTCGTAGACATGCGCGATGCGCCGCGCCGATGCCGGCGTCACGCCGACGACCTCGAAGCCGAGCCCTTCGATGAGGCGCCCCATCTCCTCGCCGACATTTCGTCGAGCGGCAACAATCAACGCCTCTGCCATTGTGCCGGCGGAGATCAGGAGATCGCCATCGGACTCCAGGGCGGCGACGCAGGCATCGGCGGCCGGCTCATTGAGCAGGATGGCCATCAGGGCCGACGTATCGACCGCCATCATTCGGGCAGGCCGTCATCGTCATAGAGGAAGTCCTGGCTGCGCGCCGCGCTTGGCCCGGCAGTGGCCTTGGCGGCGGCGGATGCCCGCACAGCCTCGATCAGCGCCCGGCGGGAATTCCGGTCCGTAGCCGCCTTGATCGGCACCAGCCGCACGGCAGCGTGGCCATGCCGTGTCAGGATGACCTCATCCCCCGCCTCGGCTCGCCGAACCAGCTCCGTCAACTGCCCCTTGGCGTCTGTCACAGACACTTCCATGGAGTGCTCCAAGTGGACCATGTAGTGGTCCAATTACGCTCAATATTTAGACCATTTAATGGTCCACTACAATGATATTTTTGACGATTATCGCCCTTTTGCCCCAGCAGAACGTTCGTTCCCCCTATACTACCCGCAGATCAGGTGCGGCGAGGTCGGGCATGGCGCGCGGGATAAAGACGAAGCGAAAGGGCACCAGCTCCCGGGCCAAGGCCGCCGCCAGAGCTCGGCCGGTTTCGGAGGCCGACTTGGACGCTTTGCTGACCTCGTTCATGCGGATGCTGGAGGACGATGACGGCGACGAAGCCCTCGATCTGGCTCAGGAGAAGGCCATCGAGGCGATGGAGGCGCCGCGGGCTGAACAGCGTATCACGCTGGCGCGCGAGGCGCTGGCGCTGTCCCCGCTCTGCTCGGACGCCTATCTCGTGCTCGCGCGGGAAACGGCCGATGCCAGCGAGGCACTCGAACTCTACCGGCGAGCCGTCGCCGTCGGCGCAGAGGCGTTGGGTGAGATCGCCTTCCAGGACGATGTCGGTTCGTTCTGGGGTTTGATCCAGACCCGGCCGTACATGCGCGCGCGGCACGCGCTGGCCATGGCCCTCTGGCGCCTCGGTCATCGCGACGAAGCTGTCGCCCATTATCAGGAGATGCTGCGCCTCAATCCCGATGACAATCAGGGCGTCCGCTACCTGTTGATCGATGCCTTGCTCGAACTTGGCCGTGACGTGGACGCCGACGCGCTCTTGAAGCGCTACGAGGAAGATGACTCGGCTCATTGGACCTGGTCGGCAGCCCTTCTCGCGTTCCGACGCACCGGAAACAGCGCACCCGCCAACAGGGCGATGGCCAACGCCGTCAATCGGAACCGTCATGTGGCGGCCTATCTCCTGGGCGCAAAGCCGCTTCCGCCGACATTGCCAACGTTCATCGGCGAGGGTGACGAGAGCGAGGCCGTCGCCTATGCCCATTCCGCCGCGGGCGCCTGGGCCGCTGCGCCGGGGGCGAAGGGTTGGCTGGCCGGCGATCCGGCGATCGCGCTGGGGCAGGAAGACGACCCTCGGGACGCCGGACACGACGACGAACTGGATCCCGATCGCATCGACGAGGCCGTTCTCGCCCTGCTCGTGCTGGGACTGCATGACGGGAGCCGCGCCTGGAAGACTTTCGATTGGGACGCGCTCGACCGCCTGCATGGCAAGGGCCTCATCTCCAATCCGGTGGGCCGCGCGAAATCGGTGGTCTTCACCGAGGCAGGCCTCGCGGCGGCCCTGCGATCGCATCGCACCCTTTTCGCAAAGAGGCCGCCGAAATCAGGATAACCCGACGCCCCGGCGACGTCTTCGGGCAGCCGCAATCGAAATAAACGAAACAACTGAAACGAACAGGCTCTGGACGCGCTTCCGGGGGCGGCATCTACCCTCGCATCGTAAGCGCAGCGAAACTCAATATGGCGGGCGTAGAAGCTGGCGGCCGCGTGCCGCAGACAAAGCCCGAGACAGAAGAATTGGGGCCCGTTGTCGGTGTGCCGGCGGTCGATTTGTGACCGGCCGGCTCAATAGGCCGACCGATCCTGTTGCGAGGCCCTCAGCCGCAAGCCGCAGGATCCTGGACGGCTGCTGCGGCTGATGGCCCGTCCTTGTCGAGCGGGTTAGCCGCGGTGCAAGGCGCAGATCTTGTTGCCGTATGGATCGCGCAGATAGCACAGATAGAGTCTGGTCCCTCCGCCCTCACGCCAGCCGGGCGGGTCCTCGATGGTCTTGCCACCGTTGGCGACGCCCGCATCGTGGAAGGCTTTCACTTTTTCGGGGCTGTCGCAGGCGAAGCCGATTGTGCCGCCGTTGGCATGGGTGGCGGCATTCCCGTCGATGGGCTTGCTGATTCCCAAGGTGCCGGTGGGGGTGCGATAGAAGACTCTGCCCTTGGGATCGATCTTCCCCTCCGGCACACCGATGGCTCCGAGCACAGCATCGTAGAACTTTTTCGAAACAGCAACGTCGTCAGCGCCGACGAAAATATGCGAGAACATCTCTAACCTCTCCCTCTTCCGGTCGGTACTCCCGAGGACCGGAGTGGCCTCGGTGCCGAAACTTCGACACGACCGATGAGTCGCATATCCGGGTTGCCGAAACCACGGACTGGGCGACAATTAACATTGCTGAGCGACAAAAGAAGCCTGAGGAGGCTGTCGAGGACGCCCGGCGCTCGATCGGCGAGGCTGATGTGGGGCTGGCGAACGCCGGTGGCACTTTTCAGCGCGAACATTGTTGCCCAGTGTCGCGGCCTCGCCGCGTTGTCGCGGGCCAGCGCCCTCAGGCGGGCGAACATCGTCTATACTGTGTCCGTGCTCCGCCGTTGATCGTGTCGTTGCTGGACCCGCCGGTGAAGATGTCGGCGAAGCCCGAGCCTGTGAACGTGAACCCTTCGCAAAGACGCCGCCGAAATCGGGATGGCACGACAACGTAAGACGTAGTGCCGGTCGCCCGTCCACATCGTGCGGGGAGTACAATCGAAATAGACGAAATAAACGAAACACTCGAAACGGAGAGGGCCCCGTGCGCGAGTCCGCGGTGGCGTCAACCCCTTGGCATCGTAAGCGCAGCGAAGCCCCAATATATAGAGGGCGTAGAAGCCCGCGGCCTTCCATTGGGCGCCGTCGGCGCGGGCGAAGGCCCGGAACAGGCCGATCGTCACTTCGGTCGCATCGATGACAATTCCACCGATGCGCACAGGCCCCGGCCGTTGTGCGAGGCAGGGGCGGCACTGGCGATAACGGCCGCGAGGGATGCGGTCACGATCCTAAGTCGCGAACGGATCATTGGCGTCGTGATCCGCGTTTGGCGTGCTGCTCAGCCTGCCGCTGCCACCCGAGCCAAACGCTGCCGGGCCATGCCCGTGCAGCGTTTGGAAGAAGGATGATGCGCCCGGACCCCGGTCAGGCGTCGCTGGGCGCCAGGCCGAGCGTCTTCACGCGGTACTCTTCCCAGAACTTCGCCCAGGCCTCGTCGCCCTGACCCTTGAACTTCTTCTGGGCGTCGGCCCAGCCGGCCTGGACTTTCTTCAGCCGGGCCATGCGCTGGTCCTGCCAGGCCTGGTGCTCGGGCTTCCAGATGCCCTTCTCCTTCAGGTAGCGGATCGAGCCTTCGTGCCACGGCGCGTCGGCCGGCGGCTTGCCGGAAATGTTCGGCGCCCAGTTGCCGGCGCTGGCGGTGATCGCCTTGATCAGGTCCATCGACTCGTCGATCGCCTTGACGATCGAATAGACCTCGTCGGCACTGGTGTTGGCATAGGTCGCGATGATCGGATAGCGGTAGCCGACGAGATCGATCGGCTTTTCCTTGGAGATGCCCGCGCCCGCCGTCTCGTGATAGGGCTCGAAGAAATCGGCGACGGCGCGGATGCGGTCCCAGCCGGCCTTGTCGGAGGGCGGGAACGGCGGATAGGTGAGGCCGCGCGGACTCGCCTCGATCTCGCGCATGTTGGCCGAGGTGGTGACGCTCGAGAACGAGTCGAGCTGGTTGTTGATCACCGCCGTCTTCATCGCGTTGTAGCTGCCGAACCAGACGACCTGGACATCGGCGCGGGTCAGGCCGGCAAAGGCTAGATAGGCGTCTGTCTTCACGTTGACGGACGGGTTGCCTTTGACGTAGCCGATGCGCTTGCCCTTGAGGTCCTTCACTTCCTTGACGCCGATGTCGCCGGCGGTCGCCATCGCATTGCTGGCGGGCCTTGCCAGCACGACACGCACGTCCTGCGGACCCCATGACGGCGCCGCGAAGTCGAAAGTGCCTTCCGCGGAGAAATAGAGTTCGTTGGCCAGGAAGCCGTAATTGGCCTTGCCCTGCTTCATCGGCAGGAGGCGCCCGATCGAGGTGCCCGACGGCACGATCCGCACCTTCATCGGCTGCTTCTTCATGATCGCATCGGCGATGCCGGAGGCCTCGGCGTAGCCCGACGACCCCAGATCGTAGGCCGTCCACACCGAAACATCGGGCAGCTTCGCCTGCGCGCCGCCGCCCGCAAGCATCATCGCCGTCGATCCGAGCAATATTTCCCGTCGCTTGAACATGGCGTTTCCTCTCCTGTGACTTGTTGTGTGTTTTTAAGCCGGAGATTGGCAACAACGGCAGCGAGGGTCAAACTGGCGCCAACAATGAGTCAGGGCTGCACGGCGGCCCGGCCAGGGAGGAAACGAGAACATGACCGACAGCAAAGACGCGCCCGGAATCTCGCTCGCGCCGGAAGACGGGGGCCGCGACCGGCTGAGCGGCCGATCGTACTGGCTGGCCATCGCCATGGGCAGCGCAGGCGTTGTGCTGACCATCAACCAGACGTTCAATCTCCATCTGTTCGGCCAGGCGATCATCGACACGTCGTTCTACTATCTGCTGCTGGGTCTGTTCCTGTCGCTCGCCTTCCTTGCCTATCCGGCACGCGATGCCGACCGCGAGGAGATCCCCTGGTACGACTGGGCCTTGTTCGCGGCCTGCATCGCCGCGACGTCCTATCTCGCCTGGCACGGCGGCCGCATCGTCGCGGAAGGGTGGGATCTTGCCGCGCCGACCGAGGCCGTCGTGGTCGCCGGCATCATCTGCCTGCTGGCGCTCGAAGGCGTGCGCCGCGCCGGCGGGATGGTGCTGTTCATCCTCTGCGCCGTCTTCGCGGTCTATCCGATGTTCGCGGGCGACATGCCGGGATTCCTCTGGGGGCCCAGCAGCGGATTGGCCGAGACGCTGAGTGCCCACGGCATGGGCGTGGAGAGCATCATCGGCGTGCCGATGCGCACGGTGGCGTCGCTGCTGGTCGGCTTCCTGGTCTTCGGCTCGGCGCTCGTGGTCACCGGCGGCGGCGAGTTCTTCATGGCGCTGGCCATCGCCCTGATGGGCCGCACGCGCGGCGGGCCCGCCAAGGTCGCGGTGCTGTCGAGCGGCTTCTTCGGCTCGCTGTCCGGCAGCGTCATCTCCAACGTGGTCACGACCGGCCAGATGACGATTCCGACGATGAAGCGCGTGGGCTATCCGGCACACTATGCGGGCGCGGTCGAAGCCTGCGCCTCGACGGGCGGCGCGCTCATGCCGCCAGTCATGGGGGCGGTCGCCTTCATCATGGCCGAGTTCCTGAACGTGCCCTACAGCACGGTCATGCTCGCCGCGATCGTGCCGGCGCTGCTGTATTACGGCGCGCTGCTGCTGCAGGCCGATCACTATGCCGCGCGGAACGGGCTGAAGGGCCAGCCGGCCGCGGAAATTCCGCCCCTGCTGCCGGTGCTGAGGCGCGGATGGCACTTCCTGTTCAGCCTCGGCCTGCTCACCTACCTGCTGCTGGTCATGAAGCAGGAGGCGCTGGCCCCCTATATCGCGACCGCCGTGCTGATCGGCACCACGATCGTGTTCGGCGAGAAGCGCTTCGGTCTCGTCGGGCTGCGTGACTTGGCGGCCGACGCCACCCGCAACATCGTCAACATCGTCGCCATCCTGGCCGGTGTCGGCTTCATCGTCGGGTCGCTTTCCTATACCGGCGTGGGCGGAGCGTTCTCGCGCGAACTGCTGCAGTTCGCTGGCGGCAACATCTATCTGCTGCTCATCCTGGGAGCGCTCACCAGCTTCATTCTCGGCATGGGAATGACGGCGAGCGCCTGTTACATCTTCCTGGCCATCACGCTGGGGCCGGCCCTGATCGGCGGCGGACTCAACCCGATCGGCGCGCACCTGTTCATCCTCTACTGGGGCCTCATCAGCTTCATCACGCCGCCGGTGGCGCTAGCGGCGATCGCCGCCGCCAGCATCGCGCGGGCCGATCCCTGGCGTACGGGACTGTGGGCGATGCGGCTCGGGCTGATCAACTTCGTGCTGCCGTTCCTGTTCGTGCTCAATCCCACGCTCCTCCTGATCGGCACGCCGCTGCAGATCGTCCATGACGTGGCGACGGCCTGCTTCGCAGTCTGGCTGCTGGCCGCCGGTCTGGAAGGCTGGCTGTACGGTGTTGGGGCCATCGGCAGGGCCTCGCGGGTGCTGCTGGTCGCCGGCGCTCTCGGACTGCTGGTCCCGGGCCTCGCCACGGACCTGTTCGGCCTCGGCATGCTTGCCGCGGTCTATCTGGGCAACCTGTTCTGGCGGAGGCGCGCCGCCGCCTGAATGGGCGGGCGGTGGGCGGCCAGGTGTCACTCATGCATCCCTGGGCGCCGGCCGGCGTTGTGTCCCATGTCCGACCGTCGCCCGCCTCCGAACGACACGCCTCCGAACACGGCTCCGAACGAGGCCCCGCCGATCGATCCGCCGCGCAAGGAAGCGCCCGTGCGCGAGCCCTCCGGCCGGGAGCCGCCGCCGCGGGAAGCGCCGCCGGCCGGGGGTGGGTCGGGCAAGTCGCGGCCGGTCGAACGCGTGCAGAAGCTCCGGCTCGGCGTGCGGGTCGTGTGGTGGAGTGCGGTCGCCCTCACACTATGCTTCGGCGGACTCGCACTGTGGATGGGCGTGGGACAGCGCGATCCCTTCTTCGCCCTGTTCTATCTCGCGCTGGCGGCTTGTTGTGCGGTCGCGGGCTACGGCACGCTCGTGGCCTTCCGCCGTCCGTCGGCGTCCTGAGCGAGGTTACTGATCAGTAGGGAGACGCTGATCAACAGGGCCGACGACTCCGCGCGGCCCCGCCGCGTTTAGCCGTGCCTCGCAGGAGGCGTGCCATCAGCTCTTCGCATCGTAAGCGCAGCGAAACCCGATATAGACGGCGTAGAAGCTGGCGGCTTTCCACTGTGCGCCGTCGGCGCGGGTCTGGGCCGGGCCGTACCACCAGGACCCGCCAGCGGTGAGGGCCTCGTCCCCGCGCCGGTCCGCCATCCACTCCCAGACATTGGCGCCCATGTCGTAGAGTCCGTTGACGCCGCGCTTGGTGGTCGCGACCGCGACGTGCGCCCGGCGGTTGTTGTTCATGCCCTCAGGGGCGTCGCCCACCGGATACGGGTAGGTCTGCCCTCGGACGTAACCGTCCGTCGGTCGATCGCGCTGCTCGGTGTAGGCAGCGCTTCGCCATTCGGCGAGCGTCGGCAGCCGGCCGCGAACATGCCGGCAGAAGGCAGCGGCCTCCGCCCAGGTCACGTGCACGGCGGGCTCGGAGTCCTGGCCGGGCTGGCCCTGCGGACGCTCGTAGGTCCAGCCTTGCCGACGCGTCCATCCGCCGGTGTATTCGAACCCTCCGCCCTCGCGCTCGGCCGCCGTTCGGAACGACGTCGCGCGGGCAAAGGCCCGGAACTGGCCGATCGTCACTTCGGTCGCATCGATGACAATCCCACCGATGCGCACAGGCTCCGGCCGTTGTGCGAGACAGGGGGCGGCACAGGCGATCACGGCAGCAACGGTAGCGGTAACGATCGTAAGTCGCGAATGGATCATGAGCGTCGTGTTTCGTGCGTTTCCAGGGCCGCGGGACCTGCCCAGCGGAGCGTAGGCCGTGCCGCCGGCAGGCCGCAAGATGATCCATGGCGGGACGGCCGACACGACCTCTTCGCCCCGTTCTACCTGGCGCTGGCGGCCTCCCGCGTCAGGCTGGTGACCAGCAGGTAGACGCTGATCAAGAGCGCCCATAGCGGGAAGACGATGAAGCTCCAGTCGACCCAGGGGCTGGCGAACAGCAGGAAGAGCCCCATCGCGAAGCCGGGCACCGCCAGCCAGCGCGCGACGAAGGCGGTGCGCAGCGCGATCGTCGAAGTGATGAACATGAAGATGCCCGCCATCCGGATCGCGTAGACGTTGACGAGCGTGTAGGCGAAGGCCCGCGCGAAGGCGAAGGCGGGCGAGTCGCGCAGCGCTTCCGGATGCGCGGCGTGGACGAGGACGATGGCGCCGAACACTGCGGCGGCCACGAACAACATGGCGAGGAAGAGAAGCCCGCTGCCCAGGAAGACCGTCGCGAACAGGCGGTCCTCGGAATCGGCCAGACGATCGCGCACCACGCCGATGAACCACAGGAAGGCGACACCCGCGAACGGGATCAGGTTGATCGCCAGCACGACCCTGTCGAGCCCGGAGGTCAGCCACGTGCCATGCTCCAGCGAGTCTCTCGGAACGGCCGACAGCAGCAGCAGGAACGCGATGGTCAGCAGGCCGGAGAACAGGATGCCGGCGACGGCGGCGGCCCGTGGCGTGCGCAGCCTGCCGCGCGTCAGGGATCGGGTCTGTGTCATGGCCCGGCGGCGGGGAAGGCGTCGATCGCCGCCGCCGCGTTGACGAGCGGCTGTTGGCTCACCGTGATGAAGCCGGCGCCCGGCCGGTCGATGTCCTGGATCAGCAGCACCATCGTGGCGACGAGGATGCCGGTGATGTGGACGGGCACCCGCGTCCGCTTCGATTCGACGCCGCTGCCGTAGCCGGCGAAGCCGATGCCCATGATGCACATGGCGTAGAGGGCGGCGATGACGACGAGGGGCAGGCGATTGGTCATCGCCGACAGGCGCTTCTCCTGATCGTCGATCATCTCGTTCAGCGACTGGATGAACAGGCCCGTCGGCACCATCCCGTTGTCCTTCGCCGCCACCGCCTGCGCCTGCCGCCAGAGGGCCTCCTGCAGCAGGTTCGACCGCGCGATCGCGCGATCGAACTCGGCCCGGCCGATGGGCCCGCGGGCGAGATCCAGGCGGATCTGGACGTACTCGCGCAGCAGTTTCACAGAGTCGCGGTCGTGCGGCGCCGGCAGCAGGCGGGCGCGCAGCGCCGTCGTGCCGATCGCGGCGGCCTCGGTCACGGCCCCGTCGCGCCGGGCTTCGAAGCGCGACAGCGCCATCGAGAAGGTGAACCCGATCATGAGCGCCAGCAGGCCCAGGATCGCGCCCTCGAGCGTCGACACCGCGGCCGCGCCCTTGCGGGCGGCCCGTACCCCGAGCCAATGGCCGGCTTCACCGGCGCCGAGGATCAGCACCAGGCTGACCAGGAAGATCGCCAGCAGGGAATGGTTGTCAATGTCGAACGCCATCGCCGGCGCCCGCGCTTCTATCGATCTTCCTCAAGATGAACCTTGATCCGGCCGGCGGAGACCGCGGCCTTCAGCAGCGCATGGTCCCGCTCGGTCTGGTCGGCATAGGCCACCGCGAATTTCGCCATGGCCTCGTCGAAAGCCTCGCTCGTGCCGAGGTAGCCCGCTATCAGCCAGGGATGGCTGGCCCGCCCGTGCGCCCGCGCCAGGGCCCAGCCGCAGGCTTTGCCGAAGAGGACCAGCATCTTGCGGTCGAAGGTCTCGACCAGCGGCTTGATCTTGGCGTCGCGCAGCTGGCGGACGTAGAGGTCGTTGCCCCGCAGGCCGGTCGCCCATCCCAGGAAGATGTCCGACGACGACTGCATCAGGCGCTGGCCCTGCACCACGCGCTGTCCGGCATGGCCGTAGCCGCTCTTGCCGGCATAGGGCTCCAGCACCGACGGCACGGCCTCCTTGAACTGGAGGAACAGCGGCTGGTTCGACGACGACATCAGCAGGCCGATCGAGCAGTAGCGCCCGACGCTGCCGATGCCGACCACCTTCATGGCGACGTCGAGCAGGCGATAGCGGTCGAGCAGCGCCTTGCGATCGTCGGACAGCGTGTCGCGGTAGCTGGCGAAGGCCTTGTCCACCGCCTCCATGAAGCCTTCCGCACGTGAGAACTCCGGATGGAAGATCAGGGGTGGCTGGTCCTTGATCTGGATCTGGCCGCCGACCATCTCGGCCAGCTTGGGAAAATCGATGTCGGAGGCACGCTCTTCCTTCGCCGCCTCGACCCGGCGCTGCACGCGCTTCCTGAACTGCGGATCGTCGGTCAGGCCGTACAGCTCCTCCGGTCCGATCCTCGTGTACCAGGCTTCCAGCGGACTCATCTCGGCGACGTCGCGCAGGCGCTCGCGGTAGCTGCGGGCGGCGGCCCTGGCGGCGTCGCGACCCGCCGCTTCCGACAGGCCGTTCGAGCGTGCCGCCAGCACGAACGAGGCGACCAAGCGCTTGAGGTCCCATTCCCAGGGGGCCGGCAGGGTCTCGTCGAAATCGTTGATGTCGAAGTTGATGCCGCGTTCGGGCGTGGCGAAGCCGCCGAAGTTGAGCAGGTGGCAATCGCCGCAGGCCTGCACGTGAACGCCGGTCGAGGGCGCGGCTGCAAGGTCGGCGGCCATTACGGCGGCCGCCCCTCGATAGAAGGTGAACGGCGATTGCAGCATGCGGCCGTAGCGGATCGGCAGCAGATCGATCTGACGCCCCTCGTCGGAGGCCTGGAGGATCTCCAGCGGATCGCGGCGATCCTTCGGACGCTTCCACTCGCCCTGGCTGGTGCGCGGAACCGTGTCGCGCAGGCGCTTGCCGGCGGCGACGAGGTCGTCGGCCGGCACCGAGTGCACGGGACGCTCGAGTTCGGGAACGGTCGGCCGGGCGCGCAGTTTGGTCACGTTGGTCATGGACGGCATCCTTCGAGACGCAGGGATTCCGCGCCGCCCTCGCAGGATAGGGGCGCCTCGCACGGCGGTTCTTGACACATGTCAAGGCCCGGGGGGCTCGTTCGGCCGCTGCATCCGTCGCGGGGCGGGCGCGTTCACCGGTCCCCAACCCATCATGCCGACGGAGAATCACATGGCCCGCACGCCCCCAAAGCCCGACCCCAACGAGGCTTCGGCCAGTTACAGCGGCACCGGACAGGCCAAGGACGCACGCCGCGAGGAGAAACGCAGGACGGGCGTGTACGGCGCCGAAGCGGAAGAGGGGCCGGGCTACGAGCGCGAGGACGAGGAGAAGGGCGGCCGCTACGGGCTGGAACCCACCGTCGAGCGGCCCGTCGACGAGGGCAGTTCCGAGACGGAGGTGCCCCCGGCGGACCGGAAAGTGGATAAGATGCCGGACCGCAAATGATGCCGCAGTCCGGTAGGAGAGTTCATGGGCCAGGCGATTTCCGAAGCCAAGAAGGCGATATTTCTGCAGCGGGCCGAGGCAAGGCTCAATTTCGCCCGCAACCTGCCGGAAGGGGACGCCAAACGGGAGGCCAAGATCCGGGAGGCGGAGAAGGCGCTGCAGACCGCACTCGCCTCCAAGACCGGCCCGGCGCGGAAGGCGGCCAAACCGGGCAAGGCGAGGAAGAAGCGTGCCCGGTGAGAAGCCCGGTGCCTTCAAAACGGCGCGATTTCGACATCGAATCTGGCTACAATTCACACAGTGATTGAGTGTTCGTTGCCACCTTCCGGTGAGGGAATGTCGATGCTGAAAAAGTTTGCCGTGGCCGCCCTGGTCGCCCTGCTCCCCGCCGCGCCCGCCTTGGCGGAGCCGGCTGTCTTCACCTGGACGGGCTATGGGCTGAACGTGCCGGGCAGCGGCAAGTGCCCGACCTACAAGATGGTGATCGACGTCACGGTCGTGGGCACCGACGTGCAGGGCCGCTTCCAGCAGGAAGGGCGCCCCGAGCGCAATTTCAAGGCGACGCTGGGCGCCGACCAGAAGTTCAAGACGACGGCCATTGTGGGCGGTGGCAACAAGATGGACGTGGTCGGCTCGCTGAAGCCCGGCGCCCAGACGATCATGCTCGACGGCTACTGCCTGTTCGAGGGCCCGCTCAAGCCGAAGTGACGGGGCCCTCGATCGGTCTCGTCGACCGGCCTCTGGATCGCTAACTGGCGATCCAGAAGGTGTCGGGTTCGTAGAGGCCGATATAGCCGCCCGGATCCCAGGCCCAGTAGCCCTTCTCCGGCACGTTGCGCACCTTCTTGCCCACCGTCACCGGCTGGCGCACCTCGTTCACCGTGCCGATCGAAAAGACCTGCTCGGCATTCACCGCGAGGATCTCCTGCCACGCCTTGCGGCGCTCGGCGGAATCGGCCGACGTATCCCACCGCTGCAGCAGCGCGAGCAGCTGCTTGCCGACTTCCATGTCGCAGGGCTCGCCCTGCTTGCCCTTGGATTCGACGTAGAGGCCCCATTTCGGCCATTGCAGCCCGCCCTGCATCACCGGCGTGAATTCGCGCGGGCTGGTGTCGACGGTCGGCGCGGCCGTGGTGACGCCGGCATAGGCGGTCATGACCGCCTCGCCGGAGGTGGTACGCAGGCGGAAATTGTCGGTGGTCTGCGGCTTCAGCAGCGCCTTGAGGCCGATCTTCTTCCACTGGTCGACAACCAGGGTCATGGTGTCGACCTCGTCGGCCTTCTCGCTGGAATGCTCGATCACGAACATCGCCGGCTGGCCGTTGGGCAGCAGGCGGATGCCGTCGCTGCCTTTCTTGAGGCCGATCTCGTCGAGCAGCTTGTTGGCGGCCTTCACGTCCTGGACCGCCCACTTCGTTGCGTATTCCGGCTTGAACAGGGGCGAGCGCGGCATGATCGTGTTGGCCGACGGCTTGGCCAGCCCGTTGTAGACGACGTCGCTCAACTCGTCGCGGTTGATCGCCAGCGACAGGGCGCGGCGGAAGCGGACGTCGCGGTTGAGCTTGCGCCAGGTCTCGTCGTTGGCGTTCATGTTGGGATAGAACGCGACCTCCGAGCCCGAGCCCTTCTCCCACAGCAGCGCCTTGATGCCAGAGGTCTTGGCGGCGTCGCGCAGGAAGGTGTAGTCGCGCAGGCCGAGATAGCGCGGCTGCAGGTCCGATTCACCGAGCCCTGCCTTGGCCGGGATCAGGTTGGCCGCGACCACGGTCATGATCACGTCGTTGATGTAGGGCAGCTGCTGGCCCTTGCTGTCGATGCGGTGGAAGTAGGGGTTGCGCACGAACACGAAGCGCTGGGCCGGCGGCACGGTGGTCAGCACCCACGGGTTGAGGGTCGGCAGGTCGACGTTGCTGTTGCCGTACATCGCGTCCTGGCGCTTGAAGACGTTGGCCCAACGGCTGCCCTTGTAGCGCTTGAGGATCTCCTCCTCGTCCGTGTACTTGCCGTGCAGCGTCTTCAGGTAATGGGCCGGGCGGAACAGGAACAGCGGCGCGGCGCGCGCCTGGCTCTCGATGAAGTCGGGATTGGGCTTGTGCCAAGTGTAGCGGATCGTCACCGCGTCGAGGATCTCGACCTGGGGCGGCTTGCCCTCGACCAGCAGCTCGACCGAGGGCCCGTTGGGCGACAGGTCCTTGTTGTTGGCGATGTCCTCCCAGAAGAAGCGGAAGTCCTCGGTGGTGAAGGGATGGCCGTCCGACCATTTGTGGCCGGCCCGCAGCTTGAACGTGAACTCGCGGCCCTCCTTGACCTCGTAGCTCTCGAGGATGTCGGGATGGAGCTTGAACTTGTCGTCATACACGATCAGCCGCGTGTAGCTGTAAACCGTCATCAAGCGGGTATCGCGGGTGGCCGCGACCAGCATGTTGAGCTGGCCGCCATGACGGCCCAGCCCGTCGGCGCCCGAAAAACTCTCGATGACGCGTGGCTGCTTCGGCAGGCGCTCGGCGACCGGTGGCAGCGCGCCTGACTTCACCTTGTCCCGCAGGCCCGGTGTCTCCTGCAGCGCCGGCACATCGGCGGCAAAGGCCGGAACGCTGCGCGCCACCAGCCCCATCAACAGCGCCTGCGTCAGAACACGTCTCTTCATCGCCTGCCTCCCTGTTATTGCCCCAGCCCCCGACTCTGGGGGAAGTATGATGCAGAACTAAGGCAGAAATCGTCGCTTTTCTGAACGATCGGCCCGGGAATAATGGACGCATGCTTCCTTGGGCGAAAAAACGCGAACCGGGGACCGCGGCACATGGTCCGGTCGACGATCCCGAACGCGAATTTTCGGCCTGAACGGAAAGGAAGGGACTACTTTCCCCGGGGCGCCGCGGACCGACGCCCGCCGGGAGCGAAGACCGCCGATGAGCAGCACCAAGAAGGGCCCTTGGACGATCCTCTCGCAAGAGGATGCGTACGAGAACCCCTGGATCCGGGTCACCCATCACGAGGTGCTGACGCCGACCGGGACGCCGGGCCTCTACGGGCTCGTGCACTACAAGAACCTGGCCATCGGCGTGGTGCCGGTCGATGCGGAGGGGCACACCTATCTGGTCGGCCAGTACCGCTTCCCGCTCGATGCTTATAGCTGGGAGATTCCCGAAGGCGGCGGGGCGACGGGGGTCGATCCGCTCGACTCGGCGGCGCGCGAGCTGCGCGAGGAGACCGGGCTCGCGGCGCGCCACTGGCGCAAGCTCCTGGAGGCGGACCTGTCGAACTCCGTCTCCGACGAGCGCGCCGTCGCCTACCTGGCCTGGGGCCTCACGGCAGGGGAGGCCGAACCGGAAGCCACCGAGGAGCTGACGGTCAGGCGCGTCCCGCTCGCCGAGGCATTCCGCATGGTCGAGGCCGGCGAGATCCGCGATGCGCTGAGCGTGCTGTCGCTGCAGGCCGTCCGGCTCCTGCAGCTGGAGGGAAAGCTCGACCTGCCTGACTGAGGGGTTTTGTGGCGTCGCCGCATTGCGTCAGGGGCCGCCGGCGTTGGCGATGAGGCAGCTCAGGGTCTGCTGCAGGTAACCCCGATTGATCGGCAGCATGAGCGTGCCGCCGAAGCGCGGGTTGATCTCGAACACGGCGATGCGTCCC
>Ga0209066_10003439_pt1 | contig 18064 bp, 13 predicted proteins | sample All_14_2_FD_187198 | JGI IMG/M metagenome (GOLD analysis project Ga0209066, IMG submission 187198) | Freshwater microbial communities in response to fracking from Pennsylvania, USA - Allegheny Zone_MetaG_DW_15 (SPAdes) (version 2) ... | reverse complement strand
CCAAAGCGGGAGTCGCCTCGGAAATCCCCAACATTTTGAGCTCGGCCCGAAGCGCCAGGGCCTCAGCTTCCAGCGCTTCGCGCCGCGCACGCGCCGCGCGCAGATCGCTGGCGGAAGCCACGCCAGCATCTTCGATCAGTTTGGAAAGGCGCCTGTGAGCATCCTGACGCTTCTTCAGATCGACGGCGCTCGCCGCCTTTGGCGGGGTGACTGTGATTGTCGCAATATCGGCGACCCGAATGGTCAGCGGATCTATCGCGGCGTGAACGGCGTTGCCCGCAAGCAGAGTTTCGCCAATAGAAATCTTTCCCGCGCCAGCCGCCCCCAGCTCGATAGCCACTTCGGGGGCCGCCGCTTCGAGACGCGCGGTCAAGATCGCGATCTCGCGCTCGACATCATCCAAGGAGGTCAAAACGGTTGCGGTAACACGATTATTGCCCAAGGCTGCGGCGCTCTTCACGAGCCGTTCGCCAAGCTCCACCAGCCCATCCCGCTGGCGGACAAGCGTTTCACGCGCGTTGGCGCGCGCGACGACACCCGCGAGCTGCTGAAGGCTGCGCTCCAGTTCTTCGTCGCGCTCAGCCTGTGCGTCGAGTTCGGCGATCTGGTCCCGAGCACCGCGGATCACGTCCCGCGCGGCCCGCTCCTGAGCCTCGACCGGCACTAAGCCGGCGCGTGACTCCTTGCCGCGCTGGCGATCACTGTCGATGCGCGCCCTTCGATCCACAAGATCGGAAAGTTGATGCTCGACACGTTCGAGGATAGCCTTGCTGCGCTGCTCCGCAGACTCGAACTGCGCGAGCAAGGCTGCGGCCCCTTCACCTGCCTTCTGGCTCTCTTGCGCAGCTTCGAGATCTGTCGTCATTTCCTTGAGCAATGCAGGGTCACCCAAGCGATCGCGCTCGCTCCGCTTCGAACCCAGCTCGACCAACTGGCCATCAAGAACGGACAGCCGCATCTCGCCATCGGTCAAATCCCTTTGGAGCGTTTCAAGACGGGTCGCTGCTTCAGCCAGCGGACGGCCGGCCTTCGGACGGCCCGTGTCAGTCACCAATTGCGCAAGCTCCTCCTTCAACGTCGCCAAGACGGCGCGAGCACGCTCGCCGCCGACCAGACTGCCCACTTCGGCCTGGATCGCCGAGTTGAGAACGGTCGTCGCCGCTTCGGTCGGTTCAGGGGCCTTGAAGGATTGTCCCTGTCCAACCCAAAGGATGCCAAAAGCCGACTCATCGACGGAGCGCCCGCTTCCGGGGGCGACGCCGAGAAGTTCCCACAGCATCTCGTCGGCCTCGCGGCCGCGCGCAATTTCCACGCCTCCCCGCATCAGACTTGCTGCCGGGCTTTTCACAAAGGATTTCGTGATGGCGTAGAGCTGATCGGCATGTTCAAAACCCAACGTGACCGTGATGGGCAAAGACAACCCGTCTGTGGCGAGGATCCGAACGCTTTCGTTCTTGGTGTTGTGACGTTCGAAGATGCAGGCGCGTACCGCACGAAACAGGGTGGACTTCCCCGCCTCATTTCCGGCTGCAAGAATATTGACGCCGGAACCGAGGCCGGTGACCTCGCTTCGAATTCCAAACTTCCCGACGCCGTCGACGACGATGCTGGTGATCTTCATACTGCTAAGCTCCCGTCCCAACGGCCATGACGAAAAGTTGGACGAGCGCGTCTTCGGCGCGGCGCTTTTCAACCGGCCCAACCGCTGCATCCTCGGCCACAGCCTTCAATCGATCCGCCGCGTGGCGCAGCACGCCGCCGAAATCGATCAACTCCAGATCCGCCGCGCTCGGTCGGATCGCCAGGCCTGTATCGTCGACGTCGAGGTGGAACATCGCAGCGCCGATGCCCAAGAGCCTACGATCGAGCTCCGCCCGCCCCGTGAGCTGCAGAGTGCCTTTCAACCAGAGGCGCAGAATTGTGCTCGATAGGTCCGGCAACCCTCTGAGCCGCGTCTCCAGGTCTTCAAGTTCTCCCGCGTCGGATAGCTGGTCCTCGATCGTCAGCCATCGATAGCTGCCGACCTTGTGTGAAGTGACATTGGCTGGAGCGCCCGGTCCAGGAATCTCGACAACAAGCGCCTGACCAGCTTCCTGGCCGCCGGCGCGGTCTGGTTCCGGTGTTCCTGAGTACCAGACCGACGGCCCGATCTGGATGGTCCGATGCCAATCGCCAAGGGCAAGATAATCCAGCCTCGCCAAAGCGGGCCGACGGGGATCGATCGGATTGGTCGCCTCGCCCCCGGAACCAAAACCAACGACCGAACCGTGCGCGACACCTATGCGGATCGCGCCGAGCGGCGTCTCGGCCCGATCCATCCATTCCGTGAGGTCGGCGCCCTCGGTCTTGCGTGTCAGCGGCGCCGGCAAGAGCATGGCGCCCGGGCCGAAGTCTACCGGCTCGGGCTTGAGATGCAGGTGAACATTGGCTGGTGGGCCACTCTCCAGTACCCGATCCCAGACACCTTTCGGCCGATGCGGGTCATGATTTCCTGGCAGCATATGCCATTGGACATCACTAAACCGGCGCATTCTCTCCAGCGGCTCAAGCAACGTCCGTGGCGTCGGCGCCTCGGTGTCGTAAACATCACCGGCCACCAGAACATGCGCCGCCCCTTCCTTCGCCGCGAGCCGCCCAATATTCTCGATCGCGACCAAGCGGGCTTGCCGCAGCACACTTTCCCGGTCGCCAAATTGCTTGAATGGCTTACCGATCTGCCAATCCGCAGTGTGAATAAAGCGCATCGCAATCCTTCCCTTCTACTCAAGAACCCAAGCGTTTGGGTCGACCACCTGGGCACCACTCAATCCGCCCGCCTTTGATCCAAAAATGACACCCACAGTCGTTCTTCTGATGAACTGATGGCTCAACACTTGGGCGCTTCCAAATATCAGTCTTTAACTGCCATCTTGGGCGCCTTTGTTGGTTCAATGATAAAGATATAATTTCTCCGCAGCCACCAGGGCATCGAAGACACGCCCATTTCAAGACTCCTGCATCCTCGACAATGAGAAGTTCATCACTGCGGATGGCCGCCAGATCAGGATAGGTCGGCTGCGACTCTGAGATGAGGTCCCAGTGAAGGAGACCAGCGCGGCGCAGCAATTTTGCGAACAGGACTCTCATGGGCTTACCCAACCAAATCAAGAAATGGCTCACTATCGCCCCGTCCCCAGAACATCTGCGACATGCAGACCGGACAGGCCGCGTTCGGCGTCGTCGCGAGAAACCGATCGTCACGGGCGTGAAATCGGCGGGCGCGATTAGCGACCATGCCGTCTTCACCATGAAATCCGGTCAGGGCCGCGATCATCTCGTTCACCGCCACGCACGCCATTTCCGTCGTGAAGGTGACCACCGCCGGCGCGGGATCTCCTGCCCCGATGACATAGGCCTCTTCTTTGCGCTTCTGAAACTCGGCCGGATTTGTCCTTTCGAGTGCCTCCTCCGCTGCGCGCCGGGCGTTGACCACGCCGCTGCACAACAGGCATGTCCGCCCCGGCGTGAGCGTCGTCACTCGCCCATTGATATTGTGGCCCGCACCTGACGAGAGCGGCGCCATCCGCAACCCGACATCGATCACGGGAATGCCGAAGAAGTACGCCAGCCGGTTCAGCATGATGCGACCGGCGTGGTCGTCTGTGCATCCAAAGATGAAATCACAGGCCTTCAACGCGCTGCGCATTTCGGCGCTGCTGGCCCAGCCCTTCATCGCGACGACCTGAACGCCAAGCTCCGCCGACGCGATCTCGCGCGCGACGACCTCGATCTTCGGCCGCTTCGCCGAAGCATCGGAGCGGCGCGATCCGTGAATCCGGTTCAGGTTGGTCAGCTCAACCACATCGTCATCAATCAAGAGGATATGCCCGACCCCAAGCCTGGCCAGAAGGAGCGCGACGGCGCTTCCGGTGCCGCCACAGCCGACCACGGCCACACGAAGTAAGCCCACATGAGCGTTAAATCCGTCGCCAAACAACCTGGCCTGACGATCAAGATGATCGGCTTTCGCTGCGTCCGCCTGGGCGCGCGGCCAGCGCCGAAAACGCCCTCCGACCTGCTGCACCGTCGCCGCGTCGACAACCTCGCCACCGGGCGACCACATCCTGGCGCGGACCGATCCGTCCCCACCCAGCACGATACTCACAAGCCCTGGCAGACCCTTGTTGAACGCCGTTCGCGCCAGTTCCGCCTCATTGATGTTGTCTTGGTCGGAAAAGAACGCGTGGCTGCCGGGATGAGTATGGACGATCGCGGGCACATAGCCCGCCGCCTTGGCGGCTGACAGCAAGCGCATGAACCCAGCCGTGCCCCAGGTGACATGCACCGGGGAGGCACCGCGCACATCGGTGCCTTCGACCTCGTCGAACTGATGGGAAACGAGCCTTGTCCGGGAAGCGCCGCTCCATGGGTCGGCGGTGATCGAAGAAATGCCAAACTGCAGATAGGCCGCAGCCTCATCCTGGCCGCCGCGGGCGCGAAACTCCTGGATTCGCAAGCCATGCGGCTCCAGGATGGTGATGTCGAGTTGACCCGACATCAGCGCGCACCTTCGATGGCGTGGCGGGCGCGGGTGATCATGGTGTGAAGGCCGTCGACACCCGGGCGCCACGCCCCCGAATGCCGTGACCAGCGCTGCCAACGGTTGCCGCCACACATGTGGGGAACATCCGCGCAGGTCGGATAGCGCCCCGCCTCGGTCAACCGGAGCCAAGGAAGAGTGAAAAACATGTCAGGACAGGCGTCGGGATATCCGCCGGGGAGAAGAATCAGGAGGTCTGCCTGCGCGTGGTCGAACTTTCCCGCCGGCAGCAGAACATTCTTGAGAATGACGCCAGCCTGCCCTCCCTCGCAGATGAGTTCGTAGGCGATGGCGTGGTCCTCAAGGTAGGTGCGGTCCATCGCCGGCAGAGCCGTCAGGCCTTCCGTGGTCTCCCGGATGACCGTGATGAAGCGCTCGATGCCAGGTTTGGAAAGATCGAAGATATCCTGGTCCTGGATCTCACGATCCTGACCGCCGCGCACTTCCAGATAGATCGCATATTCCGGCCCGACGGCGGCCAGGCGGCGAATGATCAGGCCACTGATCAGCGGCTTGCCCCATTCCATCTGACGGTTGTCGATGGCGAATTTGAACAGCCGGTCCGTGCGGAAGTAGATGAACTTATCGGTCCCGCGGCCGCGGAGGTCGAACGGCTCATCCAGCCGAACGTCCTCGAAATCGCCATGCGGCAGGAGCGCGAAAAGGCTGAACTCGTCGATCGGCTGCGCGCCAGCCGCTTCAAGGATCTGGCGGCCCAGCGGCATCGGATCGACCACTTCGATCGGCCGAAAGTCGAGGGTTTCGTCAGCGACCTTGATCCGGTATGCGCGGGCCTCGTGGAGATGACGGCCTTCGCGGATCGCGGTTTCGAGGTCATCGACATCGATCGGGTGGGAGGGAGGAATCTCATCCATGAAGTTGATCCTTATGCTACCGCCGCACAGCACGAGCGGGCTTCTGAAGGATCAATCGCCGCCACCTCGGCGAACCGGTAAGGTCAGGAGGAATTTTTTTTGGTCAGCGCACCTGAGGGCACCGGACCGCAGATAAAGAAGGCCGGGCAACGGGGACAGGTGCGACTGGGCTTCATCGGGAACTGACCGGCGCGGATATCCGCCACAATCCCAGCAGCCGTGACCTGTCGATTCGCAAGGACCTTCGCCGACATTTCAACTGGTTTGATCTCCTCGTCGCTGAGATGCACCAACTCCACAACGCAGCCTGGCGCGGCATTCCCGGCGGCGATTTTGAAGGTCGCCGCGGCAACGTCGTCATCGTCTTTGGATGACCCATGGCCAGTGCGGATCCTCCGCATGATTGTCTTGCCCGCGCGGTCGACGAGCACTTCATCGGGCCGGATGGTGATCTCGCCTCCCGCCACGATCAGGCGCAGCTCCTCAGGCGGCGACCGTGTGAACCCGGCGCGGGTTTCGGCAAAATAGGCGATGAGACGAACCGCAATGCGCTTGTATTCCGCTGAATATCCATGGTCGCCCGGGCCATGGGTGTCCCAAACTGCGGTCAGGCGCGCCTCAATCTCTGCATGACCGGGCGTGGCTGCGATGTCCCCGGTCATCCAATCGACCACATGCTGGACCGCTGCGTGCATCTTCATGAACGCGGTCTCGGTCCGCCGTCCGCCCACTTCGATTAGATGGGTATACAAAAACCGTCTCGGACAGCGCTGATAGAGGCCAAGCTGGTGACTCGTTAGGGCGAACGCGCCGTCAATTTCGATCGGCACCGGCATGTCCTCCGCCGCCAACGGCGCCGCCAATTTCGGCGCGATTGAGCGGCAGTCGATCGTCGATCCAAGCCGATCGATAAATCGCGACGGCGCGCGGTTATGGCCGTTGGACTTCTTCGTCGGCGAGTAAAGCAGAAGCCGGTCTCGCGCCCGCGATAAAGCCACGAAGAACAGGCATTCCTGCTCTTCGACATGACCCGATTTCAAGACGTCTAGACCGCTTCCGCTCGCACCTTCGACCAGACCATCCGGCGGCGCGCATCCGCGGATCATGTTCGGCGACCTGGGCAAGGCGTCGTCATTCAGTCCCGGAATGTGGACGACGGGAAACTCAAGCCCCTTGCTGCCGTGGATTGTCATGAGCCTGACAGCGTCGATGCCCTGAGCGGCCGCCGGGAGCTGCCGAAGGTCCCGTTCATCAGACAGAATCACGAGCCGGCGAATGCGATCGAGCAGGCGAGCCGCCGGAAGCCCGACCCCACGCGGTTGCGCTCTGACGAAATTCAAAAACTGCCAGATGGCTATGCCGCGCGCCCGCATTGCCACATCGGATGCATCAGCGATCTCGGCGGCGATCCTGGTTCGATCGAGCAGCACCCGGACGAGGACGTCCCAGGGATTGGATGTCGGACTAAAGCCAGCAAGTATGCCACCAAGCGTGCGAAGGTTCGCCGCGCCAGCCGACGTAACATCGCCGATCTCGTCGATCGCAGACGCCCAGTCCATAGGCTGGGCTCCGCTAGTGCGCAGGTGTCGGAGCGTGGCCACCACGTCCGGCAATGACACCGGCATGACGCTGACGCTGACGCGGACAAGGCCCATTGCGCGCCGGTCCGTGAGCAATGATAGCAACGAAAGGAGGTCTTTGACCTCGCTGCGCTCAAACAGGCTGCCCAGATAAAGCACCGGAATGCCAAGGCTTTCCAATCCGGCGGCGATCCGGCCAAGGCGCTCGTTGCCGGAACACAACAACGCTTGGTCGCGGTAGCTGAATCCAGCGCTCCGCCCTTCTGAAATGGCCTCGGCAAGTGCGCCGATCTCATCGTCGGCCTGCTGGACCGCTCGGTATTCTGGTTTCACCCCGGACGAGCCTCGTTCGGCCTGCAATGTGACGTCAGACCCGGCCGCAGCCTTCATGTCCTTCCGCGCGAACGCGACGAACGTATCGGTGATCTCCTTGGTCGAGCGGTAGTTCGTCACAAGCCGTCCGCGCTGACCGCCAGGAAAGTCCTGAATGCCGAAACGCGCCACGTTGAAGGAAGACGCGCCCCGAAAGCGATAAATGGATTGCTTGGCGTCCCCGACCACCCAGAGGTTCTCGCCGCCCCCGGCGATCGCCTGGAGCAAGCGAATGCTCGCCCGATTCACATCCTGAAATTCATCGACGAGAATATGCTGGTAGCGACTCTTCAGGTGCTCGCGGACCTCCGCATTGCTCTCACAGAGCCTTACCGGCATCGAGACGAGATCGCCAAAATCGAGACATGTCCGGTCTCTCTTCAATTGCTCATAGGCTTTGAAAACGACGGCGACCTCGGCGCATCGCTCGGCTGCGGCCTCAGCCTCGGCGGATGCCGCAGCCGCCGCCATCCTGGCGGCTAGCGCCGCATAGTGCTCCGCGTCCGCAACCTCATCGTTGGCGCGCGAAATCGCAGACAGGATATCGCTGAGCTCAAACGCAGGGTCCCAAAGATTGCGATAGTGGACCAGGCCAAGCCTCGGAAACTCCTCTTCAAGGAGTTCGATCGCCTCGGTCCGATCCATGAGCCTTGGATCAGGCGGGAGCCCCAGCTGATCGTGGAACCGACGAATAATGTCCAAGCCAAAGGCATGGAACGTGCCGACCCAGGCAGCCGCCGCCGCCTCGGGCCATTTTGCAGCGATACGTTCGGAGAGTTCTCCCGCGGCCTTGTTCGAAAAGGTCAGGATCAGGATGGTCGAAGCGTCTACGCCCCGCGCCAGAAGATCCCCAACTCTGGCGACCAGGGTCTGCGTCTTGCCCGTTCCCGGCCCGGCCTCAAGAAGAAAAGGCGAACCACGGTGGGCGGCCGCCTTCGCCTGCTCCGCGTTGAGCGGCTTTTCTGCTCCGGGCTCGGCGCTCGTCAGTTCAACACATGGCAGCAGCAGGCCATCAAGAAGCTGCAGGGCTACGACGTCGAATGGCGCCACCAACCGCTCGGCAATTTGAGAGGCGGTCATGGCGTCTACGACGTGCAGTCGCCGCGCCACCGGTCGTGGCAGAATGAATTCCCGAGCAAAGAGGTCCATCTGGACTTCTCGCCGTTCTCGGCGGCCGTAGTCGACAACGCGGTCGATACCGATGGGCGCTGCCTCGGCCGGCCGCATCGGATCGGCCGACGCCGTTACATTGGCCTCCCCACGGCCATCGAACTCCACATGCCCCAGTTCGTGAGCGACCAGAAACGCATGAACGAACTCATTGCCGGCGTCCTCATGCAGAATTAGGAGCGCGTCCGGATCAAAGGTCGCGCGACCACCATGGAGTCGAACGTCCCCGATCGGGACTTTCTCGACCACAAGATCTCGTCGGGCCGCTTCAGCCAGGACAAATGCGTAAGGTCGCCAAGGATCGCAGCCGCGCTTTACGGCCTCAAGATGAAGCCGCTCCGCTGTCTGCCGGCTGATTTCGATCGCATCCATCTCATTCAAAATCTTTTTGGAGGGTGAGCTGTTGCTCTTCCGTTAGATTAGTCTGCTTCAACAAGGTCTTGAATGTGATCCGATTTTGGACCGCCGGTTTTTGATCGGCTTTGAAATTCACCGCCGCCGACGCCATCGGCGGAAGGCTCAGATATTGCTGAACCACCTCCACAGTGCTGTTCATCGCGCTCGCGAACCGACGGATGAAGGCGTGTGGGATTGATGACGGCTCCACGAGGCGATCTCGCAGGGCGACCAGAACCGACCTGGGCACGCCGAGCGCGTCGGCAAGGGAGACAAACGTCTTGCCCTTGATCGTGTCGAACAGTTCCTGCGCCGCCTCCGACGCCACAACGGTCGGCCTGACGGCAACATATTGGAGCCAAGCGGCCTGCGCATTGGCATCGTCCTCCAGCGGCGCGTCGCTCGGACCCAAGCTGACTGAAAGGTTCAGCTCATGGGCAAGATCGACGAGATCGGCGGCAAACTGCGGATAGGCCTTGAGATACCGGGCCAGCGTCGTCGCATCCTGCTGTGACTCCACGGAAAATGCGAACATCACGTCGTCCAAGGATTTTGAGACGCTCATTCCCCTGAATCCTCGTCAAGCGTCCCGCGTAACGCCTTGAACGCCCTGTCCCTGCGGTTTCGCACGGTCTTCTCCGAGCAGCCCAAGGCCTTGACGATCGTGACCGCCTCCAGGTCGTTGGACTCGATCTGGATGTCCCTCAATAGCAACACAATGACCCTCCGCTGGTCCTCTTGTAGCGAGTCAATCGCTGCTGCGAACCGCTTCCGGTAAGCTGGATCGTCAATTTTCGACGGGTCCTGCGGATTCAACCGGGCAAGCGCGTCCTCGACCTCGCTCGACAGTTCGCTCGTCTCGTCGTCATAGGACAGCGGTTGCGACCTATTCTCTTCCTTCCAGGTCTTCCGCCTTGCCGTCCGCCGCAAGTTCGCGACGGCCCCATCAAAGCGGATCTCAAAATAGTCGAGGCGCGCGTCGTAGCCCTCCCGGTCGAGACACAGAAGTTCCTGAAACCGGAAAAGAACGGCGTCGCGAATGTCGATTGCAGATGCCGGGACCAAAGCACTCTCTCCTTCCTCAAAAGGCCGGTCTAAAGCCGGGAGAGCGCGCTGCACTCGTATTCTCAGGATCCGAAACAGCGCCTCAAAATGTCGATCATTGTTGTCAGCCTTTGCTTGGCGAATAAAATGCAGGACGCATTCAGCCTTCACAAAAAAGGGGTGGCTGGGATCCGAAATTTGGCACCGCTGAACCAATTCGGTGCGTGGAATTGCGAGCAAGGCGTTGATCGATGCCTCGACATCGGGCGGCCGCGTGTACGGACTTCCGTCATCCTTCAGTTTTCGCAGTGGTTCCGCCACGCCGACGCCCTCGCCTTAACCGCACTGCTTCAGAGAGAAGACCGCAGCCGAAAACAGCGCCGGCCTCTCGGCTCCTCGCCAGATCGTAGGAAATCGCTTCACCGAGCTACGCATCGTCGCTACCTCCATCGGACCACGGACCGCCCTTACGCCACACCAACCCGGCCCGCGGCGCTTCCGTCAACGGCAGCAGAAATCCGCGAAGGTCGGCAACCACGAGGTCCAAAGAGTCCGGGACAGCAGCCATTCGCTCTCGTCCCAGAAACGCCCGCCACTGGGTCGACCAGGCAGCCACAAACTCATCCGTCAACCCAGTCGGCGGTTCGTCGGGCACGGCTGTCCCGCGCCGCTGAAATGTCCGGTAGACCGCATCGTGGAGGACTTGATGATTGAAGTCGAAGGTCTGAGACACCAGCCACAAGTCGTAGAAATCCTTAAGACGACTGTTTGCCATGCCAAGCTTGGTCAACGCTTCGAACTTTTCGGCGACAACGGTTTCGACGGGATAGGCCCGCAGATGAGGCGCTGGATTATCCAGCAGCGTCGGATAGTCGACCTCTACGGGCGCCGGCGTCACCGCGTCGCCAAAACCCACATCGACCTGAATTGGGATGAGTGCGCCGTCGATAGTCGCCGTCGTGCGAATTCTTACTCCACCGTAGTCCAGCGCATCGCGTATCGGTGCGGCTTTCAAGCCGTCTACGTCGAACGTTACGCCATCCTCCGCCACTGCCGTCGCACAAATTGCACGAAACGTATCGGCCATCGCTTGGTCATCTGAATCTCCGTGCCCCAGCAAATCAAGATCGCGCGTTGGTCGGAACGGATCGGCCACCCACGTTACAAAGAGCATCGCGCCCTTCAGGATGAAGCGGTCGCGATGCTCGGAGACGCTCAGCCGATAGAGCAGACGCTCAAGGGCGTAGCGCGTCAGCAAGATCTGAAAGTCCGACCGTTCAGCGCGCGATCGGACAAGCAGTCGTCCCCGTACCGAGGCGCCAATGTTGCGGGGTTCACGAGCCATCGGACGCCATCGCTTCGACATAGGGGCGCATCACCGGCCAAACCCTTGATTTTCGGGCGTACCGCCAGAGGTCATCGTGGGTGACGCGGCGGCGGCGAAGGCCTTCACGCAGCCCTTCCATCGCCACATCGAGTCCGACCTTAGCCCGGTAGCGGAAGCAATCGACGATTGTTCGCGCGGGTTCTGTGACAGGAACTTCAATGCCCTCGATCCGATGGCGAACGACGCCTTCGGTGAGCGCAGCTCCAGTGAAGCGCACAAACCGGATTCGCGGATAGTCGATCTTCGGCCGCCACGCCGTCCGGTCGATTGCCATCCAGATGGCCGAGGGCATCTGCAGTGTGAGTTCGTGGAACTGAAGAGCGGAGGTGAGACAGACAATGCCCTTGGGAACGAGCATGGCGGCTTCAGCAAGCACATGGCTCGTGTCGACCTGTGTGTCCCGAAGCTGGTAAAGACCACGAGCCGGGCGAACAACCGCTTCCTCCCGGATAAGGCGAGCCAGCGTTTCCGGTCCAATCCCTTCGGCCACGAAATCCTTCAGCCTGAGCATCCCTCGGGCCTTCAGGAGATCGAGTGCGCGACTTCGCTGGGCGCTTGTGGACGACATTGGGAGTGATGCTTCCTCTGCTTTCTTGAAAACTAGCAGAGGTTTTATCACAACATGGTCCCCTTGAAAACCTGAAACAAATCCGCTCCTTGGGGTCGGTCATAGGGGGAAAGCCTTCCCCTGCCTGCAACCCGCCAACAGCGGTTTTCCGGCACCCCTTCAAGCGGGGGACCCCGCAACACCCCCTGCTTCGCCCAAGGGGGGGACACTTTCAGATACTCCATGAGGAGGCGGATCGCCGTCTTGGCGCCCGGCGCCGATAAACCGAATCGGATTGCGATCGCCAGCCCCTACTGAGAGTGAGAGTTAGGCCGGGTCGGCCGTGACGGGTTTGAGGTTGCGAGAGAGGCTCGCGGCGCCCGTCGCGGAGAACTGCGATGACCCGAAATACCGCTCGCGCTCGTGCCGGCCAGGATCGGTCGAGCCTCTACGAAGAGATTACCGGCAAGATCATTGCCGAATTGGAAGCCGGCCGCGTGCCCTGGGTCCAGCCCTGGGGGACGGCGGCGGCGAAGGCACCGCTCGCCATGCCGAAGAATGCCACCACCCGCAGAGGCTATTCCGGGATCAACGTGCTGATCCTCTGGGGCGCGGTCATCGAACGAGGCTTCTCCGGCCAAAGCTGGCTCACGTTCCGCCAGGCGCTCGGTCTCGGCGGTAACGTCCGCAAGGGCGAACACGGCACGACCGTCGTCTATGCCGATCGCTTCACGCCAGAAGACGAACGGCGGCGGGCCGAACGCGACGGGGACGAGCCCGGTACAATCCCGTTCCTCAAGCGCTTCACCGTTTTCAACACCGACCAATGCGAAGGGCTGCCGGAAGACATCACCACCACCGTACCTCCGCCGCCGGAAGGGTTGATCCTTCCCCAGGCTGAGGCACTGATCGCGGCGACCGGTGTAGACTTCCGCATTGGCGGGGCGCGGGCCTTCTACAACTCCACCCACGACTTCGTGCAGGTGCCGCCTCCGCAGGCGTATTTCGATCCGATAAATTGGCACCGCACGGCCTTCCACGAACTTGGCCACGCCAGCGGCCACAGCTCCCGTCTCGGTCGTGATCTCTCAGGCTCCTTCGGCTCGAAAAACTATGCACGCGAAGAACTTGTCGCCGAAATGGCCGGCGCGTTCGTCTGCGCGTCGCTCGGCATCGAACCGACTGTGCGCCACGCCGACTACATCGGCTCCTGGCTGGAGGTGCTGCGCGAGGACGACCGCGCCATCGTGCGCGCAGCGAGCGCTGCCTCGAAGGCGGCCGACTATCTCCTCTCTTTCCAGATTGATCCTACGCAGTCCATCGCCATCGATCTGGCAGCCAGCGAGCGACACGCTGCGTGACGATTGCGCTCGTGTTTCCTTATAGCTGCTTCTGCGGCTTCCCGGGGTCTACGGCCCCAAAGAGTGAGAGGAAGGCGGGATTTTTCGTGACGGGTTGGAGGTCGAGAGAGAGGCTTTCGGCCGCCCGTCGCGGAGAAACCGACATGGCTACCGTCGTTCAGAAGATCACACTCAGCGCCTCGCGCGATATCCCCTTCAACAAGCTGGTGCTGAGCCAGTCCAACATCCGGCGCATCAAGGCCGGCATTTCCATCGAAGAGCTGGCCGAAGACATCGCCCGCCGCACGCTCCTGCAGAGCCTGAGTGTCCGGCCAGTGCTGGACGCCGAAGGCACCGAGACCGGCAGGTTCGAAGTTCCGGCCGGTGGCCGCCGCTTCCGCGCGCTGGAGCTTCTGGTGAAGCAGAAGCGGATGACGAAAACACAGCTCGTGCCCTGCGTGGTGCGCGAAGGCGGACTGGCCGAGGAAGACTCGCTCGCCGAGAACGTCCAGCGCGTCGCGCTACATCCCCTCGACCAGTTTCGCGCGTTCCAGACCCTGCGCGACAAGGGGCTCAGCGAAGAGGACATCGCTGCCCGCTTCTTCGTGAACGGATCGATCGTGAAACAGCGGCTGCGCCTTGCCGCCGTCTCGGAAAAGCTCCTCGACGTCTATGCCGAAGATGGCATGACGCTCGAACAGCTCATGGCGTTCACGGTGACGAACGACCACGCGCGCCAGGAGCAAGTCTGGGAAAGCCTCAGCCGCTCCTACAACAAAGAGCCCTATATCATCCGCCGCCAGCTCACCGAAGGCGCTGTCAAGGCGGCCGACCGTCGCGCGCAGTTTGTCGGCATCGACGCCTATGAGACAGCGGGCGGCATGGTGCTGCGCGACCTCTTTCAGCACGACGATGGCGGCTGGCTGCAAGACCCGGCTTTGCTCGACCGGCTTGTCGCTTCCAGACTTCAGAACGAAGCCGAAGCCCTCAGCAACGAGGGCTGGAAGTGGATCATCGTCGCCGCCGACTTTCCTTATGGACACACGGCGGGCCTGCGCCGGATCTCGGGCGAAACGCCTGAGTTCACCGACGCGGAACGCGCGAACCTCGATGCTCTCAAGGCCGAGCAGGACCGGCTGGAAGAGGAATACGCAGACGCCGACGAATTGCCCGATGAGATCGACCAGCGGCTGGGCGAGATCGAGACAGCTCTTGCCGCGCAGGGCGACCGGCCGGTGATCTATGACCCAGCCGAAATCGCCCGCGCCGGTGTTTTCGTCAGCATCGACGGCGAGGCCAAGTTGAAGATCGAGCGCGGGTTTGTCCGCCCGGAAGATGAGGCGCCGATCACGGCCGAGCCTGATGGAGATGACACCGATCAACCGGCTGTTGGGGGTCCCGAAGGCGGCGTTCAACGGACGACCATCACCATCGGCGGCAATCCGGCGACCGAAGCCGAGACGCCGGACGAGGACGATGTGATCCGGCCACTCTCCGACCGCCTGGTGACGGAACTTACGGCCCATCGCACCCTGGCGCTGCGCGACGCCCTCGCAAACGATCCGGACATGGCCTTCGTCGCCGTGCTTCACGCGCTCTGTCTTGGCGCATTCTACGCCTAGTTCAACAATGCTCCATCAGATCGTCGATCTTCGTCGCCCGAATATAACGGGCGGGGTTCGGACCTGTCGCCAGAGCCTTGAAATGCGCTTCGCCACAGGCGATTTTTGCTGCCTCGTTGTCGCGCAGATCGTCCGTGAAGAGGCTGCCTTTGGTCTCCACAACGAAATAGAGGCGCTCTTCACCGCTGACTTCGACGAGCACCGCCCAATCGGGATTATAGGTGCCGAGCGGCGTCGGCACTTTGAACCAAGCCGGGAGTTTGGCGTAGATTTTCACGGATTCGTTTTTCTCAAGCTGCTCCGCAAAGGTCCGTTCGACGCCGCCTGAATCATAGACCACATGCTCGAAGACCGATTTCGTCGCGTCCTTCAGCATGTTTCTCAGATAGCCCATCAGCTCTTCCTGCTGGAAAAGCTCCTGGGCGTAATAGCTCTCGGCGCCGATCTGCTGGTATTTGATCCCATCGACGAGAGCCAAGCGCTTGGTGCGGTTGATCACCTCGCCCGCGATCTCGATGAAAGCCTGCGGGTTGCGCTTGAAATCGTTCAACCGCCCGCACTCGGTGAGGATGCGGACAAGGCTCTTGCGGGTGAGCTGGGTGCGGTCCTGAAGATCGGTCAGAACGTCGGGCAACGTGATGTCGCCTTCCTCGATCGTGACGATCGTGCCACTGTTCTTGTCGCGCTCCTTAGACGAGCTTGATGATGTCGCGAACGTGGACTGCGGTCGCAGGCGCACCACGATCCTTCACCTTTCCGCACAACACCCGCACATCACCTGACGCAATTTCGGTCAGAAGCCGGTTTCGGAACGTCGGCAGTATGTCGCGCTCAAAGATGGCCCGCCGCATCGCACGCGTGCTGTCTGCCATCCTGGCCTCCTTCAGCCACCGTTCGCCAAATTCGCCGAAGCTCTTTGCCTCCTTGATACGGCGCTTCTCACGCTGTTTCTCCTGTGCGGGAGACCGGCCCTCTGCGATCGCCCGTCTCGCGTCCAGACACTTCTCCCGGGCGCGCGCAAGCGACAGCCCTGATGGTCCATATCGCCCGATGGTCAATGTCTCGCGGCGGCCATTGAGGCGGTAGTCGTACCGGAAGGTCACAGTACCCGAGGTCGCGACGACGACATACATACCGTCACGGTCGGCTACCTTGTACGGACTATCCTGTTCCTTCAGGTTCTTAAGGGCAGTGTCTGTGAGCATCATCTGTCTCCAACCCGTCCCAAAACCGTCGGATCAGTTCAAAAATACCGTCAGGCCAAAACGAGGCAGATGGAACCGGTATTTTTCACGCGTTCTCCGACACTTAGCCCCAAAAAAATACCGTCATGGGGCGTTCATCGCCTGACGGTATCTCCAGATTGAGGTTGAGGCAAGAGAGATCGATACCGTCAAGATTACCGTCATATCGAAGCGCTCGACGCTGATAGATGGCGATAGTATTAGAGACAATTTATTATCTATATCAATGAGTTACTGCTAATTTCCGATAGTTCGCGAAACGTCCTGAAACACATCGTTTCATTCCCACTCGATGGTCAATGAGTTTGAGCTCGCATTGTAATTATTAGGCTTTCCCTCGGCCGCCGCACAGCCATACCAACCGTGATACCAGCAGGATAAGGGCGCTGGATTCGCGGGTTCTATATGGCGGTCCTCTCCGCCATAGATGTGCGCATATCATAAACGAGCTTCGTGAGAATGTAGACCCGCTTGCGCCAAACTCACTCGGTGCCGGTGAGAGCGTCGTCCTCCGACGACTCTGCGTCCGGCCCGGCAGGAAGGCTATCCTCCGCATCGAGAACGGCGTTGAGATCGATGATATGGGTCTTGCTGAAATAGACGGTCAAATCCTGCTCGGCGAGCACCACCTCAAGCTCGTTGTCCGTGAGGGCCTGAAACGCCTCGCGCATGGTTTCCCTGGAGCCGTTGACGAGCCGGAACATCGCGGAGTGGTTCGGGCAAAGGGCCAGATAATTCTGCGGGTGGCGCTTCGTCAGTTCGGGCAGGAATTCGACGACCTCGAAATACTCGCTCCCATCGATCTTGAAGGGCAGCGGCCCCTTACAAATCTGGCACGTCACCTCGCCCTCGGCGTTCCGGTAATGCTCCCGCAGGTAGGTATCGGCCTGCGCCTTCACATCTTCGCGGCCGATGGACACTGACCGCTCGCGGATTTCGCTCTGCTTGTCGGGAGCATTCAACGCCTGTTCGCGCACGTGTTGCGCGCGCCGTTCGGGATTGGCGAGCGGCCGATCCGGGATGGCGGGCCTATTGCGGCTCTCCAGTTCAACGAGGATTTTCTCCTGCTCGGCCAGCGGCAAATCGCTAAAGCGCCGGGCGCGCTCGGCTTCGGCGGCGTCGTTGAAGCCGAGACTTTTGGCGGCAACGTCCTTCTGCTGCGCTTGGGCTGACCGCCGCACGGCGGTTTCACCGAATTGGATGGCCTTGAGCACGGCATAGCCAGGATCGAAGGGAAAACCTTTCGGGAGAAGCTCCCGCGATGCGTCGGCGGGCCGGACGAACTCGCCGTCGCCCTGCGGAATCCACTTCGCCGCACGAAGCTCGTGCACAAGCCGGGAAGCGGCGACGTGGGCGTTATGTGACGCATTGCAGCGATAGGTCGCTTTCAAATATTCGGAATAGACCGGAAGCGGCGTGAGCGTTTTCCAAATCAGGCGGGAAAGCTCCAGCGATGGCGTCTTGAGCATCTCGTCGAGGCGCGGAATAAAGTAGTCGCGGTTGACCCCATTCCATGTCCAGCTACCCCCGGCTGAGTAAAGATATTGGCGCTCCGGATTTTTGTTACAGTTGTCCTGTTTTATTTCTAAGCTGATTGTGGCCCCCACCTCCTTGGCAAACTCACCTAACTTCTTATTGGTGATCCCGCATTTTTCATAACGCACGTGAAGCGCCTTCGGCTCGGCGTCGCCCGTGAGCGCGCCGTAATAGGCAGCCAAGCCGGTATCCAGGTAGGGGCGGTCGAGATAGATACCCTCGGGCGTCTGCCATGCGTCGTCTGCGCCTTGGAAAATATAAAATTCGCCGAATAGCGATCCGTCGCCCGTTTCTTCGACGAAGGCGACAAAACGTTTCAAATCTTGCTGGTAGGTTTTGTCGTCCGGTATTTCGGCTTCGTGTGTGTAGCGG
>Ga0209066_10003438_pt1 | contig 18067 bp, 14 predicted proteins | sample All_14_2_FD_187198 | JGI IMG/M metagenome (GOLD analysis project Ga0209066, IMG submission 187198) | Freshwater microbial communities in response to fracking from Pennsylvania, USA - Allegheny Zone_MetaG_DW_15 (SPAdes) (version 2) ... | reverse complement strand
GACCGGGTGCACGCATCCGCAGAACGGCGGCACGATCGCGGTCCTGCCGGACGACGAGATGGAGATCGGCATGGGGCAGCACGGCGAGGCCGGCGGCGGCCGCAGCAAGATCCTCAGCGCGGACGAGACCGCCTCGCGCATGATTGAGCCGCTCGTTCAGGCGACCGGCGTGAAGTCGGGCGACACGGCAACGCTGATCATCAACGGCGTGGGCGCGACCACCCTGATGGAGATGCTGATCGTCTATCGCAAAGCCGCGCAGATCTTGGCTTCGAAGGGTGTCCGCGTGACCCCCGGCGCGTGCGGCGAGTACCTGACGGTGCAGGAGATGGCGGGCTTCCAGATGATTCTCTGCAAGCTGGATGCGGATCATGTGGAGCTCATGAAGGCCACGGCCCGCACCCCGTACTGGACGGCGTAAGGTGATTTGATATCGGGGAATTCGACGGAACCGATGGACTCGGTTCGGTCGAGTTCTCCCTTTTATCCGAAAGAGGACCTCATCATGCTTTCCCTTTCTCAGTTCAAGACAATGGTCGCTGCGGCAGGCACGGACATCCGCGCGCAAGAGAAGATCTTCTCCGAGCTCGATGCCGCTGCGGGTGGCGACGGCGATCACGGCACGGCGATCGTGACCGCGTTTAACGCCATGGCGAAAGCCGAAGGCACGGATTTCAAGGGTTACCTCAAGGCGCTGAGCGACGCGCTTCAGAACGAAGCGTGCGGTTCGACCAGTACGCTGTACGGGGCTTGGCTGCAGGGCATGAGCGATGCGGCGCCGGAAGGCGCAACGTCGCTGGATGCGGCGGCGCTGGCGGCCCTGTTCAACGGCGGGCTCGAGGAGATCGGATTCACGACGAAGGCCCGCGTGGGCGACAAGACGCTGATGGACGCGCTGATTCCCGCGACCGAGGCGCTGGTGGCTGCGCAGGCCGAGGGTGTTGTCGCGATGTTCCTCCGTGGGGCGGAAGCGGCGGTTAAGGGCTCGGAAGCCACCTGCGCGATGCGGGCGAAATTCGGGCGCGCGAAGAATTTGGGCGACCGCTCGATCGGGCCGCGCGATGCGGGTTCTGCGTCGATGGCGTGCATTTTCGCGGCGTTTGCAAAGACGGTGAAGTGATAGCGACGAAATCGGCGGAGCCGGCTGAGTCGAAAGCGTCGATCGCTGTCGGCTCGCTTGACTCCGTCGGAACGAAAGGGAAAAATCATGGCTGATTTAGATGATATCCGCGACGGCAAGAACTATGGCGTCGGCGTGGAGCAGAAGAGCGAGGGGTTTTACTTGAAAGGGTCGGCGCACCTTGACTGGGGCATGAAGGACCGGCTCAGCCGAATCTTCAACCCTGCCACGGGCAAGAGCGTGATGCTGGCGTTCGATCACGGCTTCATCATGGGGCCGACCTCCGGTGTGGAGCGCATCGACCTGAGTATCGTGCCGCTGATCGAGTACGCGGACTGCCTGATGTGTGCCCGCGGCGTGTTGCGGTCGTTGGTTCCGCCGACCAGCCGCAAGCCGGTCTGTCTGCGTGCCGACGCGGGCACGTCCATCCTGACCGAGTTGAACCACAACGTGGTCATCGACATTCAGGATGCGGTGAAGCTGAACGCCTCCGCGATCGCGGTGATGGTTTCGATCGGCGATCCGTCCACGGAGGCGGAAACGGTCGCGAATCTGTATCAGGCGGTCGATGCGGGCCAGTCGGCCGGCATTCCGGTGATGGGCGTGACTGCGGTGGGCAAGGACATGGTGCGCGACGCGCGCTACTTCGGCTTGGCATCGCGCATCTGTGCGGAGAACGGCGCGAACATCGTCAAGACCTACTACACGGATGGCTTCGAGAAGGTCGTGGCCTGTTGCCCGGTTCCGATTGTGATCGCCGGCGGCAAGAAGCTGCCCGAGCTGGAGGCGCTGGAGTTGGCCTACATGGCGATCCAGAGCGGAGCGGCGGGCGTGGACATGGGGCGTAACGTCTTCCAGTCCGATAAGCCGGCGGCGATGATCCAGGCGGTTGGCGCCGTGGTCCATAAGGGCATGAAGCCGAAAGACGCCTTCCAGATGTTCAACGACCTGAAGTAGAGTCGACGGGTCACTCGCCCGGAATGAGGGCATGAAAGGGGCACCGCGTTGTTGCGGGGCCCCTTTTCATTTTTCAGAGCAAGATCCGGCAGGGCAACATGTCAGAGACGAAGAACCCGTGCCGGCAATAGAAGCGCTGGGCGTCGAGGTTGACCGAGTCGGCGAGGAGCGTGATCCGGCTGTAGCCGCCGCGCCGGGCAAAGTCGATCACATGCTCCAGCAGCGCGGAGCCGTAGCCGTGGTTGCGGCAGGTCGGGCGAACGACCAGGTCTTCTAACAGGAGCACATCGCCGCCGCATGCGGTGCTGACCAAGACCTGCACGCTGACCATGCCGAGCAAGGTGTCCCCGTGCCGTAGCACAAAGATTCGCCCGCGCTGGCGGTTCCCGATCAGCAGGTTCAGGGCCGCCGACTGTTTCTGGAGATCGGGGTGAAACTCCTGCTCTTGCGAGAAAAGGAGGGCAAGCAGATCACAGAGCTGCGGGATGTCGGAGTGTTGCGCTTCATCGATGATGATCATTGGGGCCTTATCCGTTGCTGGGAGGCGAACGCCGGCGGTTTTGCGCCGTATTGCGACGGACTGTTCCGCCTGTAGAAGGGTTGTGGATCAATGCCGAGGGTCTTCAGCTTGTAGCGCACCATCCGCGGCGTGATGCCGATCTCGCGGGCGACGGCGCAGACGTTGCCGTTCTTCTTTTTGAGGGCTTCCTGTAAGACCGTCAATTCCATCTGCCGGATGCGGCTCTTGAGCGTAACGTCTTCGGTGAAGGCCATGTCGTTGGGCAGCCCGGCTTTCAGCGATTGGGGAAGATGATCCGGCAGCAACAAGGTTCCGGAGCAGAGCAGGATCGCGTACTCGATGCAGTTTTCGAGCTCACGAACGTTTCCGGGCCAGGCATACATGCACAACAGGCGCATCGTCTCGTTAGCGATCTGGGGCGGCGGCTTCGTCATCAGGTTGGCGTACTTCTGCACAAAGTGCTGGGCCAGGACCGGGATGTCGTTGGTGCGTTCGCGCAGCGGCGGCAGGTGGATGGGAAAAACGTTGATGCGGTAGTAGAGGTCGGCCCGGAACGCGCCGGTCCGCATCGCCTCTTCAAGGTTGCGGTTGGTGGCGGCGATGATGCGCACATCGGCCGTCAAGGTCTCGTTGCCGCCGACGCGCTCGAACTCGCGCTCTTGCAGCACGCGGAGCAACTTGGACTGCATGGTCAGGGAGATCTCCCCGACCTCGTCGAGGAACAGGGTTCCGCCCTGCGCCTCTTCGAGACGCCCGATGCGGCGTGCCGATGCGCCGGTGAAGGAGCCTTTCTCGTGGCCAAACAGTTCGCTCTCGAAGAGGTTCTCGTTGAGCGCCGCACAGTTGACGCGCACGAACGGCTTGCAGGCCCGAGGGCTGTTGTAATGGATCGCCGAGGCGACCAGCTCTTTGCCGGTGCCGGACTCGCCGCGTATCAGCACGGTGGTGTGGGTGGACGCCACTTGCTGGATCAGCACCTGGACTTTGCAGATGGCGTCCGATTGGCCGGCCATCTTGCGCTGCTGCGACTGCGTGTTCACCACCGAGCGCAGCCGCTCGTTCTCGCGTTCGAGCGTCTCGCGGGCCAGCTTGAGCTGGCGGCGGCACTGGACATCATAGGCGATGAGTCGTGCGACGATTCCCAGAAAGTCTTTCAACTCGGCGAGGTGCTCGGGTTCGCGCACGCCTGGATCGTCGACCGAGAGCACGCCGATGGTCTCTGATGTGAGCCGGATGGGGACGCAGACAAAGCCTAACGTTTTCCGCCATTCAGGAGGGCGCGGGTAAATCCGCGATTGAAATTCGGGCTCGTCGGAGATGCGGCTCACAACAACCGGTTGCCCGGTCGTCAGAACCTTTCCCACTACACCTTCGCCCCGGTGGTAAACCGCGGATAGCCGTGCGGGTTCGCTCTCGCCGTTGGTCGCGCCCACGATCAGGTGTTCTTCGTCGCTGTCGACGAGCAGAATGGTTCCCCGCACCAACCCGAGATCAGTTTCAATGATTCTCAACGTTCGCTGGAGCAACTCGTCTTGGCCTGTGAGACGCACCATCGTCTCGCAGATCTTTCGTAAGACGATCAACTCGATTGTCCTGTCGCATCCGGTGGCTTTGAGGTCGCATTGCATAACATTCCGCCTTGGCGTGTCTAAAGCAACTCCTATGCCGGAAAAGAAATTATGGCCTAGAGCGCGCATTTTGGCCGAAAAACAAGGCTTTTGAGTTGATGAGGAGCGAAAGCCGTGGTCGTCGAGCAACATATCTGTCGTTCGGCATGCGGTTTTGCTTTGGGCCCGCGCACGTTTGGCTTTGTGACATTTCTTTCACTTTCGGGCAGGGCGTGACAAAAGCGGTGACGACGCGCGCTAATCGCTTTTGACAAAGGGTGTTACGCTTGTCGCTTCCTGAACCGCCGCAGCGGATGTGACAATTATTTCCTTGTCCTGAACAGATGCCTGACGTCGGCGTGAAGGCAGGTCTAATGAAAAATAAGGTTCACGTAAACCCATGGTGGTCAGAATATTATGTGTGCGCCCGAAAAGTCCGTCCGGTTGCTGTTCAAGAGGCTTGGCACACTTCATGTTAAGTATACAGGCACTTGTGGCTCACAAAGCAACAGGCGAGAACGAACAGAAAGAAGGAACACATGAGAAAGATCGCTATCTACGGTAAAGGCGGCATCGGCAAGTCCACCACCACACAGAATACGGTGGCGGGCCTGGCCGAGATGGGTAAGAAAGTGATGGTGGTCGGTTGCGACCCCAAAGCCGACTCAACACGTCTGCTGTTGGGTGGACTGGCGCAGAAGACCGTCTTGGACACGTTGCGCGAAGAGGGCGAAGACGTGGATCTGGACACGATTCTGAAAGGCGGTTATGGCGGCACCCGGTGTGTCGAGTCCGGCGGGCCGGAGCCGGGGGTTGGCTGTGCGGGCCGCGGCATCATCACCTCGATCACGCTGCTCGAGCAGCTCGGGGCATACGATGAGGCGCACAAGCTCGACTACGCGTTCTACGATGTGTTGGGCGATGTGGTTTGCGGCGGTTTCGCGATGCCGATCCGCGACGGCAAAGCGCAGGAGATCTACATCGTCTGTTCGGGAGAGATGATGGCCATGTACGCGGCCAACAACATCTGCAAGGGCATCGTGAAGTACGCGGATACGGGAGGGGTTCGCCTGGGCGGGCTGATCTGCAACAGCCGCAAGGTGGACAACGAGCGTGAGATGATCGAGGAGCTCGCGAAGGCACTTGGAACGCAGATGATCCATTTCGTGCCGCGCGACAACATGGTGCAGCGCGCGGAGATCAACCGCAAGACGGTGATCGAGTTTGAGCCCACACATCCGCAGGCGGACGAGTACCGGACGCTGGCGAGGAAGATCGACCAGAACAAAATGTTCGTCATCCCGAAACCGCTTTCGATTGAGGAGCTTGAGAAATTGCTCATCACATTCGGAATCGCGAACTAAGGCATAAAGAAAGGAAAACACCCATGATCATGATTAAAGCGGTTATCCGTCCTGAAAAAGCGGACGCGGTTTTGGAGGCGCTTCTTGAGGCCGGCTATTCGGCTGTGACCAAGGTTCCTGTTTTCGGCCGCGGCAAGCAGCGGGGCCTGAAGGTCGGCGAGATTCACTACGATGAGCTGCCCAAAGAGATGCTGCTCTTCGTGGTGCCGAACGCGGACAAAGACTTTGTGCTTAAGACGGTGCTTGAATCGGCGCGCACCGGTCCGGGGCACTTCGGCGACGGCAAGGTCTTCGTGATCCCCGTGGAAGAGGTTTACACCATCAGCTCAGGCGTCAAAGAGGTCTGAGAGGAGGTCGGCCCATGAAGCAAGTAATGGCAATCATCCGCATCAACAAGATCAACGCCACCAAAAAGGCGCTGAACGATGCCGGAATCACCTCGTTCACAGCGACCGGGCGTGTGCTCGGCCGCGGCAAGGGGTTGGTGGACTACCGCCTGTTGGACGGCGCGAAGGCCGGCCACGACGAGGCCATCGCCCAGCTCGGACAGGGGCCTCGCCTCGTGCCCAAGCGCATGCTCACCGTGGTGGTTTCGGACGACTGGGTGGATCGCACGGTGAAGGCGATCATCGAGGCGAACCAGACAGGCAATCCCGGCGACGGGAAAATTTTCGTGACGCCGGTGACGGAGGCCGTCCGTGTCCGCACGGGAGAGAAGGCTGAAGGCGCGTCAGGCGGAACCGTTCTCGACTCCTCAGGAGGTCTACCATGAGCATGATCAAGCAACTGCCGGATGCAGCCGCTGTCAAAGCGGACATCCTTGACAAGTACCCGGCCAAAGTGGCGAAGAAGCGCGCCAAGTCCATGGTCATCAACGACCCTGAGGCGATTCCGCCGGTGCAGGCGAACGTCCGTACCATCCCAGGCATCATCACCCAGCGCGGCTGCTGCTACGCGGGCTGCAAGGGCGTGGTGCTGGGGCCGACGCGCGACATCATCAACATCACCCACGGGCCGATCGGGTGCGGCTTTTATTCATGGCTCACCCGCCGCAACCAGACCGATCCAGGCGAGGTCGGGCCGAACGGCGAGAACTTCATGATGTACTGCTTCTCCACCGATATGCAGGACGAGAACATCGTCTTCGGCGGCGAGAAGAAGCTGCGCGCGGCGATCCAGGAGGCGTACGACATCTTCCACCCGAAGGCGATCGCGATCTTCGCGACGTGCCCGGTCGGACTGATCGGCGACGACATCCACGCCATTGCCCGCGAGATGAAGGAGAAGTTCGGCGACTGCAACGTCTTCGCCTTCTCCTGCGAGGGCTACAAAGGCGTCAGCCAGTCGGCGGGCCATCACATCGCCAACAACCAGATCTTCAAGCACGTGATCGGCCGCGGCAACAAGCGCCCGGACGGCAAGTACGTGATGAACATGCTGGGCGAGTACAACATCGGTGGCGACGCCTTCGAACTGGAGCGCCTGCTGGACCGCTGCGGCATTACGCTCAACGCGACCTTCAGCGGCAACTCCACGATCGGCGCCTTCGAGAACGCCCACATGGCGGACCTGAACGTGGTGATGTGCCACCGCTCGATCAACTACGTCGCGGACATGATCGAGAAGAAGTACGGCATTCCCTGGTTCAAGGTCAACTTCATCGGCGCCGAGTCTTCGGCGAAGTCACTGCGCAAGATCGCGCAGTACTTCGACGACCCAGAGCTCACCGAGCGCGTCGAAAAGGTGATCGCCGAGGAGATGGCGGCCGTGAAGGCGGCGGCCGAGGTGATCCGGCCGCGCACGACAGGCAAGCTGGCGATGCTCTTCGTCGGCGGCTCCCGCGCCCACCACTACCAGGACCTCTTCCGGGAGCTGGGCATGAAGAGCGTGGCGGCCGGCTACGAGTTCGCCCACCGCGACGACTACGAGGGCCGGCGCGTGCTGCCGACGATCCAGGTCGACGCGGACAGCCGCAACATCGAGGAGCTGCACGTGGAGGCGGACCCGGCCGAGTACGCGGCGCGCAAGTCCACGGACGAAATGCAGACGCTCGCGGCTCAGGGCTACGAGTTCAACGACTACAACGGCATGATGACCGAAATGGAGAAGGGGTCGCTCGTGATCGATGACATCTCGCACTACGAGATGGAGAAGCTGATCGAGACCTATCACCCTGCGGTGTTCTGCGCCGGCATCAAGGAGAAGTACTGCGTCCAGAAGATGGGCGTGCCGATGAAACAGCTTCACAGCTACGACTACGGCGGCCCCTACGCGGGCTTCAAGGGGGCGATCAACTTCTACCGCGACATTGACCGCATGGTCAACGCCAAGGTTTGGAAGCTGGTCCGCCCGCCCTGGCAGGACACGCCGCAGATCACGGCCACGTACGCTTCCGCCTGACGGTAGGGCGCGTTCCCGAACGCGCCGAGGACGGCTCAGTGAGCCGTCCCGACCCCAAACTAAGGAGACACTGCTATGCTTCTCAGACACACACCCAAAGAGATCAAAGAGCGCGAGGCCCTGACCGTCAACCCGGCCAAGACCTGTCAGCCGATCGGCGCGATGTATGCCGCACTGGGCATTCACGGCTGCATGCCTCATAGCCACGGCTCACAAGGCTGCTGTAGCTATCACCGTAGCGCGCTCACCCGCCACTACAAGGAGCCGGTCATGGCCGGCACCAGTTCCTTCACAGAAGGCGCCTCGGTGTTCGGCGGCCAGGCGAACCTGCTCGCTGCGATCGACACGCTCTTCACCGTGTACAACCCGGATCTGATCGCGGTTCACACGACCTGCCTCTCCGAGACCATCGGTGATGACCTGAACCAGATCATCGGCAAGGCCAAGGAGGAGGGCAAGATCCCGGAAGGGCGGCGCGTTATTTACGCCAATACCCCGAGCTATGTCGGCTCGCACGTCACGGGCTTTTCCAATATGGTCGAGGGCATCGTCCGCGGCCTGCCGGAAAAGAGCGCGACCAAGACCGACAAGATCAACATCATCCCCGGCTGGGTCGAGCCCTCCGACATGCGCGAGATCAAGCGCATCGCCAAGGAGATGGGCGTGCCGGTCACGGTCTTTCCGGACACTTCGGGCGTGCTCGACAGCACGATGACGGGCCACGCCGAGATGTACCCCAAAGGCGGTACGCCGGTGGCCGACATCGTGGCGGCGGGTGCGAGCAAGCACACGCTGGCGCTGGGCCGCTTCTCCTCCGAGGCGGGGGCCAAGGCTCTGGAGGTGAAGTGCGGCGTGCCTTATACCGCGCTCGACCTGCCGATCGGGATCTCCGCCACGGACCGCTTTGTCCAGGCGCTCAGCGATGTCTCAGGCAAGCCGGTGCCGGAGAGCATCGCGGATGAGCGCGGACGGCTGGTGGACTTCATCACCGACATGCAGCAGTACTTCTGGGGCAAGCGCGTGGCGCTCTGGGGCGACCCGGACCAACTCGTCGCGCTCGCGGAGTTCTTGACGGACATCGACATGCGGCCGGTGTACGTCGTCAGCGGAACGCCCGGAAAGGCCTTCGAGGAGCAGATCTCGAAAGTGCTGACGGACGTGCCCGAGGCGAAGGTCAAGAACGGGGCCTCAGCGGACATGTTCCTGATGCACCAGTGGATCAAGAACGAGAAGGTGGACTTGCTGATGGGCAACACCTACGGCAAGTACATCGCACGCGACGAGGCGACGCCTTTTATCCGCGTGGGCTTCCCGATCTTGGACCGCGTGGGCCATAGCTACATGCCGTATGTCGGCTACGCGGGAGCCATCCGGCTGCTTGAGAAAATTCTCAACGCGCTGCTGGACCACAAGGACGCCACCTGCCCGGAGACCGAGCTGGAGCTGGTGGAGTAAGAAACGTGAAAACAGACCGGTAGGGTCGGACCGCTGGGCCGGCCGCGAGCTGAAAAGCGGCTCGCCCAGCGGCCGAACACTACCCCCGATGTTCAAGCGAGAGCAGAAACCCATGAGCGCCGCAATCTTAGACAAACGCCGCAGGCAAGTCGCGACCGTCACCGACGGCAAGGCTGCCATCGACTGCGCCAAGCCGAGCCTCGCCGGTTCGGTGAGCCAGCGCGCGTGCGTCTTCTGCGGCTCCCGCGTGGTGCTCTATCCGATCGTCGACGCGGTTCACCTGGTACACGGCCCTGCCGGTTGCGCAGCCTACACCTGGGATATCCGCGGGACGGTATCTTCCGGTCCCGAGCTGCATCGGTTGAGCTTTACCACCGACCTGCGCGAAAAGGATGTGATCTTCGGCGGCGCGGAGAAGCTCGAGCGCGCGCTTCGCGCGTTGATCGCGCGATATTCCCCGAAGGCCGCGTTCGTCTACGCCACGTGCATCGTCGGCGTGATCGGCGACGACGTCGACGGCGTCTGCAGGAAAGTGTCCGCCGAGGTGGGCATCCCTGTCATCCCGGTGCGTTCCGAAGGCTTTCGCGGCACAAAGAAAGACGGCTACGCCGCAGCCTGCGACGCGCTGGCCGAACTGATCGGCACGCTGGAGCCGACGGAGCCGGTTCCCCCTTACAGCATCAACATCCTCGGCGACTTCAACCTGGCGGGCGAGCTCTGGATTCTCGAAGATTACTACCGCCGCATGGGCGTGAACATCCTCGCCCGCATCACCGGCGACGGTCGCGTGGACGATATCCGCAAAGCCCACCACGCGAAGCTGAACGTGGTGCAGTGCTCAGGCTCCATGACCTATCTGGCCAAGCATATGAAGGAGACCTACGGGGTTCCTTTCAAGCAGGTCTCCTACTTCGGCATCGAGGACATGTCTGCCGCGCTCTACGACGTGGCCGCCTTTTTCAAAGACCCTCTGCTTCACGAGAAGGCCAGCGAGCTCGTGCGAGATGAGGTTACCCGTCTGCTTCCCATGCTGGACTTCTACCGCGAGCGCTTAACCGGGCGCAAGGCCGTGATCTATGTGGGCGGAGCGTTCAAGACTATCTCCCTGATAAAAGCGCTACGCCTGATCGGCATCGAGACCGTGGTCTGCGGCTCACAGACCGGCCGGGCCGAAGACTATGAGACGATGGCGGGCCTCTGCAACCCCGGCACGATCATCGTGGACGACTCCAACCCGGTTGAGCTCAGCACCTTCGCCCGGGAGAGGGGCGCGGACCTTTTCATCGGCGGCGTCAAGGAGCGCCCGATCGCTTTCAAGATGGGCATGGCCTTCTGTGACCATAACCACGAGCGCAAGTTGCCTCTGGCGGGCTATGCGGGCATGAAGAACTTTGCCGAGGAGGTCTACGGCAGCGTGATGACGCCCGTCTGGAACTATGTCCGGCGCGACAGCAACGGAGGTGTGGCATGAGCGACGCCGTCACCGTGAACCCCTGCAAGGTCTGCTCTCCGCTCGGCGCGTGCGTCGCGTTCCGCGGCGTGGCCGGCTGCATCCCGCTGATCCACGGCTCCCAAGGGTGCGCCACTTACATCCGGCGCTACACCATCAGCCACTTCCGCGAGCCCATGGACATCGCCTCCAGCAGCATCAGCGAAGACTCCACCGTGTTCGGCGGCACCGCGCACTTCAGCACGGCGCTCGACAACATCATCCGGCAGTACGCCCCGGCCGCGATCGGAATCTGCACCTCCTGTTTGAGCGAGACCATCGGCGACGATATCGCCCTCTTCCTGAACGAGTATAAGGCGTCCCACAAAGGGGTGGCGCTGCCTGCCCTGATCCGCGCCTCGACCCCGAGTTACAAGGGCACACATATGGACGGGTTCCATGCGGCCGTGCGCGCGATACTCGAGTGTGCGGTGAAGGAAAAAACGGCGACGGTCGAGAAGCAGATCGTGCTCTTGCCGGGATTCGTCTCTCCCGCGGACCTGCGCTATTTCAAAGAGATCCTCGCGGATTTCGGATTCCAAGGCATCCTGGTCCCGGACTACTCCGAGACGCTGGACGGACCCTCTTGGGACGAGTATCACCGCCTGCCCGAAGGCGGGACGCCCATCGAACGGATTTCCTCTTCTGCCAATTCCGTTGCCACCTTGCAGCTCGGACGCGCGTTGCAAGGGGGCGGCGGAGATTGGTTGGAAGAAACTTTTGGGACACCCTGCCGCCGGCTGGGACTGCCGATCGGCCTGCGCGAGAGCGACGCCCTGTTCGCCGCGCTTGCGGAGCTCAGCGGTCTGCCCGTGCCGCCGCGGTACGCGAAGGAGCGCGGCCGCCTGATCGACAGTTTTGTGGACGGGCACAAATACCTGTTCGGCAAACGCGCGGTCGTCTATGGCGAGGAAGACCTGGTGATCGGCATCGCCGCCCTGCTGAACGAAATCGGCATCAACCCCGTGCTGTGTGCGACCGGTGGCGTCGGCGAAACGTTCAGGGACGGCGTGTTGGCGGTGACCGGCGACGCGCAGCGGCTTTTCCCCGGTGAACTGGAAGTCATGCACGACACCGACCACGACACCATTTTTGCCCGCGCCGAGGCCCTTAAGCCGGACATCGTCATCGGAAACAGCAAAGGCTACAAGATGGCCCGCAAGCTGGAAGCGCCGCTTGTGCGAGTCGGCTTCCCGATCCACGACCGCATCGGCGGGCAGCGCCAGCTGCATGTCGGTTATCGCGGCACGCAGAATTTGTTCGACCTGATCTGCAACGCCCTGATGGGGGCGAAGCAGGATAAATCACCAATCGCTTTCATGTATGTGTAGAAAGGAACTCGCGCTATGAATGCTAACGCAGATCGCCACCCGTGCTTCAACCACGGTTCAGCCGGAAAATACGCGCGCATCCACTTGCCGGTCGCGCCCGAGTGCAACATCCAGTGCAACTACTGCAACCGCAAGTGCGACTGCGTCAATGAGAGCCGTCCCGGCGTGACGAGCGCGGTGCTCTCTCCGGAAGAGGCCTTGCGCTACCTCGGCCGCGTGAAGGAAAAGGCCCCGCACTTGGCGGTCGCGGGCATCGCCGGCCCGGGCGACCCGTTCGCCGACCCCGCGCGGACGCTCAAGACGTTGGAGCTGATCCACGAGGCCTACCCGGACCTGATCTTCTGTCTCTCCACCAACGGGCTGGGCCTCTACGATCACATCGACCGCCTGGCCGAGTTGGGCGTGAGCCACGTGACGATCACGATCAACGCGATCGACCCTGAGATCGGCGCCAAGATCTATGCGTGGGTCCGCCACAAGAAGCGCGTGCTGCGCGGGGTTGAGGCTGCGCAAGCCTTGCTCGACGAGCAGTTGCGCAGCATCCCCAAGCTCAAGGCGGCGGGCATGCTGGTCAAGGTCAACAGCATCCTCCTGTCCGGCATCAACGAAGCGCACATTCCCGAGGTCGCGAAGAAAGTGAAAGCGCTCGGTGCCGACATCATGAACGTCATCCCGGTGCTGATCACGGAGGACACCGCCTTTGCGGAGATGATGCCTCCGAGCTCCAGCCTGACCGACAAGGTGCGCGCGCAAGTCGCCGAGCACATCACACTCATGTCTCACTGTCGGCGCTGCCGTGCGGATGCGGTCGGGCTGCTTGGCAAGGACGACCCGTCACTGCACGCCGAACTGGACCGCGTGGTGGGTGAGCGCACTTGGATCGTGCCGGGCCGCCCGTATGTGGCCGTCTCAACGCACGAGCGGTTGCTGATCAATGGCCATTTGGGCGACGCCAAAGAGCTTCACATCTTCGAGAAGCGTTCAGAGGGCCGCTACGGCTGTATCGGCGTGCGCAAAATGCCTGAGCCGGGCAGCGGCGACAACCGCTGGCACGCGATGGCCGCACTGCTTCGCGACTGCAGCGCGATTATTGTGGCGGACGCAGGTTCGAAGCCCGAAGAGGTTCTGGCCGAAGAGGGGCTCTTGCTGGTGCGCGCGTCTGGCCTGATCGACGCTTGCCTGAACACGGTATACGGCGGCGGGGACCTGAAGAGGATCGAGCCTGCCCACGCGCGTCAGTGCGGTGGCGGCACCACATGCGGCGGCAACGGCATGGGATGCTGCGCGTGATGAAGGATTTTGCCCGCACGGTTCAATCGAGTGACTCGGCAGAGCCGATGCGAGAATAACAAGGAGAACCGAAATGAAAAAACCGACCTATCACATTCTCGTCTGCAACTCGTTCCGGATGGCAGGAGCGCCGCAGGGCGTCTGCCACACGAAAGGGAGCGGCGGCCTGATGCAGACGCTGGAGGAGGAGATCCTCGACCGCGGATTGGACGCGATTGTGACCTCGACGGGCTGTCTCAAGGTTTGCGACCGCGGTCCGGCCATGGTCATCTATCCGCAGAACCTTTGGTATGGAAACGTGACCACCGATGCGATCACCGATATCCTCGACGCGCTGGAGAACGGCGAAGTCTGCGCGAAGTATCTGATCGCTTGAGCGTGCCGCGCATTCAAGCGACTCTCAATGGGTTCCTCCAGTCCGGGCGCTGCACGCATCTCAGGTGTGCGCCCCCGGATTGGGGCGCCATCTCGAAACGTGAGTGAACGGTGGTTAAGGGCGCCCTGCCGCAGGGCGTCAGGAACCCTTCGTCTGTTCGATCCCGCGTCCCTATTTGAACAGCAGCATCGTGCCGGGGTTGAGGACGCGCAGGACGAGCGCGCCGTCCTGCGCATAGACGCTATAGGTGAAGCGGTCGGTGCCGCCTTCGACCGTCCAGCGGCCGGGCTGTCCGGCGGTAAGGCCGGTGCAGGAGATGAGCGTGTAGTCGCCCTTCACGAGGTTGTTCACGGGGCCGGTGAGTCGGACCGTCGCGCCGTTTTCGAACGTGAACGAACCATTGATGATGAGGGGCGCGATCGAGCCGTCTTCACCGACCGGCACTTCTAAAACGGCCTGTTCGCCCATGGCGACCGCGCCGGTGACCGTGCCCGCGCCGCGCAGCGTCGACACCACCGTGAGGGGGACGCCGCCGGTGACCGTGAGTGTCGCCCCTGCGTCAACCGCGAGTCCGCCGATGACGGCCGGGGAGAAATACGTGACCGGGCGGTTGAACCATTTGGCATTCAGATACGCGTCGACCCTCGCGTGCTCGTCCCACGTGAGCTGGTTCGTGTAGACGATCGCTTCGCCGAGCTGCTGGCCGCCGCAGTAGGTCTGGGCATTGTAGTCGGCGAACGCGCTGACTTTGAAGCCGGGGCAGTCGGCGGCGAAGGAGACGAGATCGTACCCGCCCGAGAGGCCTGTCGTCCGCGGCTCGATGGAATTGCCGTTTACCCATGTACGGAGGAATTTAAAGGGTGAGACTGCGGAACCCAAAGCGATCGGCTGGGTATAATCAGTGGAAATCGTCCGGGGTATGCCATAGGCGCTGTTGACGCCGCCGAGCACGCTGTTGCCGCCATATCTCGAACCGATTACAACGAACGCGCTCTGGACGTTCTCGGCCCTGGATTCCGTGCTGGCTGCGGTGTGGAATTCGTGGAAGTGCTTGTATTTGGTCGCCGAAGCGTTGACCATGAGCGGTCCGTAATCGACGACGGGAAGACCGTTGAGTGCGTTCGTCACGAGGACGCCGCCGCGGTAGTCGCTGTCCGTGTACACGCGGGGCGTGGCGTAAACGTTCCCGCCGCGGCAGTCGCGCCACTGGAGGACCATGTTTGTGGTGACCAAGCCGCTGTAGCCCGCGTAGTCCTGGATGGTCATGGTGTTCGTCTGCGCCGCATCGACGTGCAGATAGGTGCCGGAGGGCAGGTCGCCGAACGTCGGCACGGAGGCTGACCGGATCACGGCCGCCCCTTCCGACACGCGCACGGTAGCGCCCGTCGCGGACGAGCCGTCGAGATACAGCGTTCCCGTGCCGGTCTTCACAAGTTCACCGCCGCCGGTGAGCATCGTGACGCCGAGCGAGGAGCCGTCGGGCACTTCAAAAGCGGAAGAGCCCGTCAGCGTGTAGGCCCCGAGTTTCTGCTGCGCGGCGAAGCGGCTGGAGACGGCGATGTCGCGCGCGCACCACTTCCGCGCCAGGTACTGCGCGATCTGGAGCCGCTCAGACTGCGAGAGCTCGTTCGTGTAGACGATCGTTTCGCAGAGTGTCTGGCAACCGCTGTACGCGCCGCCCAGGCGGTCGTATCCGAATGCGTCGGATGCCGCGCCCGGCGCGAAAGGATGGGACTCGACGACTTGAGGGACCTGCTGCTGCATGAAGCCGTCGCCGTATTTCCAGGGCACGCCGTTGATGTAGAGCGGTGCCGTACGGACGAGTGCGGGCGTGGCGTTCGTGAAGATCGGCGCGTTCCACGTGCCCCACTGTTCACAGAAGAACCAGGATGTCGAGAGGCGCGGTGTCGAGCCGAGGAGGCAGCCGCCACCGTCCTGCGCCGCGTAACCGTTCGGCACGATCACGGTGAATACGGCGCGGATGCCTTCGATCGGCGCGTTCCACACGAGGCCCTCGCCGTCCAAGAAGCCGTTGGTCCGGCGCACGCTCCGGCCCATGACGATGCAGGGCTTGCCATTCACCATGCCCGGAAGATAGGTCGGCGCATTGACGACGTTCGTGGCGAACATCGGTTCGCCTGCGCGGCAGTCGTTGATGCGCGTGATGAGGGCGAGTCCGTTGGTCGTGATCGAATCGGCCGCGGCCGCGTCGATCCAGAATGCGGGATGCCCCACGACTTGCCCCGCGGGCACGCCGCTCTCCACAGCCAGACCAGGAGCAGCGGGGGTGCGCACGGTGACGCCGTTCTGCTGCACGGCGCCGGCAGCAGTCGCCGCGGACTGCACGATCACGGTTCCCGGGCCGCGGAGAATGGATCCGGATGCCAACGCGACGGGCGAGAGGAGCGTCAATTCCGCGCCTGCGCCGACTTCAAGCGTACCGCCCGCCGCGACCATGCCGCCCGCAAGCGTAAGGGCTTTGCCCGCCTCAAGCTTGAAAACCGCGCTGTTGCTCACGGTCAGGGAGTTCAGCGTCGTTGTCGTGTCCGCGATGAGAGGGGAAACCGCAAGCGTGCCTTCCTGCACGATGGCCGCATTGTTATTCGTTCCGGCAAGGCCGACCGTGAGCGTGCCTGCTCCATCTTTCGTCAGCGTGCCTATGAAATTGGTGAAAACGGGGATCTGCGCCGAAATGCCGTTCGTCACCGTGACGCGGGCAACAGAGGAAGCGTTATAAAAATCCACAAAGGCCGCGTTCGGCAAACCGGACGTGACGGAGGCGCTGCCGGATTCGGCGAATTCGATATGGCCGCTCTGAAAACGGAGTTTGCACAGAAACGCGGCCGTATTGTGCAGGACGAAGGTGCCGGGATAGCATCCCGACGCTGTGGTCAGGGTCACGATCGGCGAAGCATCCTGGGAGGTGAACGTGGAGATTTCGAACCGGAAGACATCTTTTTGGCGGTATTTCGACAGTTGGAGCGGTTGGTCGCTGGTCCATTTGTTGAAGGTCTTGCAGACCTGTCGCACGTTCGGGGTGATCGCCGCGAAAGCGAGCGCGTTGCTCGCGACAGTCGATTCGACGGGATTGCTCAGTTCGACCGAATTGTCGGAAAAGATGCGTTTGAGAAACGTTCCCGCCGGAATTCCCGAGCCGGTGACGATCGTGCCGGCCGGAAGCGAATACCCTTTTGTGCCGGAAACGTAGAAAAGATACGGCGAGCCTGCGGTTTGCGACCAAGCCCCCGTTTCGCCGTCCGAACCGCGCGGGGCGTAAAGATTGAGAGCGCCTGTTCCCATGAAGAAAGTGTTCACGAGGAACTCGCTGTCGCGGTTGGGATTCGTGCTGTGTGCGTAAAGGTCCGCACGGTGGACGATCGCCCCGATGGAAAACGTCAGGCCCACATCGGAACGGTTCGTCTGGATCACGCGGCCGCACGCCGCGAACGAACCGCTGAAGCCGTTCGGTACGTGGATATCCGCGTAAACACGTGTATGGTCATTGACATCCCGGATGCGGCCTGCTCCGAAAGGCTTGTTGAAACCTGCCTGGCTATCCAGATTGAGTCGGCCGCCGATGAAACAGCGATAGGAGGTGTCGTTGCCGATCGCACCGATGGTCAACCCATCCGGAAGAAGGACATATTCCGTGTTGGGTATCCCGTTCGTGAAATACGCGAGCGCGTCCGCGGTCTGGGGGATGGTGCCGTTGATCCAATTCGTTGAATCAGACCAGGAGGAGGCGTTCGTGATTGTGGTCCCGAGTGCGGCCGGACTCCAGTAACCGTAAATGGAAGGATAAGTGTCTGCCGCCTGAGCGGTGTAAATGACGCTGCACAGGCCGATCATGACCGACACGAGGATCTTTTTCATAAGGGTACGTCGCCTTTTGAGTTTGAGAGTACCGAGCTTTGCGGCTTTCGGAGTCTGCCAGCGGTTGCCGGGCCGGTCGGTATGTTGGACAGAAATAGCACAGCCATTTCACCAACTTGTCGGTATTATGCGGAGAGAGGTGAAAAGAGTCAAGCCGTCGCGTCGGCACGGCTTATTCCTTTGGCGAGCGGATCATGCGATGGTGATTGAAGGGAACGCATTTCGCTAGACAAGAGCGCGTCCCTGTGCCATGATACGCTCGAATGAAAGCGTCAACAGGTGTTC
>Ga0209066_10003437_pt1 | contig 18075 bp, 13 predicted proteins | sample All_14_2_FD_187198 | JGI IMG/M metagenome (GOLD analysis project Ga0209066, IMG submission 187198) | Freshwater microbial communities in response to fracking from Pennsylvania, USA - Allegheny Zone_MetaG_DW_15 (SPAdes) (version 2) ... | reverse complement strand
CCGTTCATTTATCCGCGCATCCGGCTACAAAAAAAACAGGGCCGCCCCTGATTCCCGGTCAATTCGTTCCTTCCCTTAACCGCCGCCTATCAGCGGGAAGACGGACAGGGTGTCGCCGTCGCGCAGCGCGGCGCCCGGCCCGGCGTGTTTGCCGTTGAGGAAGATGACGTGCGCCTCTTTTTCCGGCACGCCTGCCTCCCGCAGCGCGGCCCGCACATCCGAGCCTTCCTTCAGGTCCCGGTCGGCGCTGTCGAAACGGCCGACCCGCAGCGAAGCGAAAAGTTTAATTTTTATCCGCATAAGTAAGCGCGGGGAGGAGCGCTCGCTCCTCCCCGCACCGAGTCCTACCAGTTGAACACCTTGTCCAGCTCCTCGTCCTTAATGTCGAACGTCACATTATGCGGGGGCACGGGCTCCGTGCTGAAATACCTGGGCAGGCGGTCGTCCTTGGAGGTGAACCCAGCGCGTTTATTGAAGTCGCGCTCCATCGAGAGCACCTGCTTGCCCAGCGCTACCACCCCGTCGGCGGTAAGGTTCAGCCCGTAGAAGGCGTTGAGCAGGTCCAGCAGCGCCTGGTAGGTTTCCGGCTGGTCGATGATGGCGAAAGCGGTGAACAGGCACATGCCGGTGGAATCCACCGCGGCGGTGGCTATCTGCAGCCCGCGGGACAGTTCCACCTGGCCCTCGGCCTTGAGCGGGTCCACGAAACCGCCCACCTTGAGGATATTGGACGTCACCGCGTAGCCCGCCGTATGGTCCGCGCCCATCGTCGAGGTGGCGTAGGTCACGCCCATGCCTTTGACCGCCCGGGGATCGTAGGCCGGCATGGCCTGCCCTTTCACCACGGGCACGCGCTCCACGCCGAAAGCCCTGCCGGTGGCGGCCGCGCCGCCGCCGAGGATACGCCCCATGGGCGTCCCCTGGCCCACCTCTTTCACCAGGTCTATGGCCGCCTTGGCGTCGCCGAACTTGGCCACGCCCGCGTCCATGGCCACGCCGATGGCCACGCCCATGTCGATGGTGTCCACGCCGTAATTGTCGTCCAGGAAGTCCAGCATGGCCACCGCGTCGGGATCGTCGATGCCGCAATTCCCGCCGTGCGCCCACACGGTCTCATATTCGGGCTGCTTGGAGAGGAAATGCCCGTCCTTGTCGTTATAGGTGCCGGAGCAGCGGATCACGCAGCCGCGGTGGCAGCCGTGCGTGGGATTGCCTCCGCGCTTGCTCTCCAGGCCGGCCATCACCTCGCCGCTTATCCTGGAGGCGCCCGCGAAGCGCCCCTCTTTGAAGTTGTACGTCGGGTAGCCGCCAGCCTCGTTCAGGATATTCGTAAGCACGTTGGACCCGTACGCCGGGAGCCCCTGGCCGGAGACCGGGTGCTTCATCAGCCCCTCCACGAAGCGCTTGTTGGCGTCGCGGAATTTTTCTGCGTCCTTGGGCGGACGTATGGCCAGGCCGGCGTCGTCCAGCACTATCACCTTCACGCCTTTGGAGCCCATCACGGCCCCGGGGCCGCCGCGGCCGGCGTGCCGGGTCGGGCGCGCCTCCATGTCGGTACAGGCTATGGTCGCTATGGCCATCTTCCGTTCTCCGGCGGGCCCTATGGAGAGATAGGCGGCTTTATCGCCGTACACCGGCTTGAGCTTTTCAATAAGGTCGTAGTTGGGCAGCAGTTTAAGACTGTTGTCCGCTTCGATCTTTACCCCGGACTTATTGATGATAATTTTATAGAGGTCGCCGGTCCTGGGCTTGCCCTCCAGCACCACGGCGGCGTAGCCCAGCCGCGCCAGCACCTGCGCCGCCTGGCCGCCGGAATTGGACTCCTTGATGCCGCCGGTGAGCGGGCTCTTGCAGCCGATGGAGATGCGCCCGGACATGGCCGCTATGGTGCCGCTCAAGAGGCCGGGTGAAATGACCACCTTGTTCTCGGCGCCCAGCGGGTGCGCCAGGGCCGGAACTTCTTTAGAGATGATGGCCGAGGTCATGGCCCGCCCGCCCAGGCCGGCATATTCCCCCAGCGGCGAAACGCTGGCCTTGGGGCCGCCTTCGGCGCCCATGTCGATACGCAATATATTATCCATATTCCCCCCTATTTTTAACCGCAGCGGTTCCCCAACCGCCTTAACCCGATTATAACAAACAAAAAAAGAGGATTAACAGGGATCAGGAAAGCCTCCCCGTTTACGCCCCGGATACCCGGCCCGCGGCGCGTTTCTATTTTTTATCGGCGGAGAGCAGCTGTATGGCGGCGTTGGCGATAGTGAGGCCGAAAATACCGGTGAGCGTGGGCAGGCTGCCCAGCGCGGCCCGGCGGCGGCCCTTCTCGAAAAATTCGGTTTCAGGATCCACCTGGCGCTTCTTGCGCAATTCCCCCACCGGCTCGGTAGAGTAGACGCAGGTGAAGTCCAGGTGCGTGCCGCTCTTGCGCAGCAAATTGCGTACCTTGGCCGCCAGCGGGCAGCCGACCACTTCTTTTATCGGCCCTATTCTCACGGCGGAGGCGTCGGTGCGCAAGGCGGCCCCCATGGAGGCTATCAGCGGCAGGCCGCGCCGCACGGTGGCGGCTATCAGGCCGGCCTTGGGCCCCAGCGAGTCTATGGCGTCTATCACCAGGTCGGGATTGCCTTCGAGTATCGCCTCGAAAGTGCTCTCGTCGGCGAAAGCGTTCATCTTTTCCGCGCGGCAATGCGGGTTGATGTCCAGCACCCGCTCCGCGGCCGCGTCGGCCTTGTGCCGGCCCAGCGTGGAGCCCAGCGCGTAGAGCTGGCGGTTGATGTTGCTGGCGCGGATCACGTCGAAGTCCACCAGCCGCAGCCGGCCCACGCCGGAGCGGGCCAGGCCCTCCACGGCGTAGCTGCCCACGGCGCCCATGCCCACCACCACGACGAAAGAATTCTTAAGTCTCTCCAGTTTCTCTTCGCCCAGCATCAGGCGGATGCGGGCCAGCCTGTCCTCGTTCATAGCGATCCTTTTATGAAGCGTTCAGCGTTAGCGGCGGAAAGTTCCGCGAGTTCTTCAGCCGGGCGGCCCAGCGCCGCGGCCGCGGCGGCCACCACGTCGATTACCCCGGCGGGGCCGCCGGCGTCGGGCGCCTCGGTCTCGAACAGCAGCCTGTCGGCGGGCGCGGCGGCCAGCGCGGCCCGCAGCCGCTCCCGGCCAGGGTTGGCTATAGCGCCGCCGAAAGAGAAATAGCCGCCGAGGGCCGCGAAATCTTTTACCAGTTCAGGCGAGCCGCCATAGCCGTGCAGCATGAAAACCGGCAGTTTGGCCTTCTTCAGTTGCTCCGCCAGGGCGCCCCAGTCGCGCACGCAATGCAGCACGGCGGGCCGGCCGAAAGAACGGGCCAGGTCCAGCTGAGAGGCGAAATCATCCAACTGCCCCGGTCTGTCCCTGGCGGCGTCCAGGCCTATCTCGCCCACGCAGGCGTTGGGCACGCGGCGCAGAAATTCCTCCAGCCGGCCCTGCCAGCCTTCCTCGCCGGCGTACCAGGGATGCAGGCCGAAGCAGGGCGTGACGCCCGGATAGCGGCAGGAGATCTCCAGCACGCGGCCCCAGTCTTCGGGGCTGGTGCCGCAGCACAGCATGCCGGTCACGCCGGCCGCCGCGGCGGCGGCCATAGCGGCGTCCAGCGCGGCGTCCGCGGTATATAATTGCAGGTGGTTATGCGCGTCGAAATATTCCATACGCCTTGTTAATAATAGCAAAAGCCGCGCCGCCGACGGGCCGCCAGCTCTTTATCCGGCCCCGTTTTTTGTTGTAACCTATACTCGGACGACAAGGAGAAACCATGAAGAACCTTCTTTTTTTGACCCTGGTGGCGGTAGCGGCGCCGGCGCTGGCCGCCGACCTGAAGTTGCCCGCCGTGCACGGCCACCGCGGCAGCCGCGGCACCGTGCCTGAGAACACCCTACCGGCCTTCGAGGCCGCGCTGCTGGGCGGCGCCGACGTGCTGGAACTGGACCTGGGCGTCACCAAGGACGGCGTGGTGGTAGTCTCGCACGAGCCCAAGGTTACGCCGGAGCGCTGCCTGGACGCCGACGGCAAGAAACTGGACAAGCCTGTCGCGATACAGGAACTTACCCTGGCCCAGCTCAAGAAATACGACTGCGGCACGCTGCTCAACCCCAAGTTTCCGCAGCAGATAGAGGTGCCCGGCACGCCCATGCCCACGCTGGACGAAGTCTTCGAAATGGTCAAGAAATCCGGCTACCCCGCGGCGGCCAAGGCCGAGTTCAACATCGAGACCAAGATCTATCCCTACGAGCCGGAACTCTCCCCCTCGCCCGAGGAATTCGCCCGCCTGGTGACCGACGTGGTAAAAAAGCATGGCCTGGAAGCGCGCGTGATGGTGCAGTCCTTCGACGTGCGCACCCTGCGGGCGGTAAAGAAGCTGGCCCCCGCGATACGCACCTCGCAGCTGACCTACGAGTCGCTGGTGGACATAGTGCCGGCCCTGAAGAGCTCCAAGGTAGACATCTGGAGCCCCAACTACAAGTGGATCACCGTGGAAGCCGTGAAGGAAGCACAGGCCGCCGGCATCAAGGTGGCGCCCTGGACCATCAACACGAAGAAAGAATGGGACCTGGCCATTGCAGCCGGCGTGGACGCCATCATAACCGACTATCCCGCTGCCCTGATGGAGCACTTGGAGTCGCTTAAAACGGCGAAGAAATAAGGGACGTCAGCCAAATAAAAAACCGCGCCATGGCGCGGTTTTTTATTGCCCTGCCAGGCCCTAGGGCTGGCCCTTGAAAGATTTGGCTACCCGCTCGAAGACGGCCTGGTTGGCCAGGAAGGCGCTCTTCTCGGCGCTGAAATGCAGCACATAGAAACCGGCCTTGGCCGGCAGCACATAGAGTTTCTCTTTGAGCTGCACGCTCTCGTCGGACTTGCTGTTGGGATGCAGGAAAACCAGGCGCTCGCGGGCCAGCTCGAAACCGGCGCGGCCGGCCAGCTTTATGCTCTTCACCGGCTCGTAATTCTCGCGGGTGCTCTTGGTCTCACCCAAGGCGTTCTTGGAATTACTGTTAATAAAGTCCTGGTGGCCGTTAAAGTCTTCATTGTCCTTGGCGTAGAAAGCTACGTTTATGCTGGTAGGCGCCTTGGCGGCCTTCGGCGCCAGCAGCTGTATCTCATAAATCTTGTATTCCTCATCGCGGTCTTTGTCGCGCTCCAGCGTCCATGCCGAAGGCACGCTGCAGGAGAAAAAATTGTTATCCATGGAGTAAAGCTTGAACTGGGCTCCCTTGGCCTGCGCGCCGGCGCAGGCCGCGGCGGCCAGTACGGAAAGCATGGTTAAGGTCAGTACCAGGTTCTTCATATGATGGGCGGCGGCGCGTTCTTGGCGGCGCTGCCGGTAGTCTCTCCGGCTTCTATAGATTTAAGTGCCTTGCGGCCGGACCTTTCCGAGGCGCTGTAGCGGCTGCGGTACACGCCCATCCTGGACAGGTCTCCCTGTATTTTAGCAAGAACGGGGGTCTGTATTTCGGCCACCGAGGAGGCCAGCTCGTCGGGGGACATTTCCATCGTCTCCGCTAAATTGAGGCCGGTAGAGTCAATGGCGGCCCGGTCGGCGGCGCTCATGGCGTCGCGGCGCTCCAGCTCTTCGCTGACGGCGCCCAGCACCTGGCCGGCGGCCGCGTCCAAGGAAGGCAGGCCGGCATAGTAGCGCTGGCGCACCGAGGTGGCGAAACCTTTTGAGCGGGCGCCTTTGTATTCCGTGGCGATTTCCACGCGTTTCGAGGCATAGGCGGAGAAGTCGCGGCTCTCGTCCATTATAGCCCGGAAAGCGGGGTCGCTGCCCAGTTTCTCCGTTGTGAACAGCCCCTCCAGCGACATGGCCTCTATCTCGTTCTCCTGCGTGCGGGGCATGTAGACGCCGCGGCTGGCGGCCCAGTCGGCCTGCGACTTGTGCGCGGCCTCGTAGACCACGGCCGGGCTCATGTACTTGGCTATCTCGGAGAGCTGCGCCTGGTTGCCCATCACCGACGAGGCGGTGTAACCCTTTATGCGCATGTACTGCTGTATGGTCTCGGAATCCAGCACCACCGAGCCGGTGGCCGCGTCGTAGCGGGAGTAGCCGCCGTCCACGGGCGCCACGGTGATCCGCAGGCCGCCGGGGAAGGCAGCCAGGGCCCTGTCGCCGGCCTGCGTGCCGCGCAGTTCGGCGGCCACGGCGGTATTGAGCATGGTGCCCAGCACCTGGCGCTGCTCCGAAGGCAGCACTTCCTGGGGCAGCGAGGAGCGGGCGGCGTCCACCCTGGAGCGCAGCGCGGGGTCCACGGCGACATTGCTGTTGTCGAACATGTTGCCCAGCAGGTAGAGCTGGTCGTTGAAAGATTTGCCGGACAGCTGCGACCGCTGCTCGGGGGTCAGGGCACCGGAGTTGATATAGGTCCGCACGTCCATGTTGAGCGTGCTGTTCTGGCGGGCCGCGGCCAGGCGCTCGTCGTTATAGACCAGGAAGCGGGGATCCTGCGCGGTGATGTTCTCTATGACCGCGTTGCGCTCGCGCAGCACCATGGCCTCCCAGGCGGCCTTGGTAACGGTGACGCCGCGGCCGGCGCCCAGGTTGGCCTGGCCCCAGCTCATGGAGCGGGTGTCGGTCATGGTGCCGAAAACTACTTCCCACTGCCTTATGGCCTTTTTCACCACGGCGGTTTTTTCCTCGTTGTAGGAGGGCGCGTAATTCTTCAGCCAGGTCAGCAATTTCTCCGGCTCGGGGCCCACGCCCAGGCGTACCAGCGGTTTGCCTATGTCCAGGCGTATGGAGAGGGCCTGGTTGAGCTGGTTTACGCGGGCAGCCTCCCAGCGCATGGCCAGCAGGTCTTTCAGGTCTTTGAGGGCCTCGGCTTTGCCCAGCAGCGCGGCGGCTTTGCGCGGGTCGGCCTCGGCCAGCTCGCGGGCCTCGCCGTCCCTGAGGTAGGCCACGGCCGCCACGGGGTCGGCGCTGGCTATGGAAACTTCGTAGGCGGCCAGGCGCTCGGCGGCGTCCCTTTCTTCGGCCTCCTGGGCGGAGAGGGGCAGGCCGCAAAGCAGCAGCCCCGCCGTGAAGGCGGCCAGGCGCAGCATTTTGGCAGCAACGGGTTTCATATTATCTCAGCCTCTGGCTCATCATGTCCAGCAGGAAGTCGTCCCACATCGAATCGGCGGCGAAAGCCATGCGCTCGTAGTTGGCCGAGGCGTAGCGCAGGTCGGGGATATAGACGGCCAGGCCGTTGGCGGCGGTGTACTTGTTGCCCCGGGCGGGCTTGGCCACATTGGCCACCAGCATGGCCTGCACCTGCTGCCTCACGGCCGCGCCGGCGTCCTTCACCGCGCCGCTGTCGGTCAGGCGGGCCTCCACCTTGTCTAAATAATCTATAAGGTCTTTAGAATCCTTATACTCGAAGCGCGAGACCGAGTCCACCAGGGCCGCGTCGGTGGCCGCGGCGAAAGCCTGCGGATCAGAGCGCACGGCGCCCACCCAGTTGTTCACGGCGTTCTTGAAGCCTTCCAGGGCCGAGGTCCTTATTGCCGACAGGGTGGCGTCAGTGGGGTAGCTGGCGCCGTAGGCGGTCACTATGGTGCGGCCCAGCTGCTCGGCGTCCATGCCGGGATTGGTGGCCAGCTGCGTGAGTATGGGGGTGTAGGGGTAACCGTTGCCGGGTATCACTTCCTCGGAGCCCACCACCACCTCGGCGGAGTCGCGGAATTCGTAGGCCACGCTGGCCATCTGCATCAGGCAGGCGTCGGTGGCGAAGACGTCTATCTTCTTGCCCAGGGCCTGCTTGATCTGGCCCAGCGCCTTGCCCAGGGCGTCCACTTCCATGTGGTTCTTGCTCACGTCGTCGTAGGAGATGCCCAGGCGGCCGGCGCCGTGGTTCCAGACCACCAGGGCCGTCTTGCGGGCGCGGTGGCCGTTGCGCAGCGCGCGCTTGACGAAGCGCACCAGGTTGGCCTCGCTGCCCATGTCGGCGTCGTTGGAGGTGAAGACCACGGGGGAACTTATGCGGTTGGCGTCCGCGTCGCGGGTGACGAAGATGGTGCTGGAACCCCGCTGGAACTGCAGGTTGCGGTCGCCCGAGCCGTCCTCGCCCAGTATGCCGTATTCCACCACCACCGACATCCGCTCGGTGGAGCCCACGGCTTCCATCTCGTTTATGTCGCTGTTGGCGAAGCCGAGTATGCCCAGGTCGTTGACGCCGTTTATGAAGACCAGCACCAGCCACTCGCGCTCGCCGGCGGCGGCGCCCGCGTTGGGCATTTCGGCGGCGGCGGGAGCGGAAACCTCGGGGACGGTAACGGCGGAGGGCTGCTGCAGGCTGCGGGAGAAAGAATTAAAGGAGCCGTCCTGGGCCTGAAGCCCGGAAGCCAGTGCGGCTATTGCCGCGAAAGTTACCAACAGCGCCTTGTTCATATATCCTCAACTATATTTTGCGTCGCCGATTGACATTTATCAAAGGTCTTAAGCCCCAGGCCGCAGTAGGCCTTTAGTCCTATACAGCCAAACCTCTCATTGGGAGCATCGACGTCGCCCTAATATTATACGCATATATCTTGACTTGTCAAGGGTTAAGGCCTTGACTTGCGCCATTAACTTCAGGGTGAAACTTTATGCCCTCGACCGCATCTCATAAGGGCAGGCAAAGGAGACAGCATGAAGCTTACAATTTCGACCTTTATAATAGTGGCCGCGCCGGCCCTGGCGCTGGCGCAGCCGGAACTATCCCTGGAGGAAGCCGTAAACCGGGCCCTCAAGACCGATAATATAGTTCAGACCGAGGCCGACCGCGTGAGCGGGGCCCGGGCCGGGCTGCGTCAGGCTAAAATGAGCCGCCTGGGCGGCCTTAAATTAAAGGGAATGTATACGGATGGCAATGACCCCGTTTACGCCTTTGCCACCGCCATGAAGCAGGGCACCTTCAGCATGGCCTCCCTGGCTACCATAAACGATCCCGACCCGGCCCGCAACTACATGGCCGGTATAGAGGCCGGGGTGCCTCTTTTCACCGGCTTCGCCCTGTCCAACGCGGCCAAAATGGGCAATTTGGGGGTAGAGGCCGCCAGCAGCGGTTATGAACGGGCCCGGGCCGGCATCACCTTCAAGACCACCTACCAGTGGCTGACCGTAGCCCTGCGAGAACGCCTGGCCGGCCTGGCCGCAGAGAGCGTTAAAGCCGCCGGTGAAGAGCTGAAGACAGCCCAGATGCTCAAAGACAAGGGTATGGTGCTGGGTTCAGACTATTATGGCGCCGAGGCCATTCTTTCCACCCTGAAGGGTTACCAGATCAATTGGGACGGCGCCCTCCGCCTAGAGCGCGAGCGGCTCGGTATAGCCGTGGGCCTGCCCGGGGGAGCCGGCGCGGCCGGCGCGCTGATCGACCCCGGTTACGGCGCCCTGGACCGCGGCGCCCTGGCCTCTGCCGCCTCCGGCCGCCGCGATGTGCGCGCCCTGGAGAAGCTGGCCGAGATCTCCAAGGTGTCGGCTTCCATGCAGAAGAATTCGGTGTTGCCGGTGGTGGAAGCCTTCGGCGCCTGGGAGACCAATTCTGAAAGCCTGTCCGAATTTAGGGACAACCGGCTGCTGGGCATACGCCTGACCATGCCCATAGGCGACCCCGCCTGGTTCGCCAGGCGCGACGGGGCCAAGGCCGAGGCCGCCATGGCGGAAGGCCGGGTGCGGGAGGCCCGCCGCCAGGCTTCAATAGAGCTGGCCGAGGCCCTCAGCAACTATGCCGCGGCGCGGGACGGCCTGCCGGTGGCGCAGGAGACCGTGGACAAGGCCAGGAAATCGCTGGAGCTGTTCCGCCCTCTCTACCGCCAGGGCCGCCAGAGCGTGCTGGAAGTGCTGCGCGCCCAGGCCTCGCTGCTGCAGGCCGAGGCCGGCTACTACGAGACCCTCTACAAATTAAACCTCTACCGCGCCCAGGCCCTGTTGGCCTCCGAAACGCTGGACGCCGCCGCGGTTAAAGATATTTCGGACAGGTTGGGAACAGCGAAATAAACCACTCCCCAAGGCCCGACGAGGGTATGCCCTCGCAGGGGCCTCGCGTAGGTGAGGCTTGCGTAGCGCCGAACCGAAGCGAAAGAGTGAGGCCACGGTGTAGCCGAACGTACCCGGAGAGGGCGTACCCTTGGCGGGCCCCGCGGAACATATGCAGCAGCTCAACAGAGTAAACCAGGAGTCTAAAATGCAGAACACTGAACACAAATACGGGATGGCGGGCAGGATAGCGGAGAGCTTTATAGGCTCGCGCCTGACGCCCATACTGATAATCACCTTCATACTCCTGGGCGTCTTCTCCACGTTCAAGCTGCCGCGCGAAGAAGAGCCGCAGATCAACGTGCCCATGTTCGACATCATGGTGCCGTTCCACGGCGCCGCGCCGGCCGAGATAGAGAAGCACGTGGTAGAAGTGGGCGAGCGCAAGCTCTGGGAGATCCCCGGCGTGGAATATATCTATTCCATCGCCCAGCCCAACTTCGCCATGTTCACCGTGCGCTTCAAGGTGGGCACCGCCCCCGAGGACGCGGCCAACCTGGTCTATACCAAGACGCTCGACAATAAGGATATCTTCCCGCGCGGCTCGGGCGAGCCGCTGATCAAGTACCGCGCCATCGACGACGTGCCCGTGCTGGCCCTCACGCTGTGGGGCGAGGGCAAGGACGGCTACGCCCTGCGCCGGGCGGCCGCGCGCATACAGACCGAGATCAACTCCGTCTCCGACGTCTCCGAGACCCGCATCATAGGCGGCCACAAGCGCCAGTTCATCGTGCATTTCGACCCGGCCTCCATCGCCCGCCACCGCCTGACCCCGCCCATGCTGGCCGGCATCATAAAGATGTCCAACGCCACGCTGCCCGCCGGCCACTACAACAAGGGCGACACCCGCCTGCTGGCCGAGACCGACGCCTTCATCCGCAGCGCCGACGACCTGCGCAACATCGTGGTAGGCGTCTACGACGGGCGGCCCGTGAAGCTTTCCGAGGTGGCGAAGATCACCGACGGCCCCGACGAGGAAGAGCGCTCCGTCACCATGCTGCAGGGCCCCGCCTCGGCCGTGAAGGCCGCCGCCTCTCCCGCCGTCACCCTCTCCGTGGCCAAGCGCCGCGGCGCCAACGCCACCGAGGTCTCGCGCGCCGTGCTGGCCAAGGTGGAGGCGATGAAAGGCCGCGAGATCCCCGACGGCGTCAACGTCACCGTCACCCGCAACTACGGCGAAACGGCCAAAGCCAAGTCGGACGAGCTCATCTACCACATGCTGCTGGCCACGCTGTCGGTCACGCTGCTCATAGCCCTGACCCTGGGCCTGCGCGAGGCGGCCGTGGTGCTGGTGGCCATTCCGGTCACGCTGGCGCTGACCATGCTGGTCTATTACCTCTACGGCTACACCCTCAACCGCATCACCCTGTTCGCCCTCATCTTCTCCATCGGCATCTTGGTAGACGACGCCATCGTGGTGGTGGAGAATATCAACCGCCACTGTCTGCTCAACAGGAAGAATTCCCTGTTCCGCAATATCCTCAACGCCGTCGACGAGGTGGGCAACCCGACCATACTCGCCACCTGGACGGTCATCGCCTCCATCCTGCCCATGGCCTTCGTCAGCGGCATGATGGGCCCCTACATGCGCCCCATCCCCATAGGCGCCTCGGTGGCCATGCTGTTCTCGCTCGGCGTGGCCTTCGCCTTCGCGCCGTGGCTGTACGCCCGCGTGGTGGAGAAGTGGCCGGCCAAGCATTGCCCTAACGAGCGCGAGGGTTTCCTGGACCGCATGTACCGCGGCCTGATGAAGAAGCTCATCTACAACCCGGCCAACGGCAAGAAATTCCTTTGGTTCACCACCGGCCTGCTGGCGGTAGTGCTGGCCATGGTGGCTTTCAGGCTGGTCATCTTCAAGACGCTGCCCTTCGACAACAAGAACGAGTTCCAGGTGGTCATCAACATGCCCGAGAGCTCTTCGCTGCAGCGCACCGAGCGCGCCGCGGGCGAAATGGCCGCCTACCTCGCCACGGTGCCGGAGGTGCGCGACCTGCAGGTGTACGCCGGCGCCAGCGCCCCGTACAACTTCAACGGCCTCGTGCGGCATTATTTCCTGCGCCGCGAGCCCTACCAGGCCGACATACAGGTGAACCTCTCCGACAAGCATGACCGCAAGCGCCAGAGCCACGACATCGCCGTGGCCGTGCGCCCCGAACTCAAAGCCATAGCCGACAAGTACGGCGCCAGGCTGCAGGTGGCCGAGGTGCCGCCGGGCCCGCCGGTGATGGCCACGCTGCTGGTAGAGGTCTTCGACCCCAACCCGGCCAACCAGCGCGCGCTGGCCGAGCAGATAAAGAACATACTCCGCAACACCGAGGGCATAGTCGACGTCGACTCCTATATCCCCGAGGACCAGCCCATCACCCGCCTGCTGGTGGACCGCCAGAAGGCCACGCTTAACGGCGTGGCGGCGGCCGACATAGTACAGACCGCGGGGCTGTCGCTTAACGGCGCCGACATCGACTCGGCCCACGTGGACGACGAGAACGAGGCCGTGGACATACGCCTGCGCCTCTCACCGGAGAAGCGCCGCGAGCTGAACACCCTCAAGGAGATCAAGTTCTTCTCGCCCAACGGCACGGCCATCCCCATGGCCAGCTTCGTGCGGGCCGAAACCGGCCTGGAGAACCGGCCCATCTACCGCAAGAACCTGCAGCGCGTGGCCTACGTTACCGCCGACATAGCCGGCGGCACCGAGAGCCCTGTCTACGCCGTGCTGGACCTGAAGAAGAAGATAGACGAGCTGTCCGCCGCCCGCGGGGCCGAGGTGAAGCAGTACTTCACCCGCCAGCCCGTCAGCAATTCCGAGACGGCCATCAAGTGGGACGGCGAGTGGCATATCACCTACGAGGTCTTCCGCGACCTGGGCCTGGCCTTCGCGATGGTGCTGGTGCTCATCTACATCCTCGTAGTGGCCTGGTTCGAGGACTTCCTCACGCCGTTCATCATCATGGCCGCCATCCCCATGGCGCTCATAGGCATCATCCCGGCCCACTGGGGCATGGGCGCCTTCTTCACCGCCACGTCGATGATAGGCTTCATCGCCTCGGCCGGCATAGTGGTGCGCAACTCCATCATCCTCGTCGACTTCATCAACCTGAAGGTGCGCGAGGGCATGGAATTGAAAGAGGCCGTGATAGAGGCCGGCGTGGTCAGGTTCAGGCCGATGCTGCTGACCGCGCTGGCGGTCATAGTGGGCGCCGGGGTCATACTCTTCGACCCCATCTTCCAGGGCCTGGCCATCTCGCTCATCGCCGGCCAGATAGCCGCCACCCTGCTCAGCCGCGTGGCCGTGCCTGTGCTCTACTACCTGGCCTTCAAGGACAAGGAATACAAGCTTAAGCCCGCCGCGCCCGCGCCCGAACTGCGCGAAGACCTGCTCGGCGCCACCGGCGAATAAACTAGGGACAGCGCCCTATTATTTAAGTGCGTTTAAGCAAAAAACTATCGAGGTAAAACAGGGTGCTGTCCCTAGTTTTTTAATAGGGCGCTGTCCCTAGTTTTTAGGAGGACGAGATGAAACTGAATGACGCGTTGAGGTTGTTGGCGGGGACTATGGTGCTGCTGAGCGTGGCGCTGGCGGTTTATATTGACCCGCGGTGGTACTGGCTGACGGTTTTCGTCGGGCTGAACCTGCTGCAGTCGGCTTTCACCAAGTGGTGCCCGGCCATCTGGTTCTTCAGGCGGATCGGCCTGAAGGAGTGCTGACGGCCTGCTAGTTGGGCGTGAACAGGTAGCCCTTCAGATTCTTGGGCCGGCAAACGCTCTTGTCCAGCATAAAAAGAGCCTGGACCAGTTTTTCAGGCCCCAGACTCTCGTAGTCGAACAAATCCGTCGCTTCCGTCGAATCCACTCTGACGCTGTAAGAGCATAACGCTTTTTTGGCGGCGAGGTCGTACAGGCTTACCACGTAGGCCGGCTCTTCTCCGGACAGATCATTCACCTCGGCGGCCAGCAGGCCGGCCTTGCCGAAGGCCCCTATCCGCGAGGCGGGCCCGCAGTAAGCGCGTTCCCCGCCGCGATAGATCCAGTTCTGCGCGTAGGTCACGCCGTACTGCTCCTGCAGTCCTTCCCCTGAATAATCCCTGGAGTATGAATAAACCTGGTACCCCCCGAAAGCCTGGGCTTTCTTCGCCCGCGCCTGCACTTTTTCCAGCGGCCAATCGCAGGAGGGCACGATGCCGGCGTCCTTCATGACTTCATCCAGCAGACCCTGCAGCTCCGCCCGGCGGCCGTCGCCGCCGGCGGGGCTGTAATAATCTTCACCCCTGAAATCCTGATCCCCCAGCTTGCTCTTGTCCTGGAAGAAGGAACCGTCGGTAGAAGAGCGCCCGCTGGCCAGGCCCACCAGGAAATTCCAGGGCAGGGTGTCGTCTTTCTTCGCCAGAGCGCCGGCCGCCAACAGCAAGCCGCGCACAAATTCGGGATCGTGGCATTTAGTCGGGCGAGGCTTCTTGCCGGCGCAGGCCAGTTCGGACTTGAATGCGGCCAGCACGCGCGCCGTTTCCGGGCCGGTTTTTACGGCGGAGAGGGCGCGCAGCGCCGCGCCACGCACCTCCGCCTTTTCCGAGTACAAATCTTTCACAGCGGCTTCCATGGGTCCGGCCGCGGCGACAGGGAGAGGGAGCAGCGCCAGCAAGGCGCCGAGAACGGTTATCGATATCATGGGACAATTCTAGTATTTGGCCGTGGCGGCCGCAATGCAGCTTCTTAGCCGCGGGAGCGGCTTTCCAGGTCTTCCCAGCGGGCGTAGAGGGCTTCCACTTTGGCGCGCTCGGCGTCCACCTTATCCTGGCGGCGGTGCAATTCTTCGGCGTCGGTGGCTATGGCCGGGTCTTCCAGGGCGGCGGCGGCCGCTTCAACTTTTTTCTCGGCGGCCCTGATGGCGCTTTCTATATTGCGCAGTTCGGACGCTTCTTTATGGCTGAGCGCCGGCGCGGCCTTCGCCTCGACCGGGGCTGGTTTAGCCGCCGCTTGCGCGTCGCGCCCGGCCTGCCACTCTTCCCACTGCTCCAGCCCGCCGAAGAAACCCTGGCCGCCGCGGCCGTCCAGGCCCACGATGGTACCGCAGAGCCTGTCCAACAAATACCGGTCATGCGTCACCAGCACGATGGCGCCGGGGAAATCGCGCAGGCTGTTCTCCAGCACCTCCAGCGAGCGGATGTCCAGGTCGTTGGTAGGCTCGTCGAGCAGCAGCAGGTCGGCCGTGGTGCGCATCAGCCCGGCTATCAGCACGCGCGACTGCTCGCCGCCGGAGAGGCGGCGCAGCGGGAAGTCCAGCTGCTCTGGCCGGAACAGGAAGCGGTTGGCCCAGCTGTTGATGTGGATGAAATTGCCTTTATACTCCACGTGCTCGCCGGCGTGGCAGAGAGCGCGGCGCAAGGTCAGATCGAGGTTCAGCTGGTCGCGGTGCTGGTCGAAGACGGCCACCCGCATACCGTCGGCAAGTTTTACCGTGCCAGTGTCCGGCTGCGCCTGGCCGGCCAGGATCTTGAGCAGCGTGGTCTTGCCGCTGCCGTTGGCGCCTATCAGGCCCAGCTTGTCCCCGGGGCGCAGCGCCAGGTCCAGCGGGCCGAACAGCTTGCGGCCGCCCAGCGTCTTGCTGATGTTGACGGCGTTCACCAGCCGGTTGGCCTGGCGGTCGCCCGCCGTGAAATCTATGGTGGTGGCGCGGCCCTGCGAGTTGCGGTATTCCAGCTCGGACAATTCCCCTATCAATTTCCCTGCGCGGTCTATGCGGGCCTTCTGCTTGGTGGTGCGGGCGCGAGGCCCCTTGCGCAGCCACTCTATCTCGCCGCGCACGATGTTGCGCACCGAATCCTCGCGCGAGGCCTGCGCGTCCAGGTACAGCTCCCGGTTCTCCAGGAAATCGCTGTAATTGCCGGCGCTGCTGAAATGGCAGTCGGGATAGCGGCGGTCCAACTCGATGACGCGGTTACAGACGCGCTCGAGGAAATTGCGGTCGTGAGTCACGACGAGGAAAGAGAAAGAGAGGCCGGTCAGGAATTTCTCCAGCCACAGCACGCCTTCCAGGTCCAGGTGGTTGGTGGGCTCGTCGAAGAGCAGCAGGTCGGGCTCGCGCACGGTCTGCGCCAGGATGGACAGCCGCTTACGCCAGCCGCCCGAGAGCGTGACCACTTCCTTGTCGGGCTCGTCGAAGCCGGCCCGCGCCATGCCGGAGTCGATGCGCGACTGCGCCTCGTAGGCTTCCAGGCCCAGGTCCTCCAGCGCCTGCTCCAGGCGCCGCCGCACCGTCAGGCCGGGCGGGGCGTCCTCCACGCGGTCCTGCTGGGCGAGGTAGCCCACGCGCAGACCGCGGCGCGGCGCCAGGCCGCCGGCGTCGGGCGTCTCCTGGCCGGCCAGGATCTTTAAAAGTGTGGATTTGCCGGTCCCGTTGGGCCCGATCAGGCCGGTGCGCTCTCCTTCGAACAGGCCGAAAGACAGGCCCTCGAACAGCGGGCGTACCCCGAAGCTCTTGGAAAGTTGCTGACAGCTGACTAGTATGGCCATGGCGGTGTCGCCGCCCGGTTTACGGCGGGCGGCGGACCACTATGATAACATTTAGGCCGCCTGCCCCGCAGGGCTCAGTCGGCCCGCTGGTCGGCGGCGGCCATGTCGGCCGCAAGCATGCCCGACAGCGCCACCATCGGCATGCCGGCGCCCGGGTTCACGCTGCCGCCGACGAAATACAGGTTCTTGTAGCGCCCGCTGCGCTTGGGCGCCCTGAAGCCGGAGTTCCTGGCGCGGTCCGAGACCACGCCGTAGATGGACCCCTTGTTGGAATTGTACATACGCTTAAGATCCGGCGGCGTCAGCATGTCCTCGGTGACTATGCGCCCGCGCAGGCCGGTCAGCCCCATCCGCTCCAGCTTGTCCAGCACCACTTCGCGGAAGCGCAGGTAATCCTCCGGCGTGTGCGGCTTTTTATCCTGTATATGCGGTATATGCGGCAGGATCTTCAGCACCGAGCAGCCGGGCGGCGCCACGCTCTTGTCGGTGACGCAGGGCGCTACCAGGTATATCGTCGGGTCCTTGGACAATTCGCCACGGCCGAACAGCGCCTCAAAATGCGCCTTGGCGTCGCGCGAGTAGAAGAAGTTATGGTGGGCCAGCTGCGGGTACTCGCCCTTTATGCCCAGGTCCAGCACCAGGCCCGAGCAGGCCGGTTCGAATTTAGCCAGCGAGGCCATGAAACCCTCGTCCTCGGCCAGCAGCTCCCGGTAGGCGGGGATGACTTCCATATTGGAGACCACCAGGTCCGCCTCTACCGAAGTACCGCCGGCCAGCGTCAGGCCGGCCGCCGCGCCGTCGCGCTTGTTTATCGCGGCCACCGCGGCATTGTAGTGCAGCTCCACGCCGCAGTCGCGGGCCAGGCGCTCCAGCGCCAGGGCCATATTGTACATACCGCCGCTGACGTACCAGAGCCCGTGGCCGAACTGCACGTGCGCCAGCAAATTCATGGTGCCGGGCGCGGCGTAGGGCGAAGAGCCGACGTACTTGATGAAATAGTTGAGCGCGTCCACCAGCCGGGGGTCCTTAACGTGCGCGCGCACCCCGGCGTCCATCGAGCGCCGCCAGTCGAAGCCCAGCATGTTGCGGAAAATGCCGTAACCGCGGTTCATCTCGGCCAGCGTGTCGTAGCCGTGCTTGAAATAGCCTTCCTCGGTGAACAGCGCCTGCCGGCGCGAATACTCGAGGAAAGAATAAAAGCCCTTGCCGTCCTCCCCCACCTTGCGCAGCTCCGCCTCCATCAGCCTGGTGTCCGGCGTGAAATCCAGCGTCAGCCCGTCCTCGAAGAAGTTGCGCCAGTGCGGTTTTATTTCCTGAATGGGCGCGTAGTCCTCCAGCTTTTTGCCGGCGCGCGCGAACAGATCGCGGAAGATCTGCGGCAGCGTCAGGATGGACGGGCCCAGGTCGAACTTGAAGCCGTCCTTCTCGAGCAGGTTAAGCTTGCCGCCGGGCCCGGGATTCTTTTCATAGAGGCTGACCCTGAACCCGGCCGTCGCCAGCGAGACCGCCGCCGCCAGGCCGCCTATGCCCGCCCCCACCAC
>Ga0209066_10003434_pt1 | contig 18083 bp, 16 predicted proteins | sample All_14_2_FD_187198 | JGI IMG/M metagenome (GOLD analysis project Ga0209066, IMG submission 187198) | Freshwater microbial communities in response to fracking from Pennsylvania, USA - Allegheny Zone_MetaG_DW_15 (SPAdes) (version 2) ... | reverse complement strand
CAAAGCCGGCTGCAAAAAGAAGGTCGCCATCGTCGCCTGTATGCGCAAGTTCATCGTCATGCTCAACGCCATGATCCGCGACGGCACGCCGTGGAAATCCCCTGCATAAAATCATGGTTGCTTCGAGACGGCCCTTTCGGGCCTCCTCAGGGTGAGGTAAGAAATTGAAATAATTGACCTCATGCTGAGGAGCGAAGCGTCTCGAAGCACGGGGTCAATCGCCTTTTTACTTTGTTCGCAGCCTGCTAGAGCGTGATGAGTCAGTCTCATCGCAAGCCCGCGCGGCGCTTGAGCGAAACCCACACCTGATCGGTCCCAGACCGAGCGGGTTGGTATAAGCGCCGAACCTGATCGCCGGTTGCACATGCCCCCATCAAGGCTGGATGGGGGCATTTTTGTTTGGAAATCCGGCGGGCGGGGCGTGTGAAATAAAATTGTAACATTCCTGTCATAGATCGTTCTCACGCGAAGGCTATGCATCCCGGCGAGGGAGATGCCCGACCCGTAACGGCAGGTCACGCGAGCACGCGTGGCCTTCGCCCGGGAAAGGACGCAGGCTCTTTCGTCGATCGAGCAGAAACTATCCACCGGAAGGATGGACATCACATGACTGGCTTCAGCAAGACCTTGGCGTTGGCCGCCATCAGCTTCGTCGCCGTGGCGGGTGCCGCGGAAGCGCGCGATCAGATCCGCATGGTCGGCTCTTCGACCGTGTTCCCGTTCTCCACCACCGTGGCGGAAAACTTCGGCAAGACCTCGGGCTTCAAGACCCCGATCGTTGAGTCGACCGGCACCGGCGGCGGCATGAAGCTGTTCTGCGCCGGCGTTGGCGAGCAGCACCCGGACTTCACCGGTGCTTCCCGCCAGATGAAGAAGAGCGAACTGGCGGATTGCACGAAGAACGGCGCCACCGTCACCGAGATCAGGATCGGCTTCGACGGCATCGCCATCGCCAATTCGAAGGCGCATACCCGTTACAGCCTGACCAAGCAGCAGCTTTGGCTGGCGCTGGCCAAGGACGTGGTCGTCGATGGCAAGGCCGTCGCCAACCCCTACAAGACCTGGAACCAGATCGACGCCTCGCTGCCGGCTGACAAGATCGAAGTCCTGGGCCCGCCGCCCACCTCCGGCACCCGCGACGCCTTCGTCGAGCTGGTGATGGACACCGGCTGCCAGAAGGCCATGCATGAGATGAATGCCAAGGCTTGCGGCGCGATCCGCGAAGACGGCGCCTTCATCGAAGCCGGCGAGAACGACAATCTGATCGTTCAGAAGCTGGAAGCCAACCCGGTCGCCCTGGGCATTTTCGGCTTCTCCTTCCTCGATCAGAACTCCGACAAGCTGCAGGGTTCGGTGATGGATGGCGTCGAGCCGACCTTCGACAACATCGCTTCGGGCAAGTACCCGGTGTCCCGCTCGCTGTTCCTGTACGCCAAGCAGCAGCATGTTGGCGTGATCCCCGGCATGAAGGAATTCATCGCCGAGTTGACCAAGGACTCGACCTGGGGTCCGGACGGCTATCTGGTGGACAAGGGGCTGATCCCGCTGCCGGCCGCCGAGCGTAAGGCTTCGGCGGATCAGGCCAACGGTCTGGCTCCGTTCGCTCTCTAATCCAGTTACGGGAAAGGCGGCCCGGCCCGAGACCGGGCCGCCAATCCTGCCAAGGCCGGGCTGTTGCCTGGATTTTTTGACTGCCGTACGGGATCCGATCCCGGGAACCGGCTTGACGTCCTTACTGCCGCGCGGGGGGCGAGCTTATGAGTGGATCCGTTGTCTTCCTGGCCGTCATCCTGTTGATGGTTATGGGCTTTCTGCTGGGCCGCGCCCGGGCGTTCAGTGTGGCGGGCGATAAAACCAGCCGCCTGCATTCCCTGCCCGGCTATCACGGCTATCTGGTTGCTTTGTGGTGTGGCGTGCCGTCCCTGCTTCTGCTGATCGTCTGGTTGATCCTGGAGCCGATGATTGCCGACCACGCCATGATCTCGGCCATTCCGGCCGATGTGATCGCTTCCAGATCGGCGGACGAGTTCAATCTCTTCCTATCCGAAATTCGACGCCTTGCGGCGCAACTGCCGGTGACGGGGGATGTCCCTGCGGTCAACCTGGCCGCGGCCGAGGCCTATAACTCCGCCGCGCATATCAGCAGCCTCGCCATGACCGGTGTCGTGCTGGCGCTCGCCGTCGCGGGGCTCGCCTGGGGGCGCTCGCTCATCGAGGTTGAATTGCGGGCCCGCAATGAGGTCGAGCGGGCCGTGCGGGTGATCATGATCCTGGCGTCGACCATCGCCATTCTGACGACCATCGGCATCGTTCTCTCGCTGATCTTCGAGACGCTGCGCTTCTTCTCCAAGGTGCCGTTCACCGAGTTCGTCTTTGGCCTGCAATGGTCGCCGCAGACTGCGCTGCGCGCGGATCAGGTTGGCTCCTCGGGGGCCTTCGGCGCCATTCCACTGATCGCCGGCACCATGCTGATCACCGTGATTGCGATGGCGGTTGCCGTGCCGATCGGCCTTTTGAGCGCGATCTACATGTCGGAATATGCTGGACCCAAATTTCGGTCTTTCGCCAAGCCGGTGCTGGAGGTGTTGGCGGGTATTCCCACGGTGGTTTATGGCTTCTTCGCCGCGCTTACCGTTGCCCCGTTCTTCCGCGGGCTGGGCGATTTTCTGGATGTCATTTTCTTCGAGCCGCTCTTCGGTGTCGAACTCGGCGTTTCGTCGGAATCCGCGCTGGCGGCGGGTATCGTGATGGGCATCATGATCATCCCCTTCGTCTCCTCGCTGTCGGATGACGTGATGAACGCGGTGCCGCAGACCCTGCGCGACGGTTCCTATGCGCTGGGTGCGACCCAGGCGGAAACTGTCCGGCAGGTGATTTTTCCCGCTGCCCTGCCCGGGATCGTCGGCGCCGTCCTGCTGGCGGTCAGCCGCGCCATTGGCGAAACGATGATCGTGGTGATGGCCGCCGGCCTCGCCGCCAACCTGACCGTCAATCCGCTGGAGGCGGTGACCACCATCACGGTGCAGATCGTCACCCTGCTGGTCGGCGATCAGGAATTCGACTCCGCCAAGACACTTGCCGCCTTCGCACTGGGCTTCATGCTCTTCGTCGTGACGCTGGTGCTGAACTTCTTCGCCCTGCACATCGTGCGCAAGTATCGAGAGAAATATGACTGACGCGACCCTGCCGGGCGGCGTGGCCGCCAAGATTCGCCGTCCCGACCTGTCCGAAGCGCGTCTGCGCAGGCGTTACAGTTCGGAGCGCCGCTTCCGCTTCTTTGGCCTGGCTGCCATTGGCCTTGCGATGGTGATGCTGGTGTTGCTGCTGACCTCCATCATCTCCAAGGGCTGGCCGGCCTTCCTGCAAAGCTATGTGACGCTGGAAGTGACATTCGACCCCGCCAAGGTGAAGGCCGATGGCACGGGCGATTTCCGCCAGGTCATGATTGACGCCTTGCAGGCGCGCTTTCCGGAGGTGACGGACCGTCGCCATCGGGCTGAACTGCGCGGGCTTCTTTCGAACGACACGGATGTTCGCCTCCGCGAATATCTGCTCGAGAACCCGGACGCCCTGGGCCAGACGCGCAAGGTGCGCGTGATGGCCGGCGGCGAGATGGACACCTACCTTAAGGGGCAGTCCACCGAGGTTACCGATTTCAGCGGCCGGGGCATCGCCAGCCTCGTGGATATCGGTGGCGGTCGGATGCGCGTGCTGGTGGGGGCGAATGCCTTCTCCGAGGTGCTCGCCGCGACGAAAGTGGCTTTGGCCGCAGAGGCATTGGAGATGGAGCGGGAGCTTTTCCCGTTGCAGCGCCGGGTCGCGGATTTGCAGCAGGCTCTTGCCGGGGCGACGGATGAAGCCGCCCGATCGGGGCTGGCCGTGGATATGGCCGATGTGCAACGGCAGATCGCCGCCGCCAATGAGACGATTGCCGATATGCGCCGTCGCGCGGCGGCCAGCGGTGGGATTGAGGTGCTGCGCGACAGCCTTCCGTCTTTCATCGCCCGGGTCAATGGCGGCGCGGTCCGGCTTACGGAAGTCGGCAATGACCAGGCGCTGGGCGATGTGCTGCTTGCCCCTGACAGCCTGGCGGATGCAGCGCCCGGAACCTGGCGGGTGGATGTCTATCAGGTCGCCGAAACCGACCGCCGTTTCAAGGATCGCCAGATCGCCTGGGTGAACGACCTTGAGGCACGTGGCGAGGTGGACATCTCTCTGTCGGACACGTTCTTCACCGCCGGTGCCAGCCGCGAGGCCGAACAGGCGGGTATCTGGGGAGCGGCGGTGGGCTCGGTCTACACCCTGCTGATCTGTCTGGCCCTCAGCTTCCCGGTGGGCGTGCTTGCCGCTGTCTATCTGGAAGAATTCGCCCCAAGGAACCGGATCACCGATCTGATCGAGGTGAACATCAACAATCTGGCGGCCGTACCGTCCATCGTGTTCGGTCTGCTCGGGCTTGCGATGTTCCTGAACTTCTTCGGTCTGCCACGGTCCGCGCCGCTGGTCGGTGGCATGGTGCTGGCCCTGATGACGCTGCCGACCATCATCATCGCAGCGCGCGCCGCGTTGAAGGCGGTTCCGCCGTCGATCCGCGAGGCGGCGCTGGGGGTGGGTGCATCGAAACTGCAGACCATCACGCATCACGTCCTGCCGCTGGCCATGCCGGGCATCCTGACCGGCACCATCATCGGCATGGCCCAGGCTTTGGGCGAAACGGCGCCGCTGCTGATGATCGGCATGGTGGCCTTCGTGGTGGATATCCCCGGTGGCATCACCGATCCGTCGACCGTGTTGCCGGTTCAGATCTACATGTGGGCGGATTTCCCGGAACGCGCTTTCGAGGCCCGCACCTCGGCCGCGATCATGGTGCTGCTCGCCTTCCTCGTCATCATGAATGCGCTGGCGGTCGTCCTGCGCAAGCGCTTCGAACGCCGTTGGTAAGAAGGATCCTGTCATGAGTGCGATCGCTGAATTCGCCGAGCCCTCCACCGGCACGAACAGCCCGATGGTCGTGGCGCGCGATGTCAATGTACATTACGGTCAGGCCCATGCGTTGAAGCATGTGGATCTGGATATCCTGCAGCATGAGGTGACCGCGCTGATCGGTCCGTCGGGCTGTGGCAAGTCAACCTTCCTGCGCTGCATCAATCGCATGAATGATGTGATCGATGGCTGCCGCGTCACTGGCAAGATCGAGCTGGAAGGCGCCGACATCTACGACAAGCGCCTCGACGTCGTGCAGCTTCGCGCCCGGGTCGGCATGGTCTTCCAGAAGCCAAATCCATTCCCGAAATCGATCTATGACAATGTCGCCTATGGACCGCGCATTCATGGCGTCGCGCGGACCAAGTCAGAGATGGACGAGATCGTCGAAGTGTCGCTGCGCCGCGCCGGGCTGTGGGAGGAGGCGAAGGATCGTTTGCTGAAGCCGGGTACCGGCCTGTCCGGCGGGCAGCAACAGCGCCTGTGCATCGCCCGCGCCATCGCGGTCAATCCGGAGGTGATCCTGATGGACGAGCCCTGCTCGGCGCTCGATCCGATCGCCACCGCCAAGATCGAAGACCTGATCCACGAATTGCGGCAGAATTTCACCATCGTCATCGTGACCCATTCGATGCAGCAGGCCGCGCGCGTTTCCCAGCGCACCGCCTTCTTCCATCTGGGCAATCTGGTGGAAGTCGGCCCGACGGAGCAGATTTTTACCAATCCGCATGATGATCGGACCCAGGGTTACATCACCGGGCGCTTCGGTTAAGGCAGCCGGGTTAGGAGAGGCGTATTATGACTCAGGAACACCACGAGCATATCTCCAGCGTCTATGACAGCGAGTTGGAGAAGCTGGGCAAGCTGTTGGCCCAGATGGGTGGGCTGGCCGAAACCCAGCTGGATGCCGCGATGGACGCGGTTGTTCGCCGCGATGGAGAGGCCGCACTGGCGATCAAGGACAAGGATCGCGACATTGATGCGCTGGAAAAGGAGACCGAAGCGCTGGTCCTGCGCATGCTGGCCCTGCGCCAGCCGGTCGCCAACGACCTGCGTCTGGTTGTCTCGACCCTGAAGACCGCCTCCGATCTGGAACGCGTCGGCGACTATGCCAAGAACATCGCCAAGCGTGCCAGCGTTCTAGCGCAGCTTCCGGCCGCGCCGTCGACGGCCGTGATCGGTCGGCTGGGTCGGCTGGTGCAGCAGCTTCTGAAGGACGTGCTGGATGCCTATCTGCAGCGCGATATGGCGAAGGCAACAGCCGTCTGGGAAGCCGATGCCGAGGTGGACGCGCTCTACACCGCCGTGTTCCGCGAATTGCTGACCTATATGATGGAAGACGCACGCAACATCACCGCCTGCACGCATCTTCTGTTCATTGCCAAGAACCTGGAACGCATCGGCGACCATTCGACCAATATCGCCGAAACGCTGCGCTTCATGATTTCGGGACAGCCGTTCGAAGAGCGCCGCCCGAAGGACGATGCGTCCAACTATGCGATCGTTGAGCCGAAGGGCGGCTGATGCGCCTGGCCGACGATCTCCATAAGAGAGTCGAGTGTGGGATAATGAAACCGCGCATTCTGATCGTCGAAGACGAAGCCCCTGTCGTGACCCTGTTGCGTTATAATCTGGAGCGTGAGGGCTATGATGTGGATGTTGCCGTGGATGGTGAGGAAGCCCTCGTCTCCGTCGACGAGAACCCGCCGGATCTGATCCTGTTGGATTGGATGCTGCCGGAAGTCTCGGGGATCGAGGTGGCCCGCCGGCTTCGGCGCGGTGCCAAGACCAAATCCATCCCGGTCATCATGTTGACCGCCCGCAGTGAGGAGGCCGACACGGTGCGCGGCCTCGAAGCCGGGGCGGATGATTATCTGACCAAGCCCTTCTCTCCGGCGGAATTGTTGGCCCGGGTTCGTGCACTGCTGCGGCGGACACGCCCGGCCTTTTCCGACGAATTGCTGAGCTGCGGGGATGTGGTGATGGATCTGGCGGCGCACCGCGTGCATCGCCAGGGCCGCGAAGTGAAGCTGGGGCCGACCGAGTATCGGCTGCTGCGCCATTTCATGGAACATCCGGGCCGCGTATTTTCCCGCGAGCAGCTGTTGGATGCGGTCTGGGGGCGGGATGTCTATGTCGAGCTGCGTACGGTCGACGTGCATATCCGGCGCTTGCGCAAGGCGTTGAACGAAGGCGAGAATGGCGATCTGATCCGCACGGTGCGATCCGCGGGCTATGCGATGGAACCCGACGTGGCGGCCTGACCGGCGGGAGAGTTTACCTGGTTGGCAGTGCCGGGGGCTCTTCCATGGCTTCGCTGGCGTCGGCAAATACCTCCTCACGGATGATCCGCAGGGTTGCTTCATTCAGGTAGTGGAGCAGGGCCTGATTCAGTTCCTGAAACTCAGGCCACAGCACCTGATTGACGAAGCTCTGCGGGACCCGCAGCATCACCGTTGTTCGCCGCTGCCTCTCAAGGCGGTAAGGCCGCAGCCCGTAGCGCCGGCTGAGCGCCAGGAACAGCTGGCGCGACCATTGGTCGGGCATGGAGAATTGCATTTCGACCGGCGGGTCCTGGTGCTGTAGTTCCGCCAGTCTTGCGCGCACCCGGGCCAGCGCGGCTTCGGCCGCCAGCTTTTCTCCGGCCGTTCCTGCGCCGGCGAACAACGCTTCGATCTTTCGCAGTTTTTCGCGCAGCTTGGCTTCCGCCGACATTGGCAAAAATCCCGGATTTGTGTTGGTACCTTGGACCAGCCCGGCAGGCGCAGGCGCCATGCGGGCCTGCGCCTAGGGCGGCAGTCGTCGAGTGCAGGCTCTTCATCGCCCCAGATGACGGGCAGCCAGTCACTGCGCAGGTTCGATGGCCCTAAGGTGTCAGCCCCTTGATTGCATCCTGGACACTCTGCTGGCGATCGGCGAGGCCGAGTTTGCGATAAAGTGTCTCGGCTTCCTCGAACTGCAGCTGGGCGGCAGTCGTGCTGCCGTCTTCCGCTGCCAGCCCACCCAATTGCATAGCCAGGGTCGCCGCGTTGAACCAGCGTCCCGCTGCCTTGTGGGCGGCAAGCGCGGTTTCCAGCCGCGAGATGCCGCCGGCCCTGTCCCCCTCCGCCAGGGCGATCTGGCCGCGTTGTTCCAGGGCGAAATCCAGACCGGCATCAAAGCCGGTCTTGGAGAAGATGGCTTCGGCCTGGTTCAGCATGGCCTCAGCCTCCATCGCGCGATCCATGCGCCACAGCACATCAGCCGCGTTCATCAGAGCTACGCCCTTGTTCCGCTCTTCCCCGATCCGATCAAAGATCGCGGCGCTCTGCTGATAGGCGGACAGGGCGTCATCCAGCTTGCCATTATTCGCCAGAAGCACGCCGCGGCGGACCCCCAGAAAGGCGGTCATGGCGGGCTCGCCCACCTTTTCCAGGCTGGTCTGGCTTCTGTTCAGCGATGCCTGGGCGAGGGGCAAGTCACCCAGCCGGATGGCGGCAAGGGCGGCGTCCGCCCAGGCCTTTCCGGCCCCGCGCGGATCGTTCAGCGCATCGGCGGCCTCGGCTGCTTCCTGTGCGCGTGACAGGGAATCGCTGAAATACCCCATCGACAGGTCGCGTTGGGCCGTATCGGCCAGCACGGTGATCAGCGGTACGGCTTCGCCCGAGGCACGGGTGACCTCAATGGCCTGTCCACGCAGGCTGCGCTCCTCGTCGAAGCGCCCGAGATCCCGCGCCATGTCCGATGCGCGTCTGTAGGCATTGCGCACGACGGTCCCGCTGCCCGGCACGCTGCCCAGCTCTGAGATCACCTGCTTCAGCGAGGTAAGCGCGCCACCCTTGTCTCCGCCTTCTTCCTGCAGGCTTGCGATGCGCAGGCGCAGGCGCGCCGCCTCGGCCGTGCGATTGGACGCGGCGAGGGCGTCGGCGGCCTCGCCCAGCCTGTCCAGCCGATCAGGTGCGCCCTGCCGGTCCGAAAGCTCGGCAAGCGCGGTCAGGATGCGCGCGATGCTGCCGGAATCACCGTTCGCGCGCGCATCGTTCAGTGCACGTTGCAGCGCCTCGCGTGCCAGGGCGGGATCGTTGCTGCGCGCGGCTATTTCCGTTGCCGACAGCCGGGCGGATCGTGCCGCGGCAGCCTGTCCCGCCACATCATAGGCCTGTGCGGCCTGGTTCAGTAACTGGATGGCGCGGGCATCATCGCGCCCCGTGGCGGCATCCTTGCCCAGCCCCTCCAGCGCTACGGCGATGGAAAGCGGCGCGGTCTGGCTGTTGAAACGGTCCAGCACCGACTGCAGCCGTGCGCGGCCCTGCGCTGCCTGATTCTGTTCCAGTTCGGTCCGGCCGAGAATGGCTTCGGCCAGGGGAACAGCGTCGGGTGTTCCGGCTGCCTGGGCGTCGGCAATGGCACGCTGTGCCTGATTGCGGGCATCATCCAGCCGGCCGGCGAAGAAACTCTGCGCGGCGCGGATGGAGCCGGATGCGGCGGACGCTGCCGCGTCGGAGGCGGCTTCCTGCTGGCTGTATTGCCAGTAGTAATAGCCGCCCAGCCCTATCGCGCCCAGGACCAGGAGACCCGCCACCGCAACCATGCCACCTTTGGATGGCCTGGAACGGCCACCTTTCGGTTTGGCGGGTTTGGGCGGTTTGGGTGGAGGCGGGGGCGGCAGATTGGCAGGCTCGATCATGTCGGGCGGGCTCGGAGGCGGTGCGGCCTCGGCCCTGGAGGAGGCGCCGAAATCCATCCGGTCCGTCTGGGGAGCCGCGGCGGCTGCGACTTCGTCCGAAAATGACGGCGCCCCGGCGGGGGCGTTCTCGCTCAGCGGCTTACGGCGCCGCAAGGGCACGGCTACGCCGCGCCGGCGCTCTTCGCCATCTCCGGATTGATCGGCCATGGCCGGATACCCTTTCAACACCTGCGCAACGCCGCGCCACCGCAATGAAAAACCACAGTTAACCCGTGAAATTCCATCATGATTCGGCGATGGGCGGCAAGAGGGGCACACGATTCCGCAGCGCGGTACGCCGGCCCGGCAGTGGAGAATATCGGACATAGGTACATCGCTTCAACCTAGTGCTTGCCTGCCAGTGGCTGTCGCGACTGGTCCAGGCTGTGAAAAAGAAATCGGCTTTCACAGGGAATAAACATCCGTCCTGAACTGTCTTCCTGTGCATCGACCCATTCACGAACGGAGTGTCCGTCATGCGCAGTCTTCCCATTGCCTATGCCCTGCTGTTGTCTTCCAGCCTTCTTGCCGCCCCGTCTGCCTTTGCCGGCGCGGGGGAGGATATGGCCAGGACCCGGATCGACCATATAGCCAAGGGCGATGTCGCGGCGGTTGCCGCTGATTATGCGCCCGAGGCGAAGCTGCACTGGATTGGCGGCCCGCTGGACGGCACCTATGCCGGGGTGGAAGCGCTTTCGGCTCTCTGGACCAAGTTCTCAACCGCCCAGGGGGCGCAGACGGCCAATATCGCCAGCATCGCCGAGGCGACCAATCCGAAAGGCTCCACCATCACCGCCGACATCGCTTTTGCAGGCAAGAATACGGTGAAGATCCGCTATGTGCTGGTCTATCGCGACGGCAAGCTGGCCGATGAAATCTGGCAGGTGAATCCGAACGCTGCCTATTGATGAAGCCGGGTGGGGCGGTGTTGTATCAACACTGCCCCTTCGGGCATGGAGCGTGAGCGTGGACGAGATCGCCCGCCAGATCGAACCGCTGATTCCGGGGTTGCGGCGCTATGCCTTTGCCCTGACGCGCGACCATGAGGCGGCGGATGACCTTGTGCAGGACTGCCTGGAACGGGTTGTCTCGCGCTGGCATCTGCGGCGCCGGGACGGGGATTTGCGGGCCTGGGTCTACACCATCCAGCGCAATCTCTTTGTCAATGAATATCACCGGCGCAGGCGCCGGGGTGTTGCCGTGGCGCTGGAGGACGCATGCGTCCCGCCCGTTGCCCCGGGCCAGTCGCAGGCAGTCGAATTGGGCGAGGTGATGGCAGCTCTGGATGGCCTGCCGGAGGAGCAGAAATCCATCCTGCTGCTGGTGGGGGTGGAGGAACTGACCTATCAGGAAACGGCGGGCGTGCTGGGCCTGCCGTTGGGCACGGTGATGTCGCGCCTGTCGCGCGCCCGGGCCAGATTGCGGGCCTTGCTGGAGCCGGAGCGGGCCATGCCCTTGAGGAGGGTGAAATGAGTGATCCAACTCCGATTGGTGAGGATGATCTGCAGGCCTTCATCGATGGGCGGCTGGGCGAAGACCGTCTTGCGGCGGTGGAAGCCTGGCTGGCGGATCACCCGCAGCGAGCCCGCGATATCGGGCGGGAACGCGCCCAGCGCGATGCATTGCGCGCGGCGCTAGCCGCGAAGGCGGCGGAGCCGATCCCGGCACGGTTGCGTATTGCGTCCATCCGGGCATCCCGTCGCTCCAGGTTGACCCTGGTACTGCGCAATCTGGTTGCCGGGCTGGCCCTGGTCACCCTGGGGGCGGGCGGCGGCTGGCTGGCGCGGGGCGATGCCCGATCCGTGACGGCCCCAGCGACCCAGGTCACGCGTGACGCGGTCGCGGCCCATCGCATCTTCGCCGTCGAGGTCGCCCATCCGGTGGAGGTTCCCGCCCGGGAGGAGGCGCATCTGCTGCGCTGGCTGTCAAAGCGGCTGGGGCGCGAGCTTGCCGCGCCCGATCTGGCTGAATTCGGGTTCCATCTGGTCGGCGGCAGGCTGCTTCCGGCCGAAGCCGACGCAGCTGCCCAGCTGATGTATGAGGATGCGGGCGGGCGGCGCCTTACCGTCTATGTTCGTGCCGGCGCACCGGGGGAAACGGCCTTCCGCTTCTGGCAGGATGGGGCGGTGGCGAGCTTTGTCTGGCTCGATCAGGGCTATGGTTTCGCCGTCTCCGCCGAAGCGGGCCGCGACCAACTGCTGCCGATTGCAGAGACCGTCTACAACGCGCTGGACGGCAAATCCGCAAATGCAGGCGATGTAAAATCCTGAGCTGACCGGACTTGCGGAACACCCCTGCGATTCCGTCTGCAACGCTGCCCTGCCTTGCAATCACGCTACGTCTTTCCGGAATCTCCGGCCTGATCCGCAAGGCCGGGGCGTGAATGCGTGCGTCCCCAGGACGTGTGCCGCAGTCTGGGCGACAATCTGGACACGGGCATTATTCTTGTTGTCGACAAATAATATTTTTTACGATACAGCTTGCTCATACCGTAGGGCGCGGAGGGCCGCGCCGCGCATTGCCAATGCAGAGGACTGCCATGCAGAAGACCGATTTCCAGGGTGTGTTTCCCGCGATCACCACCAAGATGACCGATGATCAGGAAATCGACCTGGCCGCTTTGCGCGCCGATGTCGCCTTCCAGATTGAAGCAGGGGTGGACGCGATCATCGTCTGCGGTTCCCTGGGCGAAGCGAGTACGCTGACGGCCCAGGAAAAGATCGTGGTCCTGGAGGCTGCGGTTGCCGAGGCGGCCGGGCGCCTGCCGATCGTCCTTACGATTGCCGAAGATTCGACGCGTGCAGCGATGGCGCTGGCCAAGGCCGGGGCGAAGGCCGGTGCGCAAGGGCTTATGGTTCTGCCTGCCATGCGCTATCTATCCGACAGCCGCGAAACGATGGCGCATTTCCGCGCGGTGGCTGCTGCCAGCGATCTGCCGATCATCCTGTACAACAATCCCGTGGCTTATACGGTCGAACTGACGACGGGCGATCTGGTTGCCCTGGCGGACGAGCCGAAATTCGTTGCGATCAAGGACTCCACCGCCGATACGCGCCGGATCAACGAGGCCATCGCGGCGTTGGGCGATCGCTATCAGATCATGACCGGCGTCGACGATCTGGCGCTGGAAAGCCTGATGTTGGGCTGCGTGGGCTGGATCGCCGGGCTGGTCGTCGCCTTCCCCCGGGAAACGGTGGCGATCTATACGCTGGCGAAGGCTGGCCGTATTGCCGAGGCGTTGGAGATCTATCGCTGGTTCCTGCCGCTGCTTCACCTGGATATCGGCCCGAAATTCGTGCAGCAGATCAAGCTGTGCGAGGCCATCGTGCGCGGCACCAACCCGACGACCCGCGCGCCGCGCCTGGCGCTGGCGGGTGTCGAGGAAGCCAAGGTCCGCGCGGTTGTGGAGAAGGCGCTCGCCTCCCGCCCCAACCTGTCCAAATACGGGGTCTGATCCCGTCGTATTCGCCTACGGGCCTGCCCGCGCGCCTCTTACGGGCAGGCCCTCGCAAGAAGCCGGAATGGCCTGATCGAGGCACAAATCCACGCAACCGAAACAGGGATGCACAGCACATGTTGAAGCACTTCAGAAGCCTTGCCCTCGCCATGCCTCTGGCATTGATGGCGTTGCCGGCCGTGGCCCAGGATCTTACCTGGCGCGTACCGACCTCGGTGCCGGAAGGCTCGCCCTTCTATGTCAATTTCCTGGAGCGCTTTGCCGGGAATGTCGATCTGATGACCGGGCATCGCGTCAAGGTCGAGCCGTTCGGTGCGGGGGTTCTGGTCCCTGCGCTGCAGGTCTATGACGCCGTGAAGAACGGCATCGTTGAAGGTGGCCATTCCACGCCCAGCTATTTGGTGAACAAGGACCCGATCAACGCGATTTTCGCCGGTTTCCCGGGTGGCATGGGGCCGGAGTCCTTCATCACCTGGATCTATGAGGAAGGCGGCAAGGACAAGCTGGCCGAAATCCGTGCGGCTGAAGGGCTGAAGAGCCTGGTCGTCGGCATTGGTTCCTCCGAAGTGATGGCGCATGCCAATGTGGCGATTACCAAGGCGGAAGATCTGAAGGGCCTGAAATACCGCACCTCCGGCCCCTGGGCGGAAGTGATGCGCGATTATTTCGGCGCCGTGCCGGTCGTTGTGCCGCCGGGCGAAATCTACACCTTGCTGGAACGCAAGGGCGTCGATGCCATCGAGTGGGGGCCGCCCTCGGCCAATATGCCCGAAGGCTTCCATCAGGCCGCGAAGTACATCATCGTTCCGGGCGTGCACCAGCCGACCTTCCTGTGGGAAGTGGTGGTGAAGCTGGATACCTGGAAGGCCGTGCCGGATGATGTGAAGCCGTTGATCGAGGCGGCGGCGGAACTGACCACCATGCAGGGGCTGTATAACTTCTATGCCAAGGATGTGGCGGCGATGGCCACCTATCGGGCTGGCAAGAATGAGGTGATTACGTTGGACCCGGCCTTCGCCAAACAAATGTCCGATGCGGGGGCCGATTGGATTGCCAAGAAAGCCGCAACGGAAAAGGCAGCGGGCCGCGACGGCATGTCCAGGATTCTGGCGGATTACCAGTCTTTCCAGAAGACCTGGACGGAAGAAAGCAGCTATCTGATCCGCAACGCAAAGTAACCTGACGCATAGGATATGGAGGTGGCCATGCTGGGATCGGTGTTTCGGTGGGCAGACGCGATCTCCTCCGCGCTCTCCCGGTTGTCCGAAGCGGTCGCACTGCTTCTGGTCGCCTCCATGATCTATGAGGTGGTGGCGCGCTACATCTTCGGCGCGCCGACCCTGTGGGCCTTTGATCTGTCCTATATGAGCACGGGTGTTCTCTTCATCCTCGGGGCCGGCCAGGCCCTGCGCGATGGGGCCCATATCCGCATCGATTTCCTGTCCTCCCGCTTTCCGGCCCGGATCCGCAATCTGATCGACGGCATTGCGTTCGTCTTCCTGCTGACACCGCTTCTGGGTGCTTTGGCTTGGGTGGGGGTGAGGCGGGCCTGGACGGCTTTCGTGACGGGGGAGGTTGAGACCGTCAGCCCTTGGGCGCCCCTGATGTGGCCGTTCTACAGCCTGCTGGCGTTGGGGTTGGTGGCGCTCGCGCTTCAGATCGCGGTCGAGGGAATCCGTGCCCTGGCGGGCCGTGACATCGCCGTTTACTCCGAAAAGGCCTGATCCCATGCTGATAGCGGGCTTGATGTTTCCGGCGCTCCTGCTTCTGATCACCCTGGGGCTGCCGATCGCCTTTTCTCTCGCCATCGTATCCGCGGTGGCGGGTTGGGTCGCCTTCGGACCCTTCGCCGTGCAGCAGCTTTACGGCGCCTTCTATTCCGCCGCGACCAATTTCATCCTGTCTGCGATCCCGATGTTCATCCTGATGGGCGCGGTCCTGGAACGCTGCGGCATTGCCGAGCGGTTGTACCGGGTGATGAACCTCTGGCTCGGACGGCTTCCGGGCGGGCTGGCCGTCGCCACCATCGCCATGGGCGCGATTTTTGCGGCGGCGGCCGGCGTGGTCGGCGCGGTGGAAGTGATGATCGGCATGATGGCCATTCCGGCCATGCAGCGCGCGCGCTATTCCAACAGCCTGATTGCGGGAACGATCTGTGCGGGCGGCTCGCTTGGCACGATGATCCCGCCTTCGGTCATCGCGGTGATGTATGCCTCCCTCGCGCAACTTTCGATCGGCGAATTGCTGGCGGCCATGGTGTTGCCGGGTCTTGCCATGGTCGGGCTGTTCATCCTTTATATCGTGATCCATGGCATGGTGTGCCCGCCGGAAAAAGGCGGGGAGACGGACCCGGATCTGGCTTTGCCGCTGGCGGAAAAGCTGAGACTGACCATCACCTCGCTACTGCCCGTTATGGCGCTGATTGTGGCCGTGCTGGGCTCGCTGCTGGCCGGCATCGCTTCGCCCACCGAAGCCGCAGCAGTCGGGGCGGCGGGCGCCATGGTCCTGTCCATCGCCTATGGGCGGTTCAGCCTGCCGATGCTGCGGGAATCCCTGCGCATTACCGTGCGGATATCGGCCATGATCCTGCTGATCGTCGCGGCGGGGACCATGTTCATGGGCGTGTTCGCCGCCAATGGCGGACCGAAACTGGTTCGCGCCGTGGTACAGGGCGGCGGCTTCGGCCCTACGGAGATGATCATCTTCTTCCTGCTGGTCGTCTTCGTCCTGGGCTTCATCCTGGACTGGACGGCGAATGTGCTGATCTGCGTGCCGCTTTTCACACCCTTCATCCGGTCCGCCGGGATTGATCCCATCTGGTTTGCTACCATGGTGATCATTGTGATCCAGGCGGGGTATCTGACCCCGCCCATGGCCTCTTCCATCTTCTATCTGAAATCCATAGCCCCGCCCGGCATGACCTATGGCCAGATGTGCCGCGGGGTAGTTCCCTTCATTGGGCTTCAATTGCTGACCTTGGTCCTGCTGGCGCTGTTTCCGTCGCTTGCGACCTGGCTACCGGACAAGGTCGTGGGTTTTTGAACGTGGTACTTTTGACGGTCAATCGGAACAGCGGGATCGTGCGGTACCATCTTGCCCTTGCCTGCCGCAGCGGTTGCGGCGAAGGTGCGACCCCATGAAGAAGCAGCAGCAAGACGCGCAGGACGGGGTCGAGCGCGCCCGGGGTTCGGGCGTGCGTATCGTTTACGAAACCCTGCGCAACGAAATCATCTCCCTGGCCATGCCGCCGGGCAGCCCGGTGGATGAGGCCGATCTGTCGGAACGCTTCGGCATGTCGCGCACGCCGATTCGTGAAGCGCTGGTACGTCTGGCTTCGGAAGGGTTGGTGGAAACCCTGCCCAACCGGTCCAGCATCGTGTCGCATATCGACTTTCTGAACCTGCACAATTTCTTCGACGCTATTACCCTGATGTATCGGATGACGACTCGTCTGGCGGCGGAGTTTCACGATGCCGACGATCTGGTGCGGATGCGCCGCCATCAGGATGATTTCGCTGCCGCGGTGGCCGCCCGCGATGCCCTGGCGATGATCGCGACCAATCGTGATCTGCATGTTTCTATCGCTCAGGCTGGCCGCAATCCCTATTATTTGCAATTGTTTACGCGGCTGTTGGACGAAGGCCGGCGTATCCTGCGGCTCTATTACTCCTCCTTCGACGATCGGCTGCCTTTGCAATATGTCGATGAGCATGAGGAGATGATCGCCGCCATCGACGCGCGCGATATCGAGCGGGCCGATCTTCTGGCCTCCCAGCACGCCGACCAGATCGTCCGCCAGATTCAAAGCTATATTGCAAGCGATCGAAGACGCCCCGTCAGGCTTTGATCTGTTTGCCGTTCGGCTGAAACGAAACATGCCCGGGAGACCATCCCGGGCATGTCGCGCAACCAATTACCTTGAGACGGTCAATCCCGCTGGTTCAGCCGGGCACGCAGGCGCAGGCGCAGCGCGTTCAGCTTGATGAAGCCGGCGGCGTCGCGCTGGTCATAGACCGTGTCTTCCTCGAAAGTGACGATATCGGCGTCATAGAGGGAGTTGGGCGAACGGCGGCCGGTCACCATCACATTGCCCTTGTACAGCTTCAGGCGAACCTCGCCGGTCACGGTGCGGTTGGCGGTGTCGATGGCGGCCTGCAGCATCTCGCGCTCCGGCGCGAACCAGAAGCCGTTATAGATCAGTTCGGCATAGCGCGGCATCAGCTCGTCCTTCAGATGCATCGCGCCGCGATCCAGGCACAAGCTTTCCATCGCACGCCGTGCGGTGAACAGGATGGTGCCGCCAGGCGTTTCGTAGACGCCGCGCGACTTCATGCCGATGAAGCGGTTCTCCACCATGTCCAGCATGCCGATGCCGTTCTTGCCGCCCAGCTCGTTCAGCTTGGTCAACAGGGACGCTGGCGACAGCTTTTCGCCATTGACCGAAACGGGGTCGCCCGCCTCGAAGCCGATCACGATCTCGGTCGGGGTGTCGGGCGCGTCCATGGGGCTTACCATGCGCGACAGGATCAGATTGGTATCTGCCTCCACCCATGGATCTTCCAGGATTTTGCCTTCAGACGAGATGTGCAGCAGGTTCGAATCCTGGCTGAACGGCGCCTCGCCACGCTTGTCCTTCGGCACCGGGATCTGATGCTGTTCGGCATATTCGATCAGGCGTGTGCGCGAGGTCAGGTCCCATTCGCGCCAGGGGGCGATGACCTTGATACCGGGTTCAAGCGCGTAATAGCTCAGCTCGAACCGTACCTGGTCATTGCCCTTGCCGGTGGCGCCATGGGCGACCGCATCGGCACCGGTTTCGCGCGCGATTTCGATCTGGCGCTTGGCGATCAGCGGCCGGGCGATGGAGGTGCCCAGGAGATAGGTGCCCTCATACAGCGCATTGGCGCGGAACATCGGGAAGACGAAGTCGCGCACGAA
>Ga0209066_10003433_pt1 | contig 18090 bp, 10 predicted proteins | sample All_14_2_FD_187198 | JGI IMG/M metagenome (GOLD analysis project Ga0209066, IMG submission 187198) | Freshwater microbial communities in response to fracking from Pennsylvania, USA - Allegheny Zone_MetaG_DW_15 (SPAdes) (version 2) ... | reverse complement strand
GTTCTAATTTATTAGCGAAAAAAACCGATGTGGGTGCAGCTTTTCAGCCTGAGCCGATGACGGCACCCACATGTAGTCCACATTACGGCAATGCATCAATGATTACAAAGTTTGCAATCAGGTTATTGTTGGCTGGGTGCGCAAGGATGGCGTTCAAGAGTACCATTGACCTGTCGTTGTTTGGGCCTTGGTAGATGGAACGACCGTCCAAGTTCACGTCAGACACTTGGTAGCCTTGGCTGATGAAGTTGGCAATCACGCTCGTGTTGGCTGGGTCATAGAGAACTGTAGTAAACAGTTTCAAGACGTCGTTGCCTGGGCCTTGGTAAACCACCCTGCCGTCAGAGTTGAGGTCACCTGCCCACATGTACCGCTTGCTACCAAGTTGAATTTGTGGGTATGTTCCGCTCACCACGAAGGATGGGTCCATGAAGTCAATTTCCTGTAATGCTGGGCTGAGGTCAAGCGCTTCGCCCGTCATTACACCGAGGTGGTTCCTGTGACGAACAGCTACGTAATAAGTACCGGCAGCAGCATTCGGGAAGCGTAGGTTGCTCACACCATCCAAGTCAACGACGTCACCGTCTCGTTGGAGCAAACCTGAACGGGAGGTTGCAACGCTGTCAAGGGCAGTTGAGCTGCGAAGCTCGACGAATACCCAGTCAACGATGGCATCCTTGTCCGTTTTGCCAAAGATGGTTGAAACATCTTGTGATGCAATTTCCTCCGTACCTCCACCGTCTGGGCCATTGTGTGCAAAGCTTGCCATTGCCTCATAAGGCTCAACCAATGGAACCAAATTAGTAGAGTTCGGACCGTAGCTCCTCAAGGTTGCACGCATGAGTGTGTCTGAGTTGACTACCCCAATGTGGGCACCTTGCAGACCGACCCTGATGGCCAAGTTGATACCGATACAAGTTGGGCCGAGTACAGGATTACAAGGATCGAGTGGGTTACCGTCGAAGATGATGTCACCGTCAGTTTCCTCACCGTTGTTGATATTGTCCTGGTCAGGGTCTTCCTCGTTGTCGTAGAAGCCATCACCATCTGTGTCCACCAAGCAGCGGTCGTAGCTGATGTATGGGTTGGTAGTTACGTCGTAAGCACCACCGTACACCGTGTAGTTCCAAGGGCCAGTACCTGGGAAGAGGTCTGCGTTGACAATCAAGTTGTTGTCGGTAGTCCACTGCTCCCAGAAGTCAGCCAATTGGTCGTTGTCATCGTCTGTGTCCACGCTATTGATATCGCCGTCGCCGTCAAGGTCACAATCACCGGAGAGACACTTGTCGAGTACCGTGATAGTCACTTCGTTGGTTGTATGCGAACAATGTGGTGTCGTAATCAACAAGCGGAACATCCAGCCATCGAGGCCATCCGTATTGGTGAAGTTAATGTCCTGGTTGAAGGCGCTCTGCCACTTGGCGTTTGGATCCGTTGGGTTAAAAACTCCAAGAGATGACAAATCACCGATGTTGGTTGGGAACGAAGTCCAAGAACCGCCTGGCTTCAAGTACTGCCACCTGTATGTCATCTGGCCATAGCCAAGGTTGGTGATGGTGGTGTTGAACAACTGTGGCTTGTTCGAGCAGATGGTAGCATCCACTGGCTGCAAGTTCACAGTAATAGGACCTTCCACGAAGAGGTTGGCGAGGTCGCTGTCCACCCATTCACAATTTGCAGTTTTCACACGGCAGCGGAACTTGTTGTTGTAAAGGCCGGCCACGTCGCTGATACACATTTGGTTGGTAAACACGCCAGAGTAAGGCGAAGCGTTTGACAAGTTCACCCAAGAACCCGCCACGAAACGCTGCCATTGGTATTGTGCAGTGCCAACTGCGGTGGTCGTGTTGATTGCAACCGTGAAACATGTAGAAGAACCTGAGCAAAGCGTCACGTCGTCTGGTTGGTCGGTGAAGGAGATTGGGCCTTCAACGTTCAGAATGGCAGCTGTTGTGCTTTGCAGGTTACAAGTTGCCGTCCAGAAATTGTTCCTGAACAGGTAGCCGTTCAAGCCAGTGATTGGCGTAATAAGCAGTGTATCCGTTTCAGCACCGCTGAAGTTGATAACGTTGCCGCCGATAGTCTGAGTCACCATAGTAATGTCTGTCCAGGTTGCACCACCGTTAGAACTGTACTGCCATTGTTTATAAACAGCGTCCACACCGCCCACGCCTGGGTTCGTGACCTTTGAAACGAAAATCGCTTCCTTGTCAGAACAGTTGGTGATTGGATCTGGGTTCTTTGTGATGGTCAGCGGGCCTTCCACCGTCAGTTTTGCGGAGAAAGTGCTGACAACGTTACAAGTAGCAGTGCTGATGTTCAAGCGGTAGCAAATGCCAGTCAGGCCAGCCACGTTCGTGATGTGCAGTGTTGGAGTATTCCATCCTGAGTAGCCAGCAGCACCAGCAGCGGTGATATTGGTAAAGTTCGTGCAAGTTGCATCGTCCGAACGCTGCCATTGGTAAATCAAAGTACCTGAGTTACCTGCGGTGATGTGCGCGGCTCCTGTGAAGTCAACGTCCTCGCCTGAGCACTGCGTGATTGGGTCTGGATGGTCATCAATTACGATTGGGCCTTCCACGGTCAACAGGGCAGTGTTGGATGCAGTAGAAGAACAATGCAAGGTAGAAATCAACACCCGGAAGCGGTATCCGTTGAAACCTGCAATGTTTGACACACTCAAACATGCGGTCTTCGTACCGTTCATAATCGAGCTGTTATTCAGGTTCGCCCAGTTCAACGCCACTGTGGAGTCTGCTCCTGGAAGCAGTGCCTGCCACTGGTAGTTGATTTGTGTGGTGCTGTCGTTCGTTGTTTGAACACAGAATACGGCTGGCGTATTCGAACAAGCAACAACATCCTCTGGATGGCCACCTGTGCCAAAGCCTATCGGGCCTTCTACGGTCAGAATGGCGTAGTTCGTCCAGTCAGCGTTACAGTTTGGTGTGCGGAAGCGCATACGGAAGCGCCAGCCGTACATGCCTGCTACGTCGCTAATCGAAAGTGTAGTGGTGGTCTCGCCAGAGTAAACACCGCCAGATGGGACATCGCCCCAAGTGACACCGTTGTCAGTGCTGTATTCCCACTGATACATCAGTGTGCCGGGGTCGCCATTCGCCATAGATACAGTTGACTGGAAGGTAACACCTGAACCAGAGCATTCAGAAATGCTACTTGGCTCTTGTGTAACAGTAATTGGGCCTTCCAATTGCAGCATTGCAGCATATGAGTATTGTACGGCACATTCATCAGTCCAGATTGCTACACGGTAGTAGTTGCCGCTAAGACCGGCAGTGTAAAGCACGGCAAGCGTGTCGGTATCGAAACCCGTGAACAGGGTATCAGCTTGAGAAATGGCGCTGATGTTCGTCCAACCACTGGTAGTATCGCCCGTAGAGTTCTGCTGCCACATGTAGTGGATTTGGCTTCCAGCATCAGCTTCCAATGAACCATTTGTTGCCTCAATGCCGAAAAGCACAGCTTCTTCAGAACACTGGATAATATCATCTGGATGGTCTGACACTGCGATTGGACCGTCAATGTTCAAACATGCTGGGTCACTGTAAACCCGGAGACACTCGCCAGTGCTGAATGCCAAGCGGTAGCAGCGGTTGTAGAGGTCACGGACGTTGGTTACGTTCAAAGTTGTGGTGTTAATACCTGTGTACCGGGTATTTATACCGCCAGGAATATCTTGGTCTGTTGTTGCTGTAATGTCATTCCATACACCGCCACCAGAAGACACTTGCCACTGGTAAGTGAATGTACCTGCGGTACCCACGTTGGCAAGCGATGTGAAGGAAGTTGATTCTTCGCTACATAGGTCAACAGATACTGGCTGCGTAGTCACGGTGATAGGGCCTTCAACAGTTAGCAAGGCCGAAGTTCCGAACACGATATTACAAGTGCTTGTGCGTGCAGATATGCGGTAGCGGTAGTTATGCAGACCTGCTACGTTCAGGATGGTAAGTGTAGTCGAGCTGACACCTGCATAAGGGTAGCCGCTGACGTTCGACCAGGTGGCGCCACCGTTGGTGCTCACTTGCCATTGGTAAATGGTGCTGCCAGCCAAGCCTGTATTAGTATAAGATGCTGTAAACGATGTTGGGTTGCCAGAACATTCAACAACCGATACTGGTACTACATCTTCAACAAGTGGGCCTTCCACACTCAATATTGCGTAAGCAGAGTAAACATCGTTACAGTCGGTAGCGTGTGCCACTGCCCTGAAACGACGACCCAGCATACCTGCAACGTTGCTTACAGTCAGCACGTCAGTACCACTGGAAATTGTAGTGGTTTGTGTGTGCGAGAAAGTAGCAGCTTCCGCTACGAAGTCAATCTCATGCCATGTCAAGCCGTTATCGGTAGAATATTCCCAGCCAAAGGTAAAAGAACCCTGTGGGATGCTTGCGGTAGCAGTAAAAGTAGTATCACCACCAGAGCAGACCGTGATATCGTCTGGGTCATCAGTAAACGCTACGTTGCCACTTACTTCCAACAGCGCTCCGTTGGAGCAAACTGGTGTGGAACAAGTTGCAGATGTGTAGCAGATACGGTAGTAATTGCCATTCAAGCCAGTTACGTCAGTGATAGCAAGGGTATCATAGCCCCAGCCATATACATCAGTACCTACTACCCCATTGTACACACTTGAACTGTTCGAAATATTGCTATAAGTAGCACCTCCATTCGTACTAACTTGCCACTGGAAGTTAGTGATGGTAAGCGATGAATCTGCTGGATACAAGGAACCAGCATTGTGGAATTGCGTAGCAAAGAAAACTTCGTTGCCTGCGCAGTTTGAGTAGTCCTGTGGATGGATTTCCACGGTGATTGGGCCAGAGATGTTCAACCTGGCAGCAGTCGTAAATACCGTGTCGCAAGTACCAGTGCTCACCTTCATGCGGTAGTACCAGCCATCTTGCGATACGTCCAGTTGGTCAATATTCAGCGTACCAGCCGTTACGTTCGTATAGTGGGCTACACTTGGGCCACCTGTGTCACCTTCACCAAGGTCATAGAAATCAGAACCATTGGTAGAATACTGCCACTGATAAGCCAGGGTGCCATAAGAACCAGGAGCCTTCTGAGCAGCAGCGGTAAAGGTTGCATCTTCATTGTCGCAGTTTACAAAATCCGAAGGATTTGTTGTAATGCTCAATGGGCCTTCCACGTGTAGGTAGGCAGCGTTGGAATAAACCGTGTCGCAGACATCCGTGAATATCTTGCAACGGTACTGGTAGTTGTTTTTATTGGCAACATTCGATATGCTCAAGCACAGCGAATCGGTGTTGTCATAAACACCGCCATCTTGGATATCAGCCCAAGAACCGCCGCTGTTCGTGCTCACCTGCCATTTCTTATAAACATAGCCATCGCCGAGGTTCTGTGTGGCGATGCAATATTGAGTGCTGTTGCCGTAACATTCTGTTACGTTATCAGGTTCGTTGGTGACACTGATAGGGCCGTGTACGCTGAAGTCGATTGGAGCACCTAATGCCGTATCCAGCAAACAGTTAAAGGAGTCAACGATTGAGGTCAACTCAAGCGAGACACTTGCGGTAGGTACGAAAGAGATAGAGTCACCACTGTAGTACAGGGTTTCTTGGTAAGTTGTGGTACCATCAGTATAGTTAACGGTATATGGAGGCCAACCACCCACGATGTTCACTTGGAACCAAGCAGTATCGCCTACATCGCCAGCACAGATGACGTCTGCACCACCAATCAGCACAAGCTCGGCTGACTCAGGATGGTAAGGATCGCAAGGGTTACATATCTGGGAGACGTCTGGGTCAAAGAAGCCATCACTATCAAGGTCTTCGTTGGTGTCCAATTTTCCGTCGCCGTCATAATCCTCGTTGTATTCATCGAAGTTTCCATCGCCGTCTAGGTCCTCTAAACCTAAGTCAAGGTGACCGTCGCCGTCATCATCTTCGCCAGCATTCAAGACTCCGTTGCCGTTAGTATCCTCGCTGACATTGTCGAAATTGTGGTCGCCATCCAAGTCTTCGGAAAGGTCCAAAACACCGTCACCGTCTACGTCTTCTCCAACATCCAAAACGCCGTTGTTATTGGCGTCTTCACCATTGTCCCAATGTCCGTCGCCGTCAATATCTTCATCATGGTCGAGGTAACCATCTCCGTCAATATCAGCTTCAACAGTAGCATTATAAGTACCGTTACCATCCGTATCTTCAAATGCGTTCAGAACACCGTCACCGTCACAATCGTGGCAGCTCCAAGCTGATGGTGCATAGTTGTTCAAATATGCAAAATTTTCACCACCATCTGGGTCAAATACCGTCAATTCGTTACCTGGGTTACTCATCATAGAGTTAGGCAACTGGTTGAACGGGTCAGTGGCGTTGTCAATAAGGTACATCGAATCGGGGCAGTTGCCATCTCCCTGAAAGGTAAATAGGAGCGTTTCCTGGCCCGGAACGTAGTTAATTGGGGGGAAATCAGTATTCCAACCAATGGAAACATATTTCCTGGTCGGATTTTCGATTGGCCCGTTAACAGTTGAACCAGTATTGCTCCACGAGCCATTGACACTCGTCAATCCAGTCCAGGCATAATCTTTAGGCATAACGAGGGTCACCTGAGCGGTACCTGTAATAGTCATGCTGCCTGGATGAATCGTCATTGTAGGAGCGGGCCTTACATAGACACCCCATTTGTTTGGTTCCAAGAGTTGTAGTTTTAACTGCAATGCATCCTGAGCAAAGACCGAGTTAAACGCCAACACAAAGAACGATACAAGGAGTATCATCTTAGGGTAAATGTTGGATCTGTGCATAATTTTCGTGAGTTTAATGAATTTTATGTGGACTAATTTTTTGAAAAATGCGAAACGGGAAGGGGGAAAAGGAACCTGGGCTGCGTGCGAAAAGGGCATTTTCGTCCCGGCACAAGGCCGGGACGAGAAGGCTGCCCGAAAAAACACTATAAACCCAAAATTTTTCTTCAGCACCTGCCTTTGTTAGGCACGGTGCCTCAGTCTTTCAGCTTTTCGGCATCACGCTTTCAAAATGGGAGTGAAACCAGTTCGTTTATTAAGTGAGACCAAAAAAACCGCCCGGCCTTCGCCAGGTAGTATCTTTTATTTGCCAGCGGCAAATCATGAGTGAAAACAGTTCCTTTTCAACGCAGGTAAGAACCCGGACTGGCCAGGTATAATGCACAGTGGATACATAGGGTGAAGTCATCGCACATGCCGTTCTTGTCCTTAATTTGCCGCTCCTACGCAGCAAAAGCAGTTGAAAACCTAACGGGGGGAAGTTTCAATTGAGGGGAAAATCTAGTTGGGAAGTTACATGGCCTTGACAATCATTGTGCCAATTCGAAATCAAAAACCATACTTTTCCTTCCAGCGCTCCTTGAGCCATTGGCGCAGCCGGTCTTCTGCCGGATTATTGCTTGGCAAGTAGAAGGATTTGCCAGCAATTTCTTTGGGCAAGAACTCCTGTTCCGCAAAATTCTTCTCAAAATCGTGGGCATAACGATAGCCTTTACCGTAGTCAAGGTCTTTCATCAATTTGGTGGGCGCATTGCGGATGTGCATCGGGATGGAGAGGTTGCCCGTCTCACGGACAAGTTGTTGGGCATGCCCAATGGCCATGTAGGAAGAATTGCTCTTTGGCGATGTGGCGAGGTAGATGGCGCACTGGGAAAGGATGATGCGGGCCTCCGGGAAGCCCACCGCCCGGCAAGCATCCCAGCAGGTGGTGGCCATCAGCAGGGCGTTCGGATTGGCGAGGCCGATGTCCTCCGAGGCGAGGATAATCATGCGGCGGGCGATGAACTCCACATCCTCGCCGCCTTCAATCATTCGGGCCAACCAATACACAGCGGCGTTGGGGTCGCTGCCCCGCATGGACTTGATGAAGGCCGAAGCAATGTCGTAGTGCATCTCGCCTGTTTTGTCGTAGATGGCGAGGTTGGTCTGGATGGCGTCCTCGACCAGTTTGTTGGTGATGACGAGTTTTTCGCCTTTTTCTGCGAGGTTGGTGACGAGTTCCAGCACATTGAGCAGCTTGCGGGCATCGCCGCCACTGAACATCAGCAGTGCCTCGTACTCGGCCACTTCCATGTCCTTTTCCCGCAAGTACTCATCTTTTTTCAATGCTGAATCAATGATGTTTACCAGTTCCTCCTTTTTGAGGTGCTTGAGCACGTAAACCTGGCAGCGGGAAAGCAAGGCCGAAATGACCTCAAAACTGGGGTTCTCGGTCGTGGCACCGATGAGCGTCACAATACCCTTTTCCACCGCCCCCAGCAGCGAGTCCTGTTGCGATTTATTGAACCGATGGATTTCATCAATGAACAAAATGGGATTGGCAGCGCTGAAAAACCGCTGCCCCTGCGCCTTTTCGATGGTTTCACGCACATCCTTCACCCCGGAGTTGATGGCGCTGAGGGTGTAGAACGGCCTTTGTAGTTGGTGGGAGATGATGCTTGCCAAGGTCGTCTTGCCCACGCCCGGCGGCCCCCAGAGTATCATGCTGGGCAGTTTGCCGCTCTCGATGCTCTGCCGCAGGATGGCCCCTCTGCCCACAAGGTGCGACTGCCCGACGTAGTCGTCGAGGGAAGTGGGTCGGAGCCGTTCGGCAAGTGGCTGCATTTTACAGTTTCGAGTTTTGAGTTTTATGTTTTGAGTTAGGCAAAAGAAGGAAACTATTTCCCATCCCGGCAGTGAAATTGGAAAAATTTTACCGCCAACCCAACCTTCCCCACCCTACCTTCGTGATTGGGGTTGAAACGAATTCGATTTCATACCACAATCAAAAATAAATTTCAACAATGAAAAAAATCTATCACCTCATTTTGTTCAGCCTGCTCGCCATTTCGGCATGGGGCTACAGCCCCTCCAATCTCGCAATGCCCGTGGACAGTTTTTGCAGCGTGGCCATCGGCATCGATTCCACCAATACTGGCGATGTCATCTTGGTGGCATACGCCACAGGCGAAGCGCCATTTGCCTACAATTGGAGCACCAACGAAAACACCCAAAGCATCGTGGTGACCTCCTGGGGGGTAAACTACTGTGTGACCGTCACAGATGCAACGGGGTGCGAAGCCACTTCTTGCCTTTTCAACCAAAACACCTGCTCCTCGTATATTGACAGCAACCCGGCTGGTGGCTTGACGGCTGTGGCTGACGGCAATGCCCCATTTTCCTACGTTTGGAACACTGGCAGCACGGAAAGCAGCATCTCGCCAAATGCTCCAGGAAATTATTGTGTTTCCGTGACGGATGCAACTGGCTGTTACTCCGTTGCTTGCTATTGGTGGGGCAACCAGCCTGATAGCTGCTCCGTTTTTGTCAGCGTGGATTCGGCCAATACAGGCATTATCTTCACAGCTAATGCAAATGGTGTTGCCCCCTTCAGCTATTCATGGAGCACTGGCGCTACGACTCAATCTGTTCCACTAAACCCCAATTACTTCGGGCCATATTGCGTAAGCGTAACCGATGCAACGGGGTGTGTATCCTACAACTGCGCCACATTCAACCCATGTTCGGTTCATATTGAGTACGCAGACAGCGTTGGCTTCAACACGCTAGTGGCTGTTGGAAATACATGGGGCAATGCTTCCTACACATGGAGCACTGGCGAAACCAGCCAGTACATCGTCGTGACCGACCCCGGTTTGTACTGCGTAACGGTCACAGGCAATGGTTGCGTGAGCAGTGACTGCTACAATTTCACCATTCCCAACAACTTCGACATCAGCGGCTACCTCTACCTGCCCGACTCCCTCAACGGCCCCGCCAACCTGCAAGGCACGGTAGAGCTGTTTTTCAATGACCTGAACAGCAATGCCTGGGTTTCATTGGGCACCACCAATATCGAAAGCGACCCATCCGGCTGGTCTAGCTACTATACTTTCGGCACGCAAACCAATGCGGGCGAGTATATCGTGAAGGCCACCCTCGACCCCAATATGCCCATCGCTGGCGATTATATGCCGACCTACCATTTCAGCACGGTGCATTGGGACGAAGCCGATTTGATTAATCTGCCATCGGTGGGTTCTGGCCTTTACAATATCATTTTCAACGATGGCACGAACCTGCTCGGCAGCGGCAGCGGCAATATCAACGGCACAGTTACAGAAGGCGATGGCTTCAGCGCCAACGGCGAGGGCGACCGCAGCGGTGCTCCACGCCCGAATACGAGCGTGTTGCTTTTCGATGCAGACGGCCAAGCAATCACCCACACGTTAACTGATGCGCTGGGCCAATACAGCTTCAACGGCCTGCCTTTTGGCACCTACAAGATTGAGGTGGAAATCGTGGGCGTTGAGCAGGTTGAGCGCTGGGTAACGCTTTCGGGCAGCCAGCCAACTTCTAGCGGCAATGATTTCCAAGTGACCACCGATGGCATCGTGCTTTCCATCCACGATGTAGTTGATGCAGCCAGCATCCGGGCATTCCCGAACCCGACGAATAGCTCGGTTAGCCTGTCCTTCAATGCTGCTGCCAATTTCGATGCTAAACTGAGCCTGAGCCGTGCTGACGGCAAGTTGGTTCACACCGAAAACCAACGTATTGTGAAAGGCAGCCAGCAAATCAACTTGGATTTGTCAAACTACCCTGCTGGGCTTTACTTGCTGCAAATGACCACCGACAGTGGCGTTTTGACCACAAAGCTCGTGAAAGAATAAAATAGACGCTGGCGCAACTGGATGCTGGGCTTGAGCGGCAACATGCCGACTGCCCAGCATCCGGTTTTCCCAGCAGGCTTAAACGAATGATAAACCAGCCACTCCTTCAAGACGCCGCCAGGGGCGACCGCAGGGCACAGTTCCAGCTCTACAAGCGCTGCTTTAGTGTGCTGATGAGCGTCTGTGTGCGTTACCGACGCTCGGAGGAGGATGCGGCTGCGATGGTGAACGAGGGCTTTTTGAAAATCATCAACAACCTGCCCAAGTACAGCCCCGACACGCCGTTCGAAGCTTGGATTCGACGGATAATGATAAACACGCTGATTGACGACTTCCGCAAAAACCGAAAAGTCAACGAACTCATTGAAAATCAAGATTTTACAAACCACCAAAACCACGACGGTTTGGTGGATTTCAATACTGCCGACCTGAATTTTGAAGCAGGCCAGTTGGAGGCGATGATACGGTTGTTGCCGCCCATGAGCCAAAAGGTGTTCAACCTATTCGCCATTGACGGCTACGGCCATTTGGAAATCGCCGAATTGTTGGGCATCAGCGAAGGCACCTCGAAATGGCATCTGTCCTTCTCCCGCCAACGGCTGCGGGAGATGATGATTCAGGCGGGTGTTGGCTATTTGGCCAAAGAAAAAAAATAGCGTGTGAAGGATTTACGAGGAATTAAACCACTTCATAAATCCTTATAAACCAAGTACTTAGTCATGGAAAATAAGCTTGACAAATACTTTAAAGACAACCTTCACGACCGGAAGTTCGAGATGAAGGAAGACTATTGGCTTGCCGCCGAAAAGCTGCTTGATGCACAAGACGAGCGCCGCAAACGCAGGGTTTTCTTCTGGTGGTTCAATGCCGGGGCTGGGCTGCTCCTGCTGGCAGGGCTGGCTTGGTTTATTTTAGGCAAAAACGGCCAAGTGGCTTCGTCAAAACCGACCTCAGAACCAACCATGACAACTTCGAAACCCAATTCACCTGAAACTACTATTGCCGAACAAAACCCGGCACTCGAAATTGCGGAAGCAAATACGAACGAAGTGGCCAGCAGCTCAACCATAAAACAGAAAACCGCAGGCAATGCGATGGAAATGCCTGTAATTGTTGAAACAGCGAATCAAAGGAAAGCCGTTCATAATCAAGCAGTTACGAGCAAAATCAAGCATTCGACATTGGCTAGTGTTGAAATGAAATCGGATTCAAAAAATGTCCAATTCCAATCGGAAGCAGCGCAAACCGGACATACCGAAAACAAGGCGATGCCAACTATGCAGGTTGACCCAATGTCAGCGATTGCCAGTTTAACTGAACAGGTAGTTGCTCCTGATATATTGGCCGCCAGGTTTGCATTCTTGGATTACGTCACAGAAAAGCCTTTGGTAAAAGCCATCAATGATAAAATCGAGCCTGTAAAAACCACGTGGTTCCATATTGGAATAGTGGCTGCCCAAATGCTCCAACCCAATCCTGCAAAAGATGAGAATATGCGGCTGGGCAATCAATTGGGCCTTGCACTGAAGTATGATTTAAACGCTGATTTCTATTTGGCAAGCGGCATTAACTATGCCTATCGCACTGGCCATTTTGATGCCACAAAGCAGGCAGAACAGCGCAATTATCGCTTCGGACTAGAGTTGGACACATTGCTTCTTCGCCCTACTAGCCTGCATTATATAGGCATTCCTTTAGCACTGGGCTGGCAGCATAATCGGCACAATATAGAAGCCGGAATACAACTGGATTATTTGGCTGGCGTTCGGGGTGAGACAGGCAGTATCCGCAAGCAAGGTGAACCACCCGTAAAGGTCTTTGTAGCCGATAAAAAAGGATGGGTTACGGCAGATGGCTATCGCCGTATAACGCCCACTTTGCAAATGGGATATAATTTCAGGATAGCCCGTATGTTCGCCGTTGGCCTAACGGCAAATTATACCTTGGGGGGCATATTAGACCCTAATTACAAGCCAAATCTCAACAGCTATTTGCTTAAAGAATCTGACAAATTCTTTGTGAACCTAAAAGCAATTTACTTTTTCAATTGACCAGAAATGAAGCGAATCCTTTTTCATAATTTACTGATAATCATTGTCTTATTTTTTGGCTGCAACAAGATTGATGTTGAACCAAAAAACGGCGAGCCTGTATTTAAAGCAGAAGCCAAATTCGATGGGATTACCCAGCAATGGCAAGCTGGCGAAGACGGCTACTATATGTTTTCGTCTTATCAAAAAGACGCTCTTGATGTTTATGAATTTGTTGGAACACTGGCCAATGAAAATTCAACTGAAGTTGATAAGCTCAGCTTTTATTTTCGGGATTCGAAAGCAACACCCACAGGGTTGCCAGATATTTCAGGCAGTCTTGACCCGAATATTGCTTTCATGTTTGCATCAAAATCAGGTAACGATACAATATGGGGCACTATCATTGACACGATTGGATATAGCACCACTTTCGATGCCACATCAAGTATATTGCCTAATTTTCCTGTGATTTATGAATGGGATTTTGGAGATTCGACAACGGATACAACTGATTCAGGTCCCGTAAACCACAGTTATAGCAGCATACCAAATTCCCCAATCAAACTAACCATTACGGCACAAAACAATATCTGCAAATCATCTTTGACAAAATCGTTGAATTATAGTGGTGGCAACAATAGCTGCGAGTTGGTGAATATTGCTATTTCACCGCAAAACCCAACGCTTGACTCATTCCTGGTTACCGCTGATTTTTCAGGAATCTCCCTGCCTTATACCTATTCTTGGAGCAATGGAGACACCAACAGTTCTGTCATCATCGTGGATTCTCTTGGTATCGTGGAGGCCGCTGTGACTATAATTGATGGCACTGGTTGCACAGTAACTGCAACAATATCTACTACTTATAACCCAGGCACTGTTCCACCGATTTGCCTAGCCAGATTCAACAACTCCCCCGTGGTTGTTGACACTGTGATGCATGTTTTCGTTGATACGGTTATTACTGGCGACAATTTGCAGCTCTCAAAAATCAAAATTGAATATACCAATGCGGATGGTGTTTTTTATAGCAGCTATTTTAATTCCCAACCAAGCAGTTCCTCCATTAAAATATTAAAAGTGGAGGATTATGACAGAAATGAGAACAATGAAAAAACAAAGAAAATAACCCTCCAATATGCCTGCCGAATTTGGACGGAGACTGGTGAATTTATTGACATTTTAGATGGAATTGCAACGATAGCCGTAGCTTATCCATAAGTCGTCAATTAATTCAATTCGACAATTGGAACTTGAATGTTTTTATGTTAATAATTTAGGTGTAAACACGCTAATAGGGTTGTCCGGCAAGGCAACCCTATTTTTTTACCACCTAATCAGCGTAGCACCCCAAGTAAACCCGCTCCCGAAAGCTGCAATACAGATTAAATCCCCTTTTTTAACCTTACCTGCTTCCCATGCCTCGCAAAGCGCAATTGGAATGGTGGCGGCAGTGGTGTTGCCGTAGCGTTGAATATTGTTCCAGACTTTCTCATCGGGCAGGCCCAGCTTTTTTTGCACAAACTGGCTGATGCGCAGGTTGGCCTGGTGAGGCACGAAAAGGTCAATATCCGCTGGAGAAAGCCCTTGGTCGTTCAGTGCTTCCATGATGACTTCCGGGAATTTCGTCACGGCAGTTTTGAAGACCAGTTGGCCGTCCATCTGTGGGTAAGTCATCGCCTCATCCATCATTTTTTGGGTCAGGAACAAGCCGCCAAACTCCTGGGTATCGTCGTAGCCAAAATCGGTATCACGGTCGTGGTAGCCACTGTGGCAACCGGGGTTGATGAAGGCCAACTGCTCGGCATGGGTGCCATCGGCATGGAGTTTTGAGGTCAAAATCCCTTGTCCCACCTCATTCGTTGGTTGCAGTACCACTGCGCCTGCCCCATCCCCGAAAAGCACGGTGACATTGCGGCCACGGGTCGAATAATCAAGACCCATCGAATGCACCTCCGCACCCACGACCAACACGTTTTTATACATGCCCGAACGCACAAATTGGTCACCGACGGTGAGGCCGTAAACGAATCCAGAACACTGGTTGCGAATATCCAAAGCACCGATTTCGGTATGCGTGATGCCTAGTTCACGCTGCATCAGCACCCCGCAGCCGGGGAAAAAATAGTCGGGGCTGAGCGTGGCAAAGATGATAAAATCAACGTCTTCCTTCGTGATTCCAGCCCGTTCGATGGCTATTTTCGCAGCATTTGCACCCAACACAGAGGTGGTTTCCTCGTGGCGTTTTGCGTAGCGCCGCTCCACGATGCCACTGCGCTCCTGAATCCACTCGTCGGTGGTGTCCATGTGGCGCATCAAGTCAAAATTGGTCACTACTTGTTCGGGCACATAAAACCCTATTCCGGCAATTTTTGCGTTTGGCATGGATAATCTCTTTTATTTTGGTTAGGCAACTTCGGCCAATTTACGGACTTCCACCATTGTTTTCAGCTTTTCAATGACAGCGTCCACCTCTTCCTTGGTATTCAAATGTGAAAATGAAAAACGGATGGTCTTGCGACTGGAATCGGCGCCGATGGCCGAAAGCACATGCGAACCAGCCTCCGCACCAGAACTGCAAGCAGAGCCACCGGATGCGCTCACACCTGCAATATCGAGCAGCAGGAGCAGCATCTCCGATTTTGCCGAAGGCGGAAAAGAAACACTCAAAACCGTGTAAAGGCTCTGCCCATCAAGGTCGCCATTAAACTGGATGTCCTCGAAATTTTCCAGCAATTTCTCCTTCATATAGCTGCGCAATTCCTCGATATGCTGCATGTGCGAGGGTAGGTTTTCACAGGCAATTTCCAATGCTTTTGCCATACCAACAATGCCATAAGCGTTCTCGGTGCCGCCCCGCATATTGCGCTCTTGCCCCCCGCCGTCAATGAACGGCTTTAACATTGCCTCGTGGTTGATGTAAATGAAACCCACGCCTTTCGGCCCATGAAACTTATGCGCTCCACCTGTCAGGAAATGGATTTTTGTCTTCGAAACATCAATGGGAAAATGGCCGACCGTCTGCACGGTGTCCGAGTGGTAAAATGCGCCGTATTGCTGACAAAGCTGGCTGATGCGCTCCATGTCGGACATCGTGCCGATTTCGTTGTTAGCGTGCATCAAGCTGACCAGCGTGCGGGGTGCGTCCGCCTCCTGAAGCAATGACTCCAACTGTCCGTAGTCAATCCGACCCAGACCGTCAACCGACAATAGCACAACTTCAACTCCTTGATTTTCAACCACTTCCAAGGTATGGCTGACGCAGTGGTGCTCGGTTGGCGAGCTGATGATGCGGCGAACGCCCAAGTCACGTACCGCACATTTTATCGTCATATTGCTGCTTTCGGTGCCACCCGATGTGAAAAAGATTTCACCGATGCTGGCACCAATCAAGCGGGCCACCTTCTTTCTGGCCTCTTCAATCAAGGCCCGCATGTCCCTGCCTTCCGCATGGATACTGGATGGATTGCCGTAATGTTCCCGCATCATGTTGGCCATAACGTCAATTACTTCTGGCAACATTGGCGTGGTGGCTGCATTGTCAAGATAAATCCTCATAGGTTGTCCTAGTTTTTGTTGCTCTGCAAAAGTAGCCAATCTTTTAGCTTCAAGGCTATCTTTGCCGCATGGATACAATTTTGCAAGCAAAATCAAAGGTTGAAATCGGGCTGAAAACAGCGTGGTTCATGGACTGGTTCAATTCGCCGTTCTATCATTTGCTGTATAAAAACAGGGACGAAAAAGAGGCCGAGCATTTCATTGACAGCCTGCTGGGACTGCTCCGCCCCGCCGCTGATTCCACTATCCTTGACTTGGCTTGCGGCAAAGGGCGCTATTCCACCTATTTGGCCCAAAAGGGGTTCCACGTCACGGGGCTAGATATTGCCGAAGAGAGCATTCTTTACGCACAACAGTTTGAAAATGAGCGCCTTAGCTTCTTTCAGCACGATATGCGGCTACCCTACCGCATCAATTATTTCGACTATATTTTCAATTTTTTCACCAGCTTCGGTTATTTCGAAACGGAGAAGGACCACTTTAAAACGATCGTCAACATCGGCAAGGGTTTGCGCCCGGATGGAAAATTTGTCCTCGATTTTTTCAATACGAAAAAAGTGATTAAAAACCTTCGCTACGAAGAGGTGAAAACGGTCGGAGAAGTCCATTTCCACATCCACCGCAGCGTGGATGAATTAGGGTATATTTTGAAAAACATCCAATTTGTGGCAGATGGCCGGCACCACGATTTCACGGAGCGAGTCAGGGCTTTTGAGCTAAAAGATTTTGAACGCCTTTTTGGCATGGCGGGCATGAAAATCGCCCGGACTTTCGGCAATTACCACCTCGAACCATTCGACGAAGATAATTCCGACCGACTGATTCTGGTTGGTTGCAAGCAAGGCTGCTAAGAATTATTCAACTGCCGTTGACTGGATTTCTGCCATCAACAAACAATTCAATCCCCTATTCCACCAGCATTTTCGCTACACCGGGCGTGTATTTCACCTGCAAATTCCCCCTTTCATCGCTGAAGATAAATAGCGCTTCGACGCCCTCCATTTGCTCGGCTAGTTTGTAAGCTTCATCCAAGCCCAATACCATGAAGCCAGTGGCGAGCACATCGGGTTCTATGCAATCGTTGCCAAAAACAGAGGCGCTCAGCAGGTTGCTCTGTTTTGGGTAGCCCGTTCGTGGGTCAATGAAATGGCTATACTTACCCCCGTTCACTTCATGGAAATTTCGGTAGTTGCCAGACGTGGAAATGGACTTGTTTTCCAAAGTAATCACCCTTGTAAAATCGGTGAGTTCTGCCTCGGATTTTGGGGTGTTGATGCCGATGGTCCACCAATCTCCAGTGGCGTTTTTGCCACGGGCACGGCTCTCACCGCCAATGTCCACGAGGTAGTTTTTAATGCCGTGCAATTCCAGGAACACAGCCACCGCATCAATGCCGTAACCTTGGCCTGAACCGCCGAAGTCGAGTTGAACGCCGGGCAGCGATTTGCGAAGCCAAATAAAACCAGCGCTGTCAAATTGCGTAACCTTCTCAAAACCAACGAATTGCTGCAAGGAATCCACCTTCAGCGAATCGGTTTTTTCGACGGCTTTGTGTGGCGTGTAGCCAAAGCCCCAGTAGTTTACCAGCGGCATGATGGTCGGATCGAACGCTTTGTTCGTTCGCTCATGCGCAATCCTCGCTGCCAACAAGTTTTTGAAAAAATGGTAATTTTTGACCTGTCCGCAGGTTCTGGGGTCAGCCACGCACTGGGTGAAGGATTTGTAGCGCAACTGCAACGGGAAGATTGTTTCCGCCTTGTTGAACATGGAGATGGTGGAATTCGGTTCGTAGGTCGAAATCTCGTGGTTGATTTGCTTCAGC